>JAABUX010010307.1_pt1 | contig 10448 bp, 7 predicted proteins | sample 5561851 | NCBI WGS metagenome assembly JAABUX01 (sample SAMN10711883, study PRJNA513361) | rock metagenome | isolation source: Antarctica rocks | place: Antarctica: Victoria Land, Richard Nunatak red sandstone | collected 2016-01-03 | reverse complement strand
GGGGAGCTAGCCGATCCCAATAATGCTTACTTTCCGCTGATGCGGGCAAGCGGCCTGTTCGCCGCTCGCCGCGATGCCGAGGCGCTTGCCGCCGTGCAGCGGGCAAGCGTCAAGCCCTTCTGGCGCGAATACCTGCCCGACGATGCCGAAGCGCACTGGCGTCTGCACACCGAAGCGTTCCATGATCCGGGCGCGATGCCGCAGGCCGCCAGCGCCGCCGATGAGCTTCTGTGGCAGTACAGAAGCCTGCGCGAAACGGCGCGTCTTGTGGCCTATCAAGCGGTGCTGAAAGAGCAGGCCGGACACCCAGAAGAGGGCTTAACCCTGCGCGAAGCGCTGTTCCGCTGCGGCGACTTGATGCGCGTTCAGTCCACGACATTGATTGGCTCTCTCGTCGGCATCGCTATTGCCGCGATTTCGGAAACGCGCCCCGGCGGCCCTTTTCTGAAAGACGATCCGGAGCTGCAACCCGAACAAAAAGCGCAAAAGCGCCTGGACGCTTACTGCGCTTATGCTGTCAAGATTGGACATCCCGAAGCGGCCCGGCGGGCACGGGAGGAAGAAGCCGCCCGGCGCAGTGTGCAGGCGCTGGAAGACCCCGAACACCTCAGCGAGGACTGGACAAGGCCGCTCGTCCAATGCTCCTGGTGGTGGGTGGCGGATTTGGCAGCCCTGCTGAACATCGGCTGGCTGCTGGTTCTGGGCCCGGCTGCTGCGGGCTATCTGCGGAGACCTGCGTCCGAAAAGCCGCCAATCGGGAGGATCGCAGCGGCGACGCGGCTGACATCCGCTGTTCTGCTCTGGCTGCTGGCTTTTCTATTCATGCTGCTTGTCTTGAGTTTTTTCGATGTCAGCGCCTCCGCAAACAATCTTGTCTGGCACGTGGCTTTTGGCCTGCTTGGCGTTCTTGGCCTGATGCTCTGGTTTGCCGTCAGGACAATGCGCCGAGTATCGCCCCCAGAGCGCAAAGCGGCGTTATGGACAGCGGTACTGCTGCCGGTACTGGCGGGAGCAGTTTACGGACTGTATTCGCTGACGCTGTGGCTGGCCGGTCCGCCGGCCGAAATCCCGGCAAACCTGCACCTGCTGATGAATGGGTTTGGCAGCGGCGACTCCGATACGGAGCAGGCGCGGCAAGCGCAGACACTTCAGCTTTGCGCTCTGGCCTCACTGGCCGTCCCGCTGCTGCTGGCGCTTGTTCTCAGCCTGGCGGCGCTCGTGCGGCGCATGTCTTTATCCAGGGCTTTGGCGACGGGATTTCAGCGGCTTGCCCTGCCATCGGCCTGCCTGCTGCTGGTCGTCTACGGCGGCCTGCTGGTCGGGACGCTGCGTCAGGAACGACGCCTGAGCGAGTTTACGCGGCAGGCAGTTTACGAAGGCGGGCGCTACTTTGCCGCCCGCGCCGGGCAGGCGTGGCCGGGGCCGGTGCAATAAAGCCAGTCCAATAAAGCAGGATTTCCCCGTTTCCCTGCCGAACTTTCCCTCATGCCTGATACCGATCTTGCGCGGTTTTTTACAAATATGGACGGCAGTGTGTATGCGCTGAAGAACCTGCCGGAAGAAGTGGTCGCGTATTTGTTTGCCCGCTATTCGCGCTCCCGCCTGTCGCTGCGGGACGATCTGCGGAACATGATGGACGCCGAAGACTTAGGAGCGCTGATTGGGCCGGGCGGCGTAGACGACCAAATTGACGCGGTCTCAGCGCTGCAGGAGCGGGCGAGAGCGTTCGCCGAAAAGTATGTGCTGGGCTACGGGCATTCCTGCTACGATGATCAAACGGAAGTGCTGACAGAAGACGGATGGAAATCCTGGGCCGAGTTGGCGCGGGAGTGGCAGGCTGGAACCGTATCGCGTCTGGCGACACTGAATCCGGAAACAAACTCTTTGGAGTATCTTCTTCCAGAGCGTGTGATTGCAGAGTCGTATCAAGGGCGAATGTACTGTGTGCGTGGGAAGTATGTTGATCTCTGCGTGACGCCCAATCATCGGATGTGGGTTTGTCCCACGACCACAAAGCAGGGGCGACTCAAGCAGGATTACCGTCTTATTCCGGCGGATCAATTAGAAGGCGTTTCCTGCGCCTATCAGCTGACCGCCCGCTGGAAAGGCCCTGAGCCTGAGAACTTCGTGATCGGCGGCCACTCCATTAACTCAAAAGCGTTTATGAAGTTCGTCGGCTTCTTCGTGGGCGACGGGCACCACGACCGCCGCTATCATAGTTACGTTCAATTTCATCTGAGGAAGCAGCGCGAAATTCAGTATTTGGAGGCGGTCGCTACGGAATGCGGCTTTGAAGTGCGGCAGCATGGCCGCAAACATGGCATTATTTCGCCCTGTCTCGGTGATGTCATGCGGACCTTCTATGATGACCAAAAGCAAAAATCCATTCCGAGGAAATGGCTGGAATTTGGTCCGGGATTATTGGCTTGCTTGTGGGATGGACTGATGCATTCGGATGGGTCTTTCGGCACGAATGACCTTGTGTATGCGAGCGAACCGCTGCGGGATCAGATCTATGAAATCGCACTCAAAATCGGTCATTCCGCCTATGCCGTCGGACATGTTAAAGGAAACCGTCCCTGCTACGCTATTCATATCAATCGCACAAACCCAAAACCTGTCGTCAACAAACTGAATACTATCAAGCAGGACGGCTGGATCGCTTACGACGGCATGGTTTACTGCGCGAAGATGCCCGCGAATCATATACTTTTTGTGCGAAGGAATGGACGTGCGGTTTGGTCGGGGAACTCCGTGGCCGAGCATGGAGTGGTGCATCTGGCGCTGGAAGATGTGAGTATTATCGCGTCGAAGCTCATTGAAGATGCGCGGCTGGCGTCGTACACCGAGAAAAGCACGCGCTATGTGGCGTTTGATCCGGGCAAAGCCTACTTCCCGCCCCGCGTGATGGCAGACAGTCATCTTGGCGCGGAGTATCGGCGGGCGGTGCGCGGGCTGCTGACCGCCTACACGGGCTGGACGGAAGATTTTGTGGCGCAGATTCAGGCGCGGACACCGCGCTCCGAGAAGCACGAGCGTGCGTATGAAGCCGCGTCCCGCGCGACGGCGTTCGATTTGCTGCGCTACTTATTGCCGACGGCAACGCATACCAACGTCGGCCTGACGCTGAATGCCCGCGCGTTGGAACATTTGATCACCAAGCTGCTCTCGCAGCCTTTGGAAGAAGGACGCGAGCTGGGCGCACAAATGAAAGTCGAAGCGCGTCATGTGGTTCCGACGCTGCTGAAGTATGCCGATTACAATACTTATCGGGCTGAGACGAGCGAGGCGATTGAGGCGCTGGCGACAGAGCTATTAGGAGACCTCACCCCGCCTCGTTCCTCGGCGACCCTCTCCTTGGTAAGGAGAGGGTGGGAGCCTGAGCGAGCGGGTGAGGTTTCTCCGGTCTCCCTTGTCTTTTCCGACCCGGATGCCGAGAATAGGCTAGTCGCCGCGATTTTGTATGGCGCGTCGCATCTGCCGATGGAAACGCTCCTGGCGCGGGTCAATGCGCTAGACCCGGCGGACAAAGAGCGCGTGGTGGACGGATACTTGAAACGCCGCGGCAAGCATGATGCGCCGGGACGGGCATTGGAGCGTCTGTTCTGCACAGTGGAAATGACGATGGACTACGGCGCTTACCGAGACGTTCAGCGGCACCGGATGGCGACGCAGACGACGCAGGCGCTTTCGCCTGCGCTTGGGTTTGAGAGGCCGGCGGAGTTTGAGACGTTCGGCTACGCGGAGCAGTATGATGACTTGATGGCCCAATCGGCGGAAACCTATGGGCGGCTCTGCGAGGCTGGATTTGCCCACGAGGCCGCCTATGTCCTGCCGCTGGCGACCCGTATCCGTGTCCTGTTCACCTGGAACCTGCGCGAAGTGACTCATTTTGTCGAGCTGCGCTCCGCCCGGCAGGGGCATCCGTCGTACCGGAAAATCGCGCAGGACGTGTATCATGCCGTAGCACAGTCTTACCCGCTGATCGCCCGCTACATGCGGCCCAATTTAAACACCTATGCCCTTACCCGAGAATAAGCCGATAGAAAAAAACAAGCAAACCGAGATTGCAGACGATGCGCTGATTGAGCGGCCCGGCACGCGGGCCGTCAAGACCAAGCGCCGCCGCGTCTGGCTGACTGTTCTGCTGTGCGTGATTGCGATCCCTCTGGGGCTGACGCTGATTGGCGCACTGACCTCGCCGCCCCATTCGGGCATTCCCAGCGGGCATTTGATCACGCTGCAAGCCGACGCGCCTTCGGAACACACGACGACCCTGCGTGGGCTGTTCGTGTCCGGTCCCGACGGTTCCGCTCGCCTGCTGGCGCATGAAACCGAGCCGCAGGACACTGACGACGGCGTCCGCGAGTGGATTACTCAGCCGGTTTTGTCGCCCGACGGCACGCAGCTTGCCTTTGAAAAGCAGCTGATCACGCTTCAGGAAGACAAGCAGGCCATTGACAACCAGATTTGGGTCATGCCGCTCTCGCCGGACACGCGCAACCCGCCTCACTTGGTGTTAGATTTGACCAAGCAGAAGCTGAAGCAGATTGTCGGCCTGGCCTGGGACTCGGATTCGTCCTTGATGTTTTTAGAAGACGGCGCTTCTTACAGCGTTCCGACGGAAACCGACGACGCGCCGCTGGTGACGCCGCTTGACCTGCACGGGCTGACGCTGGCGAAGACGAGCGATGTCTCAGCGACCCGCTCCCCCGCACTGACGGAGTCCGGAACATTCGCCTATGCCGTGCAGACCCCGTCCGGCCCGCAGGTCTTAACCTCGGTGCAGGAGCAGACAACTCCCGGCCCCGCCGCCGCGATCTTTGCCCTGTCTCCGGCGGGCGATGAAATTGCCTTCGTGCTGCCGGAGAGCGCCAATGTCATCCATCTGTACAACATTGCGACCCGCGCCAACGGCCCGGATATTCCGGTTCATTGGGGCTGGTCCGTGTTCGGCAAGCGCGAGATTACGTCCCTGCGCTGGTCCCCCGACGGCTCTCAGCTTGCGTTCACCGTCAGCAAGCCGCCCGTTCCCGAAGACGAAATCTTTGTCGTGACGCCCGCCACGGGCCAGACTGTCCAGCTTCCCTACCGCACCGGCCGCGCCGCCTGGGACTGGGGCAAGTAAACTGTTGCAAAACTTTTTGCACAAAGTGTTGCAAAATTTTTGTAAAAGTGTCAAACTTGTTAAGATGCTGCATCAAAAACAGCAAAAAGAAGGGAACCGCTTGCAGGCGATCCCCTTCTTCTCACTGGCCCTTAAAAACCGAGGTCTTTAAGAAGCCGGAAGATCGCTGCGATTGTTGTTGCAACCGCCGCGATAGTTTGTGCAATGGGTCGGACCCGGATAAAGGCCCGTCGCACATTCTTAGACATGAGGACTCACTTCCTTTCTGTCCCTATAGGAAAGACAGCCCCCTTCATGGGCTGTCTTTTCTACTTTACCTCGTATGTTCCCGTGACGCAAGATCGCCTGCTTGGCGCGTTACTCTCCTTAAAAATCCCCGCTTTGTCCCGAGAAAAATCTTTGTCCCGCGTCGTCGCCCTCCGGTAGCCCCTTTTCACAGGAGAGACCGACGACTCTTTTTTGCAGTTTCTGCTTTGAATCCCTCCGTTCCGTGCCATAATATCCCTAGCGTCCTTCCCGTCCGCATAGCCATAGCTATTCCAATGCCAACCACCCCGAAATATGGCCTTTTAATCGAACCAGTGTGGAATTGAAACGCGTTTGCCCAGGCCGCAAACCTCGGGGTCGGGCCCCTTTTAATCGAACCAGTGTGGAATTGAAACAGAAGGAACCTGAAAGGAAATCTTTCAGGTTCCTTCCACTTTTAATCGAACCAGTGTGGAATTGAAACCAAGGCCGTCGGCTGCGTAACCTACGCAGCCGAATGGCTTTTAATCGAACCAGTGTGGAATTGAAACGCGCAACGCAAAGCTCTCGGCGGACAACAAAAGCCTGCTTTTAATCGAACCAGTGTGGAATTGAAACAAACAACGGGCTGCTCGTCGGCACCTTCTCTGTCGACCACTTTTAATCGAACCAGTGTGGAATTGAAACAACGTAGAGGCGGTCGGGGAAAAATGAGGTGCCGGCTTTTAATCGAACCAGTGTGGAATTGAAACGAGTCTGAGGATGGGTTCTGCGGCTGCTCAAACGAGGCTTTTAATCGAACCAGTGTGGAATTGAAACAGGTAGCGCTTCAGGGCATACACGAACACGTCGACGACTTTTAATCGAACCAGTGTGGAATTGAAACCTGCAAGGGAACGGGTCATCGCCGAGACTGCTGATCCTTTTAATCGAACCAGTGTGGAATTGAAACCAGTTTTGCCGCGTCGAGTTCGACGGCGTGGACACTTTTAATCGAACCAGTGTGGAATTGAAACTTATGTGCCAGTTGTCCGAAAGCGGCGTAGACGGCTCTACCTCTTTTAATCGAACCAGTGTGGAATTGAAACCTTGGAGATGCCGAGCTTGGCGGCGATGTCAACGTCAGTCACTTTTAATCGAACCAGTGTGGAATTGAAACGGTTGAACTGTGAGGTGTTGCTGGCGTCCGGCAGCTTTTAATCGAACCAGTGTGGAATTGAAACGTCAACGCCTCCGTGTTGCCGGTGATGTCCGCCGACAGGTTACTTTTAATCGAACCAGTGTGGAATTGAAACTGTTATTCAGGCTGGGGTCCTGGTTATTCAGGCTGCTTTTAATCGAACCAGTGTGGAATTGAAACCGCCCTGGCCGCTGCTATCGCGCCGCATCTCACCGCTTTTAATCGAACCAGTGTGGAATTGAAACTCCCGCAGGGCGACGCGGGCGGACAGAACCAGGTTCCTTTTAATCGAACCAGTGTGGAATTGAAACGCGCATCGATGGGCGAGACGTTCGCCTACAAAGAAGCCTTTTAATCGAACCAGTGTGGAATTGAAACCGGAGTGCGTAACCCCCGGCGGCCATTCACATAACAGGCTTTTAATCGAACCAGTGTGGAATTGAAACCCCTGCCAGTTGACGCCAATTTCAAGCTTCTCACGCTGCTTTTAATCGAACCAGTGTGGAATTGAAACGAATGTATATTGCCGCCGCCCATGTGGACAGCAAGAAGCTTTTAATCAAACCAGTGTGGAATTGAAGCCCGGCTTCAAAGCCCTGTTCCACACGCCGGCAAAGTCCTTTTAATCGAACCAGTGTGGAATTGAAGCAATCTCTTTGGCGGTGTCCGGCCCCATTTCGACCAGGCCCTTTTAATCGAACCAGTGTGGAATTGAAGCCTGGACATAGACCCGCTGAGTATGCTGTAAACCACCTGCAACTTTTAATCGAACCAGTGTGGAATTGAAGCTTGTTTCTGTTAGAAGGAGCCATGATGGACAGTACCAGTATTTCTTCTGATAAAAGCATTTCTTCGGAGCTGAACTGGGTCCGAACCGGACCGCGCAGCTCCAGCACAGTCATCCTGATCCATCCCGTCGGGCTGGACCTCACCTACTGGGGGGATCAGATCGAAGCGCTCCGCTCTCGCTACGACGTGATTGCCTTCGACCTGCCGGGCCATGGACGCTCTCCCGGCAGGCCGGAGGATATCACGTTCGCCCGCTTCGCCTCCGCCACCGCGGCTTTGATCGAGCAGCACGCGGCGGCTCCCGTGCATGTGGTCGGCATCTCCGTCGGCGGCATGATCGCGCAGACGCTGGCGCTCTCGCACCCGGCGCTGGTTCGTTCGCTAACCCTGATTGCGACCGCCGCCACCTTCTCGGAAGAAGGACGCACGGTGATAGGCCGGCGTGCCGAAACGATCCAAACCGGGGGGATGGCGGCCATTGTCGCGCCGTTTTTAGAGCGGTGGTTCATGCCGGAAACACTCGCGCAGCGGCCCGACCTGAGCGACCGGATCACGAAGATGCTGCTCGGGGGCGACCCTGGGGTCCAGGCGGCGATGTGGACGATGGTTGCCGGCCTCGACGTGCTGGAGCGCCTGGACCAGATCACATGCCCCACGCTCGTTCTTGTCGGGGACCGCGACCCCAGTACACCCCCGTCATTTTCCGCCGCTCTGGCGGAACGGATCGCCGGCTCCCGGATGTTCGTGCTGCCGAACGCCTCCCACATGATCTTCCTGGAACAGCCGGACCTAATTAACCGCCACTTGTTGGAGTTCCTTCAGGATGCCTAGCATCTCCCTAAAGTGGGATTGGAACGGGTATAATTGCCCTATGTCATCGTCATTGCTGCATGCTGATGAAGAAACGGACATGGGGGTCTACGGGGCCTACCTGCGGGCGCAGACCGATACCGACTTGATGGACATTGCGCTGCACCTGGACCCGCAGCGGTATCCGGCCCGGCTGGACATCGCCGGACGCGAGCTGCACCGGCGCGGCCTGCTGCATTCTTCCGCGTACACCCCCGCCGAATCTGCCGTTCGCAACATGGCGCTGGCGGCATTCGCGCTGTCTTTTCTTGTTCTGACGCTGACGCTTCTGCTGACGCCGACCGATGCCGCCGGGCCATCCTGGCCGACCCCGGAGATGCTGCCGGACGGACTGCCGATGGGCGAGTTCACCCGGCTGTTTGGGGTCGCGCTGCTGCGCGGGGCGGTTATCTGGGGAGCGCATCTTGGCTTCTTTTTGATCCTGCCGGCGTATCTCGGCGGCTGGGCTTTGCGTTATGCGCTTCCGCTGTGTCGCCGCCGGGCGCGGGCGGACGTGTGGCGTCTGGCCCTGCTGGGCTTCGCGGCGCTGTTTGCCTCGCTTGGCGCTGCGGTCGGTCCGAGCAGCGCGGTTCCCGCGCTGTTTGCTGCGTCCGCCGATTCTCACTCCACAGTGCAGCGCTGCCTGCCGCTCTGGGACCCGTTTGCGTCGGCCCCCGCGCCTATCAGCACAGATTCCTAGAAGTTCTCCATGAAGCACAAAAGCCGCCGGTCTGGGCCAAGCCCGCTGCGCGAATACCGCCGCTTGCAGCGTGAAATCCGCCTCGTCTTTGATCCGTTTACGGCCAAGCACTGCCCCACCTGCACAACGCCCTGCTGCATCAAGCCGACGCGGGTAACGCCGGTAGACGTGGCTCTCGCGGTCAGCCTGGGACACACATTTCCGCACCTGGGCGGCATCGACCCGTATGCGCCGTCGGTTTCCTATGCCGGACACCGGCTGGCCCTGCCGATGCTGCCTGACGATGACCCAATGCCGGAGCCGTGCGAGTATTTGGACAAAGGCCGCTGCACGTTCCCTGACGACCTGCGGCCTTACGGCTGCACGGCGTATCTGTGCGGCCCCATGTACGCGCACCTGCCCGATGAGACCCTGCGCCGCCTGCGCCGGTTAATCCGTCAATTAGAGGACGCCCACACCGCTGTCCTGCGTGCCCTGCGCGGCGACGACCGTCTGCCGCCGAATGCCTGAAAATCCATCTTTAGGGCTGGCAAAACTTTTTCCTCTGAATCCATTTCCTCTGAACCCATTTCCTCTGAACCCATTTCTTCTGTTTGACGCCTCTTGTTTGTTGAAAGGCTTTGTGATGCCCCTCTCTGTTGACGATCTCTTGCTGAAGGCAGCGCAAAGAGGCGACACGGCTGCGCTGGAGCGGGTGATCGCCCAATGCAGGCCCGAACTGCGCCGCTACGCTTCCCAGTACTGCGTGACGACTTCGGATTCGGAAGAAGCTGTGCAGGAAACACTGATCATTCTCTACCGCCGCCTTCCGGCACTGCGCTCGGTGGGGGCGTTCAGCGGGTGGCTGTTTCAAGTGATCCGGCATGAGTGTCAACGGCTGGCGCGAAAGATGTTCCATCAGCACATTCCGCTGGATGAGGCCATCGAAGACAGATACCTGACGGCCCGCACGGATATTGAACTGCGCCTTGATATTGCGATGGCAATTCAATCCCTGCCGGACATCTACCGGGAAATCATCGTTCTGCGTGATTTTGAGGAGCTGACGGTTAAGGAGATCGCTGCCCGCCTCGACCTGCTGCCGGAGACGGTGAAAACTCGCATTCACCGGGGACGGCTGCTCATCCGGGAACATCTTTTGGCGTAAACATTATGGGGAATTATTATGCGCCCGATTAAACCGCTTATGATCCATCTGGTGCGGGGGGTGATTGGCATTGCCCTTCTCATCGCGGCCTTTTCGCTCGCCGGCAGCCTCCCCATTGTGGCGCTGCTGCTTGGGGGCGGTGCGCTGGTTGCCTTTCGTGGCTGCCCGACGTGCTGGCTTGCCGGACTGTTCGAGGTGGCATTAACGAAAAAGCCTGTGCCGCCCGCTGCCGTGCCTGTCCATCCGCCGACGTGCGAAAACCTGGTCCAGCATCACTCGCAAAAAACCCGCTAACCAACCAAACAGGAGAAAGGCGATGCAAGAAACATACACCGCCAAACCGGGCCGCGCTATTGTCGCAGGGCTGGTCGCCACTGCCGTCATGACGATGCTTATTTACATGGCTCCG
>JAABUX010010306.1_pt1 | contig 10448 bp, 8 predicted proteins | sample 5561851 | NCBI WGS metagenome assembly JAABUX01 (sample SAMN10711883, study PRJNA513361) | rock metagenome | isolation source: Antarctica rocks | place: Antarctica: Victoria Land, Richard Nunatak red sandstone | collected 2016-01-03 | reverse complement strand
AGCGACTGCAGGCTGGTCAGCTTGCCAGGCAGAGAGGCGAACTCCTCCGGTGTGAGAACGCGTCCGAACTGGGCGATCCAGCCCCTGACGCTCACGAGATCAAGGTTGCCGCAAGCATCGAGCTCGAACCGCTTCACCTGCTGGTCGATCAGGTGAGGCAGCTGCTTCTGCAAGTTGACCAGGGAGACCAGCAGCCGCGGCTCCAGCGGCCTCCCGCCACTCTTCGGCTCCCGGCCGGGTGGCCCCACGATTTGGACCAGGCCGGCCACATCGGCCCCGGCCGGCACCTCGCCCAGGGCCACGGCCTGAGTGGACAGATACCACTGCCCGCCGCCACCGGAGCGATAGGCAGCCACCGGTTGCCATTCCTCGAGCCGGATCGACACAGTGGCGGGGAGCGAGCCGGTCACCTGGGCGGTGCGGACCCACGGCGACCGCTGCAGCCGCTGCTTTACCGCCGCCTCGTCCAATGCGTACTCGGAGCCAGGTGTGGCGAGGCCGGCCAGACGGATCACCTCCGCCTGGCTCAGGTGCCGGGTGCCCGAGACGTCGACCTGCCGCACGGCAAACTGGGGTGCCAGCAGGAGGACGAGCAGAGCCAGAGCGGAGGCCCCAGCCAGCGCGAGTCCAAGCACGAGCGATCGCCGGCCGGCCGGGTGAGCGGCCGGCCGCCGACGGGGCCGGGAGCCGCGGGGTCCCCGGTCGGCTGGCCGCTCGGGCCCGAACGGTCGGTCGAGGCTGCGCCAGCCCGGCCCGTGCGCCGGACGACGACGCCGGTGAGGCTCTCTCACGCGGCTGGGCCCACTTGCTGGCGCTGCCGTGCCAGCCCCTGGTCCAGCAGCCGCTGGCAGAGCCGCTCGAAGCTGATGTCCGCAGCCCGGGCCGCGTCGGGCAGCAGCGAAACCTCGGTCAGCCCGGGCACCGTGTTCACCTCCAGCAGCCAGGGCGTGCCGCCCTCGTCGACTATGAAGTCGACGCGCGCCATACCCTCGCAGCCGAGCGCCCCGAAGGCGGTCGCAGTGGCAGCCAGGGCCCGTTCGGCGGCTTCGCTGGAGATGCGGGCGGGGATGATGTGGTGGCTGCGGCCGGCCGAGTACTTGGCGTCGTAGTCGTACGTCTCGTTCTCGTACGTGATCTCCAGCGAGGGCAGCACCTGCAGCTCGGGGGTGGCCAGCACGCCCATGGTGATCTCGACGCCCGCCACGAAGCGCTGGGCCATGACCCGCCGATCGTAGCGGCGGGCCAGAAGGACGCCACTGGCCACCTCGTCCACGTTGCGAGCGATCGTCAGCCCCAAGGTGGAGCCTTCGCGAATCGGTTTCACGACCAGCGGGAGTCCCAAGCGATCGATCAGGCTCTCAGCCGGCTCTCCGCTCACTTCGCAGAACTCAGGCACGGCCAGGCCGGCGGAGGCGAGCACTCGGTTCGTGCGCGACTTGTCAATGCAGAGAGCGCTGGCCAGCACCCCGGAGCCGGTGTAGGGCAGCCCCAGCAGCTCCAGCAGACCCTGTACAGTCCCATCCTCTCCCAGCCGCCCGTGCAAGGCGATGAAGACCGCATCGAAGCGGCCGTCGCGCAGCCGCTCCCACAGCTGTGCATCGGCGTCCACCGTGTCGACCTCGTGGCCGCAGCTGAGCAGGGCGGCCGCAACCTGGCTGCCCGAGCGCAGCGACACCTCCCGCTCGGCCGAGCGGCCGCCGCAGAGGACTGCCACCCTCACGGCGCCCTCCCACCCACGGCCTCGCGACCGATGGCCTCCACCTCAAGCTCCAGGTCGACCCCGAAGTGCTCCCGCACGCGGCTGCGGGCTCTGCGGACGAGCGCCAGCACGTCGGCGGAGGTGGCGCCGCCGTGGTTGATGATGAAGTTGGCGTGCTGCTCGGAGATCTGGGCCGCGCCCTCCCGCTCTCCCCGCAGGCCGGCGGCCTCGACCAGACGGCCGGCCGAGTCGTTCGGCGGGTTCTTGAAGACACTGCCGCAGTTCTTGCTCTTGATCGGCTGGGCGCGATTGCGCTCGGCGGTGAGCCGAGCCATCTCGCGCTTGGCAGCCGTTCCGTCGCCGGCCTCAAGCCGGATGGTGGCCTCTGCTACCAGGGCGCCCGGCCATTGACCCTGCCGGAACGCGGAGCTGCGGTAGCCCAGGCTCAGCTCGGCCGGCTGCCATTCCGTCGGTCCCAGGCCAGGAACCAAACCGGAGGTGGCGACCAGGACGTCGCTGAGCTGGCCGCCCCAGCAGCCGGCGTTCTGGTAAACCGCGCCGCCGATGGTGCCCGGTACTCCGATCGCCCACTCGAAGCCGATCAGATCATGCTCCGCGCAGATGCGCGCCAGCCGCATCATCTTGAGACCTGCCTCGGCCAGGACCCGGCTGCCCTGGACCGTCCAACGGCGGTTGACGCAGCGGATGACGGCGCCCTCCAGGCCCCCGTCCGAGATGAGCAGGTTCGTGCCGGCTCCGAGCAGGCGGTAGGGGATGCTGCGCTCGTGGCACGCCGCCACCAACTCCGCTGGGCTCTCCGTCTCCAGGAAGTAGTCGGCCGGGCCGCCGATGTTGAACGAGGTGTGCTTGGCCAGCGGATGCCGCCGACGCACACCCGGCAGGGCCTGCAGCCACCGTTCGTTAGCGAGACTGCGCCAGCTCACGCCCCACCTTCCAGATGTCACCTGCCCCCATGAAAAGGATCACGTCGCCCGGTCGAGCCAGCTCCTCGACGTGGCGCCGGGCCGCGGCCAGATCGGCTGCGAAGAGCGCACCGGGCACGGCGGCGGCCAGATCCCGCGAGCTCAAGCCGGGGTTTGCCTCGCCGGCCCCATAGATTTCCGCCACCACCACCTGGTCGGCGTCGAGCAGGCTGCGAGCGAAGTCGTCACGCAGCGCCTCGTAGCGCGTGTACCGCTGGGGCTGGAATACGATCACCAAGCGCTCCGGCTCGAGCTCGCGTGCCGCGGCCAGCGTGCTGCTCACCTCGGCCGGATGATGGCCGTAGTCGTCCAGCAGGCGCGCCCCCCGGTATTCGCCCAGCGGTTCCAGCCGCCGGTGGGCACCCGGGAAATGCGCCAGAGCGGCCGCCGCCTCGTCGGGGTCGACGCCCAGCTCGACGGCCATGGCCAGAGCGCCCGTCGCATTCTGCACGTTATGCCGGCCCGGGAAGGGCAGTTTGAGCCGGACCAGCCCCCTTTCTCCGCGCATTACCTGGACGGTCCCGGTCTCATCACGCCCGCAGCGGTAGCTCGCGGTCTCGTGGAAGCCGTACGTGATGAGCCGGCCGGCCGAACTGAACTGGCGCGCCCGCTCGTCGTCGGCGCCCACCACAGCCAGGCCGGGGATCACCGCCACGAAATTGCGGAACAGCGTTGCGATCTCATCCACCCCGCTGAAGTGGTCGGGGTGATCGAAGTCGACGTTGGTGAGGATGCCGTGGCGCGGCCGATGCAGCACCAGGCTGCCGTCGGACTCGTCCGCTTCGGCGACCAGGAAGCGGCTCTGGCCGGCTCGGGAGTTGGCGCCGTCCCCAACCAGGATGGTGGGGTCCCAGCCTGCCTCCCGCAGCACGTGGCCCAGCATGTAGGTCACCGTGGTCTTGCCGTGGGAACCGGCGACGGCAATCGCCTCGAACTCCTGCATGAGCTCGGCCAGCAGCTCCGCCCGGCTGAGCACGCGGACTCCGGCCGCCCGGGCCGCCGCCAGTTCCGCCTCTCCCTCAGTCCGGACCGCGCCGCTGTACACGACCAGGTCGACGGCACCGCTGATGTGTTCGGCGGCATGGCCGATCTGGATGGCGACGCCTTCGGCGGCCAGCGCTCGAGTGGTGTCGCCCTCGCGCACATCGCAACCCGAGACCAAGTAGCCGCGGCTCAGCAGCGCCCGGGCGAGGGCCGATACGCCCGCGCCTCCGATGCCGAGCAGGTGCGCCCGCCTCACTTCGCCACCTCCCGCAGCAGTCGCACCACATCGCGGGCCGCGTCGGGCCGCCCCAGCGCGGCGGAGGCCTCGGCCATACGCGCGAGCTGGTCCCGCTCGAGGCCGGCCAAGGTTTGCAGCAGCGCTGGGCCACTCAGCTCCGAGTCAGCCAGCCGGACAGCCGCGCCCGCGCGAACCAGCACCTCGGCGTTCTTCTCCTGGTGCCCGCCGCCGAAGGTGCCGGGGACCAGCACGGCGGGCAGGCCCACCGCGGTCACCTCGGAGCAGGTGCCGACCCCAGCTCGGCAGACGACCAGGTCGGCCTCGCCCAACAAGCTCGGCATGTCGTCACTGAAGCTCAGGGGCCGGTAGCCCGACCGACCGTACTGAGCCGCTTCAGCCTCGCCCTGCCGCCCCGTCAAGTGGACGATCTCGCTGAAGCGTGCGAGCAGGCCGTCCAGAGCCGACCAGACGGCTTGGTTCAGGCGCAGAGCGCCCTGGCTGCCGCCGATGACCAGCAGGCGCCGGGGCGGCAGCCGGGGGCGGCGGCGGCTGAAACCCGGCCGGAGCGGCTGACCGGTGAAGATCGTGCGCGGGGTGGGAAAGCGCTCCACATCGGCAGCGAAGGTTACGCAGGCGGCGACAGCACCGGGCCGGGCCAGCCGGTTGGCCAGCCCACCCGCTTCCGACACCTGCAACACGTAGGGAACGCGGCGCAACCTCGCCGCCATGATGCAGGGCATCATCACGTAGCCCCCTACGCCGAGCATGACGTCGGGCCGGAAGCGGTCGACGATGCGCAGGCCCCGGCGCAGCGCCGCCGGCAAGAGGGCCGGCAGGGTGAGGTTCTTCCAGACGGCGTCGCGATCCAAGCCCCGCACGCGAACCGTCTCCAGCTCGAAGCCCAGCGCCGGAACCAGGCGCTCCTCCAAACCTCCGCTTCGCCCGACCAGCAGGATCCGGGCGTCCTGCTCCTCAGCGCGGAACGCTTGAGCGACGGCGAGCGCCGGGGACAGGTGACCGCCTGTGCCGCCGCCCGAGATCAAGAGTCGCATCCAACCTCCTGCGCAGGTGAGGTTGCTCCTCGCCCTGCCGGCTGATGTTCAGCAGCACGCCGATCGATGCCATGGAGATCGCGAGGGCGGATCCGCCGTAACTGATGAACGGAAGGGGCACGCCTGTAACCGGAAGCGTATCGGTCACGGTGCCCATGTTGAGGAGCGCCTGGAAGACGATCCAGGTCGTGATGCCGGTCGCCAGCGCCATGCCGAAGCGATCCGAAGCGCGAATCGCCACCCGGTAGCCGCGGACGCCCAGCAGCGTGAAGGCGCCGAGCAGCGCCGTGGTGCCCACAAGCCCGGTCTCCTCGCCGACGATGGCGAAGATGAAGTCTGTGTGCGCCGCCGGCAGCCAGGCGTACTTCTGGATCGAGTGGCCGAGCCCAACCCCGGTCAAGCCACCGCTGCCGAGCGCCAGCAGACCCTGGCTGGACTGAAAGCCGACGCCGAGTGGATCCTTGAACGGGTCAAGAAACACGCCGAGGCGCTGGGAGCGATAGCTCTCCAGCGTGATGAGGAGCAGGAATGCCAACAGCAGCACCGCGACCAGCAGCATCAGGTGCCGCTTGCGGCCGCCGCCCGCGAAGTAGACGGCGATGAAGATCGAGCACGTGATCATGGCCGTGCCGAGGTCGCGCTGCAGCAACAGCACGAGCAGCACGAAGGCCAGCATGACGGCCAGCGGAGCAAACCCGGCGGCCAGGCTCTGGAGCCGGTCGCCGCGCTTGCAAACCCAGTGAGCCAGGTAGATGGCGAAGGCAAGCTTGCCCAGCTCGGCGGGCTGGAACGCGCTCAACGGCCCGACGTTGAACCAGCGCCGGGCGCCGTTGGCGCTGATCCCCAGCCCGGGCACCAGGACCAGAACCATCAGCAGTGCCGCCGCCCCCGCCAGGAGCGGTGCGTACCTGCGCAGGCGGTGGTAGTCGTAGCGGGCGAGGATCACCATGGCGACCAGTCCGAGCCCGGCGAACACCGCCTGCCGGACGAAATAATAAAGGGTGAAACCGTGCTGGACGTAGGCGAGGGCCTGGCTGGCACTGAAGACCATGAGCAGCCCGCAGCCGACCAGGGCAAACGTGACCAGCCAGAGCCAGCGGTCCGCCGACTGGGGTGCCCGGATGACGCGGGCTCCGCTCTCGCGCTTCTCGCTCACACCGTCACCCCCTCCCCGTGGTGGGCCCGCACGGCAGTCTTGAAGCGCCGCCCCCGGTCCTCGTAGTCGCTGAACATGTCGAAGCTCTTGTAGGCGGGGCTGAAGAGCACGGCGCTGCCCGGCCGGGCCAGAGAGGCCGCAGCCTGGACCGCGTTCGCCAGCGAGTCCACTCGCCGCTGGGGATGGGCGCCCAGGCGCTGGGACAGCTCGGCGGCGCTGCGACCCAGGAGCACGACCGCCTGGGTCCGCGCGCGCACCTCCCCCAGCCACTGATCCAGCTCGAAGCCTCCCCCGTAGCCGCCCGCTATGAGCACCAGGGGCGTGCCCGGGAAGGCTTGCAGAGCCACCAAGCCGGCGTCCGGATTGGTGGCTTTGGAGTCGTTGTACCAGCGCACACCGTGCCACTCGCCGACCAGTTCGAGCCTGTGCTCCACGCCCCGGAAAGCTGCCACGCCGGCCTCGATGCCGGAATCCGTCAGACCTGCCAGCCGTGCCGCGCAGGCGGCCGCCAGCACATTGAGCCGGTTGTGCTCGCCGGGCAGGGCGCTCGACGGCATTGGCTGATGCAGCTCGAACCAGTGAACCTGCGCCCGCGTGCGGCGGGCCAGCTCACGGCAGACCGGGTCCAGGCCGTTCAGGACCGCCGCGTCATGGTCACCCTGGAACTCGAGCAGGCGCGCCTTGGCGTCGACGTAGGCAGCGAAGCTCGCGTGGCGATCGAGATGGTCGGGGCTGAGGTTGAGCACCACGGCGATCTTGGCTCTGGGCGCCGAGCACGACTCGAGCTGGAAGCTGGAGAGTTCGAGCACCACCCAGTGCTCCGGGGTCAGGTGATCCAGCTGCTCGAGCACGGTCTGGCCGATGTTGCCGCCAACCAGTACCGGCCTTCCCGCCTGCGCCAAGATGGTGCCCAGCAGGGCGGTGGTCGTCGTCTTGCCGTTGGTCCCGGTGATCCCGATGATCGGCGCCGGCGAGAGCTGAAAGAACAGGTCCACATCGCTGGAGACGATGAGTCCGCGCGTTCGCGCGACCTCCAGAAGCGGGGTGCGCCAGGGCACGCCAGGGCTCACGTAGACGGCCTGACAGCCGTCCAGAACGGCTTCGTCGTAACCGCCGAACACGGTTTCCACGCCGGACGGCAGGCTGCGGGCGAAGTCCCCCAGCGCTTCGGCTGGACGCAGGTCGCAAACCCGCACCTGCAAACCTCGACCAGTCAGGAACCGCGCCAGCGAGAGGCCACTGCGAACCCCGCCCACGACCAGCACCCGAGCGCCGGCGGCGGGAAGGGACAGCGCCGTCATCGGAGCGCGTGGGCTATCCAGCCAGAGGCCAGTGCCGCAGCCGCTCCGACGCTCCAAAACGTCAGGGCAATGCGGTTTTCGGACCAACCCGCTAACTGGAACGTGAACTGAATCGGGGTCATTTTGAAGATGCGCCGGCCGCCCGTGGCCTTGAAGTACGTCACCTGAATGATGACAGAGAGAGTGACCAGTACGAACACCAAACCGAGAAGGAGCAGAAGCAGCACCCAGCCCTGCTGCACCGCCATCGCGGCCAGCGCCGCGCCGAGGCCAAGCGCTCCCATGTCGCCCATGAAGATGCGCGCGGGGTGCCGGTTGAACACGAGGAAGGCCAGGAGGCCGCCCACGAGCGCCATCCCCACAGCCCGCTCGCCCGCAGCTGCTCCCGGTAGTAAGAGAACACAGGCCGCCAGAGCGATCGCCGTGAGGCCGCCAGCCAGGCCGTCCAAGCCGTCGGTCAGGTTAACCGCGTTGGCGGCTCCCGCCACGGCGATCACGGTGAGTGGCAGAACCACCCAGTTGAAGTTGGCTGGCACACCGACCTGCGGCCCGTAGGCAAGCACGGCCACCGGGATCGCCAGCAGCAGCTGGAGCGGGAATTTGAAGCGAGCCGGGATGCCGATCGCTCCCACTCTCAGTTTGCGCAGGTCGTCGAGCAGTCCCAGGCCACCGAACAGGAGCAAGGCGACGACCGCTGGCAGAGCGCCGGGATGCATGCGCAGCGAGAGCAGACCGCCCAGGACCGCCACGGCTACGAATAGCATGCCCCCGCCTGTTGGGGTGCCGGACTTGCGCTGATGTGCGGCCGAGAGCTCGGCCTGGATCACCTGGCCGACGCCGGCCCGGCGGAAGCGGCGGATGAGGACCGGGTAGAGCGCCAGGCAGATTAGGAAAGCGGCCGCGACCGTGATCACGTCGAATACGAGGCCGGTCGGAGCGGCGACCAGCGCATTACTCACGCCAGGAGCTCCGCCACGACCTGGTCCAAGGCAACGCCGTGGGAGGCCTTGATCAGCACCGTGTCGCCGGCCCGGGCGTGCCGCCTGATCCACGCCGTTCCGGCCGCGCGGTCCGCCAACAGCTCCGCGCCGGCCGATCTGGCCAGCAGCTCGCCGTAGCCCGAGTCCACCACGGCCACGCGGTCGAAGACCTGGGCGGCGCGCCGGCCGACTTCCTCGTGGGCGGCCGGCGCAAGCTGGCCGAGCTCCCGCATCTCGCCCAGGAGCGCCAGCAGCCGGCCCGTCCGGGGACGTTCGGCCAGCGTCTCGAAGGCGGCCAGCATCGATTCAGGGCTGGCGTTGTAAGCATCATCGAGAATGACGAAACCAGCCCGTGTCCGGCGCGGCTGCAGCCGGTGTTCCACTTGGAGGCTGGCCAGAACCTGAGCCGCCTGCTCGATCGGAATGCCGAAAAAGCGACCGACGGCCAGAGCCGCCAGCGCGTTGCGTGCCTGGTGCCGGCCGCTGGGCCCCACCCGGACCTCCGCCCGCTCAACCGCGAGCTGCGAACCGCCTTCGGGCAGGGGCCGGTAGTCCTCGCCCCGGAGACTCCCCGCGTCGAGTCCAAAGCCGATCACTGGAGCCAGGCTGAGCGCCGTCAACCGCTCGTAGTAAGGATCGTCCGCGTTAAGGACCGCCAGCCCACTCTCGGGCAGCGCCTCGATCAATTCGCCCTTGGCCTCGCAGACGCCATCCTTTCCGTCCGGGAAGTATTCGGCATGGACGGCACCGATTCCGGTCACCACCCCCACCTTCGGCCGGGCCAGCCGAGCCAGCTCAGCGATCTGTCCTCTCCCTTGCATGCCCATCTCGATGACGGCCAGCTCGTGCCGAGGCTCCAGCCGCAGCAGGGTCAGCGGCACCCCGGTTTCCGTATTCAGGTTGGCGGCGGTCTGCAGCACCTGGTAGCGGCTGGCCAGGACCGCCGCGATCATCTCCCGGGTCGAGGTCTTGCCATTGCTACCGGTCACGGCGATCACCGTGGGTGCGACGCGGCGGAGCACCTCGGCGGCGAGGTCGAAGAGCGCCCGCCACGTGTCCTCCACCTGCACCGCCGGTGCGCCGGCTGGCAGCCCGTCCCTGCGCTGGACCACGACCGCGGCGCCACTGGCGAGCGCCGCCGCGGCGTAGGCATGCCCGTCCTGCTCGGCGCCTCGCAGGGCGAAGAAGAGGCCGTCCGGCCCCGCCTGGCGCGAGTCGGTGTGGTACGTGCCGACCCGAAAGCCCGCTACTGCCGGCTCGACGCGGCCGTGCAGCGCAGCCGCCACCTCGGTCAGGGTCAGGTCCACGTGGCTCTGTTTACCGAATGGACAGGGCAAGGGCAGGCTGCCTCACTGGACGGCCTTTCGACCGGGGACGCGACGAGCCCTCGATTAGAACCGGCCTGAAACCGGCCTGGCGACCTGACGCCGGTCATCCCGCCGTCAGGCCGAAGAATAGCCGGCCGCATCCAGACTTAGACCGCCGGCAGGGTTTCGGGCGCGATCCGCCACTGGAGGATCATCTGCTGAGCGATCTTCTTCCAGATGGGCGCCGAAACGTAGTACCCCTCGTTGTGATCGTCGCTGCCGTTGTTGGGATGCTTGACCACCACCAGCATGGTGAAGCGAGGGTTGTCGGCGGGCAGAAAGCCCACGTACGAGGCCCAGACGTTCTTGCTGTACTTGCCGTTCTCGGGGATGTTGGAGGTGCCCGTCTTGCCGCCCTCGTCAAGCTCGAAGCCAGCGACGCGGGCCTCGTGGCCCGACCCGTGCTGGACGACCGAACGCATCATCATCCGCATCGTCGCCGCCGATTGGACACTGATCACCTGACGCGGGGCGGCGACGGCGGTGGGGTGGCCGTTCAACTGCTGGACGACGTGCGGCTGCACGTAGACACCGCCGTTGGCGACGGCATTCACCGCCGCGCACATCTGGACCATGTTGACCGCTACACCCTCGCCGTACGCGGCCGTGGCAAGCTCGACGTCTCGCCATTGCTGGCGAAGGGGGGTGGTGGACTCACCGGCCACATCGATGCCACTCGGCTGGCCGA
>JAABUX010010305.1_pt1 | contig 10449 bp, 11 predicted proteins | sample 5561851 | NCBI WGS metagenome assembly JAABUX01 (sample SAMN10711883, study PRJNA513361) | rock metagenome | isolation source: Antarctica rocks | place: Antarctica: Victoria Land, Richard Nunatak red sandstone | collected 2016-01-03 | reverse complement strand
CCGCTGCCAGGCCGGACGCGAACGCCAGTCCACGCCGGCCGCCCTCCAGGGCCGCCAGGCAGGCCTCCAGGGCAGCGCGGGTGGGGTTGCCCGAACGGCTGTACTCGTAGCCCTGACCTAGGCCGGCTCGCAACCCGCCCACGCCGTCCTGGGCGAAGGTCGACGTGGCGTAGATGGGCACGTTAACCGCACCCGTCGCCGGGTCCGGCTCCTGGCCGGCGTGGATCGCCCGGGTATCGAAGCCCGCCTGCTCACTCATACGCGAAGGTTAGGTGGGTCAATCGGCGGTGACGACGCCGACCGGGCAGGACACCCCGGTGCCCCCGAGGCCGCAGTAGCCGTTCGGCACCTTGTGCAGGTACTGCTGGTGGTAGGTCTCGGCGAAGAAGAACTCCCCGGCCGGGACGATCTCGGTGGTGACCTCGCCGTAGCCGGCGTCACGCAGGCGGGGAACGAACTGGTCCCGGCTGGCCTGGGCAGCCACCAGCTGTGCCTCGTTGGTGGTGTAGATCCCGCTGCGGTACTGGGTGCCGACATCGTTGCCCTGGGCCATGCCCTGGGTGGGATCGTGAGCCTCCCAGAAGGTCTTCAGCAGCGTCTGGTAGCTGATCTTGGCGGGGTCATAGACGACGAGCACGGCCTCGGTATGGCCGGTGCGACCCGAGCACACCTCCTCGTAGCTGGGATTCGGGGTGTAGCCCCCGGCGTAGCCGACCGCGGTGGTGTACACGCCCGGCAACTGCCAGAACACCCGCTCCGCGCCCCAGAAACAGCCCATGCCGAACACGGCGCGCTCGCTTCCCTCGGGGTAGGGGCCAGCCATCGGCGTGCCCAGAACCGCGTGCGACCCGGGGCTGACGATCGGGTCCTGGCGTCCGCGCAGCGCCGCGTCGGGCTCGGGCAGGGTGCTCTTGTGGCGACCGAACATCATCGGCTCCTCCTTTGGGGGGTGGTGCCAGTCACAACAACCGCAAGCCGCTGCGCTGTTCCCGCTAGCGGGCGGCGAGGAACCCGAGCAGGTCCTGGCGTGTGACCACCCCGGTGGGTCGCCCGTCGGTGTGGACCACCGCCGCCCCGGCCGTTTCCAGCGCCGCAAGCGCGGCCGACACCGGCTCGAAGGCCCCCACCGAAGGGAGCGGGGCCGACATATGCCGCTCCAGCGGATCGGCCAGCTGGGCATGCCCGCCGAACAGGGCATCGAGCAGATCCCGCTCCACGATCGACCCGATGACTTCCGCTGCCATCACCGGTGGCTCCTCCTTGACGACCGGCATCTGGGACACGCCGTATTCCCGAAGGATGTCGATGGCCTCACGCACGGTGTCGGTGGGATGCACGTGCACGAACTCCGGGAGCATTGTGCCCTTGCGCGACAAAACATCGGCAATGCGCTCCTGGCCGGAGGTCTGCAGAAAGCCGTAGTCGTGCATCCAGTCGTCGTTGAAGATCTTGCCGAGGTATCCCCTGCCGGAATCCGGCAACAACACGACGACGATCGAGCCGGCCGGTGCCTGCGCCGCGACCTCTAGGGCCGCGACGGTGGCCATCCCGCATGAACCGCCGACGAGCAGCCCCTCCTCGCGGGCGAGGCGGCGGGTCATCACAAACGCGTCGCGATCAGTGACCGCCACGATTCGATCGGGAACCGTCGGGTCGAATGCCTGCGGCCAGAAGTCCTCTCCGACGCCCTCGACCAGGTAGGGCCGGCCCCGGCCGCCCGAATAGACACTGCCCTCCGGGTCAGCGCCGACCACCTGGACTGGGATTCGACCGGGGCCACCCGAAACCTCTTTGAGGTAGCGCCCCGTCCCGCTGATCGTGCCGCCCGTCCCGATGCCAGCAACGAAGTGGCTGATTCGCCCGTCGGTCTGCGCCCACAGCTCCGGGCCGGTGCTCGCATAGTGGGACGCGGGATTCGCCGGATTGGCGTACTGGTCCGGCTTCCAGGCCCCTGGCAGCTCCCGGGCCAGCCGGTCGGAGACTGAGTAGTACGAGGAGGGGTTCTCGGGTGCGACGGCGGTGGGGCACACCTCCACTCGCGCGCCATAGGCCTGCAACACCCTGATCTTGTCTTCGCTGACCTTGTCCGGGCAGACGAACACGCAGTGATAGCCGCGGCGCTGGGCAACAAGGGCCAACCCGACGCCGGTGTTGCCGCTGGTCGGTTCGACGATGGTGCCCCCGGGCCGCAAGGCCCCGGAGGTCTCCGCCTCCTCGATCATGCGCAGCGCTATCCGGTCCTTCACCGAGCCGCCCGGGTTCAGGTACTCCACCTTGGCGAGCACCGACACCGTGTCGGCCACCACTTCGCGCGTGACCGAGTGCAACCGCACCAGGGGCGTGTCTCCGATGAGCTCGACCACGCTGTCAAAGACCCGCATGGGCGAGCAGACTAGGCGAGCTACCGTCAACGCCAGGAGGCTGATGCCGTGATCGCAGTGGGGTCCCGCACCCGGCGGCTGGTGGCGAGGGGTGCCGGCCTGAGCGCCGCCCTGGCCGCGGATGTGCTTGCGATGCAGGCGGTGGCTGCCTTCCGGCGGGAATATCTGGCGGCCGATTCGGCGCCCAGCATCGAAGGGGACTACGGCGACCCGAGCGATCCGACGGTCCGGCTCGTGGTTCTCGGTGACTCCATCGGCGCCGGTGTCGGAGTCACGGACACCGACGACAGCGTCGGTGGGCGCCTGGCCAGCCTGCTGACCGAAAGCCACCTGCACGTTCAGCTCTCGGGTGTGGCGGTGTTCGGCTCACGCGCGGGCGACCTGGGCCCGCAGGTTTCCCGCGCCCTGCTGAACCGGCCCGACATCGCGATCGTTTTGGTCGGCGCCAACGACGCCACCCACGCCACCCCGCCTCGCCGGATCCGTCCGGCGTTGATCGGCGCGATCCGGCGGCTGCGGGCCGCGGGGGTGCCCGTCGTGCTCGGGACTTGTCCTGATCTTGGCGGCGTGCGGAGTGTGGCCAGGCCGCTTCGCGATCTGCTGGCCGCCTACGGCCGGCGGGTGGCAGCCGCCCAGGCCGAGGCGGGCACGCGGGCCGGCGCTCTCGTCGTCGACATCGCCGCCAGCACCGGCGAGGCGTTTCGCGCCAACCCCGCCGAGACGCTCGCCGCCGACGGGTTTCACCCCAGCGCGGGCGGCTACGAACTTTGGGCGCAGGCCCTGCTCCCGGCCGTGCGCGACGCGGTGAGCATCCGGCTCCCCCAGACATGACAACATCGGTACTCGTCGGTAACACCCCGCCGGAGTCAAAGGAGACCTCGCATGGCTGAGGCCGTGATCGTCAGCACCGCTCGCTCGCCCATCGGTCGGGCCTTCAAAGGTTCCCTGAAGGACCTGCGTCCCGACGACCTGGCCACGACCATCGTACGAGCCGCGCTGGACAAGGTTCCGGCCCTCGACCCGCATGACATCACCGACCTGATGCTCGGCTGCGGGCTGCCCGGCGGGGAGCAGGGGTTCAACATGGGTCGGGTCGTCGCGGTCAAGTTGGGATACGACTTCCTGCCAGGTACGACGATCACCCGCTACTGCTCGTCCTCCCTGCAGACCACCCGGATGGCCTTCCACGCGATCAAGGCCGGCGAGGGCGACGCCTACATCTCGGCCGGAGTGGAGATGGTCAGCCGGTTCATCAAGGGCAACAGCGACGGGCTGCCCGACACGATGAACCCCGGCTTCGCGCAGGCCGCGGCACATACCAAGACCTACGAGGCTGGCGGCCAGGATTGGCACGACCCACGTGAGAACGACCAGCTTCCCGACGTCTACATCGCGATGGGGCAGACCGCCGAGAACCTGGCTGGCCGGAAGGGCGTGAGCCGAGCCGACCAGGACGAGTTCGGCGCGAGGAGCCAAAACCTCGCCGAGAAGGCTATCGCCAACGGCTTCTGGGAGCGCGAGATCACCCCCGTCACGCTGCCGGACGGGTCGGTGGTGGCCAAGGACGACGGCCCAAGGGCCGGCGTCACGGTGGAATCGATGGCGGGTCTGAAGCCAGTGTTCCGCCCCGACGGCACGGTGACCGCCGGGAACGCGTGCCCGCTGAACGACGGCGCGGCCGCCGTGATCATCATGAGCGATGCGAAGGCCAAGGAGCTGGGCCTCACCCCGCTGGCCCGCATCGTGGCCACCGGGGTCACTGGGCTTTCGCCGGAGATCATGGGTTACGGCCCGGTGGAGGCCTCCCGGCAGGCTCTCAAGCATGCCGGGATGAGCATTGCGGACATGGACCTTGTCGAGATCAACGAGGCATTCGCCGCGCAGGTCATTCCCAGCTACCGCGACCTGGGCGTGGACTTGGACCGGCTCAACGTGCACGGCGGGGCGATCGCCGTCGGTCACCCGTTCGGCATGACCGGTGCACGGATCGCCGGAACGCTGATCAACGGCCTGCAGTTCGAGGACAAGACCTTCGGCCTCGAGACCATGTGCGTCGGCGGTGGCATGGGCATGGCCATGGTCATCGAGCGGCTCAACTAGCGTCGGAGCTAGCGTCGGAGTCGCTCGCCGCCCCAGAGGCGCTGCGCACAGCCCGTCAGTGCGGCAACGGCCTGGTCAGCGACTTGCTGGCCACGCGGGGCTGCGAGCAGGTCGGCCGCCAGCACGGCGACCTGGTCGGCCAGGGCGTGGTCGGCCAACAGGGGTGGCGCGGCGCCTTCGGGCGTCCCGGTGCCGCCCTCCCTGCCGAGAACAGCGAGTTGCGCAATCAGATCGCGCAGGAGTTGCGCGCGGGTGATGACCGGCAGGCCGATCGGGTGCGCGGAATACCAGGCGATGCTCACGCCGCTGAGCCGGTCGATCAGGCGCCGGGCCTGCACGCCGAACGCGGCGAGAGGGTCGCCCTGCTCGCCATCTCGCCGCTGCACCATCCGGACGCTAGCCGCCTCGGCGGCCCAGGACGCTTGTGGTGGGCCTCCCCCCTTGCGGTGACCGGAGCGCCGGGCCAGGCTCCCGGCAAACGTGTCGGACACGGAGGTCGCGCATGCACCACAACCCAGAGACCCATGCCAGCCTGCTCGCCCGGATCCCCCAGGTGACCGGCCAGCAGCTGAGTCATTGGTTTGCGTGCCTGGAGGCCGGGCCTGGGTTGCTGCGCGCCGAAGAGCGAGCCCACTGGCTCTCCGACGAGCACACTTTGCCGGCCGCCTACGCCTCCGCGATCGTGCACGAGCATGACCGCCGCCGGGCCGCTGCCCGGCGGTAGGCGCAGCAGGGCCGCTGCCCAGCGGTAGGTGCAGCCGGGCGTACGGTTCCGACGGAACTGACCGCTCATCCGAAACGGAGAAGGCATGAAGACCAAGGGAGCAGTGCTTTGGGGGCTCGGTGAACAGTGGTCGGTCGAGGAGATCGAGGTGGGCGACCCGGTCGCCGGTGAAGTCCAGGTCCGGCTTGCCGCCAGCGGGCTGTGCCACTCCGATGAGCACCTCGTCACCGGCGACACCCCGGTAGCCAGCTTCCCGGTCATCGGTGGTCACGAGGGTGCCGGTGTGGTGACCAAGGTCGGCGCCGGCGTCACGAGCCTCAAGGAGGGTGACCACGTCGTCCTGGCGTTCATCCCGGCGTGCGGCCGCTGCCTGCCCTGCTCGACGGGCCACCAGAACCTGTGCGATCTGGGCGCGAACCTGCTGACCGGGCAGGCCATCGCCGACGGCACCTTCCGGATGACGGTGAAGGGGCAAAACGCCGTCCCGATGTGCCTGCTGGGGACGTTCAGTCCGTACGTCACGGTGCACGAGGCATCCGCTGTCAAGATCGACGAACATGTGCCGCTGGACAAGGCAGCGCTCGTCGGCTGCGGGGTGACCACCGGGTGGGGCTCGGCCGTCCACGTGGCCAAGATCATTCCCGGCGACACCGTCGTGGTGATCGGGATCGGTGGCGTCGGGATCAACTCCATCCAGGGGGCGGCGGTCGCCGGCGCCTCACGGGTCGTCGCGATCGACCCGGTGGCCTTCAAGCGCGACTCGGCCCTGAAGCTCGGCGCCACGCATGCGTTCGCGTCGGTTGCGGATGCCTTGGGACCGCTGCAGGAGATGAGCTGGGGGCGGATGGCGGAGAAGGTCATCATCACGGTCGGCCGGATCAAGGGCGACGACATTGCCGCCGCACAACAGCTGTGCGGCAAGGGTGGCCGCATCGTGGTGACCGGGATGGGCGGCGCCGCGGACATGGACGTCAGCCTCAACCTGTTCGCGTTCACGCTGCTGCAGCAGGATCTGCAAGGCGCGATCTTCGGGGGAGGGAACCCGCGGGCCGAGATACCGGCGCTTCTACGCCTCTACTCCGAAGGTGTCCTGAAGCTGGATGAGCTGATCACCAACACCTACAAGCTCGAGGACATCAATCAGGGCTACACGGATATGAAGGACGGCAGCAACCTCCGCGGGGAGATCGTCTACTCCGACGCGGACTACTAGACGCCGTGGACCTGGACGAGGCACGCGCATATGTCCGCGACAACCACCACACGGTGCTCGCCGTGCTCAAGGCCGACGGCACCCCGGCGATGTCTCCCGTCGATGCCAGCGTCGATGCGGCCGGCCGGGTCGTGGTTAGCACCCGGCAGACCGCCTACAAGGTCCGGCATCTGCGGCGCGATCCGCGGGCGTGGCTCTGCGTCGTCCCGGACGGCTTCTACGGGACATGGCTGCAGCTCACCGGGGACCTCGAGATCGTCGACCTGCCGGACGCGATGGAGCCGCTCGTCGACTACTACCGGAGCATCTCCGGGGAGCACCCGGACTGGGAGGATTACCGGGCGGCGATGGAACGTGACCGGCGCTGCCTGCTGCGCTTCACGCTGACCTCGGCCGGCCCCAGCGTGCAGGGCTGATCCGGCGAGGCGCCGAAGCTCAGCATCGCCGTCGCGGCGATTCCGGTCAGGGCCCCGGCCGCCAACAGCAGGGGTGTGACCTGCAACAGCGCCAGTGCCGAGGCCAGCAAAACCCCAGCCAGGATCGAGCGGATGAGCGCGGCGGGCGCCTGCGAGGACAGCCGGGCACCGACGTAGACGGCGGGCAACGCCCCGAGCAGCAGGGACGCGGTTACCGCCAGGTGCACGTCCCCGAAAAGCACGTGTCCGAGCGCGGCCGCCGCGACCAACGGGATGGCCTGCACCATGTCCGTTCCCACCAGTTGGGACGGGCGCAACCGCGGGTAGGCCACCAGCAGCAGCGCCATCACAAGGGACCCCGCGCCCACCGACGTCGTCCCGACCGCCAAGCCGCCGAGCGCCCCTATCGCCACTGTGCGACCTGGCCGAACCGCCACACCGTCCTCGGTGCATCGCTCCCCGCGCTGGCGGTCGACTACCTGTCGCACGGTGGTGGACGCCAGGGAGGCCAGCAGCACCACCGCGATCACCACCTTGAGCCGTCCTTGAACGCCCGGGACGTGCCCGATACCTCCGATCAGGACGGCGCCGGTGAAGGCGGCCGGAACCGCGCCGATTGCCAGCCAGCGCACCACACCCTTGTGGACGGTTCGGCGGCGCAAGTGAACCGCGGCGCCGACCGGTTTCATCAGCAGGCTGGTGACCAGATCGCTGGAGATAGCCGCCAGCGCCGGGACGTGGAACACCAGCACGAGCAGAGGGGTGAGCAACGCGCCGCCGCCCATCCCGGTAAGGCCAACCAGCAGCCCCACCAGAGCACCCACTAACGACAAGCTGAGATCAAGATGCATGGCCGATGCCTGTTCCAATGGCCGACCCGAGCGGGACGGCGGGGTCCGATGCGGTCAGAGACCGCGCGGACAGCAGGCGGAGAGCAAGCGCATCAGGTCCAGATGTATCCGACGTACCAAGGAAACTTCGCACGTGCGGTGCGGGTCCCTAGAACGCTGCAGGTAGGAATCCTTGGGTTTATCGATCGAACTTGTCAACTTCACGCTGGCACGCTGGCGGCAGCCGCGCCTGACCCGTTCGGCTGATGTGGGTCGAGGGTGAGTGAGTGCCCGGGATGGGACTCGAACCCACATGCCCTCACGGGCCACGGCTTTTAAGGCCGCTGCGTAAACCATTCCGCCACCCGGGCGCCCGGCAAGGGTAAGCGGTCAGCCGACCCGGGCCGCCTCATCACCACGCCCCGGGTCCCGCGCACCGGTGGCCGCCGCCCGGAAGGCGGCCCGCGGGTCCGCGAACTGCCCCAGGTTGACCACCTCACGGCGGAAGAACAGCGCCAGGGTCCAGTCGGCAATCACCCGTACCTTGCGATTCCACGTCGGCACCCGGCTGACGTGGTAGGTCCGGTGCATGAACCAGGCCGGCCATCCGCGCAGTTTCACCCCGTAAATCTCGGCGACCCCCTTGTGCAGACCGAGCGACGCGACGCTCCCGGCGTATGCATGCCGGTATCGCGTCAACTGCTCCCCGCGCAGGGAATGGACGAGATTGTCGGCGAGGACCTTCGCCTGCCGGACGGCATGCTGGGCCGACGGCCCGCACAGGGCGCCGCTCTGGGGGCCGCCCTTCGCGACATCGGGGATGGCCGCGCAGTCACCGGCGCTCCACACGTTGGTGCCCCCCTCGACCGTCAAGAATTCGCTACCGCGCAGCCGACCCTTCTGGTCCAATGGCAGGTTGAACGACTCCAGGACCGGATTGGCCTTGACTCCCGCGGTCCAGACCACCGTTTCGGCGTCGAACGCCGTCCCGTCCGAGAGCCGTACGTGCATCCCTTCACAGGTTTCCAGCCGAGTGTTGAGCCGGATCTCCATCCCCCGCTCCTCAAGGCGCCGCACGGTGTAGAGCGCCATCCGCTCGCTCACCTCGGGCAGGATCCGGCCGGCGGCTTCGACCAACACCCAGCGCATGTCTTTCGGGGTGATGCTCCGGTAATACCGGCAGGCGCTACGGGCCATGTCCTCCAGTTCGGCGAACGCCTCGATGCCGGCGTAGCCGCCGCCGACGAAGCAGAACGTCAGTGCTCTGCGGCGCAGCTCCGGATCGCTGCTGGACGCCGCCGCATCCAGCCGGGACAGCACGTAGTTGCGCAGGTAGACCGCCTCGGCAACCGTCTTGAAACCGATGCCGAAAGTGGCGAGACCCGGAATGGGGAGGGTGCGCGCGATGCTTCCCGGTGCCACCACCACGTGGTCGAAGCCGAGCTCGAACGAGGCGCCTTCCACCGGCTCGATCAGCGCGACCCGCCGGTCGTGGTCCAAAGCGCTCACCGTCCCGGTGATGACGCGGCAGCGCGACAACACCCGGCGCAACGGGACGACCACATGCCGCGGCTCAAGGCTCCCGGCAGCCGCCTCGGGCAGGAACGGCTGGTAGGTCATGTACGACTGGGGATCGACTACCGTGATCGTGGCCTCTCCGCCGCGCAGACGGAGCTTTCTTTGTAGCCGAAGCGCGGTGTACATCCCGACGTACCCACCGCCGATGATCAAGATTTGCCAGGGTTCCCGGGGGCCAGCCATGCGCTGACGGTACCCATGATCAGCTCCGGCGGCGTGGCCTAGCCCGCGAGGAGCACCGCCTGACCAACTACGTCGTCCAACATGGCTTCGGTCAGCCGGCCGGTGAACGTGTTCTGCTGGCTGGGGTGATAGCAGCCCAACACGGTGATCGAGCGGTGCGGCGCCCCGACCTCGGCCCGCGCACCATGACCGAACGCGACCCGCGGTGCTGGGGCTGGGAAGCCGAGGGCCACCAGCGCGGGGAAAGCAACCTGCCAGGCGAACTGGCCCAGCGCCACAACGACCCGCGTACTGGGCCGGCACGCCCGCAGCTCGGCATGCAACCAGGGCGCGCAGGTATCTCGCTCAATGGTGCTGGGCTTGTTCGCTGGCGGGGCACAGCGCACCGCTGCCAGCATTCGAGTGCCGTGCAGCCGCAGGCCGTCGGCGGCGTGGCTGGAGGTGGCCTGGCTGGCGAGGCCGGCGCGGTACATGGCCGCGATCAGCCAGTCCCCCGACCGGTCGCCGGTGAATACCCGACCCGTCCGGTTGCCGCCGTGGGCGGCGGGTGCGAGCCCAAGAATGACGATCCGCGGATGCGGGTCGCCGAAGCCGGTGACCGGCCGGCCCCAATACCGCTCCCCGGCGAAGGCCGCCCGCTTATCCTCCGCGACCTGCTCGCGCCAGGCCACCAGCCGCGGGCACGCCCGGCACATGCTCACCCGGCCGTCGAGGTGGGTCAGGCTCGGACTGGAGCCGGCCAAGCGAGTCACCTCCACCGCGTCGAACGCGACCGGAGTGGACCGGCTCGCCACATCCCCCGGCCAACCGGTGCCCGGACGAACCGGCCCCCGCAGTGGCGACGCGGGCGGAGTCACTGGAGCATCGAGGCGGCGATGCCGTCGAGGATGTCGTGCTCGCTCACGGTGACCGCGTCCAGGCCGGTGCGCGCAAGCACGGACTGGAGGACCAGCGCTCCCCCGCCGATCACGTCGACGCGCCCCGGATGCATGAAAGGAAGCTCCGCACGCCGCACCCGCGGCAT
>JAABUX010010303.1_pt1 | contig 10449 bp, 13 predicted proteins | sample 5561851 | NCBI WGS metagenome assembly JAABUX01 (sample SAMN10711883, study PRJNA513361) | rock metagenome | isolation source: Antarctica rocks | place: Antarctica: Victoria Land, Richard Nunatak red sandstone | collected 2016-01-03 | reverse complement strand
GAGCACGGCCGGGCCGCACGTCTCGACCGGGAAGGCCGCCACGTTGACCGCGAAGATCGGCGTCGCGCCCATCGCGTAGATGTCCGACAGGGCGTTTGCGGCGGCGATGCGGCCGAAGTCGTACGGTCGCGGTCGCGCCGCCGGGGCCCAGTCGCGCATCGACCGAGGCGACGACGAATGTTGCATAGGCGATGTACGCGAAACCGAACGCGCCGTACGAGAGGCATAGAAACAAGAAGCGGTGCGGCCGAAGCAGGTCGCGGCGATCGAAACGCGTCGACCGAGCGGACTTCTGCGCGGCACTGCGGGGAATGGCGATCGCGGCGACGCGACGCGCGGCCGCGCCGTACCCGATTCCAGCGACCAGCGCAAGCGCCCCCGTGACGAACGAAGCGATGCGCCAATCCAGCGCTGCGCGCAAGAGCCATGACGTCCCGAGGGCCGAGAGCGCAAGGCCGACGCCGATCCCCGCCCACATGACCGCGCTCGCACTGCCACGGCGACCGGCTTCGACGGACTCGAGCGTCTGGGCCGCCGCGGCAACCAGCGCAACGCCGCTGGCAATTCCGAACGCAGTCCGCGCGACACCGAAGAGCAGCGCGTCCCCCGCGAACGCTGACGCGGCGAGCGCCGCGCCGGCTACGGCGCTGCTGACCAGCACGAGCGCGTCGACGCGTCGCATCAGCCACGGAGCCAGCAGAGCGCCGGCAAGGTAACCGCCCAGGCTCGCGGCGTTAATCACGCCGTACAGCGCGTAGTTTCCCTGCAAGCTGTGGCGGATCGCCGGCAGCGCGAGACCGTACCCCAAACGCGCGACGCCGATCTGCAAACCGAAGACCGCGCTCGACCAGAGAACGATTGCCCAGGGAAGCGACCCGCGCCGGACGAGCGCTTCAGGAGGGGGGACGGTGTGATTGACGCCGGTGACCATTTGCCAAGAGCCTATCGCCCTGCTATGTTCTTGTCGAGCGGAAAACGTGAACACTAAGATCGAAAAACCCGATGGAACTGCGGCCCAGGGCGAGACGCTCTCGCTGCGCGACCTGCGCTCGTTCGTTGCCGTTGCGCGTGCCGGCGGCGTCACGCGCGCGGCGCGCGAGCTCGGCTACGCGCAAGCCACGCTCTCGACGCACTTGACGGCGCTCGAGAACGCGATGGGCGTCCCGCTGATCGAGCCGGAGCGTCGCGGCGCCCCGCTGACGGAAGCGGGGCGGGCCGTGCTCGCGCGCGCCGAAGCACTCCTGCACGGCGCAGCGGCTTTGCACGGCGCCGTTCGTTCTGCGGCGGGCCGCGCGACGGTGCGGCTCGCCGCCTGCGAGCCAGTCGCCTCGCATCGGTTACCGCCGCTGCTGGCGGGCTTCTCGCGCGAACATCCCGACATCGACGTCGAGTTGCGCGTCGCCGGCCATGTCACGGGCCCCGCGCTCGTTGAGGCTGGAGACGTCGACTTCGCCATCGCCCCCAAACCGACGGTGGCTTCGCGCATGGGAGCCTCGGTTTCGTTCACGCCGCTCTACGAGGAGCCGATGCTCGTCCTTGTCCCCACCGGTCATCGCCTGGCGCAAGCCAAGGCGGTCAATCTCGCCGACCTGCGCGGTAACTCCCTGCTGGTCGGTAACGATGCTTGCACCTATCGGGCGTTGATTGTCGGCGCGCTGCGCGAGAGCGACGTCGAGGTCGCGCTGCGAGCCCGTTTTGGCGACGGGCCGACGCTCGTGTATGGTGTCGCCGCCGGACTCGGCATCGCCGTTCTTCCCGCCGGCTTTTTCGTTGGGGGGATGCTCGCGACGGGAACCGTCGCGCTCCCGCTGCGCCGCCCCCGCATCGCGATCGGGATGGGCCTCGTGCAGGCGCGACGGCGCGATGCGGAGACTGAATCTGTACGCGCCCTGCGGCGTGCGATCGTCGACGGTTTGCGCCCGACGTCGCCCGCAAAAGCGATGCGGTAGTCGCCCACGCCGGCAATGGCCTGGCTCGTGCCCGTGACCTTGCGTTCGTCGCATGTGGTCCTGGAGCCGTTGTCGCAAACGCATCACGATGATCTGATCGAAGCCGTCAGCGACGGCGAGCTTTGGAAATTATGGTATACGTCTGTTCCCGAGCCAGCCGGCATGAAAGCGGAAATTGACCGCCGGCTAGCGTTGCAGGTTGCGGGAACGATGCTTCCGTTCGCTGTCGTAGAACGCGCCGGTCGCGCTGTCGGGATGACGACGTACATGAACGTCGACGCGCCGAATCGGCGCATCGAGATTGGTTCCACCTGGTACCGCAGGTCCGTCCAGCGAACGGCGCTCAACACCGCATCAAAACTTCTGCTGCTACGGCATGCGTTTGAAATTCTCGACTGTATTGCGGTCGAATTTCGCACCCACGTGGAGAATGTTCGGAGCCGTGCGGCGATCGAGCGCATCGGCGCGACTCTCGATGGCGTTCTCCGCAGCCATGCGATTGCGCGAAATGGGACCCTGAGAAGTACGGCGGTGTACAGCATCATAGCCGCAGAGTGGCCCGCAGTCGAGACGCGGCTGCAAGCCTATCTACAACGTGCTACGTGACCAACAAGCGAACCCGTCCCTTAAACGACCCCTTCCGGGACAATAGCCCGACTTGGTTCACATGGACTACCGCATCCCGAAAGGCCGTCCCGGAATTCAGATCCACTCGCGTGGATGTGTACTCTATAGTCGCTAAAGCGTAATGCCCGAGAACGGAGTCATTCTCAGGCAAGGGAGTGAGAGGAGCCTCGGGCCCGGTTAGGTGGCTACACGGCGACGGATGGGAGCGGGTCGATGCGCGCGGTCTCCCTGCGGCCGTGTGAGCGATTCCAGCCACGGCCGTATTGCCGCGGCGACGTGCCCGTCACTCTCTTGAACGCTGTGCTGAAGGCGCTTTCGGATTCGTATCCGAGCGATAGCGCGATCGCCGAGATCGATTCGTTGGAATGTACGAGCCGGTCGGCCCCGACCATCATACGCCAGCGCGTCAGATACTCCATAGGTGAAGTGCCGACCGTTTCTTTGAATTTGAGCGTGAAGGTCGTACGCGACATGCCGGCGCTGTTCGCGAGCAATTGTAACGTCCAACGATCGGCCGGATTCTTGTGCATCGCATGGAGCGCAGCCGCCATCTGCTTGTCGGCAAGGGCGAAAAGCCACCCGACGCCGGCCGAACCCTCCGTGAGATGCAACCGCAGCGCCTGCACGAGAATCATCATCGCGAGCTGCTGCGCGACGAGGAATCCTCCGGGTTGCGGTTCGCGCAATTCGCGCCGCATCAGCTCAACGCACCAGCGCAGTGCCGCTTTCGTTTGATCGTCATGGATGTGCATGACCGGGGGCAACGTGCCGACGAGGACGTTCGCATGGTCGCCGCTCAGCGCAAATTGACCGCCGACGCAAAAGAAATCGCCACCCTCGTTCAAGTAGTTAACGCCACCGTCCTTAACGCCCGTGAACGCCACGTATGGATCGAGCGGCGCCAGAGCGAGATCGCTCGCGATGCGAAACGCGCGTCCGCGCGGGAGAATCAGACAGTCCCCGGCCGAAACATGCACGGGTTGCGGAACGCCATCCATGGCGAGCCAGCACTCGCCCGAAACCGCCGCATAGAACGAGATTCCGTCGTAGGGCTTGAGACCGAGCGCCCAGTCGCCGCCGAAGTCGAAACCAGCACACCAGTACGTGTTCAGTTTCAGGAGCGAGAGAACGGCTGAGAGGGGATCCATTATAACTCCGAACGATCGCGAACAAAATGCGGCCGTTCACGTATAGATTGTTCGCCGTCGTGAAGCTATCCTCGGATGATGACTACCACTGACACCCTCCGACCGCGGGTCGCCACCATGCTGTCTAACGAAGCTGCTTGGCTTCCGGCCGCCGGCGCCCCACTCGAGATGAAGCCCGCCCCCTATACGCCGCCGCGAGAAAACGAAATCGTCGTGAAGAACCACGCCGTCGCGATCAATCCGATCGATTGGATTGTGCAGTCGGCCGGCGACATCGTGGTTCCTTGGATTAAAGGTCCGTTCATTCTCGGCTCTGATACAGCCGGCGAAGTTGTTGAGGTCGGAAAATCGGTCACCCGGTTCCGCGTCGGCGACCGTGTTCTCGGTCATGCCATCGGCACCGATCAGAAGCGAAACCGTTCGGCCGAAGGCTCGTTTCAAACCTACACGGTACTGCTGGAAGGTATGACGGCGCACGTCCCGGACGACATGTCGTTCGAACGCGCATCGGTACTTCCACTCGGTGTGTCGACGGCGGCTTGCGGTCTCTTTCAGAAAGACTTCTTGGCGCTCGAACCGCCGACGGTATCTCCGCGTCCGACTGGTAAGACGCTCCTCGTGTGGGGCGGATCGACAAGCGTCGGCAGCAATGCGATCCAGCTCGCTATCGCTGCGGGCTACGACGTCATCACGACGGCTTCTCCGAAAAATTTCGACTATGTGAAAAAACTGGGCGCGAGCCAAGCCTTCGATTACAACGATGCAAATGTCGTCCGAGACGTGATCGCCGCGTGCAAAGGAAAAACGATTGCCGGCGCGATCGCGATCGGAGCTAGATCATCCGAGCCATGCGTAGACATCGTTGGCGCATGCGAAGGAAACAAGTTTGTGGCGATGGCCACGTATCCGATTTCGTTCGAAGGCCAAACCGGTCGTCCCGGTCTGAGTTTCCGACTCGCCACGGTGCGTCGATTCATTGGGTTCAGCATTGCCTTGTGGTTTAGGACCCGCACCAGAGGCGTCCGCACAAAATTCATTTTTGGCAGTTCGCTCGCCCATAACGAGGTCGGGAAGGTCGTGTACGTCGACTTTTTGTCGAAAGCCCTCGCTGCTGGAAGCTACCTTGCCGCTCCGGATCCGCACGTCGTCGGAACCGGTCTCGCGTCCATTCAAGCTGGACTCGACATGCAACGGCGAGGCGTATCCGCCGCTAAGGTGGTGATTTCGCTTCCGACGCGCGGGTAAACCACGTCGACGCCGGTGCGCCTGCGGTCCGCTCTTATAGTCTCTTCGCGGTCGGCCGTCGTTCGCGACGGTCGAAGCGGGGTCCCGGGGTGAACCGACGTCGACGAGTCGCCGCTCGCCTACAAACAGCGCCTAAACACGCTAGATCGTTGCGAAGCCGCCTGCGCCCGAGCGGTAAAACCAGCTCCAGCGCGCCAAAGCGTTTACGTCTCGGCGTATCGACCTTCGCGATCGGCGCGGGCGGCTCTCAGGATTTCATCCGACAAACCGGGATGACCGTCTCGCACGGCGCGCGACAGGACGATCGCGCCGACGAGCGTCGACAAGGTGGCAATCGCCGCCTCGCGCTTACGGCGTGCGCTCGGAGGAAATACGCCTTCGATGAGCCCTACATAGCGTTCGAGCCCATCGGCAAACGCCCGCTGCGCGCCGGCTGCTTGGCGTCCAACGTCAACAGGCAGGCTGCCAGTCGGACAACCGCCGGCGGGCTCATCGCGGTGTTCAGGTAAGAGGTAATTTGCGAGCCGCTCTGCCATGGGGATCAAATCCCCCGTCGTGGTGGCGCCCTCTCCCGAAATCTCGCTTAGGGATTGCTCAAAGGCGTATCGGATCGTCTCGATCGCCAGATCAGCCTTTGACTCGAAATGATTGTAGAAGCCACCGTGCGTGAAGCCGGCGGCCTTCGTCAGGTCTGCGACCGAGACGTTATCGATGCCCCGCGCCTTAAAAAGCCGCGTAGCGGTCTCGAGGATCTTCCTCCGGTTCTGCGCCGCCACTTCCTTTGTTACTCGCATGGCGTGCCTCTCAACGCTTGACAATGATGTCATCCATCAGCAAAGATATTGCTGTCAAGCATCATCATAGGCTGGAGGACGGCGTTGTGCAAGACACCGCGCGTGTTGCCGCACCCCGGCTAAGGAATAATCAATGAAGGCTGTAGTTCAGAGCGCTCTCGGCGAGCCGGCGGATGTGCTAAAACTCATCGAGATCGATGGTCAATCCCATCTTGCCCCGGAGATGTATTGATCGACGTCAAGCTTGCGCCCGTTCATCATGGTGACTTGCACCTGACCCGTTCGCAGCCAAAGATTCCCGGGAACGTCGGCTATCTCCGGCGCGGTTCGGAGGCGGTTGGCATCGTTCGCGCGCTTGGCTCCGAAGTCGAAGGTCAAGGCAATCTCAAGGTTGGCGATCGGGTGATCGGATTTCCGGCTGTCGGATCGTGGGCAGAGAGCGTCGCTATCCCGGCTCCCGCGGCGATCCCTGTTCCGCCGGAGCTCAGCGATGAAGTCGCAGCGCAGCTCTTCATCAACTATGTCACCGCACGCATGATCCTGCGCGGATTGCAAAAATCGGTTCCCGACGAGGTGCTTCGCGCCGGCACGGTGCTCGTCACCGGAGCCAGCACAGTCGTGGCTCGTCTGTTGCTGCATTTCCTCGACAAGGAAGGTTTTAAGCCAATCGGTCTCGCGCGCAACAGGGCGAGCGCGAAGCGTGTCGCGACGGAGCTGGCGGGCGTTAAGGTTGCCGCAACGGGAGACGCCGATTGGCAGACGCAGATTGCTTCCCTTACCGCAGGGAAGAAGATCGTCGGGGTTCTCGATTGCGTTTCCGGTTCCCTGATAGGCGATCTCGTGCCGCTGTTGGCTGACGACGCGGCCATCGTCACCTACGGTAGCCTTGGCGCGGGCAAGCTCGGCATCAGCGGACCTGAGATCATTGATCATCAGTTCGTCATCCGCGGCGTCACGTTCGTACGGTGGTTCGTCGAGCTCTCGCAGGAGGAGCAGATCAGCGACATTCGATCGGCCATCAAGCTCGCCGGCGAGCTGCCGTGCCTCTTCAGGGTCGGCGGTATTTATAGCCTCACCGACTTTCAGCAGGCGATCTCGGCCGTCGAAGCGCCGAACCGTGACGGGTTCGTCTTCATCAAGCCATAGCCGCAAGCATTCGGAGCTTGCCGGTCAACGGGACGGGCGTCAATCAGGACAAACCCGCCGGCCAGCCTTAAGGCGAACTGTCCATTACACGGCGAGCAAAATCGAGAGGAGAAGCACTGTGAAATTCGGGATAATTGGTGCCGGGACTGTCGGCACGACCCTGGGCGAGCATTTCGCAGCGGCTGGCCACGAGGTCCTAATCACGAATAGTCGCGGTCCGGAAAGTTTCTCCGAAAAGCTAGCGGAAATGAACCAGCCTCTCGAACCGGTAACGTTCACAGAACTGGTCAATCAGGCTGAGATGATCCTCTTGGCGCTGCCTTGGCGGAAGGTCCGTGACGTCCTCCGCAGCGACGTGGATTGGCGTGGGCGTGTCGTCGTCGACGTCACGAACATCATCCTAAGCATTTCTCCCGACTTTGAGGTCGACGATCTCAAAGGGGACTCCGGCAGCCAGATCGTTGCGCGCCTGGCGCCATCTGCCCGCGTCGTTAAAGCCTTCAATACCCTCCCTTTCGAAACAATGTTCGCACCGACCCCAACAGGCTTCAGACGTGTCTTATTCGTCGCTGGCGACGATCCAAACGCCGTCTCGGCCGTGGCAGATCTGATCGACGAAATCGGCTTTCAATCCGTCGCTATTGGCGAGCTGGCGACCGCAGGTCGCCAAATGGAGCTCGGTGGCGTGTTTAGTAGGCTCGAGCTATTCGCCGCTGAGGCCCAATAATGATGCGCCGCGGTCCGACCGCACGGTGCCGGCGTGGAGGAGACATCATGAGCAACACCGACATCGTCCGTCGCTTCTTCGACGCCTGCGAGGCCAAGTCGCTCGACGGCATCATGGCCTGATGACGCCCGACGCCCCCTCGCGGTTGCGTTTGGCAGCTCATGTGCCAGCCTCGGACGGGAAAACGCATCAGCCGGGATAGGTTTTATGAAACTTGGAATTATCGGAGCGGGAAACCTCGGGAGCGCACTCGCACGACGTTTCGTCACCGTGGGGCACGACGTGTCGCTCGCGAATTCGCGCGGGCCGGCATCGCTAGCCGAACTTGCAAAGGAAATCGGTGCACATGCCGCGACGGTCGAGGACGTAGCACGCACGAACGACGTCGTCGTCGTGACGATCCCCGAAAAGGGCGTCGAGGAGTTACCGGCGGCGTTGTTCGACGGCGCACTTGCCGGGGTCGTCGTGATTGATACGGGCAACTATTACCCGCAGCAGCGCGACGGCCGCATCGACGGCATCGAGGCGGGCTTAACGGAAAGCGCCTGGGTCGGACAGCAGATCGGCACCCGGTCGTCAAAGCCTTCAATACAATCGCCGCTCAACATCTGCTCGAAAACGGAAAGCGGCGCGGCACGAGCGGCCGAATCGCGCTCGCGGTCGCCGGTGACGACGCTCGCGCGAAGGATGTCGTCATGAAGCTTGTCGACGAAATCGGCTTCGATGCAGTTGACGCGGGATCGATCGCCGACTCGTGGCGTCAGCAGCCGGGGTCGCCGGGTTACATCCAGGACTTTGACGCGGACGGCGTCCGTCGCGCGCTCGCCGCGGCGAAGGAAGAGCGCACACCGCAGTGGCGGGCAACGTCCAAGAGCCCCGGCACGTACGAGTCTCCTGCGTGAGAACGGCCTGGAACGTCGCATGCCATGGGGCCGGTGCGAGCGGCATGCTTTTCGCGAACGTCCACGCGTGAACGACTTGCTCGGAGTCTGCGCAGCACGACTCGCAACGGCTGTTTCACGAATTCGCAGGTTGCTGTGGCACGAGGATCATAAGTGGCGTAGTTTAGATTGACTAAGGCCGAAACGACAACACGTGTTGCGCGCTTACCAGGTCGTTACGATGCTTGTAATCGCCCCCCGTTTTTGGCCTGCAGAACATTTATCTTCATTCGGCGTCTGGGCGATGTCACTGGAACCGATCCTATAATGAAAGTCATCCGTGATCGCTGTGCGACGGGCCCGCAATGCATGAACTTACATCCTCAGCGCTTCCCTAACTGTCGCGGCCATTGGAGTCGTCGGCCGTCCGATGAGCGTTCCGAGCGTGCGCCCGTCGTCGAATAAGGCGTTGTCAGATGCGCCTACGTCGCTATCAGCGAGGAGCGCGGCGAGGTTAGTTGGCAAACCCATGCCGACGAGTGCTTCGCGATACGCCGCTTCCGGCAGATTACGGTAAACGATCGGCTTCCCGGACTGGCGCGCGAGCTCTGCCGCGTACTGCGTCAACGTATATGCATCGTCACCTGCGAGCTCGTATATTCGGCCGCTTTCAACGTCGGGCGCTGCCAAAACCGCCGCCGCGGCCGCTGCGTAATCAGCGCGGGTCGCCGACGAAATGCGGCCGTCCCCGGCGCTACCCAGCACTGCGCCGCGTTCTACGGAGGGCTTGGCGGCGGCAGCGTAGTTTTCGGTGTACCAGCCATTGCGCAAGAAAGCGAAGGGAACATTCGACTCAACAATGTCGGATTCGGTTTGGCGATGCTCTTCTGCGAGTAAGAGCGGTGATTTGTCGGCGTGTAGCACGCTCGTGTACGCGAGCAGCTTTATGCCCGCGCGCTTCGCGGCATCGACGACATTGCGATGCTGCTCGGCACGTTGTCCGTTTGCGTTTGACGATATCAGAAGCAAGCGATCGACGCCGACAAACGCGGCATCAAGCGTAGCCGGCTCATCATAATCAGCCTTTCGCACGATAACGCCAAGCCGCTCAAGCGACGCCCTTTGGGACGGATTTCGCACGCCGGCGATGATCCGTTCGCCGGGCACGACATGAGCAACGATTTCACGACGAGGCCGCCCAGTTGGCCGCCAGCGGCGGTGACAAAAATGACGGGAGAATGGTTAGACACTATATGCTCCTGCGGATGTCGCTGCTGCGAAACACGGAGCTGAAGTGGTTCGGGAAACGGTCCAGCACCGTGGAAGATTTCGTCGTTCGCCTATTGAGTTGGCGAGAGCTTCACAGCACGAAGCACCTCGATCTCCGTTCCAAAAGAAGCGTGAGAGGCGGCCTCCGCCACACCGCGATGCGTGGCGTCGCTCATTCGCAATCAAAGCCGGGCCGCCTCGGCGACATTGAAGCTGTCTTCCAACATCTGGAACCGCGTAATTAGATCTCCCGTCATCGTCAATACAATGGCGAACTGCGTTGCGGCGGTCTTGCCGGTTGCTCTGATGCGGGCCTCAAGAGCGCCGACGATCACGGACCTACTGTCGCTGGCTAGAACGTCTTCGACGTCAAAAGCGATTGTTTCCGTCAACGTTTCGATGTCGCGGACGAAATCATAAAAAGCCTGCCGACCAATCTTACGGCCAACCCAGGGAAGTGCACTTTCGTCGCCCTGAATTTCGAACAGTAGTTTTTCATGCAAAAGCGCCTCAACCTCATTGGGAGGTGTAGCGCGACTTAGTCCGGTAGGGACGGGCATTGCTGCCCGCCCCCCGGTCAGATCCGAGCATGCACGATTCGCGCACTCGGCTCCCCTCTTGGGTATCTGACGGCGAAACGTTGATTCGGCCATGGATGAAGCA
>JAABUX010010301.1_pt1 | contig 10451 bp, 13 predicted proteins | sample 5561851 | NCBI WGS metagenome assembly JAABUX01 (sample SAMN10711883, study PRJNA513361) | rock metagenome | isolation source: Antarctica rocks | place: Antarctica: Victoria Land, Richard Nunatak red sandstone | collected 2016-01-03 | reverse complement strand
CCAGAGGGGTCCTGCAACGCCGTCCGGTTCGGCTGGTAACGGTGGCACTGGCGAACAAGATGGCGCGCATCACATGGGCGTTGATGACGCGCAAAGAGGTCTACCATGCGAAAGGACGTCCTGCCGCTGCGGCGCCAGCGCCGGCAGCGGCTTGACGGTCTGGCGCACCTGGTGAGCTATGTCCGAACCTGGGTAACGACGGTTTGAGGAGGGCGGCGTATCGAGGCGGGTGAAGGCCTGCCTGAACTCCCAAAGGGGCACCGTCAACTTGTTGGACTGAGGTCGCGATGCGTCGCGATCAGGACGGCGTGCTCGTGGTTACGCCGAAGCGGCGACGCCGGTGACCTCGGCCCAAACCTGAAGGGCCTGGGTCCGGGCAGCTCGATACTGCGTGGCGGGCACTTGATGGCGGCGAAGGTGGAACAGGTTGTTGATCCCGTCATGGGCGGAGAGGAAGCGTTGCGCCTGCCCAGCCGACTTGAACCGCTTCATCTGCCGCTCCCGTCGTCGCGTCGGCTGGTGCGAGTTCTCCGCCCCTTTGTTCAGGCCTTTGTGTCTCCTGTGCTCGACCGAGGGCATCGCCTGGCACTTGGCCGCCCCGTAGCTCGCCAGCTTGTCGGTCACCATGACACGAGGTGCCCGGCACTGCCGCTTGAGCAGCTTGCAAAACAGGCGCTTGACGGCCTGCGTGTCGCGCCGGCTCTGCACCAGGATGTCCAGCACCCCGGTTCGGCGAAGCCGGGAGGCGGTCTGGTCGACTGCGCGCCACAGCCAGTGCTTCACGCCGGCGATCGTCAGCACGACTTCGTCCAGGTGCCACTTGTCGCCGGCCGCAGGCAGCCTGCGCCGGACCTGGTTCGCGAACGCCTGGCCGAACTTCAGCGCCCACTGGCGGACGGTCTCGTGGCTGACGATGATGCCGCGCGCGGCCAGCAGCTCGTCCACCATGCGCAAGCTGAGCGGAAAGCGGAAGTAGGGCCAGACGGCGTGGCTGATGATTTCGGCCGAGAACCGGTAGCCGGCGTAGCTCGGGCAGGCAGATGGCGCCATCACATCCGCCCACTCAGCTCGACCCCATCGCACAAGCCAGCAACCCGCCAAGTTGACGGTGCCCAGAGCACTGCGCCGAGCCGAAGGCCATGCGGGCCTTCCACCTTATCCAGGAGAAGTGGGTGGTCTTTATCGTCACGGCGCTTCTTCGTGAACCTCTCGGCTTCAACGAGTTGAGCCGCCGCGCAACGGGTGTGAATCCCGCGACATTGAAGGAACGCATGGACCTGCTTGAGGGCGAGAGGGTTGTGACGAAGACCGTGATTTCGACCATGCCGCCCCGAACGGAATATCGGCTCACACCTGCAGGACTGGCGCTGCGCCTCGTGATCGAGGCGTTGGCGCTTTGGGGTGTGGAGAACTATCCCGACTAGAACCAAACACCTTCAACGAATTTGCCATAATGCCGAACAGGCAGCTCTGGGATAATTTTGAGTGAACGCTGGCTCAGCTCTGGCGGGGGGCCGACCCAGGGAATCCAGACATTTGGATCAGCAAGTTGTCCACATTGAAACGAGCGTAGCTCGCTCCCAGCGTCGGCGCTGAGCCGTCGGCTGGAACGCGCTCCCACCGCGAGAGCGCCTGGCCGTGATGCTCCATGAACATCGTCTGTCGGAACCAGTCGCCGGAACACCTCTCCTGAAACGCATCGACGTAAGCGATCACTGCTTCGCGCCCTCGGCGCACCCCGGCCGGATCGCTATAGACGCTTGCCTCGTCCAAACTGGTCGTCAGAAGGGTCCGGCGTTGGGCCGGGCTCATCCTGGCCCAAGATGCCTGATAGATATCCCAACTGACTGAAGGGCGCGTTGGCGGGGACGGGCATCCGGTCGCCAAGTTGCCCGGCGCCACCCAGAAGCCCGACATGTTCGTCAGCCGCCCATCCGCTCCGAACCGTGCATAGCTTACGCCCTTCACGATCTCCGCTCCGCCCGCATCAAACATCGTCCACTCGGACAGGGCTTGGCCATCGTAGTCGGTCAATTGAACATTGCGGAAGAAGGCACCGGGATACGTTGACTGCGTTTCCCGGATTGTCTCGACAAGCTCGGCGTATCCGTGACGCTCGTCCGTGCTGGGATTTGTGTAGATGCAGCCGTCAGAAACGCTTTCTTCTAGCAAGTGGCACGTTGAGCGTCGCTGATGTCGGACCAAGCCGATTGATAGGTGGTCCAGGCTGAGAGATAGGCTTCGTTGGGCATGACTTACTCCAGAGGTAAAGAAAAACGTCGCTAGCTAGCTATATTAGGCCGCTCGCATGCATGATGAGCTGCGATACTGCTCGGGCGTGAGAGATCAAAGATAGGTGCCCACTGTCTAACTCGATCGTCCTCGCGTGCATTCTCTTTGCCATGAACCGCTCCAGGTCGGGATTGATCGTTCGATCTTGCTGGGAAACAGCATAGAACGACGGCTTAGATCGCCATGCGGCCGCCGCGACCCTGGCGCTGAATAGTGTATCGGCAATGCGGCCCTGGACGGCGTAGAGCACTTTGGCCCTGACCGGATCGACGCCGTTGGCGAAGTCGCGCAGGAAGGCTTCCTCGCCGAGTTGTGCGAAGCCGCCCGCATGCACGACGCCAGCGCTTGCGGGCGAGGGTGGGTAGGTCTTTGCCAACGCAGTGTAGTCCTCGCCTGCGTCCGGCGCTCGCGCAGCGATATAGGCCACGGCGGAGACCTTCGGATCGACGCCGACCTGGGTGATCACCTCTCCGCCGTAGGAGTGAGCAGCCAACACGGTTGGCCTATCCTGCAGCGCCAGCACCCGACGCGTGTACTCGCAATCCTCCTCAAGCGAACTCAGCGGGTTCTGCACAGCAGCCACGTTAAGCCTCGCTGCCTGGAGGGGAGGGATCACTTCCGACCAACTTGAGCCGTCGGCGAAGGCACCGTGGACCAACACGACGTTGCGCTCGGACGGCCGTCAAGGGAGAGGCGAACGTCGGTGTTGCGAGCAACGCGCCAGCTGTCGCTCCGAGAACGAACGCCCTACGATCTACCATTGTGCACCTCCGATAGGTCGATCGACGCCCTCGGCCGAGGTGACGGAGATAATGGTGATGCTGTTTCGCGGCGGCCGCTAGGACATTCTTCCAACGATTTCGGCCACGCAGAGAGGTTCCGACACTGTCGGCCAATCACCGGCGTGCTGCGCGACGGATCGCCTGGGGTGGTTGCCCGAAGGTCCGGATGAAGCCCTGCCGCATGCGCTCGGGATCAGCGAAGCCAACGCGCCGTGCAATTGCCTCCAGAGACTCGACGCCCTCCTCTACGGCAGGACGCGCCGCCTCGGCGCGCAGGCGCTCCACGGCCTTTGCAGGCGTCTGGCCCGTCTCGGCCAGGAAGACGCGACTGAACTGTAGACCGGCGCAGGTGTGGGACCCAGAAGAACTTTTACTTTTCAATGCAGTGTGGTGCTGATCAGCGCCGAAACCCACTGCTGACCCACACTCTGGAATGCAGGAGGCTGCCAGGTGTCGCCCTCCACGCTCTACCGCCACCTGCCGGGCGGGCGCGGCGCAGTCACCGCCACGACGGCCAAACTGGCTTGACCCGTCCAACCCTGGACACCGCGGGCCGGGAGACGGCCCAGCATGGATGACGACATGACACGAGAACACTGGCTCAGCCTCGGCCTGCAGGAGAACGCGCTGCCGGCGTTTGAGGCAGGGGGGCTACGGACCATCGAGGCTGCCGACAGCCGGGTTGTCGGCATCCCCAAGCACGGCACCGGCCACCACCTGCTCGGCACGGTGTCGTCCTGGGAGGAAGCGGCAGTGGTCGCCACCATCCTGCGCCTGTTCAACCCGAACTGACGTGCAGGCCGCGAGAGGCACACGATGACCGCGGCCAAGCGGCAGCAGCTCGCCCGCACGCTGGACACCCGCGTCCGCTACCTACGCCTGACGGGCCTGGACGACACCGCCCTGGTCGCCGCCATGTCCGACCGGGTGGCCGACTTCGAGGCTCTCCTGGACGCCGCCGGACCGGGCGGCACGGACAGCCTTGCCGGGCGCCTGCCGGACCTGCGCCACTACGCCGGCCTGCTCACCCCCGTTGCCGCCGCGGTCCGCGACGACACGATCAGGGTGCCGAAGTAGGTGACGGCAGGCATTAGTAACATGCCTGCACCTGCCGGCGCTGGCCCGAGATGTTCCATGCCGGGCCAGAGACATACAGCGAACTGTGGATGACACCGGGGATGGACTGGTGGACGGGGCCACATCGTTGACCATTGTTCTCGGCTCGTTCACCTATTGCGTTGCCTGCATCATGGCTGACGCTTTGCCTTCACTAAGCAGGAGCGCCGTCCGTCTTACCATCCGTCAATCAAGGTATCCGGCTTCCCGTGAGTGGTTCAGGGCTGCCGGACAGAATAAGACTGGCCAATCGGGGTTCGTTTGACGGACAGGTGCGTTGTGCCAGACCAGGCAGGTTACATGGCGGAGTTTGGTGGGGAGCTGCCGGTCTGCTTGGGGACTACGTCGCGTTGAACCGGACGTTCGGTCTACGGGCGAGGTTGGCCGAATGCGGACGGTCCGCTTCGGAGAAGCATCAGGAGAAAGCAGACGTCCCTCGTCGGCATCGCGGCCGGGCCGCTGCCGACCAACCTCAGCCGTTCCTCGCCACCGTCTCGCTGTCTGACAGCGGCCGACAATAGCTCTATGTAGCGGCCTGCTCACGCGCATATGCCGTGGGAGGCAGGCCGACATGGCGAGCGAAGGCGACGCTGAACGTGCTCGCCGAACTGTAGCCCACCCGCTGGGCGACTTCGGCTACACCACCCACCTTGCGGTGGAGGAGATCCTTTGCCAGCGCCATGCGCCAATGGAGCAGATACTCCATGGGGGCGACCCCCACGGCTCGTCTGAACCGGTCGAAGAACGACGATCGGGACAAAGCCGCCGCCTTCGCAAGCTCCGGAACCGTCCACGGCCACGTGGGACGTTCGTGCATCTGCCTCAGGGCCGCGGCGAGGCGGTCGTCGGCGAGACCGCGCAGAAGGCCTGGAGGGGCGTTGGAGCTTGAGGTGGAGCGGAGCGCCTCAATCAGCAGGACCTCGACCAGCCGCGCCAGGATAACCTCCCGCCCGAGACGGCTCGCTCGGGACTCCTGGTTCACCAACTGGAGAAGCGTGGTCAGCCGATCCTCGCCACGTACGTGGATCAACTGCGGCAGGAGCGAGACAAGCAGGGTCGCGTCAGGCGAGCCGAAGGTGCAGTAGCCCAACAGCACGCGAACATCGGGCGGGCCGTTCTGGCTGCCAAGTCGAACCACCCCTGGGCGCAGTTCGATCGGTACGGAGTCGCCCTGCTCCGATGGCATCGGCTCGATGCTCGACGTTGCGAAGTCGAAGACGGAGGGGATCAGGACGAAGTCGCCGATCGCAAGCGTGATCGGCTCCCGTTTGCCAACCTGCAGCCGACACGCCCCATCAAGGATCGCGCAGTAGAAGGGCCTCCCGGCCTCCGAGCGCCGGACCCGCCATGCGCCTACACCCTCAACTACCTTGGAATACCATGCGCTCGGCTTAAGCAGACCGACGACTTGAGTGAGCGGGTCGGACAATCCGGACTCCTGCAAATGAGACCTGGACTTTCAACCGTATCACGTCCGGACGCGTCTGCCTATCTACTGCTTCGACGATTACGAAGCTGGAGTTTTCCATGAATACTATCCTCATCACCGGATGCTCGTCCGGGTTCGGCCTGGAGATCGCACGCTCCTTTCTGGATCGCGGCGACTGGATCGTCGTCGCGACGATGCGAACGCCGCGCGAGGACATTCTTCCCGCGTCGGACCGACTGCGCGTCCTTCCGCTCGACGTGACCAATCCGGATAGCATCCGCCACGCTGTGGAGGCGGCCGGACCGATCGACGTGCTGGTCAACAATGCCGGCATCGGCTTTCTGAACGCGCTCGAGGGCACGTCGATGGATACGGTGCGGGACGTGTTCGAGACCAACACCTTCGGCACTATGGCGATGACGCAGGCCGTTCTCCCGCAGTTCCGGGAGCGCAGGTCGGGCGTGATCATCAACGTCACGTCGAGCGTGACGCTCCTGCCGCTGCATCTGCTCTCCGTCTACACGGCGAGCAAGGCGGCCGTGAATGCCTTCTCGGAGTCGCTCGCGCTGGAGCTAGAGCAGTTCAATATACAGGTGCGTGTCGTGCTACCGGGCCGGGCTCCAGCCACCGCGTTCGGCGACAATGCGCGCTCGCGGATGCAGGCCGGTTTCCCGGAGCCATACGCCAAAATGGCGCAGACCGTATTCGCGAACCTCCAGCAAGGAGGCCCGATCACTCACGCGTCGGACGTGGCGGAAGCCGTGTGGCGTGCGGCGACCGACCCCTCCTGTCCGATGCGGCTCGCGGCGGGTGCCGACGCTATCGCCCTGATGGCAGCGTGAACGGAGCGAGGAAACTTTTCATGGCCCACAAACAGCATCCGATCGGCAGCGGCTTTACGGCAGCAGCGACGGCCGATGACGTTCTCGCCGGCATCGACCTCACCGGCAAAAACGTGGTTGTCACCGGCGGACTCGCCGGCATCGGCCTGGAAGTGACCAGGGCGCTGAGCAAGGCCGGCGCATCGGTGACCGCGACATCGCGCAACCCGACGAACGCCGCCGCCTCCCAGGCCGGCATCGAGCGGCTCCACGTCAATCGGCTCGATCTGGTGGATCCCGCCTCGGTCGATGGCTTCGTCCAGCGATGGCTCGCGACCAAGCGCCCGCTCCACGTCCTGGTCAACGGAGCCGGGGCGTCGGGTGGGCCGGAGCGGGACGCGCGCGGCTACGAGACGCAGTTCGCGACCAACCATTTGGGCCATTTCCAGTTGACGCTGGGCCTGCTTCCCGCGCTGCGCGCGGCTCACGGCGCCCGCGTGGTCAACGTCTCCTCTGGCGCCCAACGCTTCTCCGACATCCGGTGGGATGATCCCAATTTCCACACCGGATACAATTCCAGGGCCGCTTATGCGCAATCCAAGACGGCGAACGTGCTGTTCGCGGTGGAACTGGATCGCCGTTTTGCCGACGATGGCATTCGCGCCTATGCCGTTCACCCGGGCGTCGTCGTCGGCACGAAGTTGAACAGTTCCGCCGGTCAGGATGCGCTACGGGCGATGGGACTGATCGATGGGGACGGGAACGCGATCATCGATCCCGAGGCCGGTAAAAAGACGCCGCAACAAGGTGCCAGCACCATCGTCTTCGCGGCGACCAGCCCGCTGCTCGCTGACATCGGTGGCGTGTACCTGAAGGACAACGACATCTCGCGATTGGACGACGAGCCAAGGCAGCTTACCGCCGATCGCATCCCGTCCGAGGTCGTGTCGCACTCCGTTGATCCAACCTCAGCCCGGCGGCTGTGGGATTTGAGCGAGCGGCTGCTCGAGACCTGAGCAATCGCTGCTGGCCAGTAGTATCGAACCAACTGACGAGAGCGGCGCGGATCGCGTCCGTTCTCTTCGCTCTTCCGGACCGACATCGGGTAGCAGCCAAACCATCATTCCGGACGTTCGCGCCGCCTAAACCGGACCGGCTGCTATCGCTTCTTCCAATCTGAAAACGGCCTAGCGGGAATGTTCCGGTCTGGCAGGAAGCGGACTGGTGGCTTTCGGTAAAGGGCCGCGAGAAGCTGACCTTTAGCCTCAAGCAATGCCGAGTTCCCGGAGCAAGACGGGTCAGAACTCGTTTGATCACCGTCTCGATCCCGACCCGGATGTCGCCGACGTGTTGCCGGGAGGGCAACACTGCCCTGCTTCGTGGGCGGCTATGCTGGCTTTGGGCGCTTTGCAAGAAGCGGCGTCATGTCGAAGAGATACAACGAAGCTACGGGTGCACACCGCCCGCTTTGGCGCAGGTCGGCGCGATCAGAGGAGATCACCAAACTCTGGAACGCGGGCGCTCAGGAACGCCATCAGCGTGGTCAGGCGGCCGGGCGTCAGGCGGCGGTCCCTGCGCAGCATCGCCACGCTGGCGTCGGCGTCCCTCCACTTCGCGAGAAGCTCGACCGCCGTGCCGTTCCTCAGCGAGGTGGCCGCGAGCCAGAGCGGAGCGCAGGCGATGCCCGCGCCCGCCAGCATGGCGCCCCAGACCGCATCTCCATCGTCGAACGAGAGGCCCGTTTTGAGATCGTGTCTGCCGCCGGCGCCGCCGGTCGGCGTCCTATGCGGCCATGGCTGGACCCGTCCGGTGCGATGGTTGCGAAATCCGATGAGATCGTGGCCGTCGAGCTCCAGCACCGTCAGTGGCGTGGAACGGCGATCGAGGTAGCTGGGTGCGGCGCAGATCACCCACGGGAAGCTGAACCAGGTCTGCTGCAGATGTCCTGGGACGCCCGAAAGCGGGCCGGAACGAAGGGCCAGGTCGATTCCGCCGTCGGCCAAGTCGATGACCTCGTTGGTCGCGCGGACGTCCAGCCGGATGTCGGGATGCCGTCTGGCGAACTCGCCCATGAGCGGCACCACGACGTGGCGCACGAACCCGACTGCTCCGGTGAGGCGAACGATACCTGCACTTCCGCCATCGGCGGCATGTGCGGCGGCGTCCTCGAACGCCTGGGCCGCGCGCACGGCTTCCCGGGCGGGCCCGAGCAGCGACTCCCCGTCCTCGGTGAGTGACAACGCATGGGTCGACCGGTGCAGGAGCCTGACGCCTGCGCCTTCTTCGAGCCGGGTGATCGCCTTCGATACGCTGGCTGCGGACATGCCGAGGCGGCGGCCGGCTTCGGCGACCGAGCCGGCGCTCACGACGGCGACGAAGCACCGCAGCTGCGGTACGGAGACCTCGAAATCGATCGCGTTCATATACCGTGCTGTACCGCGTTCGACCGGAACGCCGCAACGCTGCACGCCGCGCAGTCGTCCGGGCTTGCGCTTCGGTGGCGCGGCCGTCATCGGGTTGTGACGGCCTGTGTCGAGTCTGCTGCGGCCACGCCACGATCCACGTCCCGCATCATGAGCAGTCTGAGGTGGTCCTGCTGTGCTTCGGCCTGTTCGCGGTCGCGACCGCGTGCGCCGACGCTGCACTCGAACCCGGAACGCTCGAAGCGAGCGGAGCTGGGTTGGGGATCGCGGTCAGTTGGCGTCGAGACCGCGTTGCCTGTGATCGCGCTGTTTCTACTCAGCAGCCTCACGGCGCCGCGCCACCGCAACTTCAAAACTGGGGAACAACGAAATGACCGACTTTCGAGTGGCCGCGTACGAGACCTACCTTTCCGCATGGGCGGCGATTGCGGGCGACGAACGCCTGCGCCTGCTGCGCGAGAGCGTGACAGAAGGGATCGTCTTCAAGAACCCGATGAAGACAAGGACCGGTATCGCCGACGTGACCGAGCACCTCGAGGGGTTCCAGGGTCGAAGCCCGGGTGGCTCTTTCCGTTGTCTGGCCATGCTCGGCTGGGAGGTCAATGCCATGGCCACGTGGCAGTTCGTCGATGCCGAGGGGAACGGCGGCTTCACGGGCTACGACATCCTCGCCTTCGACAAGGACCACAGGATCGAGAGCATCATCCTCTTCGGCAACGTCGAGAAGCAGACGCTCAAGTAAACGTCCCCGCCCCGCGCAGCTGGCGTCCGTCGCACGCTCCTGCGTGCGACGCTGGCGTCGTGTGTGCCTTTCGAAAGCCCCGCCCAAGGATGTTCCGCAAGCCAACGGCAGCTTCCGGGAATGATTAAGCCGGCGCAGGACGTCCGGGATGGGCGCAGAGCTGCCTCAAGCGAGTAGCAGTGAACGTCCGCTTCCGTGATCAGCCGAGGTGCCATTCTATGGCTTACATGGGTCGATAGCGGACCATCATGGCCGAGTGACCGCCTGGGGTTGGTTTGACGGACGGCGTTGTTGCAGGGACCGGCCCGAAGCTGAGCTGGCCCTTCCCGGGCGCTGTCTAGGCGACCCTGACGGAGATGGGCTTTGCGGTTCGGATCATCGTGTTCAGCACCGCTACGGCGATGGCGACCTCGCCCCGTTGTGCAGGCAAGCTCCGGGGGCGCAACTTGGGGCCGATCAAGTGTTTATACCTGAACATGGCCGTCTCGGCTTGATTGCGCCTGCCGTACCCGGTCGCTTGCTGCCAGCCCATGCGGCCGCGCTCGGCCATGTCTAGGGAACCTCTCGGTTCCCGTAGCTGAACGTGGCGGTCGCGCGGGCTTTTGGGTGCCGCAGTCGCTCCCGTCCGAGCTTGGCACCGCCGATGCTCGGGGCGGAACCACAACGTCCGGCGGCGGATGGCGCTGGCGTGCCGCGGCCGCCGCGTAGGTGGGCTCGCCGTCGTAGGATCACGCACGTTGATGCTCCTGTTTCTCTGCAATGTGGTCGAAGCACAAGCGGCCGACCTGTCCGGCCCTGAGACTGCGGAACCCAGCAATAGTCGCGTCAGCATCGGGGAACAGGTGC
>JAABUX010010300.1_pt1 | contig 10453 bp, 8 predicted proteins | sample 5561851 | NCBI WGS metagenome assembly JAABUX01 (sample SAMN10711883, study PRJNA513361) | rock metagenome | isolation source: Antarctica rocks | place: Antarctica: Victoria Land, Richard Nunatak red sandstone | collected 2016-01-03 | reverse complement strand
CTCCTGGCTCAGTCTTTGCTCATCAGCAACGAGTTTTTGTTTGTTGACTGACTTGACCGCTCGCTCCTTCCACCTCTCTACTCGAGGATCTGACGGCATGAATTCCCAATTCGACCCAACCCGTCGCGGTTTTCTCCGCTCCGCCTTGGCGGGGGTGGGCGGGCTGGGGTTGTCGAGTTTCCTCCACGCCGAGGGGCTACTTGCCGCCGACCTCGCTCGGCCCCACTTCGCCCCGAAGGCCAAGCGGGTGATCTACCTCTTCATGGGTGGTGGGCCGTCGCACCTCGACATGCTCGACCCCAAACCGCAGATTGCCAAGTTCGCCGGTCAGCGCCCCGACGGCGTGGCCCTCCGGACCGAGCGTGTCACGGGTGGGCTGCTGGCATCCCCGTTCGGCTTCGAGAAGTCCGGCGAGAGCGGGATCGAAGTTAGCGAGTTGATGCCCCACTTGAAGACCGTGGTCGACGATATCTGCGTTCTCCGAGGGGTCCACGGCTCGAACCCGAACCACGGCCCGGCGACCAACTTCATGCTCTCCGGGCGGATCGACCAACTGCACCCGGTCGTCGGCTCGTGGGTCTCTTACGGCTTGGGGACGGTCAACCAGGACTTGCCTGGGTTCGTGTCGCTCGGGAACTACTTCAACGTATCCCGGAACGGCTACCTTCCCGGCGAGCATCAGGGGACGCCGATCGACCTCGACAAGCCGAACCCCGACGAAATGATCCGCCACCTCCGGAACACCAAGATCGACCGCGCCCGGCAGACCCGCCAGCTTGAGTTCCTCGCCGAGATGAACAAGGCCCACGACGCCGACCGGGGGCACGACGCGATGCTCGGGGCGCGGATCAAGTCGATGGAAACCGCCTTCCGGATGCAGACCGCCGCCCCCGAGGTCTTCGATATCCGCAAGGAATCCGACGCCACCCGCGCCTTGTACGGCACCGGGAAGTTCGCCAACTCCTGCCTCCTCGCCCGTCGCCTGGTCGAGAACGGCGTCCGATTCGTCCAGGTGGTCAACTCGGGTTGGGACCACCACGCCGACATCAGCAAGAACATCAAAACCAAGTGCAAGGAAATCGACCAGCCGATCACCGGCCTGATCACCGACCTCAAGGCTCGCGGCTTGCTGGAGGACACTTTGGTCATCTGGGGCGGCGAGTTCGGTCGGACCCCGGTCTCCGAGAATGGCGACGGCCGCGACCACAACCCGTTCGGCTTCACGATGTTCCTGGCTGGCGGTGGGATCAAGCCGGGCCACATCCACGGGGCCACGGACGAGTTTGGCTTCAAGGCCGTTGAAGGTCGGGTCGCCATCCACGACCTTCACGCCACGATCCTGCACCTGCTCGGCTTGGACCACGAAAAGCTCACTTACCGCTACTCAGGCCGCGACTTCCGCTTGACCGACGTCGCCGGGTCGGTGGTCAGGGAGATCCTGGCCTGAACTGGATCGGATGGGCTTACCGGTTGGAGAATTCGGGCCGGTGCCGGCGGTACGAAGTCAGCACTTGCTTGAGCGCTTCCCTAGCCTCGGGGGCGAGGTCATAGCGGTGTTCGCCGCTTGGTCCCGAGATTTTGACCTCGCCGCACTCGAAGCAGATCAGGGTCGTGCGGGTGGTGGCGCCGTCCCGCCACTCGACCGCGTAGTCGGGGTGGAACCCGCCGCATTTCTTCTCGCCGGCAAAGGTCTGATAGGTGCCCGCGGTCCGCAGAACCGCGATCAGTGCCGTCTGGTCGGTGGGGGATAAAGTGAGCGGCCCTTGATAGAAGGGGTAGCCGGCCAACTCAACCATCGGCTTGCCACTCGCTTTCTCGGCCCGAAACGCCTGCTCTTCGTTGTTCGGGTGCGGTAGTCCCTCGTAGATGACGACCCGGTTGGCCCGCCCGATCGCCAGGTCTTCGGGCGTTGCCGCCGAGCAGCCCGCGAGACAAAACAAGACGACGAGAAACTTGTGGGTCGATGCGAAGTGACTCAAGGTCGAGTCCTCGGTGGAAATGATCAAAGCCCCGAGTCGGAGGTGATGGGCGGCTTGGCGGTTTGCAGCCGAGCCGACCCAGCGAACACCCACTGCGCGATCGCGCCGACCACGATGCTGACGGCCAGCAGCGGCAGGGCGGTCAAGACCGTCGCGAGAAACCCGCCGACCAGGTCGAGTTTCCGGCCGAAGTGATCGTCGTCGAACAGTGACTCGGCTCCGGTTATCTCGCAGGCCAGACTTACCGCGACCATGCCGCTGATCATCTGCAAGACCGGGAAGAATTGCGTGAGCGCCACGAGGATGGCCCCTTTGGCGGCGGGTCGCGTCCAGGACGGTCGCCAGGTCAGGATGGCGGACCCCATCGCCGCCATGAGCAAGACCGCCGCGACGAGACCGGTCACACCCGCCGGACTAAGTGTGCCGGAGGCGAACAGGCCCGGCACGATCAGATTTAAGGCATAGCCGAGTAGCCAATGGCAACGCCAGGAGTCGGGCGAGACCGCCGAGCGGGGCTGAGCGACCAAATCGCTGGTCGGGGCGACGTAAGGGTTATCAAGTGGCACTACGACGCCTCGATCAGTCCGCATCAATCACCAAAACGAGGTTGCCCATCCAAGTCTAACACCGCCTCTATTATCCTGCCGAAGTCAATCTCATTACTCGCGGCGGCTTGCGATCGACCTGAAGACGCGGTGGGCGAGGCGGCCTGGAGTGGCAACCTCGCCCCTCGGGCGATCCCGGCGCTTATTCCTCGGTCCGGGTGAAAGCTCCAGCCAGGATGCTGATCGCCCCGATCGCCAGGAATGTGGTCCGCGCCGCGGGGTTCTTGCTGAAGCCGAAGAGCCAGGGGGCACTCAGGGCAAACGCCCCACTGGCGACATCGCCCGCCAGGTGCGCGGTCAAGGGGACGATGGGGATCAAGGCCCCCTTGGCGTTGGTCATGCTGGTCCCGAGGAGGATGCCGCCGCCGATCATCCGGCAGAGCAGGGTGGCGATCTTCTCGTCCTTGAAGTCGAACAGGTCGGGCGCCGCGGCGATGGTTGGACCGAAGATGTAGTCGGTCATGAGGTGCTGACTTGGCGCGATGGGCTTGGTCATCGTCAGGTTGCAATCCAAGGGGTGAGCAGCAGTTAACAGGTCCGTCAGCGCCCAAGTCCCGCAGTCAGCGGAGCGGACGCCTAAGTTCAAGACGACCGGGCGGGGGCGAGACCCCGGGTGGTGTCGTATCCCTGAACGTGGGGCAGGTCAACCGGTTTCCCTGAGCGAGCGGCCAGGTAGATGGCCTCGACGATCTTCATGTCTTGCAGCCCCTCTTCGCCGGGGGTGTGGTTCTTGGTGTTTTGCAAGATCCGCTCGCCCATGTGGTCCATTTCGAGGGCGAAGTGGCTCTTCTCGGGGAGCTTGATTTCCTGAGTGATCTCCGCCATCCCCTTGGCGGCGGCGATCATCATCTTGAGGTTGCGGTAGGCGAACGCGGGGGCGAGGTCGAGTCGAGCTTTCTCGAACAGGACGCTACACTTGCGAGTCTCGTGCGCCGAGTAGAAGGTCTGGCACGACGCCAGGATGCCGGTCGGGAACTTGAACTGGAAGTTGACCCGATCTTCAACCTCGGTGAACCGGGGGTCGCTCTCGTCGGAGAGGATCTGCGCGGTGACCTGGACCGGCTCCAAACCAGTGATGTAGCGGGTGGCGTTGAGGCAGTAAAGACCCACGTCGGGGAGCGACCCACCACCGGCGAGCGCTTTTTTGTGCCGCCACTGGTTGTTGGTCGCCTGGTTCTGACCGTTCACAGCTTCGATCAGGCGGATGGTGCCATACTCGCCCGACCGCGCGATCCGAATCATCTCGCGGTTATACGGCTCGTACTGGCACCGGTAGGCGATCATGAGTTGTTTGCGGGCCGACTCGCAAGCGGCGATCATCTGCTCGCACTCGGCGACGCTGTTAGCCATCGGCTTTTCGCAGAGGACATGCTTGCCCGCCCTCGCGGCGCGGACCGTGTACTCCATGTGCATGCTGTTGGGCAAGACGACGTAGACCACGTCGATGGCCGGGTCCTGAGCGATCCGGTCAAAGTTGGTGTAGTCGTAGAGATGATCCGCCCCGACGCCATACTGGTCGGCGACCTTGCTCGCTTTGGCGGGGTCGCCGCTGACGAGTGCCGCCAGCTTGACGTAGCGACACTGACCGAACGCGGGCAGGATCTCCTGGAGCGACAGCTCCCCCAGCCCAACCACGGCCACACCGAGCCGCTTCGACGGCGGCAACGGGTCAAACGGGTTACCCGCCTGAGCCTCGGTGTCCGCTTTCAGCGCGGGCAAGATGACCGGGCTGGTCCGCGGGGCATTGCCCGCATTCGCCCCCCCCGCCGCCGGCCCTTGAGCCGCCGCCGAGGCCCCTTGAGTCGCCGCGACCAGGCCCAACCCTCCCGCCACCAAAAAGTCGCGCCGCGACGGTCCCGCTGATGGATCGGACTTCATCGGTGATCATCTCCTCAGAAAAGTTTGGAATCGCGACACCTGAACCAAGCATCACGAGGAGCCTGAGCAGCGAAAGCAATGCCGATGACCTGATGCAAGCGGCACGGACCGCCCCTAAAGCCCCTAGCAAGAAAGCGAATGTCTTATTGGTTTGGCAAAACCACTGTTTCATTCGACTAAAATATTGAATTTATCATCAAGAAACTGTATTTTTGGTCATCCAAAACTATCGATCGCCCCGACCTCAGTCCGTCATGACGTCGAGAACGCCCTTAATCTTATTTGGGGAAACTCATGCGACGGACCACTGGCTGCGCGATGGCTCGATCCCGCGGCTTCACATTGATTGAACTGCTGGTTGTCATCGCGATTATCGCCGTTTTGATCGCTTTGCTGCTTCCGGCCGTGCAGGCGGCCCGGGAAGCGGCTCGACGGGCGCAATGCACCAACAACTTGAAGCAGATCGGTCTCGGGATCGCCAACTACGAAGCCGCGTTAGGGTGCTTGGTTTCGGGCTATATCAGTTCGAGCATCCCGGATACGCGGTTCGGGGTGCCGGGCCACAACCCGGACTCAGCTTCGGGCGACAACGGGCCGGGGTGGGGCTGGCTCGCGTTGCTGCTCCCGCAACTGGAGCAGACCCCGCTGGCCAACTCGATCAACTTCAACTTGCCTACTTGGGTGGCCGACAATGGGTCGGCGGTCCGGGTCTCGCTCAACGTGTTTGTGTGCCCATCGGCCAACAACCCCGACCTCACCTGCGCCATGGTCGACGCGAACCGAGTGCTTTTACCGGTGGCCAACCAGCGGTTCGCGCGGGCGAACTACCAGTACAACATGGGCTGGAACGACTCGGGGATTCCGGCCAACATCAGCCCCGACGACCTGGTCCGAGGAAGCAACGGGCCGATCTACCGGAACAGCCACGTCACGACCGCCGGGGTGACCGATGGCCTGAGCAACACCGTCGTGGCGGGTGAAAAGACCCCTTATCTCGCCGACGCGAGCTGGGTCGGGATCATCCCCGGGTATCGCCACTTCGCCTTCAACGCCTTCGCCAGCGCCGGGACGGGTGGGCAGGGCGTCAATTATGACTATCCGTCGTCCCTCCTGGCGTCGCACAGCGGGCCATCGCTCTACGAAAGCCCAAGGACGCCCAGCGGCTTGAAGCACGGCACCAAGCGGGCGACCTTGCCGAGACCAGCCTCGCCGAGCTGCGCGGGATCATCACCCAGGCCCGCGCCGGCGACTGGTCCGGGGCCGAGAAGGCGGCTTACGAGTTTCGTGAGCGACATCCCTACTTTCGCTGATCCGCTCGCAGATTTTGAAGCGACCGCCACTCCTGAAATCGCCGAGGCTCGATGCGAACCCGGCCCCGAAGAAACGGCCCACCCCCTTGACGGGATTTCCCGGCATGATAAACTCAACCCACGACGCGGCGGCGTCGGATTGTTTGAGATCATGCCGAAGTGGCGGAATTGGCAGACGCGCTAGCTTGAGGGGCTAGTGGGCTTACAAGCTCGTGCAGGTTCAAGTCCTGTCTTCGGCACTGGTTAGCGAAACGGGTTAGAGCTTCGGCTCTAACCCTTTTTTTGTTGATACCACTGAGCGAGTCGACCAGCATTGGTGCTCATCACCGATGGGGCGGTCTTGCTCAAATCTGGTCAAACGACCGCACTTTTCGGCACTAGCCTCGACTTCCGGAGAGAAAATTCGGCCACCGAGAATTTTCCTTGCATCCGGCGGCTACGCCTCTTATAAATGTACCAGCCTCGGTCGACCACCTCGGCTTGGGGCACCTCAAGGCACACCTTGATTGAGGTGCGACGTTGACCCGACCGGGAAGCGACGAACAGGATGGAGGCCGATCGTTGTCATCCCTTCGAAGACTTGTCCTCGGCTTGGTTGGGGCGGTCGCGGCTCTCGGCGTTGGACCGGCGGTCGTCGCCGCTCAAGTCGTGGAGGATGATCCCCTCCGCGTCTCGAATGATCAGCCCACGCGCCCGCTCCAGATGCCCGCGGCTTCGAGCGAGGTCAAGGAAGCCTTCGACGACTTCGATCGGTTCAAGCGGCGCGGGGCTTGGGAACGGGCGGCCAAAGCTCTTTACTCGATCCCCGAGAACCAGATTCGTCGGTTCGTCGACGGGCAAGACGGTTTCATCGTGCCGGTCGCCCGGAAGCGGCACGCGGTCCTGACCGGACTCTCGGCTGAAGGGCTGGCGGCCTACCGCCTGTTCTATGATGCCGACGCGAAGAAGTTGCTCGACCAGGCCGAGGGAACCACGGAGCAGGCGACGCTGGAGAAGCTGTACTCCGCGTATTTCTTGACCACGGTCGGCGACCACGCGGCGGACCGGCTCGGCGATCTTTACTTTGAGCAAGGGCGCTTCGATCGCGCCGCGGACTGCTGGCTGGCGGTCTTGCGCGATCGGCCCGACTCGGACCTCGCCCCCGCGTTGATGGCCGTGAAAGCCGCCCTCGCGCTGGCCCGAGCCGGTCGGCTCGCGGAATCGCAGGCCCTTCGGGCCGAACTGGCGGATCGGTATCGCGACGAGGAAGTGACGATCGCCGGCCGGAAAGCCAAGGCGGTCGACCACCTCGGAAAACTTGGTGGCGACTCGGTTACGCCGCGCAGCGCCGGGGTGGGTGGCAGCGCGAGCGAGACCGCCGAGCCAACCTTGCTCAACCCGGTCGTCGCCGCCTGGCAGGTCCGATTTGGGGCCTCGGTCGCGGCCGGGATGACCGGTCCCGAGTTCAAGCAATGGGAGGAAAATAGCCTCAGCCTCGCCGTCCCCCGGGTGGCGATCGACGGGCCGACCCTGTTCGCGAACTATCTGGGCCACGTCTTCGCCGTGGACCTCGCCTCCGGGAAAATGCTCTGGCGGTCCGCCTCGTTCCACAACGTCGAAGTCAGCGCGATGGCGGACCAGGCCCGGCTGGTTGACCCCAGCCGGTACGCCGTCCTCGCGGCGTCGGGCTACGTCTGGAGCCTGAGCCGCGACCTCAAGGACCAGAACTTCCAGGCGATAGCGCACCTCGTTTGCCGCCGGGCCGAGAATGGCGAGGTCGCCTGGCAGACCACCGACCTCCCGGATTACGCCGGGCTGGACTTGGTCGGGCTCCCGATCATGGCGGGGACGACCTTGCTTATCGCCGGCAAGTCGGCGCCGGCCAACAACGGCCAGGAGCGGTTGTCGCAGCAATACGTCCTCGCGATCCGCCCGCACGACGGCAAGGTGCTCTGGAAGACCGAGGTGGGCACCTTTCGCGAAAGCCAGCAGTTTTACTACTACTACATGAAGGACAACGCCCCCCAGCCTCGCCTGACCTATCACGCCGGGTCAATTTACCTCGATACGCACGTCGGGGTCTTGGCCCGGCTCGATGTCGAGTCGGGCGCCCTCGACTGGGGTTACGGCTATCGGACCGACCCGGTGCAGGGGCAGAGCCGGTTCTTCTTCCGGATGCAGCCCCAGACCCCAACTCCCATCGGCGCTCCGCCCCTCGTCGTCGGCGACGCCCTCCTGATCAAAGGGGCCAAGTCGGAGCGGATCGCCGCGATCGACCCGGACCGGATGAAAGTCGTCTGGGACCGGCCGATCGGCAAAGCCTCCCGCCTGCTCGGGGTCGACGAGGGGTCGGTTTATCTCGGTGGTCCCGACCTGAACGCCTTCGACCGCAAAACCAAGGCGCTCCGGTGGTCGCTCCCGCTCCCCGGCGGCAGCGAGGATGGTCAGGTCCTCCTCCGAGCCGACGGGATCTGGCAACTCACGCCGCGCGGGATCTTCGAGGTCGATGCGCGAACGGGTCGGGTCCGGCGGATCTTCCGGGGGGATGACACCGGCAGTTCGTGTGGGGACCTGGTCCTCACCGACCGCTGGCTCGTCGCGGTCAGCAACCAGACCATCTCGGCCTACCCGCGGGGGAAGGTCGAAGCCGATCGGGCCGCCGGCCAGGAATCGGCGGAACTCAAGACGAGGGGGTCGGATGAGTAGGTCGAAAATCACGGTCGTCGCCTGTGGGGCACTGATCTGGAATAGCGCCGCGGTTCTCACCCTGGCTCAATCGCCCGGGTCCACCGGGGGCGGGTCGGTCGCCAACCTCGAAGGGCTGACCGTCGCCGGCAAAGGGTCGATCGGCGCCAAGCCGAACCGGTTGGAAATCGACCTGGAGATTTCGGCCACCTCAGAGATGACCTCCGACGTCATCGTCAAGTATCGCGACGCCAAGAAACGCCTCCAGGAAGCCTTCGCCACGCTGAAACTCAGCAACGTCTCGGTCGATGAGAAGGCGCTGGCCGTCGACCAGAAGGGGCAAGCCTTCAACCCGTACATGATGGATACCCCGCCGGCCCGCCGCGGCAAGGTCGAGGTCCAGCTCACGCGGAAGCTCGTCGTCCGGTGCAACGAGATCCGCGAGATGGACGAGGAAGCCCTCCTGCAACTGGTCGCCAAGCTCCTCGACGTCGCCCAGGATGCCGGGGCCAAGGTTGGCAGCCAGGGGAACGCGGCCGCGTCGTGGTATTATGGCAACGGCAACACGGATAATGGGTTGGTCCGCTTCATTCTCGACGACTTCGAGACGTTCGAGGACAAGGCTTACACGGCCGCCGTCGCCGATGCCCGGACTAGGGCCGGTCGGCTCGCCAAGCTCAACGGCGTCGAGCTTGGTCCGGTGGCCGGCGTTCGCGAGGTGCTTGTCCCTGGCGAGAAAGTGCAAAGCCAATCGTTCTCCTTTTATGGGTCATCATCCACGCCCGATGATGCCGTCCCCAAGAAGCAGCTCGAATCATCGAAGTTCCAGGAGATCCCCGTGAAAGTCGAACTCCAAGTTCGGTTTACCACCGCCGCCGCCAAGACGACCGGCAAGGAGGCGGGGAAATGAACCTCCGGATGATCATGGGATCAGAACTCGACCGGAGCAGGCCCGACCGCCGCCAATTCCTCCGGCGGTGCGGGTTGGGCTTTGGCCTCGCGGGTGTGGGCGGGTTTGAGTTCGCTCGTCGGGCCGTCGGCCAAGACAAGGAAGTCCTCCCCAAGCATGTGACGGCCGAGGCGCTTCGGGCCGTGATCAAGGGGCTGGATTACCTCGCGAACATCCAGTCGGACGACGGCGCGTGGATCACCGGCGGTGGTCAGGCGCACCCGGTCGCCATGAGCGGCCTGGCCGGGACGGCCTTCCTCGCGCACGGCAACTCGCCGACCCGGGGGAAATATTCGAAGACCGTGCAAGGGGTCGTCGAGTACCTCGTCCGCTGCTCGACATCGACCGGGCTGATCACCGGCCAGGGGCAGGATAGCGGGCTCCCGATGCACGGGCACGGGTTCGCGTTGATGTTCCTCGCGTCGGTGTACGGGATGATCACCAAGGACTCGCTTCGCCGCCAAGTCGGCGACGTTGTCCGGAAGGCGGTCAACCTGACCTGCCAAGGGCAGAGTAGCGCGGGGGGATGGAGCTATAACCCGGGGATTGGCGACGAAGGGTCGGTCACCGTCACGCAAGTCCAGGCGCTTCGGGCCGCGCGGAACGCGGGGTTCGTGGTGCCGAACGTGGTGATCGAGGAAGCCGCGAGCTACCTCGAAAAGTGCCGGACCCGCGAAGGGGGCATCCAGTATTCGCTCGGGTCGGGCGGCGGTCCCCGGCTGCCGATCTCGGCGGCGGCCGTGGCCACGCTCTACAACGCCGGCCAGTTCGAGAACCCGATCGCCGTCGATTGCCTCAAATACGTCTGGGACCAGTTCCGCGCCAATGAGAGCTTCAACAAGTCGCTCGGTCACGCCTTCTACACCCACCTCTATGCGTCGCAGGGCTTCTACATGGCCGGCGACGCCTACTGGGACGAGTATTTTCCACGAGCCCGCGACCAGCTCATCGGCATGCAAGGGGACGATGGGTCGTGGAACGGCGACGGGGTTGGTCAGGTCTACGGGACCGCCATCGCCGTGATCATCTTGCAGCTCCCTTACAAGTATCTCCCCGTGTTCCAGCGGT
>JAABUX010010298.1_pt1 | contig 10455 bp, 23 predicted proteins | sample 5561851 | NCBI WGS metagenome assembly JAABUX01 (sample SAMN10711883, study PRJNA513361) | rock metagenome | isolation source: Antarctica rocks | place: Antarctica: Victoria Land, Richard Nunatak red sandstone | collected 2016-01-03 | reverse complement strand
CGCAGGGGCTGAGGAAACCGTGCAGCAGTCCAGTGGCAGCATGGTAAGGGGTTAGCGCCGTCTGGCCTGCGCACCGGCCGGAGGCTGATGGCGTGAAGGCGGCGAGTGCGTGCGCCGAAGCAATGTCGTCCACGTCCACGCAACCGAAGCCCATGGGAGGGACGGCCGGCCAGTTCTTGCCCTCAATAAACTTCTGCGGCAAGTGGGCAGGCGGCATCAATTTTGGCTCGGGGTGGCAGACGTCCGGAGGGACGCTGCTATAACAAACCTGGCTTACAGCACGGGAGCACACGTTACAGCCGTTTTCCCGAGCAGATTCAGCACGTGCCTGAAGCATGCCAACAGACTCGCCGCTCTTGCGCGAGCTGAGAGGCGGCCCAAACACGGCCCCTGGCAGAATGGTTACAAGGTCCCACCTGCAAGCCATGATGTCGAGCAGCATGATACCCCTGTGATTGCACAAGTGCCTGTGCCGAGCTCTGTGCCATGGTCTAGGCATGCACCGCGCCATGTGCCTAAGGTGGTCTCAAATAATCCCTCCGCATGCGTGCCATTGGGAAAAGGATACAGCACCTGCTCTGCTGCTTGACCATCTCCCATGCCTTCTTCTCGGCGACTGTCTTCGAATAGCTGCAACAAAGCGACGACAGTTCTTACATGGTTATGCGGCCCCCTGCAGCAGCTCCACTGCCAGACATAGCAAGTGCGCTATCAACTGAGCGTGACGCGCACTAGTAGGGGATGTACTGCTCCTTTGCCGCAATCGTCCAGTCGTCCTCCGTGAAGATGTGACCCTTGCCCCGCTCGCTCGGGTCGCCGTACACGGCTGCCACCGATGACGTCAGCACCACGCGCTTCACAGACGGCGTCGCATTCACCGAGTCTGCGAGGATGTTGACCTGGGGTGGGATTGGCGCCGTGAACTGCTTCAAAAGTCAGCCTGCCATGTGCCGCTGAGCTCCACAGACCCGCTTGACGACCGTCTATCGTGCATGACAATCGCATGGCAAGAGCAGCTGCCAACTGGAGATTGTCTGACCAAAGCAGCGTTCAAGTGCAGGCTGGATCAACGGCGAAAGCAGACATCACTCACTCAGCAGCGTGGTGGTGCCCTGGAGGGCGGGATCGATGAGCATCTCGCGTTCCTTGCCCTTGGGCACGGCCAGAACCTGCCGGCACACGTTTCGTATGTTGACTCCGCTGGTGGCCCAGGTGCGCATGACAGCGGCCACGGCACTCGGTAAATGTGGTCATGGGCTCGCAGACCCGACGCGTGATCAGTGACTCACATACGGACTGGCGGTGTGGAACACGTACGTCGCGCCCTTGATGGCCTCGTCGAAGCTGCCATCCTGCGTCGTCGCGGTGCTGGATTACAAAGCCATGTCAGCTGCACATGGCTAGGAGCCATAGGAGCAGCACAAGGCTGCCCAGAGGCACTGCCTCCACAAGTGGCTGCAATGATGTGTGGCGCATGTGCTGCATAGCCATGTGGGTTTGTGCTCCACGGGAAAGTGTTGTCCAGGACCTCACCACCTCAAGCGCATACAGACCGCACCTCAAGCAGGTCGGCGGCAAAGAGCTTGAGACGCTCGCTGGCGCCCGGCAGCGCTTTCAGATGGCCGACCGACGACTCCTTGTTGGGGTCGCGGACCGTGCCGTGCACCGTGTGACCTGGCGACGACACGCGGAACTGTGATCACTAGGGCAGACCCGGATGAGTAAAGGTCACGAGTTGTCGCACCAGCTGCCAGCAGTCGAGCGACCAGCGGTCCGGCGACGAACCCGGTGGCGCCTGCGAAGCCACCCCAGTAATGCTCGGTGACGCTCTACCTTCTTCGATGATGCGTGCACGCAACGGATCCTCACCAGTCACGGTGACGATGCACTTCGAGGCGTCTTTCTCCTGTGGGTACAGAGGAACTCGCAGATCAGCCATGACCGACGCTCGGTTCTGCGGAGCTTTGAAGTATGTTCCAGTAGCAGCTTCTGCCGGTTTATAGCGCGCCCGAGAGCATCAAGCCCCAGCTGCACGTCAGCATCCATGCGTGGCTAGGGTATTGATCACGATTACCAAGCTCGCTTTGCTTGCCTAGCCATGCACGCGCGGCTGCGTGACGAGCACCGTAACAGCTACTTGACAAATATTTAAGCACGCACGGCTGGTTTGCAGGCGACACAGCGCAGGCAGGTTGCTGGCTCTCTGGCATAAGCGACGCCTGGAGTCGCAGCATGGGCTGCGGTCCAGTCTGTTGGTGACGGAGGGAGGCAGGCGGCCTTCAGATGCTCCTCATCGCCGTGGATACGCGCCGTGCTGTTGGGGACCGTCGCCTGTCCATACTGAGAGCTGTGTAAATGGCCATCAGCAACGTTTGGTCATCAGCATTCCAAGTCTGTCGCCACAGGGTCTTCGAAATGTGCAGACTCCAGCATCAAACGTGCAGCTGGCTAGACACCAGCACCCTGACGTCTGACGGACTGCAACCTGCGAGAAGATCAGGATTGGGAGCGCTTGCGAGAGGCGGTGGGCGCGGAAATACCTGCACGTCGTCGGGCTCCATGCATGGCCCGTGCAGCGTCGGATGCCGCCGGGCGATGTATCAGCTTGTTGGCCGGGCGTCTACTGAGCGCCGAGTGCATACGGAGCCTGCAGTTCCTGCAGTAGCAGCAGTGTGGAGCCGTCAGAGTGCCGGTGGCAAAGGCATGCTGCGAGAAGAGATTACAGCATTCAGCGCCGCCGGGCACAGTTGCTCAGACAGAGATATCACTCGAGACCAGCAAGACGCCGAACCTGCAGGAGGCCGGCCAGCTGGGCCATTTTGGCCGCGGACGCGCCCTTGTGCCGCTGCACCGCCACCAGCAGCGCCCGCATCTCACTCTCCACGGCCGTCACCCGCTGCTGCGTCTCGCCGCAGCGCAACTCAAGCTCGCCTGCGGCTTGCCGCGCTTGCTCTGCTGCGCAGCGCTGCTCCTGCATGTACACCGACGGATGAAATGCCAGTCGCAGTGCGCCACTGATGTCAGACCCACGCAGCAGGCTCACATCCACGACCCATGGGAAGCCCTCCAACCTCCTCGACACCTGGGGCCTTGGATGACGGGCTGTGACACAGCAGCGCTTCGCTCAGAGCCGAGCACGTGGCCCCCAGGCAACACTTCAGCAAATAGATGCAGGATGCGGCCGGCATGCCTCATGAGCGGCGGACACTGTGGCGAGCCGGCCCTCCAGCTCCTTGCAGCGGTGTTCTGCAGTGCCCGCTGTCGCGCTGGCATCAGCCGCAGCCGCCTCTGCGTCGGCGGCTTGGGCGGCCAGTCGCTGTTCCTTAAGCTCGAACAAGCCCTTGATGCGCTCCACTTCCTCATGGACCCACTTCAGGCCCGCGTCTTTCTCCTGCATAGCGAGACCAGATTGTCAGAGTCCGGAGTTGAAGACGCTGCTGCAAACATGAGTACAGCGGCTAGAAATTCAGACAAAATGCCTGTCAGATCCGCGATGCAGCACCAAGCAAGTGCTGTGCCAGACACAAGGCTGCTCTCCACCTTGTGCCACAAGGCAACTACATGTTCCCCTGACCAGCTGATGTTCGAATACGAAGCCACAGTCCCAGCCAGAAGCGCAGGAAAGCGCACTCGCAGCTGCGACTGGAGGTCGTGCGCTGCTGCCTCAGCGCGGTCGCAGCGGTCCTCCGCGTCGCCCAGCGCGGCTTCACTGCGGTCCTTGGCTGCCCGCAGCTCCCGCAGCTGTGACCTTGTGGTAATGAGCAGAGCGTACCCTTGAGTATTAGTGATGCGACGCAGCACATCTGTCGCGTTACAAGGCCAGTTGCATGAATAGTCGCTCGTGCTAGTGGTAGCATGGAGGCCAAAAATAGCAGATCATTGCTAGTTGCTGTGCAGCCTGTGTTGTCGGGACCAGCCGACCAAACATATTCTCTTACAGCAGTCAAGGGGCGGAGGCTCGCACTGGAAGTCGGCGATCTCCGCCTCGCGCTCGGCCAGCTGCGCGTCCGCTTCCTCCGCCGCCCGCGCCGCCGCGCCCGTCTCGCCCCGCGCCGTCGCCGACGCCGCCTCTGCCGCGGCCAGGGCGGCCTTCAGGCGCCGGATGCTGTCGTTCGCGCTGTCCAGCATCGCTGCTTTCACCTGTGGCCTCTCCACACCACCTGCTCGGACCCCGACCAAGAGTCGACTCCAGCGCAAGGCCCAAGTCGATGTGCCCTCGAAACCTGATCCGCTCCGTTTGCGTCTGACCACAGCTTCGAAGCCACGTCTAGGAGTCCTGCCGTCCGCATTGCTGTAAGGGAACGGCGGTCGCTGCCCGCACGGTATTTGGACCCAGAACGCAGCAGGCACCCGTACTGGGCAAGCATGTGGCTGGGGCCATACCTTGACCGCGTCTCTGGCCTCGGTCAGCTCGCCGCTCAGACATCCGAGCTGAGCAGCCGCTTGCGATGCGCGATCGTGCGCGGCTTGCGCAGCGCGCTCCGCCGCCGCCAGCCGCTGTCGCTCATTGCGGAGCTCCGTCGCATGGTCCGCGCGCGCGGTCGCCAGCTCGACTTCTTGGCGCTGCTGCTCAGCCAGCTGTACTGCGAGTGCATCCTGCGGAGGAGCAGAGGCACCTGCTTACATCAGACCGCAAGCGGCGAGCGGCATCCGCAGAGCACCAGGCCGTTTGGCAGTGGTCCGCAATGGTACGTGTGGTCCCAAAGGATCAGGCTGACACATAACCTTGTTGCTGTCTGCGCGCCTTGGCAGCGCTGAGATGGCCCAGGCGCTCCCGCAGCGTGTCGACCTCCGAGCGCAGCCGCTGCGCTTCAGCGGGGTGCGCCGCCGCCAGCTGGGTTCTCATGCCCGCTCGCTCCGACATCAGAGCCTGTTCCGGTGATCAGGTGACGTCAGCAACTAGAATATGTATTCAGGCTGCACACATGCCGGAGGTGGATCACAGGTTGTGCAGGTCCTGTGTAGCCGGCAGGAGGGGCATGACCTTGAGCTGGGCCCTCTGGGTACCGGCGAGGTTAGTAACATCGGCCAGCAGGCGCCCCTGGTGCCGCTCGCGCTTCTGCGCAGCAGCCAGCGTCGCGCGCAGCTCTGTGCTCTCCTCTACGGATGCCAGCTGCTGTTTGCCAGCATCAGCTGCGGCCGCCTCATGCACCTGCGTCCCGTGTTTTAGTTTGAGTTCCTACACTTTGGGCAAAAGCGATACTCACATCCCAGGCCCATGCCTAGATGTAGCAGCGGTGGCTTTCAGCCAGATGGCTGGCTTGTCAGACATTCTGCAGCGTGAATCCGAACCCCAGGTTGCTGAGAGGCGTCACAGAGCCTGACCGCGGGGCCGTCGTGCCTGCAGCGCCTGTCGGAACTCGGCCTCTGTGGCCGCCAGCCGCTCCAGCGCTGCGTCCCTTGCGGCGCTGACGCTGCCCAGCGCCTCGGCGTGCCGCGCCTCCGTACGCAGGAGGACCTCCTCCGCCGCCTGGTGCGACGCGTCCAGCGCCGCCTGCGAAGAAATGATCGGGATGACTGGCACTAGACACCTGTCCTCTGCTGCTCTGGGCATGATGTTTGGGTGCATCACGGTTTCAGCCTCTGCATGGTCGTAGCCCGCCGCAAAGCCAGCATGGTTCTGTGCAGAAGCGGTGCTCTATAAGCATTCACAGGCGAGCAAGGCTGCTGCCCTGTCACGTCGTGCGTGTGCTGCGCGCAGGCATCGCACTTGGTGTGAGCTGCGCATAGCCGTCAGCTCCTCCTTGAGCCGCGCCGCCTCCGCGGCCGCAGCACGCGCCGCCTGCGCGTCCCCTTCGCCCTGTCGGCGGACCTCATCTGCTTCCCGCACAGCCGTGGCCAAATCAGCGCGTGCCATTTGGTCGGCCTCTGCGGCTGCTGCTTGCGCAGCGCGGCCCCATCCACGCTCCTGCGCCCATGTGATGGGTCAGCCAGGTTGCCGAAATATCGCTCCTGGGGTGTCGCTCACAGCAAAAGTACCGTCCACATTGCTGCAAATGGACGGTAGGCGACACTTCAGGTGACAACACAAGCACAATGCAAGAAGCAGGACGCGCCAGCCGCCTGGGCCAGTCAGCATGTCCTACACAGCCCTCCCGAAGGTACCTGCTCGAGCGTCGCCAGCAGGGTCTGGCACTCATCGCGGGCGGTGCTGAGCTCGCTCAGCATGGCGTCGACGGCGTGCTTCGCTGCTGCGACACGGCCGTCCGCCTCCGCGGCGGCAGCGGCTCTGGCCGACGCCGCATCCTGCTCGCTCAGGCTCAGCGCCTCGGCGTGCGCTGCTGACAGCCGTGCGGCCTCGTCCTGCTCACACATCAGGGGACTCATTCCAAAGCGCGTGCGAGTTGCGATGACAGCACACATGGAACGGCACGAACATGCTGCCATCTGCCCGCCGATGCCATCTGCTGGCGGCAGCAGCACAATGGCCCTCAGAACGTGGGCTTGACATGGGTGGTTTTACCGGTCGTCATGGGCTTATACAAGTATGCGGAATAATGGTCTCACCTGCGCGCAGCGAGTGGTCTCGCGGACTGCAGCCTCCGCGGCGTCGAGGCGCGCCGTGTAGCTGGCTTCGCAGCGCTGCAGGCACTCCCACGCCGCGCGCAGCTCCAGCTCCACGTCCTTCGGCGGGCCACACTTTGCAAACATGCTGGGTGTTCCGCTCGTCAACAGGACCATGCTCATCATCAGGATGTATGTGCAACGGAGCATCGCGGGTATGGCTGGCATACTGTGCGGCATGCTCTGCAAGGCAAGATCACTCGTGCATGGCACCCGCAGCGTGCCAGGCTGCCCACCACAACACCCATTGGCTATCACAGCTTGCGGAAGACTGTGGCGGTTCGCACCTGCCGCTTGGCCACCGCAGCCTCCTCATGTTCCGACGCTGCGGCAGCTTGCTGGTGCGCGTCGCGTTCGCGCTTCTGCGCCGCTTTGAGCTCCCGCCGCGCGGCTTGCAGTGCCGACTGTGCGGCGTCCTTCATCTCTTGCACCTGACAGCGAGACGAGTGTTTGAAGCAAAGCTGTCGGCGCAACGAAGCGCGGCGTATAGGCAGGCTGGCGAACGCACAGCATGTGGGAGTTTTCCAAAGCATCTTCGGGCCGCAGACCACAGGCAGCAGCGTGCCTGCTCAGAAGCCGCGTTCCTAGCCTCCAGCTCTGCGGCAATGGCAGCATCCCTCTCGCTTCTCATTGATCCGAGTTGTTCCGTCAGGGCTGTGATGTCTGCCATCGGTTCATGTGCAGCCTTCAGCGGTTCTGGTAAGCAGTCTTCCACGTGGCGCTGCATCTCCCTCCGCTTGCCATCCAGTCTGGGTAGCCGCAGGTTGTATCAGTGCGGAGGCAGTGCCAGGCGCAGCACCGCGTGCATGTATTAGTGAGTTTGCCTGCGCCTGGCTGGCAGGTTGCACATTTGCAGTTGCACTATGCTGGTTAACAGTGCCGCCCGCTGCAGCGTCTGCGCGTGCCTTGCGGCTAGGGCTTCCCCGTGTGCTGGTATCTCGCTGCCGACCGCCGGCTGAGCTCGGTGACGGCGTGATGATGGTGACCGCCGGCTGGCGCCTGCGAGGCTGTGGTGCACTGGTGCCATGTCGTGCGGTGGGCACATGGACTGGACTGTTCGGCGGGTCGGCGGAGGTAGCAGCGTCGCTGCTTGGGAGCCCGAGCAGCGCTGGTTGTGCTCGGGCCGCATCTGATCGCAGAGCCGCGCTGTGTTGCAGCCAATGCCGCAGCAGAGCAAGGAGCTGGGTGTCAGACGCAGGCCCCGCCGCAGTTGTGATTACATCCACCATGCTGCCTTGGGTCTGGACTTTATACTGCGAAGAGGCGTCAGCCATCTGTACGTGATGCTGCGGCGGCCACGCTCGAGGCTCAGCGAGCTGACTGCTGTCCAGAACCACCACCTGCTGGGATGCTGCTGCGGCACTACTGGCTGTATCCTACACCAAGCATCTGCAAGCGTCAGCATACAGCGCAGGCCACAGAGTAGACAAGCATCCTAGGACGGGTGTACGCCCAGCAGCCTTGCTTCTGTGAGACAGAGTCGGATGCGGAATGCGACCTGACTGAACGCCTGCAGCTGCATGGCGGCGAGGTGTTGCAGTGCGGTGGCGCCCTTGGTGCCGCCCAGCACCCCATCAGGGCCTCGCTCAGCCGCCAAGCCTCGGCCGTCCAGGTGCTGCACTTGAGGCAGCGCAGCCGCCACCGCTTGCCGATAAGTGCGCATACCACACAATCCGTTGCCTGTCAGGTCAGCGCACATCGATCCTAGAGCCGTAGCCTTGGCGCTTCAGATTGTGGTTTTGGCTGCGTGGCATGTGGATCATGATCATGATGTACTACCGGCATATGCAGGATACGTGTCCTCCCGGCAAGCATGCGCGGCGTGGTGCAGGCGGCGCACCCTGCAGCGACAGCTCCTGCAGGCGCGGGCAGGCGGCGAGGACGGCCAGGTCCTGCAGCGCGCCCAGGCAGTTGCCCCGGGCGTCGAGCCGCTGCAGCGCGCATCCCTCTCCCTGCGTTTCGCACCAGAGCAGTCTCAAGCATGGTACATCACCATCTTGAAGTTGTTGCAGTGTGCTACCGAACGCCGACAGATTGCGCAACAGGCTTAAACCCTGACCTGGAGGTCGCTGAGGCCAGCGAGGGAGGTGATGCGGTTGTGTGCGAGGCTGAGGCGCTCCAACCGGACCAGGCCGCCGAGGCCGTCCACCTGCTGCAGCGAATTGCTGGCCAGATCCAGCGTCCTGTGCGCAGCGCACGTCACGGGATTTTAGTTGTTGTGCATGCCGCTCCAGTTCGCAGGGACTTCACGGTCAACACGAGCAGGGGCGAGAACGACGCGTTTGCATCGTGTCCACGCTTCGCATGTCTCTGTTCGTGCTGCGCAAGCTTGACCCGTGAGTCTCAACTCATTGCACGCTTCAGATAGTGACGCACTGGAGCTTTGTGAGGGCATGCAGTGCAACACCGACCGCCGGCAGGGCGTTGGACGACGCGTTGAGCTCTGTCAGGGCCGACAGGAGCTGGTTGCCGTGCAGGCACAGCGACTGCAGGTTGGTGGCGGACGCTAATTCGGGGAGGGCCGACAAACAAGTCAGGCCCAGACCGATCCGCGACAGGCGTTCGGGATTCTGCTCGGCCTGTTCGTCGCCAGTTTCGTCCATCATATTCACACAGTAGGAAAGCAAGCAAGCGTCTACAGCTTCATCTGCTAAGCGTCATCGTGTGATTTGGTTTGCCATGCATGCCGGCCAAATGCACCTCCTTCGCAGACAGGGAAGCTGAAGGGTTTTGTGATCGCTCAATGCTTATCAGCAGCTTGCTTCGCCTCTAGCTCAATGCTGGAAGTGGCGCAAGAAGCGTTCCCATATCGGCAGAGACCCCGGGAGTGCCTGCCCGCGGTGCAGCACAGGCAGATAGAGCAGCGGCAAGCATCTTCAGGGTTCAAGCATGCCCTTGCCGTATTTGAACATTTTGAATAACCAAGTCCAGCTGTATGAGCCCCCGAAGCAGCAACACGGGTGATTCCACCTAAGCTGCATCTTTCAATTGAATCACTTGTGAGGCTGTCGAGGTCCCGAGGCCCGACCATGAATGCATCGACCATATGCTGCTGAGCTTCTGCACATCACATCAGGCTCGCGGACACCTCACTGCCCTGCCGCTGCCAGGTCAGCTCTGCAGCTTGCTGATGCGGCATCAGCGATGCCAGATTGCACAACTTGAACAGTTTTACAGCTTTGCGGGACCGCTGGGCTTGCAATGGTCCGCAAGAAGCCCCACACGCCGTGGACGATCGCGCATTATGTCAATGGACAGCCATGCTTGGACCCGCTGCACGACCTCGGGAAAGCGTCACGCCAGCAGCGATACTTTAGGTGAGCCTGCAGCCCCGCAGCCACTGTCTTGCTCGGTAGCATTTGCATTTGTCAGTTGCAAAGTGCACAACTTTAAGGACAGGGCTCGGAGATGGCTCACGGGTGGCATAGGACTGACTTGGCCTGTGATCAGCGCAGTTAGCAAGCCGTCGACATGCCCTGCCTGCTGTGTTCAGATGTCTGTGCGGGGAGCATTACACATACCGGACCGTGAAGGCGGTTAACGATGACCCACGCGCGCTGATGTGCCCCCACGTGGAGTGCCTCGCCTGCGGCTGCAGCCCGTACCTGGCTTGCAGCTGTACGAACAACGCCTACGAGTCACCGGATGCAAAGGCAGACGCACTTTGGTGCGTGATTCTGCAGAGTCTCGCATTCGCAACTGCGGGCAAGTTCTGGACTGTACAAGCCGACCCCGCACTTATTTACAGCCACTTTCATAAGTTTGACAGCGCCGAAGCCGCGACGCAGGCTGTGTTGCACCGGCACCCCTGGCGGCGCACAGCAACTACGAGCTGAGCAGCATGTGAGGACCTCTGCGCACACAGGGCTCTGGGCCTGCACGTCCAGACAA
>JAABUX010010297.1_pt1 | contig 10455 bp, 11 predicted proteins | sample 5561851 | NCBI WGS metagenome assembly JAABUX01 (sample SAMN10711883, study PRJNA513361) | rock metagenome | isolation source: Antarctica rocks | place: Antarctica: Victoria Land, Richard Nunatak red sandstone | collected 2016-01-03 | reverse complement strand
GAGGATGGTTAGGGGGGCGTTTGGGGGGGATTATTGGCGTGCTGTTGCTGAGGCTGAGAGGGAGCGGGAGCGGGAAGTTGGGGCGGAGTAGGGGGTGGGGAGGATCTAGGGGGTGGGTGTGGTGGTTTTACTGGATGTACTGCATAGCGAAGGATTGGACTATGGTCTCGAGCACTCGAAGCGCTCCTGAAGTGGATGGGCGCCACCAAGGGTAATATTGTGCAGATTCGGTGTCCGTGAAGGTGGCATTGATGTGGCCGACCGTCGTGCCACAACGGAGGTTTCCAACACCTTTTCTGGTCCGATAAACTTGCTATGCGTACTATCGACTACAGGACATTTGAGCTATGGGCATCAACAACATTTGAATGTGGGAGTTTAGGTATCTTGAACTACCGTACAGTCGCTGAAGCAGATCCATTGGACTCACAACGGGCAAAATTCCATGCATCAGAGTCTGGGACCATTTCTCGAGCATTTTCCCAGGCCAAACAATTCCCACCGTACACACCTTACCGACAGAACCATAAGGACCCGTACTTAATTCATCACGGCCATACAAATCAATCATACAACCACCCCACTACCCATCCCCATCCTCCACCCCCAACATGCTCCTCTCCGCCAACTCCCCAATCTTCTCCTGCAACACACCCCTCCCATACCTCCCCGCCACCTTCCCCGCCGCCTCCACCATCTTCCCACTCCGATCCCGCATCAACCCCACAATCTCAAGCGCCTTCATGCCTCGCTCCTCGCCTTCTCTACACTCGACGTTCAGCAATTGCAATAAAGCTTTATCGACACCGTGCTCGCGCATGGTCAGTTCGGTCCGCTGACTGTGTGTGGCGTTGGTGGAGGCGACGAGGTCTTCGAGGAGAGAGAGCAGGAGCGAGTTGCGGACGAAGGATTCTTCGAGCTTGGGTCCCTCCATAGCTGTGGATTCTTCTGAATCGGCATTCCCAACGGCGCTAGAGCAGGGTAGTTGTAGGTCGAATTCGCTGAGTAGTGGTTTTGGGAAATAAGGATACTGGTCGCCTCCTTTCAGGATGATGCAGTGGAACCTCTCCTGTGCAACCGCCACGGGCCAATACGTCTCTTCTTTCTTTCCGCTCGCTAGTCGCTCAAGTTGTTTCGTGTCCAGAATCGGTACCCATCGTGCTTGGCCCGGTAATCGCCAGTGCTGCAGGATCAAAAGGACACCCGTGGAGTCGTACACGCAGGGATCACCACTGGCCGAAAAGAAGACGCTCTTGACTTGCGCACCTTCTGTCAGAGCGACAATGTCTTCGCTTTGGCAGACTTCATCTCGTTTCACGTTTTCAATGGTGTACAGCAGCTTCGTCGACCCGTCGCCGCCAACAGGGCCGTTCCCCATTGTTAGTATGTAATCTCGCCATGAGGCGCAGGTGACTGTCGGTGAGGACTTCTGTCGATACACTCTGAATGGAGTCCCGTAGAGGGTGAATACCCGTACATAGTCCGCGGAAGTTGTGACCACGATATAGGAATCGCTCAAGGATATCGAGGTCACGTCTTCACCCTTAGGTAGCTGAGTTCGCCAATCCGCCCGCGTTGTCCATGTCTCATGTGGCCGATAAAACACCATTGCGGCATTACCGTTTGACGGAGGACAGGAGAACAAAGTGCCATTTTCATCTATGATCTGTCAGCCACATTTCTATTGCATCGCATTGAGTGACGGCTGACTCAAACAAGCCTTATCGTATAAATATGGGTCAGTGAAGTGGAAATCGCGGTGCAGTTCTCGGTCATGAAACTCTACAGTCACAGTGTGGTGAGTGTCCTGATCAACCGTCCAGACGAATCCTGTCAAATTCAAACCTGTGACTGATCAGCTATGATCATTTTAAGAACGTCTGCACAACTCACAAAGGTATTTCCGGTTGCCACGCCACGGCGTACTTCCAGGCTGAAAGGATTGATGGAGTTGTGGCTGCCAGCTTTGATAAGGAGCTCTCCGCTTGGTAGCAAAGCCATCGATTGCGTCCAGATGACCATTACTTCTTTTACCAAAGCCGTTGACTTCAGCTGCGTAGCCAGCGCCATCGTCGTCGCTCACGAAATCATCTTCGTCGGCAAGCTCTGGGCCAAGGAGATCATCCAGGGAATCTGGGGTACCCCTTCGTCTCGCCCGAGAATCGTCTGCCTCCTTGCTACCGTTAGTGAGCGGTTTCCTTGCATTTCCGGTAGTCTCCGCAAGCGGGTCACGAATGAATGGAGCCGGCTGGAGTGTCTTTTCCAGAAGCGGCGAAAATTCTGGCTGAAGGAAACTGGTATATATGAAGAGCTCGCCATCGGATGTCACAAATGAAACAAGATTCTCTGTTGGGTGCCAAGCAACATTGATTACACCAGGATAATCGTATCTTGAAAGGATCTTCTGCGTCTTGGTATCCCAAAGCAATATTTTTCGATCCGATCCAGCGGTAATGAGCATAGCTCCGTTCGGCGACCACGCGAGCGCTGTAACATCCCCCATGTGACCTCCTGAGAAAGCTCTTTGTCTTTCCCCATCACCGCTCGACACCACCTGGATATCCCGTGTAGCCGTTGGTGCAGCAAACGCCCGTCCATCCGGGTGCCAAATCGCACGGGACGACGACTCCGATTCAATCTCAAGACTTCGAACTATCCCATCGACCTTTCTGACCAGCTCAGGCTCCTCCGTGCTCAGGCTGTAGACATAGACGACACCGTCGGTGCAAGAGGCGGCAATGTAGGAGCCGCTAGGGTCAAATGAGAGGTGCTTTGTAGGCTTTTGAAGCTCCCTGAGGTAGAGCACCTTGAGTGTATCTGCGATATTGATAACCTTCACGGTGAGCTCGCTACGCATTGTCAGTCACCCCTCGCCTCCGCGGAAACCCAAGTGTACGCACTCGCTAGCTACAGCAGCCCATTGTCCGTCGGGGGAGACCGCAATATCGCGAATAGGCAAGGTACATCGTGTGAGCATCTTTTCATAGGTGTAGGTCTCCAGCGAATACATGCAAACAGCGCCATCTTCTGCCCCAGTGAGGAAGAACTCATTCGTAGCCGCCAATGCAGTGTTGTTTTCCTGGCAGTCGTCCAAGTTGGTAGGTTCGCCGTCTGAACCCGTCTGATATACTCTGACCACATTGTTCGATCCTGCTGTGACGAGCTGCCTGCCGTTTGGAGTATAGGTGAGGAAGGTTGGGCCGGCAGGATCTGGCGAGGGTCAGTAGAGGAACCGCGATGAGACGGTCATCTTACGTGCTGGACGTCCGCGCAATCGCTGCTGAGTGACTGTGGCCATTGTGCAGTGCTCACGATCGTATGCGGCTTTGATTCCAAAGTAAAGTAAGTACCTTAAGAGGAGGCGTCGAGCCGCGACGCGCGAATCCCAAGTGCGGGAGCCAAGCATCGCCAAGCAACGGACTTGACAGCCATCCGTCGGGAGCTAAGGTACTAGGGGCCAAATCGTTAGCGTAGCCAGGATGATCCATGGAGAAAAGGGGATCAGTCAACTAATGCTGGATGCACTGTTCTGAAAGCAAACTCGTACACCTAGAAATAACAATAATTGATATCAATCAGACTCCAAATCCATGTATATATGCTGCTACGAATAATCTAAATGAATGTGACAGGCAATGCTACTAGCCAAGGCCTTATTACATAACCATGACGGGGACGCCAAGTAATTTCCTCCTCATCACATGGCGTATCTGATCAGCTCAGTCAGAAAGAGTATTGCGATGTTCGCAAACTCAGTAAACCCTCTTTGATCCAAATCATCGGAAGCTTGAAGGGGAGGGACCTATTCACAAAAATGTCTTAAAGAATGCTTAGCTCAAAGGAGGTCCCTCAACCTGACGTGTAAGAACCACGGGGCTCATTTGATGCGTCAGAGTCCAGGAGCTCAAAGCCGTTTAAGGTGATAGCACCGAGAATCTTTCAACAAGCATCTACGTGCAATGTCGAAGCGCAAGAACAGCCCACGTCTGGTGGAGGACATGGATTTCATCACTGACCTCATTCTACAGCACTCCTAAAGGAGGTATTCGTGAATTTCGCGTGCTTGACATCCTAGGCCAGCTCACTCTCTTCAAATTGCGCTTGTAAGTAGTTCTTTAGACCATCGATACTCGGATACTCGGAGCAAGACTCCAAGTTACCGATTTGAGTTTGCGGTTCCCGAAATACTCTAGCTTCAGGTCCGACCTATTCTAGTTAAAGTCCGAGCCAATTCCGAAGCTCCGACGTCAAGAATCTCACGACGCGGTTTTCCAATATCCTGCAGAAGCAGCTAGGTCTCGTCGTGTCTCAGGAAGTGAGCCCCATGATCAACATGATTCACTGCGCCTACTTTCTACGCGGAAGTTGATGCCTTTGAGCGGGGCATTGACCTTCTCGGACTCTCAAGATGCAAGCCTTTGCTCACTTGAGCAGGCCCTTTCGGCATGCGCCCATTACCACCACGTCCTGGCGAACGATTTCGACAGCTCCCAAACACCCCCTTCGAATATATGATGCTGTGAAGGGGGTTAGAAGGAGGCGCAACAAGACCAAAGATACGGGCGACAACAAGTCTGGTCACATAGACGCGGGCCAGAACGAAGGGATTTTCTTTCTCGACAATGTTTTTCCCCTCAACCTTACCTTCTTCGCCCCCATACCGTTCCTCGAAAGGTTCCTCCCTCGTATAATGCACCGCTTACAGAATCCGAATATCTCGGCAGCGGATCCTGAGCAGATCGCCGAACGAGCTCTCCACAGCCCCCTGCCCATCAAAGTCACCGAGATACTTCCACGAATCAGAGAAGGTGGTGCATTCGTTAAATTCTCTCATGAGCCGGACCAGGACCTCAAAGAGGTGGAGATGACAGTCAAGCAATATTTGAAGCAAAACCCCATAAAGCCATGGTTCAATCCGGTCCGAAGGGTGAAGACATTCTTGGTCCATGGTAGACCATGGGTGGAGGATCTCCACCGCATGCCGAATGCTCGAGTTAAAGTCGAATTCGTGCCTACCGCGCCCGGGCAAGAAGCCGAAGAGCTATCGCAAGAGACGTTGTACTCCCTTTTCCGAAGATATGGCAAACTCGCAGACATCATGCCTCAACCAACGGACTCCAAGGATCTTCCAAAGTTTGCACTCCTGAACTTCAACACGGTCAGACATGCTATCAGAGCGAAGAATTGCATGCACGGCTTCGTTTTACCGGCCAATGAGGGTGGAGGTAAAGCTGGGACGATGTTGAAGCTGACCTATGAGCAAAGGAGGAAGGCACACTACATATGGGATTGGTTTGTCAATCACCCAAGGATCACCGTCCCCATATTGATTGCGCTCTTTACGACTGTATCAGTGATGATTTTCGATCCGTGGGTCGCTCTCGTTGTATCCCAGCTGATGCTTGCTAACCAACTTTCCTAGGGTCCGCACGTTCTTTATCGAAGCCCACATTACTCGCACTTTCCACATCAAAGACAACGTAGTATACAAATGGATTAGCTCTCAAGCAACGCGTGCCACAGACATCATAAATTTAAGGCGCAATAAAACCGAAGATGCTGGCCTGAAAGCGATCTGGGACGATCGGAAAGGGGATATAGAGCAGATACAAACATGGCTCATGGAGAGCGCGGATACCTTTATAGTCATTCAAGGGCCCAGAGGCTCAGGCAAGAAGGAGCTTGTTTTAGATCAGGCGCTGAAAGGTCGGAAAAACACTTTAGTGATAGACTGCAAACCCATCCAAGAAGCGAGGGGTGACAGCGCGACTATCTGCGCAGCTGCGCTTGAGGTTGGATACAGACCCATATTCTCGTGGATGAACAGTATTAGCAGCCTGATCGATCTAGCAGCGCAAGGCACGATCGGAACCAAGACTGGGTTCTCGGAGACCTTGGACGCTCAATTAGCCAAGATATGGCAGAACACGGCCAATGCGCTGAAGAAGATCGCGTTGGATGGGCGCAAGAAAGACGACAAAGATGCAGAGCTGGATGACGACGCTTACCTGGAGGCTCACCCGGAACGAAGGTCTGTCGTCGTGGTTGATAACTTCCTGCACAAGTCGCAGGAAAGCAATATGGTGTATGACAAGATTTCGGAATGGGCTGCTAACCTTACCACTGCCAATATCGCTCATGTGGTTTTCCTCACGAATGATGTATCGTTCTCGAAATCACTGAGCAAAGCCCTTCCTGACCGGGTCTTTCGTCTGATCGCGCTTGGGGATTGTTCCCCAGAAGTTGCGAAACGGTTCATCATCAACCATTTAGACGCTGATGCAGAAGACGGTGGTGGTCCCGAACCAAAGCCAAAACCATCCCAAATGCGGGCGGACCTAGCTGAGCTCGACGATTGCATTTCTACGCTAGGCGGTCGACTGACAGACTTGGAATTCCTCGCAAGGAGGATCAAGACTGGTGAAAGTCCCAAGAAGGCCGTGCGCCAGATCACCGAACAGTCTGCATCAGAGATCTTGAAGATGTACATACTGGGCAGCGGTCCCCGCCAATGGACACCGGAGCAAGCATGGCATCTCGTCAAGTCTCTGGCGGCATCGGAATCTCTCCGCTACAATGAAATCTTGCTATTGGACATATTCAAATCCGGCGGCGAAGCCACGCTTCAAGCACTCGAGCAAGCGGAAATGATCACGATCGTCTCCAGCAACGGGCGTCCAACCAGTATCAAGCCAGGCAAACCGGTCTACACCGCAGCGTTCCGTCAACTGACGGGCGATAATGTATTGAAAGCTCGACTGGATCTGGCTACATTGTCTGAGCTGATCAAGATTGAGACTCAGGGCATTGACAAGTACGAGGCTGAATTGCATCTTCTTGGCAGACTACCCGGCTCACCGGCGGAGGTTACGGGTCGGACTAAATGGCTCCTTGGCAAATTGTACGCCGGTCAGGCCAAGGTCGAACAGTATGAGAAGGAAAGTGGCGTGTTGAAGAAGGTGCTTCAGCAGGAGTATTGAGGATGGGGTTGGGATTTGTATATGGCAAGGATATTGTGTATTTAGCGCTAAGATACCACTCTGCACATTCATGGACATGTTTTCTCCGAAATATCAAGACTTCCTCATCATGACTCCATGCACGCTTGAATCTTATACTTTACCCTCCGCATATCTGTCGTACCTATCATACCTGACACACTTATTACTCCCATAATAGCCATTGATAAAAGAACAAGTAAGCCTTCAATTAGACTCCTGCCTTCCGTGCCTTCATATTCGACGTTTTAGCTTTGCATTAGGCATCGTATAGCATTAGACATTTACGTTAGGTCAAAGTGGTAAGTGGTACGAGTTGGGAAAAGACATGAAGGACGGAGGATATTAGGCTTGGTGTATCTTTTTGTAGAAATGCACCGACTTGTAGGTAGTAGAGATCAGAGACTGTGTCGAGAGAGAGCCGAGCTCGGTACTGCTGAGCAAAAGGATGCGTTAGTGGATAATGTATGTTATTGCTTGGTGATGAATGGGATCAGGTGGAGATGTCGTCCGTTGCCAAGAGATCACGGGCCGTGATTTCTAGATTTAGCCCAATTGAGCGTCAGCCCTATATAGCACTCCGCGTCGCGCGATTCATTTCGCGAATCGTCTTTTTCATCTCTAATACCAACACACGGCACACTCAATTACGCTGTATCCTTTCCTCTTCAATCGCAATCATGGCCCAAGATCAGCCCACAGTTGATACCTCCTCCGTCGGCAATGAGACAAAGCCCGCTCAGACCGTTGCAGAAGGGAAAGGGAAGGGCAAGGCGGCCGATATTGCGCCTCAGGACGTGAGCATGGGGGAAGAGGACAGCAGCTCTGACGAAGAGACCGGTGCTGAGGATGAGGTATGCGCCTTGCATCTATCTTGTTTTTCGCCGTAAAGGACTCACCACTGACATACACCACTACAGTCAAAAGAAGAGCGTATGCCTACCCATCCATCACCTACAATTTTCCGCTAACCCCGCGCTCTTGAATTGCAGCAGAGGAAGAAGATGACGACAACATGGAGGAAATCGACACGGACAACATCATCAACGACGGCCGCCGCACACGTGGTAAAACCATTGACTTCGCCAAAGCAGCCCAGAATGCCGGCGACGAGCTCGACGAGGATGATGACGAGGATGATGATGATTTTGAGGAGAAGGAGGATGATGCGATGCATGAGTAGGCACATCCTCTTTTCTGTTCTTGATTGTTCTTCATGCGTGGATTGCATTGGACGGAATCCGCATAGTGGCCTGCTATACAATATCACAGGTGCACCGAAATATGCGAAGCAGGTTTACAAAATCGTTCACAAGCGAGCATGGTCCCTAAGCAGGCTGGGCTGGACTTGAATCGAATGGGACAAAAGCGATCCGGGAGCATGCACTTTGTGAATATGTATACGCACCAGAGTAAGACATGAGATAGAGAATAAAGGTCTCTACGTCCTCCCAATATTCGGGATGGGCCTAAAGTTTTATACGAACAAAGATATGCCAAGCTTTGTCTACCCCTATTTACCTAAATCTGCTCGTTTTACGGAACTGAAAGTCGCGCGCACCACGAGAATGTCAGAAAGTCTTCTTCTTGTTACTACGCAATAACAACGCCTTGGTATGACTCCAAATTTGTCTAGTGTCATCCTTGATACATGCTCATAAAGCCCTAGGATTTGCATGTAATTATTCTAGGTGGTTATATAGTAGGACTCTATAGTAGTAAGAAATCCGTCTCTTCACGGAGCCAACTTTCCAGCCGAGGTAAGTTCTGACAGCGGGGTACGAGGGATAGTGATTTGCCTACGGCTTAGATTTTGCATAGGAACTATGCCCCAGGAGCTTATAAGACCTGCCAGATATCTTATTCATCATGTTTTCAAGATACCGCGAGAGTTTGGAGTCATACCAACGCGTGTTTGTTGCGTAGTAACAAGAAGGAGACTTTCTGACACTCTCATGGTGCGCGCGACTTTCAGTTCCGCAATCTACAGGCTTCGTGGAAATTTGTACCCATCCATAATGACCAAACAAGCAATGGCCAATCCTACTTTTCGCAAACCCTCAGATCTCAATCTTGCCACATCATTCATTATGCTAATTTACTAGACTCCACCGCTGTAGCCTTTGCGCTCCTCCAACTCCCTGCCATTGTCCCCCGCAAAGGCCACCTCTTCACGAACCGTCCCCGTCTAGCTCAGGCTCCCACTTACCACTACAATGGCTTCAAGGTATGTGCCTTTCCCAATCATCTTCTCCATCTGAGACAGCTCAACATGGCAATCGGCAGGTTCGGTACCTCGACGCTCCACCAGCGCGATCCGCGCTCCGCCCTCTTCGACTCTTACACTGGCGATCGCAATCACACAAACAGCGCTTCACCAGCGCGGACAGGGAGCAGATACGGATATACGGGCGCTGGATCCGGTGTCGGTGTAGGAGCGGACGGTGGGATGGGGCAGGACAATGGCGGCTTCAGGGCTGCTACGCCGAATTCGAGGTACGCTTCACAGGCATAAATACAACCGAGGAGGAGAGCGCAGCTAGAAGCAGGAGGGTGGTCGCCTTATCCAAAGAGGGATACTGGGAGCAGAGGCTGACATTCTACATGAGGAACGTTGCAGAGGTCAATACAGCGACGCCGTCCTCTCCGAACTCGAGAACCAAAACGATCGGGAAATAGAAGGCATCTCCTCCAAAGTAAAGATGTTAAAAGATGTTCGCCACCACCCATCTCTTCCTTCCCCCTACCCATTCACTAACAGTGCGTGCGTGCGAATACAGCTCACCATCTCCATCGGCGACGAGATCCGCTCCTCCTCTTCCCTCGCCGACACCATGAATGACTCCTTTGACAATACGCGCGTAAGGTTACGGGGGACGATGAACCGCATGTTGCGGATGGCGGAGAAGACGGGCGTGGGGTGGAAGATCTGGGTTGGGTTTATTTTGGCTGTGTGGCTGCTTTTTGCGTATGTTTGGCTGTTTTGAAAGGAGGAGATGGGACTTTGAGACTATATGGAAGATGGACTGGAGATTCTGCAGATGGACAGAGAGAGTATGCATACTATGATTCCCGACTGGGGAAGCATCGGAGCATAAGAGCCAAAGCGCTCGAGGAGTTTGAGAGGGCGAGGGCATCTTGGTGCATACATTTGCGCAACACGAGCAACGTGCTTTGTAACGACGAGCTCGAAAACTGTCGAACCGTCCAGTCAAGCAGGATTATTCACCCGCGTCCTTCCTGATACACGATAGGAAAGACACGAAGATGAGTTTAGAGAATCGAATCCATCAACTCAGCTGAGCACAATCCGGGTATCAAGTAAAACCCACCCTCAACTCCCAACAACAACAAAAAAACACAACCTGGCCGCTCAATTCTCCCCCAACCCAGGCGACACCCCCCCAAACGCACCCCTCCTCCCACCAAAACGCGGCGCCGCAACAACAGACCCACC
>JAABUX010010293.1_pt1 | contig 10456 bp, 9 predicted proteins | sample 5561851 | NCBI WGS metagenome assembly JAABUX01 (sample SAMN10711883, study PRJNA513361) | rock metagenome | isolation source: Antarctica rocks | place: Antarctica: Victoria Land, Richard Nunatak red sandstone | collected 2016-01-03 | reverse complement strand
ATGATGATGCTGGCGTTCGCCCACCGGCTGCCCCTGATGCTCGCGCACCAGGCGCGCGCCGAGTGGCCGAGCCCGTCCGAGCGCTGGCGTCGCTTTATGCCGCGGGAGTTGCGCGGGGCCACGGTCGGCATCGTCGGCTTCGGCAGTATCGGCCGCGAAGTGGGCCGCGTCGCCCGCGCCTTCGGCCTGCGCGTCCTGGCCCTGCGCCGCGGGACGGCGGCGCGGCCGGCGTCGTACCACCTGCCCGACCTGGCGGCCCTCGACAATTCCGATCCCGATGGTTTGTACGGTCCCGCCCAGCTGACGGAGATGTTGCCGCGCTGCGATTACGTCGTGGTGGTGACGCCGTATACCTCCGCCACCCATCACCTGATCGATCGCATCGCGCTGGACGCGATGAAACCGACGGCCGTGCTGGTCAACATGGCGCGGGGAGGGGTGGTGGACGAAGACGCGCTGGTCCAAGCGCTGCGCGAGGGCCGCATCGCGGGCGCGGCCCTGGATGTCTTCGACGAGGAACCGCTGCCGCGGGACAGCCCACTCTGGACGATGGAGAACGTCATCGTGTCGCCGCATGTGGCCGGTTTTACCCCCGGCTACCATGAGCGGGTCCTCGACTTGTTTGGAGAGAACCTGCGGCGCTACCTGGCCGGCGTGGAGTTGCTCAACCAGGCGCGACGAGATCGCGAGTACTAGACAGGAGGGAGCGCGCACATGGAGTACAGGTACATGGGCAAGACGGGTCTGAAGGTCAGCGAGTTGTGCCTGGGCGCGCTGACGTTTGGCCGCGAGAGCAGCGAGGACCTCAGCCATCGGATCATCGACCGCTTCGTCGAGGCGGGCGGCAACTTCATCGATACAGCCGACACCTATTCGTTCGGCGGCTCGGAGGAGGTCCTCGGTCGTTGGCTGGCGGGCAAAAAGCGCGATGACCTCGTCATCGCGACCAAGGCGCGCTACCCAATGGGCCGCGGGCCCAACGACGTGGGGTTGAGCCGCAAGCACATCCTGGCCGGCGTGGAGAACAGCCTGCGCCGCCTGCGCACGGACTACATCGACCTGTATCAGGCGCACTGCTGGGACCACGCCACCCCTCTGGAAGAGACCCTAAGCACCCTGAATACGCTCGTACAGAGCGGCAAGGTGCGCTACATCGGCGCGAGCAATTTCAGCGGCTGGCAACTCCAGAAAGCGCTCGACCTCAGCCGGCGGATGGGCTGGGAGCCCTTTACCTGCCTGCAGCCGCAATACAACTTGCTGTGCCGCTCGACGGAGTGGGAGTTGATACCCGTGTGCCTCAACGAAGGCCTGGGTATCATCCCCTGGAGCCCGTTGCGCGGCGGGTGGCTCAGCGGCAAGTACCGGCGCGGCATGACCGCTCCCTTGAGCGATACCCGCATCGCCGCGGCCGGAGAGCAGGGCTGGGGCGAGTCGTGGGAGGCCTACAACAACGAGCACACCTGGGCTCTGCTGGACGAACTCTTCGCGGTGGCCAAGGATGCCGGCAAGAGGCCGGCGCAGGTCGCCATCAACTGGCTGTCGCGGCGGCCGGGCGTCACCGCGCCCATCATCGGCGCGCGCGGCCTGGAGCAGTTGGAGAGCAACCTCGGCGCCAGCGGCTGGGCGCTGGACGCCGCACACATGGAGCGTTTGGATAGGGCCAGCGACCCCGGCCTGCCCTACCCGTACAATGATCTTGTAGAGGCGGAGCAACGACGCTGATCGGTACTATAGTAGTGGAAGGAAGGTCACATCGTGGAGCGGAATTTGGTCGGGCGCGTCGCCATCGTCACGGGCGCCGCCGAGGGCATCGGGTTTGCCGTGGCGCGGTGCCTCGCGGCGGCGGGCGCACGGGTCGCCATCGCCGACATCGACGCGGCGGCGGCGCGGCGGGCGGCGGCGCGGATCACACAGGACGGCGGCGCGGCCCTCGGAGTCGCGGCGGACGTCGCGGACGAGCGCGCCGTCCAGGAGATGGTCCGTCAGGTCCGGGACGAGCTGGGTGACGCCGAGATCCTGGTCAACAACGCCGGCATTGTCGGCGACACGAACGACGTGCAAGACTTCGCTATCGACGCCTGGGACCGCGCGCTAGCCGTCAACCTGCGCGGGGTCTTCTTGTGCTGTCGTTTCGTGCTGCCGGGCATGCAAGCGAAGGGGCGCGGGCGCATCGTCAACGTCGCCTCGATCGCGGGCAAAGAGGGCAACCCCCGCATGTGCGCGTACTCCGCATCGAAGGCCGGCGTGATCGGCTTCACCAAATCATTGGCCAAGGAGGTGGCGCGGCAGAACATCCTGGTTAACGCCGTCGCGCCGGCCGTCATCGCGACACGTCTCAGCGACGAGCTGGAGCCCTCCGTCCTGGCGTACATGGTCGAGCGCATCCCGATGGGACGCGTGGGCCAGCCCGAGGAGGTCGCCGCGCTCATCCATTGGCTCTGTGGCGACGAGTGCAGCTTCACGACCGGACAATGCCTGGATATCAGCGGCGGGCGCGCCACCTACTGACGGCGGCGCCGGCATGCGCGGCCGATCAGCCGATCCACGCATGACATGAAACGCCAAGATCCGCCGGCAGCGCGCGGAAGAGGCGGAAGAGGCGGAAGAGGGAGGATACATGCAAGGACGACTGGAATTGGGCGGATCGAGGGGCGACGGCTGGCTATGCTGAGCGAGTTGCGGCAGAAACACGTCCTGACCTACCTGACGGACCACAAGGCGGCCCAAATCGGCGAGTTGAGCGCCGCCTTCGGCGTGAGCATGTCCACCGTGCGGCGCGATCTGCAGGATATGGAAGACAGGGGGCTGGTCCGCCGCATCCATGGCGGCGTGTTGTTGTGCGATGACCCGTGCGACGTCGGGGAGGCGGTGGTACTGGAGCGGGCCACGCTACAGGTGGAGGACAAGGCGCGCATCGGACAAGCCGCGGCGATGCTGGTCCGGGACCATAGTACCATCATCGTCACCGCCGGCACGACAGTGGAGACGATGCTCCCGCACCTTGCCAACAGGGTCGGCTTGACCGTCATCACCAACGCGATCAACGTCGCCTCCGCGCTGGCCAAGCGTCCGTCAATCGACGTCATCGTCCTCGGCGGTTGGCTGCGCCATTCCGAGTTCTCGCTACTGGGCCATCTGACGATGCAGGCGCTCCAGGACCTGCATGCCGATCAAATCTTCCACGGCATTTTCGGCATCCATGTCGCGCATGGCCTCACCGGCGCCTATATCCAGGAAGTGCAAACGGATCGGGCGGTTATCGCGGCCGCGCGCGAACTGATCGTCCTCGCCGACCACTCCAAGTTCGGTAAAATTGGGCGGGTGCGCTTGCTGCCTGTCGACGCCATCTCGACAGTGGTGACCGACATGGCCGCGCCCGCCGCCGACGTGGAGACGCTGCGACAGCGCGACATCACGGTCGTCGAAGCCTGAGGGGTGTAAGCTCGTGGATCGCTATCGTCATGCCCGCTGATCGTCGGGCCGCACGCGCCGAGGCGCGGTTATATCCCTTAATCCCACCGCACCGTCAACCTATCGTTGAGCGCCGCGTGCTTCCGCGATGTGAGGAGCGTCACCTCGCCCCGCCTTGTGACGCCAGGACGTTTTTCAGGGGAGACTCTTGTCGTGATGGGTCAGTATCTCCGCGCCGGTTGCCGTGACCACCACCGCGTCCTCCAGGCGCACCCCGGTCTCCCCCGGATAGTAGACTCCCGGCTCCAGCATCAGCGCCATATTCGGCTCAAGGACCCGGTCGTTGTAGGGCACGATGCGCGGCTCTTCGTGACCGCTGACCCCCACGCCGTGGCCTGTATGGTGCGGGTAGACAGGGTATCCGGCGTCGGCCATAAATTGACGCACCGCGCGATCGATCTCGCGGGCGATAACGCCGGGCTTGATCAAGGAGATGGCAAACTCCAGGGCGTCGGCCGCCGTGCGGTGCATCTCCCGCTGCCGTTGTGTCGGCTCGCCGGCGTAGTAGGTCGCGCAACTGTCGCTCCAGTAGCCGTGCTTTACCGTGCTCAGATCCACAATAACGGAATCCTGAGAGCGGATCACGAGATCGCGCGGCCAGCCGCCGCTATTGTCCTGGCGGTAGCCCACCACGCAGTCGTTGCCGACGGGAACGCGCTGCCCGGCCGCCTGTTGGATCGCGCTCTCGACGGCCGTCCAGACATCAATCTCGCGCTGGCCCGCCCGTACGGCCCGGCGAGCCGCCGCGTGTCCGATGTCGGTCAGGGCAAAGTTTTCACGCAGCTTGGCAAGCTCCTCGTCCGTCTTCACCTCCCGCAGTGGCCGCAGCCAGCCATCGATAGCCAACGCCTCGGCCCCATCGGGCAGCGCCGCGCGGAGAACACTCCAGAGAGAGACGGGGAGACTCCCTTCTTCGACGCCTACCAGCCCAGCGCGCGCGCCGGGCGCGCCGACGACGTGCCGCAGGGCCTCGGTGAGATGGGCGGCGCTGGCGAGTTGTTCCTGGATGGTATAGCCCTGATACGTGACGAGGCTGCAGCCGCTGGCCGCCGCGTCGCTGGCATAGGTATCCACCACGATCAGCACGAAATCGCCGCCCTCATACCAGACCAACGATGGCCCGCCGGCGAAGGGTGATGGTCCCAGTTGCGGGGGCGGCGCGAAGCCCGTCAGCCAGGTCACGCTAAGCGGGTTGGCAAAGAGCGCGCGATTAATATGATGGTCGGTCAACGTCTTGTGGGCGTGCGCCCGCTGTTCGGCATGCATCTCCCTTCCTCCTTCTCTATCGCTATAACTATGGGCCACGACGCGCCGCGCGAAGACCTCGTGGGAGCGTGGCGACGGTGGCGCGCACGGCATCGTCAAACTAGCGCGTTAGTCAGGCCGAATAACCGCTCATCGAGCGCCTGCAGCGCCAATTGCACGGCTCCCAGGGCGACGGCTTGATCGCCCAGCGAGGACAAGACGAACCGCGGCGGCATGGGGACCAACGCGCATACCCGCGCCGCGAGGGGCGCGAGGAGGGCGGCGCCGGCACGGGAGAGTCCTCCGCCAATCACCACGGTCGCCGGGTTGAGCGTGGTCACGACGGAGGCGATGCCGCGGGCCAGTAACGTGGTGAGGTCCTCGACGATCTCCAGCGCCGCCGCATCATGCCGTTGCGCGGCCGCGAAGACGACGACGGCGTCGACGGCGGCAGGGTCCCCACCGGCCAAGTCCCGCAGCACGGCCCCCGCCGCTCCGGCCGCCGCCTGTTGGCCGCGGCGCGCGAAGGCTCCGCCGCCCGCCGCGAACTCGAACGGCCCCGACCCATCCGCCGGCCGCGCGGCATGCTCGGCGACCGTTAGATACCCGATCTCTCCGGCGGCGCCATTAGCCCCACGGTAAATAGCGCCGCCGACCAGGATGCCGCAGCTAATGCCGACGCCGATATGGACATAGACGGCGTCGTCGATGTTCCGCGCGACACCGATGCGCCGCTCGGCCAGCAGCGAGAGGTGCGTCTCGCCATCGACGTACACCGGACAGGGAAACCAGCGCTCGATCTCGTGCCCCAGAGCAAGGCCGTCCCAGCCCACTATTTGGGGCGCCAGACTAATCCGGCCGGACGCGGGATCGACCACGCCGGGTGTCCCCACCCCGACCGCTGTCAGGCGCGCGGGGTCGATACCACCGGCGGCAAGGGCGTCGTGCGCGGTCGTCCGCACCGCGGTGAGCATGGCCCGCGGGCCGGCGTGGATCTGGGGGGCGGATTTACGCCGGCTCGTCGCGACGACAGCGCCGCTCGCATCGGCCACCACGGCCAGAATCTTGTCGGCGCCGACATCGAGGCCAAGCACGTACCCAAGATCAGCCCGGAACGCGAGGGGGCGCGGCCGTCGTCCTATTCTGCCCGTTCGCGGCAGGTCGCCGTCATCGGCCACCGGACTCTCCATAATAAAGCGGTCGCGCAGCAAATCGTCCACGACTTCCTTGACCGTCGGCTTGGAGAGCCCCGTCATGCGCGCGAGATCGGCCCGCGAGAGGGGACCATCCGATCTGATCGTCCGTAAGATCAAAGCCGAATTGAGGCGCCGCAAGAGGGGAGGAGAGCCCGGCGAGGGGCGGATTGTCCGCGTCTGCGGCAGGAGTGGCCGATCTTCTGTGTGTATCATACCGCTATATTAACCAATCTTCCTAATGAAAAGCTATTTCAAGGCGCACCCGCCGTTGCTATAGCCCCTTGACGCGCCACGACTATAACGCTATTATAGCTACTATATTAGTTCGCTTTCCTAACATAATCGGTATATCAGATGAAAGGCAGTGGGCCGAACAATGCCGGTGACATCTACGGGGCGCGACGTGGCCTAACACGTTATTTTCTAGCTTCAGGCCTTGATGGTTATTAGAGAATAGAAAGGGTGGTTTCTCCCATGACTATAAAAAACCGTGGCACGAACCTCGCTATCGTTCTGGCCCTGGCGCTTACTCTTAGCTGTACCTGGCCGGCCTACGCGCGCGCGCGGCACGCCGCCTCCACGGTCCTGCAGGTCTCCTTCGAGGGCACGCAAGCGGCGTTCGCCGGCTTGCCGCCGGCCGACCGCCATGTGGTCGCCGACTTCACCCATGACACAGGCCAACCCGCGACGGCTCTACCCGATCAGGACCCCGTCAAGATCCTGGCCTCCATTGAGGGCGGCAATGCCCCTGACCTGGTGATACTTGGCTACGTGCGGCCCAGTTGGCTGCAACAGGGCGCGGTCATGCCCCTGGACAGCTATATGACGGCCAGTCACTTCAACCTGAACAAGTTCACCAACGCGGCGTGGAACCAGGGCTATCTCAACGGCCACTATTACGCCATGACGGCCGAGCAAGACGCCCTCGTCCTGCTCTACAATAAGAGCTTATTCAAGCAAGCGGGCCTGGATCCCGCGAAGCCGCCGCAAACCCTGTCCCAACTCGCCAGCTATGCCAAAAAGTTGACGGTCTTCAATCGCGACGGCAGCATCAAGCAGCTCGGCCTGATGCCCAACTACAGCAACGGCGGCGGCGGCGCCAACTACTTCCAGCTATGGGGCAACCTCTTCGGCGGCTCGTGGTACGACGCGGCGCATAAAAAGATCACCGCCGCCGACCCGCGCAACGTGCAGGCGCTCACCTGGTTGACCAACTTCTGGCAGACCTACGGCCCCTCCAAGCTGGATCGTTTCGAGGCGGGCTTCGGCACCTATCTCGGCCCTAACGACCCGTTCGCCAGGGGCAAGATCGCCATGCTGATCGACGGAGATTGGTGGCCTGCCTACGTGCCCAAGGGCTTCGACCTCGGCGGCGGCTACCTGCCCTATCCCGACGGCCATCCCGAGTTGGCGCACACCTCCGGCGTCTTCGGCGACGTGATGCTGATTCCCAAGGGCTCGCGGCACCCCGACCTAGCGTGGAAGTTCATCAACTGGTACATGAACAGCCAGCGCGAACAGATCAATCTGCCTGACACGCTAACGGGCTATCCCTTGCTCAAGTCCGCCCTGGGCCAGCCGTTGGCCGGCACGCTTGGCAAGAATGCGATGGTCCGCTTCTTCGAGCATGTCCTGCTCACGGTGCATGGCACGCCGAATCCGCTGGTTATGCCCGTCACCGAGCGTTATCTGCAAAACATCAACTTCGACGGCGCCAAGGCCATCCATGGGCAGGAGTCGCCGCTCACGGCGTTGCAGCATGTGGCCCAAGTGACGCAGCCGGAGCTGGATCAGGCCGTCGGTCATTGAGAGACGCCGGCACATGGCGATAACATCTGAGCCGAGCGGCGCCCATTTGTCCGTCGCGCGCCGGTGGAGAAAGAGCCGCTTCACACGGCGCGCGCTCGCCGCCGCGCTGCTGTTCCAGGCGCCGTGGATCATCGGCTTCGCGGCCTTCCTGCTCTATCCGGCTGTGGCCTCGTTCTACTACAGCTTCACGGACTACACCATCCTCAACGCACCGCGATGGAGCGGCCTGAGCAACTACAGCGCCCTCGTCCACGACCAGTTCTTCCAGTCCGCCGTTTTCAACACGGCCTACATCATGCTGATCGGCGTCCCCCTCAGCACGGTGGTGGCCTTCGCCGTGGCGCTGCTCCTCAACACGAACGTGCGCGGCCTCGCCGTGTGGCGCACGTTGTGCTTCCTGCCCGCGGTCATGCCGCCGCTGGTCGCGGCTATCCTATGGGTCTGGGTCTTCAACCCGCAATTCGGCATCGTGAACGCCTTCCTCGGCGCGCTGCATCTGCCGCAGCCCGGCTGGCTCACCGACCCCGTCTGGGCCAAGCCGACCATGATCCTGCTCAACATCTGGCAAATCGGCGTCACCACGATCATCTACCTCGCCGCCTTGCAGGGTGTGCCCAAGGAGCTCTATGAAGCGGTCTCTATCGACGGCGGAGGTTTCTGGACCAAGCTGCGGCATGTGACCATCCCCATGGTGTCGCCCGTGACGCTGTTTAACCTGATCACGGGCATCATCGCCGCCTTGCAGTTTTTCACCCAGGCCTACACAATCGGCGGCGCCAGCGGTAATCCCCAATCATCCTTGCTCTTTTACGTGTCCTACATCTACACGAGCGCTTTCCAGAACTTCGATATGGGCTACGCCTCGGCCATGAGTTGGCTGCTGTTTGTCGTCATCCTGTGCTGCACCGCGATCCTGATCTTGGCGACACGCCGCTGGACCTACTACGAACGTTAGGGAACACTAGGAGATGATCCGTATGGCCCTGACCAAAGGCTACGCACAACGACGGCGCGCCATCGCGCTAAGGACACGACGCGCGACAGTCGCGCGTCGACGTGTTCAACGCGTCCTGGTGTATCTGGGTGTGCTCCTGATCACGGTGATCTTCGCGATCCCGTTCGTGTGGATGATCGTCACGTCCCTCAAGACGCCGGACGCGCTCGCCGCGCCCGGCGTCAGCTGGATCCCTCGCCCACTGGACGGGCAGAACTACGCGGACGCGCTGACCACCATCCCGTTCCTCCAATACTTGGGCAACACGCTGGTCATCTGCCTGCCCAACGTGGTCGGCACCGTCCTGTCCTGCTCTCTGGCGGCCTACGCGCTGGCCTGCATCCAATGGCCCGGACGCGGCGCCTCGTTCGTCGTCGTGCTGGCAACGATGATGCTGCCGTACCCCGTGACGATTATCCCGCTCTATCTGCTCTTCCGAAACCTGGGGTGGCTGCACATCGCGGGCGGCTACCTCCCTCTCATTGTGCCGGCCTTCTTCGGCGCCCCCTTCTTCATCTTTCTGCTGCGCCAGTTCTTCGTCAGCATGCCGGTCGAGTTGTCCGAAGCGGCCAAGGTAGACGGCGCGTCGGAGTTCCGTATCTACGCGCGAATCATCATGCCTCTCGCCAAACCGGCGCTGGCCACCACGGCGCTCTTCACGTTCCTGTACACGTACACCGATTTCTTGAACCCGCTCATCTACATCAGTGACCCCGATCGCTTCACGCTCTCTTTGGGGTTGCTCGGCTTCTTCGGCTCACACGGCGCGGCGTGGGGACCCTTGATGGCCGCGTCGGCGCTGTTCACTATCCCCACCGTCATCCTCTTCCTCGTCGCGCAACGCACCTTCATCCAGGGCATCGTCACCACTGGGTTGAAAGGCTAAGAAAGAACAGGAGCAAGCGATGGTTGAAAATGTTCGCCGCGCAGGGATGCGGCGCTTCGAGGGCGCGCGCGTGATTGTGACCGGCGGAGCCAGCGGCATCGGTGAGGCGACGGCGGCGCGCTTCCTCAGTGAGGGAGCGTACGTGCTCGTGATGGATGTGAGCGCCGCGCATCTCGCGGCGGCGCGTCCCCGACTGGAACGTCTGGCGGACGAGTACGGCGGCCGGTTGGACGTCAACCACGGTGATGTGTCCGCGCCCGGCGATGTCGAGGAGATGGTGCGTCAGGCGCTCGACGGTTTTGGGCGCATCGACGTGCTCATCAATAACGCGGGGATCGTCTACGAGGAACCCTTTCTGGAGATCCCGGTGGACCATTGGGATCGCACGATGGCGATCAATCTACGCGGGATGTTCCTCGTCGGGCAGCGTGTGGCGCGGGAGATGAGCCGCGAACGGCGCGGGGTCATCCTCCTGACGTCGTCGACCAACGGGCTCGTGGGGGAGGACAAACTCGCGCACTACAACGCCTCGAAGGGCGGCGTCACCTTGCTGACCAAATCCATGGCCATCGAACTCGGTCCCTACAATATCCGCGTGAACGCGGTCTGCCCCGGCAACATCGTCACGCCGATCATACGGCCGATCGATTCCCCGGAGGACATCGCCTACCGTCGAGAGTACGCCAAGCTGTTGCCCCTCGGCCGCGTCGGCCAGCCCGAGGAGGTCGCGGCGGTCTTTGCTTTCTTGGCGTCCGATGATGCGTCGTTTATGACGGGTGAGACCGTCGTCATCGACGGGGGGCAGTTAACGTACTGAATCTACTATTAAGGAAAAGGATAAAAGATGACCATCGA
>JAABUX010010292.1_pt1 | contig 10456 bp, 10 predicted proteins | sample 5561851 | NCBI WGS metagenome assembly JAABUX01 (sample SAMN10711883, study PRJNA513361) | rock metagenome | isolation source: Antarctica rocks | place: Antarctica: Victoria Land, Richard Nunatak red sandstone | collected 2016-01-03 | reverse complement strand
CAGGCTGGACGGCGGGACGCATGAAAAGCAACTACTCCATGGGCACTGCCATGACGCAAAAACGGCACGGGACGGGTCCTCTGCCCGAGGTGCTACTGACAAGATGATGAGTGCAACCGCAGCACTTACGATGTAGCCAGATACTGAGGAGCCGGATGCCATGAAAGTGGCACGTCCGGTTTTGGAGGCGGGCGGGGGAGAGCGATTTCCCTCGCCTAGCTAACCTGCGTAGGGGTCTGCCGGCGGGCTGCCCAAAACTCTGTGATGGGAGGGGGGCAGCCCGCTTCTTTGTCCCTACACGCTTATTATAGCATACGCGCGCGTACATTATCAAGCGCAAAATCCGGGATTTCCCCCCTAAAATACGAAATGGATGGGAAGCGCGTGGTGGGGCTGGGGGAGGCGTCGCGCGGCGCCTCCCCCAGGAGCTAGGCAACGCGGGCGCTGTCGAGGTCGAGCGCGGGGGCGATCTCCTGCATGAGGGCGGCGACGCCGGCGCGGATCGCGTCGAGGTTGGCGGCGAGCGTGGCGCGCGAGACCTTGTACAGCGCGAGGTACGTCGGCGTGTTGGGGGTGGGGATTAGGTGGAATAAGCAGGGATTGTCAAGAGGATCGAACGACACGGCGTCAATCGGATTCTGCAGCCGGCCCTAGGATGATGGGACGGTACGCGAACGCTCGTTCAATCACCTCCTTGGCGGACAACTCCGGATCAGAGTAATAGATGAAGTCGGAAATGGTGGGAGCGGGCACATTGCGGTCTATGAACATCAGCCACGCCTCATCCTCCTCTTCTGTACCCTCACCCCGTTGCAGTTTGGCGACGAGTTCCACAAGCTGGTCCTTGGTCGGCTTGTCGCCCATCTGTGTCAGCAGTTGGTCAACGATGCGGCGCGCCTTTACACCTCGGTCGAGACCGAGCATGTAATCGGACGAATGGAATAGTGGGTCGATCTCTTTGAGCCGGGCCACCCAACCCTCGGCTTCCTCCGTTGTGCCTTCTCCATCTCGCAACTTGGCCACCAAAGTGCGTCTTTCGTCCTTCTTGACGTCGTCCCCCACGTCCTCTTCCTCCGCATCACTTGTCCCTCAATCCGATAAGCACCGTCGCCCGCTAGACACCATTCCGCGCTGCGCGCGGTTTCGCCCGGCTCGTACCGCTCGTGGGCCTTCGCTAACCGCGCTTCGGCCCACTCGCGGCACGCCCGGGCGACTCATACGTGGCTGCCCTCACTCCTCGACTCCTGCCCCGGTCACCACGACGTGATCCCCATCCGTGTGGGGCTGGAAGAAGCGCCAGTGCTCGCCGTCCTGAGAGTCATCTGGGAAAACCTCCAACTCATAGCCGCCGAGGATGAGGCCCACGCTCTCGACATCATCTGCGCGCACCTCCTTGACGAGGAGCGGCACCGCGTAATGCTCCGCGAAGAAGCGTGCGCGACGCTCGTCACAAAGGTTGGCGCCGGCTCGATCCCACTCAAAATCGGGATCGGATACGTCAAGCCCCGAGGCCTCTGATGGATAGTAGCGATCGCGCGAGGCCACGACGATGCCGCGCGAGGCCACGACGATGCCGCGCGGTCCCACGATGCGCCACGCGCACTGGACGTGGAGGGCATAGGTCCCTACGTCTCTCGTTCGTCCGTGCCGGTCTGTCACGGGATGACGTGGCCCGACCTGGAATGTCTCCATGTCGGCCGCTCGGCCCGCGCCCCAAAACGATACCCCGATCAGGGGGTGTAACGTGCGCTCAATCTGTTCCTTCATCGCCATTGCGCCTCCTTCCTGGTTCATCATGTATCCGTCTCTCCGCTCACCGGAGGGACAACGGGGAGCTGCCGGCCGCGCGCCGCTAGGTCGCGCGGCGTCGGCCCGGCCGGCGTCGGGACGTCGGCGAGGCGGTCGAGCAACTGCTGGAAGAGCTCGACGCCCCCGTCAACAGCCGCGCGCTCCTCCTCGGTCAGCGGGATCATCGCCACCATCCGGGTCAGGTTTGCTTTCCCTTCGAGTAATTGTGCCTTCGTCGACGACTTCGGCAGGTAGAACGGGCATTTCGCGCAGGCCATCCGATGCTGACACTGCTCGAAGAAGGAGTACGTGCAGTACCCGTGGCCCAGATCGAAATATTCCCACGGCTCCCCGGCGGCCGCGGCGCCGCTCTGCACCGCCTCTTTGTCGAGCAGCACCTCGACCGTCGCCACGTTCCGCTCGAAGTATCCCGTGTCGATGTAGGCCTTGGCGAGCCGCGTCGGCGAGACCGCGGCGTAGTGCTGCGTGGACTCGAGGCTACGATGCCCGAGCCACGCTTTCAGGTCGAACAGGCTCATCGGGTCCTTGCTGTTGTAGAGCTGGGAGGCAATGGTCGCGCGGGCCCGGTGGCTGGTGATCGGCCCGCGCGCGTCGCGCGTCGGGACGCCGGCGCAGCGGCACAGCAGGGGGATGAGGACCTTGTTGATGTAGACGCGCGCGACGCGGGTGCCGCGATAGGAGAACAGAAATTCCACCACCTCGCCCGTCTTCGCGTCCCGCGCCGCAGGCTGCGGCGGTCGCACCCGCTCCCAAGCTGCGATGCGCTCGCCGACCAGGGGATGGACCGGCTTGCTGAAGGCGGTCATGGTCTTGTTGACCGGCACATCAAGCATGCAGGCCGCCCCCTTGGGCAACAGCGCTCCCGTCTCCGGGATGGTCACGTCGTCCCGCTGCGGCCGGGCGCAGCCCACCCGTAGGCGGTGGGCCTCGTCCGAGCGCAGACCCGTGAAGCACCACACGACGGCCAGGGCGCGGACCATTTCGACCGGATACGCCGGCGTGCGGCTGTGCCGGTGTCGCGGGGTATCGTCGGCCGACAGATGCACGGCGGCCATGACGATCTTGGCCCACAACGCTGGCTCGATCACCCGCGGATCGGGGCCGATCTGACTGCGGATGGTGCGCGGCGTGGCGAAGCACCGTGCCGGGGCGAAGCGGCGCGGGATCCACTCCCACTCTTGACAATCACGGAAGAACGCGCGCATGCAGCTCAGGTGGCGGTCCTTGGAGCGCGGACCGATCGCTGCGCCCGGGACGTGCCCTTTCCGGCGCGTGTCGATCGTCCAGTCGCCAATCCGCAGGCGATCCACGACAGCGACATATTCGGCGGCAAGTTCCGCCGTCCAGTGGGCGGGGCTGGTCACATCCGCATGCGCCCCGGCGAGCCAGCGGCCGGCCTTGAGCAGGTGCCGATAGCAGGCGCCGCGCGTGACGCGCCCGAGCGGCGAGGTCTCATACCAGCGTCGGGACCACCACAGCCACTCCTCCGCGATGTCGTCGCCCGACGCAGGGATGGGTTTGGCCTGGGTGTTGATGGGCACGACCCCAACGGCGACCCCGAGGGACGCCAGGATGCGCGCGAGGGCGCCGATGGCCTCGCCGCGCCACCGCAGGCCTCCCAAGCCCTCGTGTCGCAGGGCCGCCACTACATCGGCGGTCACGTCGGTCAGGTGCGGGCTGCCTGCCAGGAGCAGCGCGTCGCACACGACGCTGGATAGCTTGTTCCGGTAGTTGGACGTGTACCCCCACCCGCGCAACACCGCCAAGGCCTGCTCGATGGCCGCGTCCACGGCCTCCGGCCCGAAGATGCGACACGCCAGCGAGTGCCGGAACATGGTGTGCGCCAGCAGATGCGGAGTGCAGACGCCACCGAGGAGGTAGGCCACTACGAGCAAGGGCTGCACACAGCGCGGCGCGTGGGCGTCGAGAATGATCTGCCAGTCGTCAGCGGACCAGGCCCATAGGGCGGTGCCGCGATCATGCATCTCCCATAGCAAGAGTCGGCGCGCGTGCCGCCGGTTTGTGCGCGAGTGGTCGACGATACGCCGGAGGGCGTCGTCGAGGGGCGCCAGGATGCGCCGCAACGCCGGGTAGCTCGTCGGCTTCCAGGTGCGCGCCTGGCCCACGATCGCGGCGATGGACGCTGTCTCCTGCGCGCTTAGGACCGGGGAGCGGTCATACCCGTCGAGGTCCAGCCGCCAGAGCGGGAGGCGCGTCGTGTCGTCGGCGCGCCGTACGGCGGGAGTCATGGCCGCGCGCCTTCGACGGTCGCGGTAAGCCAACGGTCGAACGCGGCCATGCCCCGCGTGACGCTGTCCGCCAGATCGCGGCCGCTCAAGTGGACGTAGAGCATGGTCGTCTCTGTGCTCCGATGGCCGGCGTAGACGGCGATGCGGTGGATATCCAGGCCGGCGCGCGCCATATGCGTGAGGCGCAGATGGCGGAACGTATGCGTGTGCAACTGGGGCACGGCTGCGCGCGCGGCAAGGCCCTGAACCACCTTGTTCCACATGCCGGGAGAGAGGGGCTGAGCGCGATTGCGCCGTGATTCGGAGAGGAAGAGGAGGCCGCGCGCCGCGCTGAGTGCGCGCCGGTGGTGTAGGTACGCGGCGAGTGCGCCGGCCGTGTACTCCGAATAGAAGACGACGCGCCCGTTCCTATTTTTGGTCGTCTCGGCGCGGATCGTCAGCTGTCGAAACGCGGGGTCGATGTCACCCGTCTCCAGCAAGAGCAACTCCTCACGCCGCAACGCCCCGTCATAAGCCAGGAGGACCATGGCGCGGTTACGCGCCGTCTCGTCGCGCAACGCCACGAGGATAGCCTGCCACTGAGCGTCGGTGGGGACCCAGGGCAGGCGCTGGAAATGGGGTACGATGCCACGGTCGCGCATACCGCCGAACCCTTTGCCCGGCGTATAGCGGCCACGGCCGACCGGGTTATCCGCGCGGACTTGCGCCTCCATGAGGTAGTCGTAGAAGAGGCGGACGGCGGTGAGGCGGAGTTGCATCGTGGCGTTCGACAGTCCGATCCCTGAGGAGAGATGGCACCGGTTGGCCGGACGCGGGTGAGGGCGCACGGCCAGATCGTGAACGTATGTGGCCACGTCCTCGCGTGTCGCGGTGTCGCAACTCACGCCGTGGCGTGAGCAGAATGACAGGTAATCATCCAACGAGCGGGCATAAGCATCAATGGTCTTGGGCGCGAGCTGCAGGTTGGCCTGCATGTGCATCCACGAGCGGACCCGCGCACTGGTCGCAGCAACAGGATAAGACTCCCACCGGACTATCGACATCGCTCATGCTCCTTTTAAAGTTGACGGGCGTCGCTCCATCATCGAGCTGATGCTCTAACTCTAATCCGCCAGCAGATTATCGCTAACATATATAGCGAGGGCCTGGCAGACGCAATAGGCGATGCTTTCCGCTTGACATTCGGCCTGCTGTGCGGTGAAGGTGCGGCGCTCGTCGGCGCGGTGGACGCGCTCATGCGCCCATTCGTGGCAGAGGGTCTTGCAGAGGTTGCCGGCGGGGTTGGTGGCCTTCAGGTCGATGCGGCCGTCGCCGTAGCTGACACCGTTGGCGTCCCACAGCAGGCGATCCTTGAAGCTGACGCGCAAGCCGTGGCGCTCGGCAACGGCGACGAGCTGACGGAGCAGGGCTGTGTACCGCTCGCCCTCGACGGCGTGAATGGTCAGCGCGGGGAGGTCCGCGCCCTCGGTATCAACCTGATCTTATCTCGTGAATCTAATGTCAAGGCTTTTATGCCATTCTCGCAACGGTGGTAAGGTGCGTTTCGCGGAGACCGCGTCGCGGTCCCGCGATTTCGCCTGCGGCGCGAAGCCACCTGGGGTCCGTTGTAGCGAGGGCCTCGGCGCGGGTCGTACAGGTGGGCGGCCTGTGGCTTCGCGTCCTCGGCGACGTTTTGCTTCTCGTGCGTCGTCGCGCTTCTCTAATCCCTCATAGGGGGTCGGCCGCTTGTTCGATGGCTGCCGCTACATCCGCTGTCAACTCCTCGGCGCGCCCGAGCGCGTGGCGGATGCGAGCGATCTCCATTTCGCGCGCCGCCACCTGGCCGGGAGGCTCTCCGTGCGCACGGGCGTTGCCTAGCGCACGCTCATGGCTGGCCATCATGCGGCGGAAAACGGGAATGGCGCTCTGTTTGGGCTGTGCATGGACACACCCGAGGCAGACCAACCCCTTTGGGCAGTATTCGCCGGTGGGCAACGCGCACAGGTGCGTGCCCATATCGCGCATCGTGCAGCTGGCGGTGAAAGCGGCCCACTCCTCCGCCGTCGGATTGCGCAGATCCTCCGTTCCGTAGAACGTCCCGTACAGCCCTCGCACGGCCTTGCGGTATTCCTCGATGAGGTGAGTCGGGTACAACTTGGCGTAGACCATCACGGTATCGACGGTCGCGTGGCCGAGGAGCGCCTGGATCACATGCACCGGCGTGTTGTTGTTGAGGTGCTCGGAGGCGAAGACGCGCCGGCAATCGTGCGGGCGCAGGGTGAGGGGCGAGCCGTCCGCCGTGCGCGCCCCGGCCGCGCGCGAGAGGCGCCCCAGGCGTGCCCGGATCGTCTGGATGCCGATCGGACTGGGATGCTGCGTCGCCCCTTGCAACAAGTACGGGGCGCGCGGCAGCCGGCGCTTCTCGTGCAGGTCCATGTGATCGCATGGGGGGACGTGGTCGGTGCCATAGAAGCGCTTGACGTGGCGGATGATCTCGGCGATGACGCGCCCGAGCCCGTCGCCGATCGGGATGACGCGCGCGCGGTCGTACTTGGACGGCTTGACGTGGAGCAGGTAGTAGACGCGACCGTCGGGCATGTGCCGCTTGAGGACATCGAGCGTCGTCAACTCGCTCGCCTCCTCGATGCGCAGCCCGCTTTGGACGAGTAGTTCTAGCAGCGCCCAATCCCAGAACGTGTCGCGCTCGGCGGCGCTTCCCCCGGGCGCGTCGGGGTTAGCTCGGAGCGCCGCCGCAGCCGTGTCCCACCGCCGCAACGCGTACGCGCGGATCGGCGGCATCTCGCGCTCGAGGTCGAGGACGGTCGCCGTGAGGCGGGCACGCGTGCGCTTGCGCGCCTCCTCGAAGCCCACCCCGATCAGGTCGCGACGCACCAACGGGATGGTCGGGGGTGCGTACGGGGCGAACGGCGAGTCGGGTTCGGTCGCCCAGCCACAGAGATCGGAGAAGAACACGCGCAGGTCGATGAGCCGCGCATGGGCCGTCTGACTGTCGTCCTTCACTGGCCCGCGCCGGACCTCGCGTCCCCGCTCGATGATGTACGGGATGAAGGCGCGCGCGTGCGCGGGCCGCACCTCGGCGCACGCGCGCACGTCGGGATACCGGTCGCGCAGGAAACGCCAGAAGTGCGCCAGAGCGATCTGTTTCTGACGGAGCGTGCGGTAGGCCGGGCTGACGCGCGCGGCATACGTCTCCAGGTACAGGACGGTCACTCCGCGGAAGGGCTCGGCGATGTCCGACCGGGCGACGAGCTCGGCGGGAGAGAGGCGCTCGCGGCGCGCACGCCGCCTCGCCCCGCGCGTCGGGGTGCGCGCGAAAATGCCTAGGGCGCAGAGGGCGGCGTCGAGGATGTCCCCACCGGCCGTCGCGGCCGGCACGTCCAGCAGGTCGCGCTCGGTGATCTCAGCGACGGACCGGTAGCCGCGCGTCACGACGATGCGCAGCCCCAAGGCGGCTGCGTGATCGCGCTGCAGCGCGGTGTTGACCCAGGGCAGCGCGTCAATGGCACGCCCGAGCACGAGGCGTTGCTGCCGCAAGGGGTCGTCCTCCGGCAGATGCGCGACCCACTTGAGGAGGTGGACGCCGCAGACCAGCGCCCAGCTCGGCCGCACCAGACGCGCCGTGATAGCGGCGCGCGGCCCGCCGATCCAATGCACGCCACAGGCGAGCGGGCGGTCGTGCCCGCAGACCCAGGCGGGCCAGATGTGGGCCTCGAAGGCGGTCCATCGCTCCTGCGCTGTGTCCCCGGCGCAGCGATCGAGCGCGGCGCGCAAGGCGTGGCAGGCGCGCAGCAGCCCCGGCCGCGCCGATGAATCGAAGCGTTGGGCGTCAATGGCGGCGCATAGCCGCGCCACGAGGAGCTCCCCGTCGTACGGGTCCTCCGCATGCACAGGTGGAACTGTGAGCCTGGTCACGTCCATGATCTCTCCCATTGTTATGTCCCCTTCATGTCAACGGTGCGCGGGCGGTGTCTGCGGCGTCGGCATAGCCACACCCTCGAGCTCATCCACCGTGCCCTGGTCGTAGGCGAAGACGTAGCGAGGGAGCGCGGCCACGTCGCCCTCGGTCATGGGCGCGCGCGTGTCAAAGCGTTGCTTCGCCGCCACCATGGCCTCGACCATCGCGCGCTGATCGGTATGGGCGTACACGTCCATCGTCGTCCCGATGTGGCTGTGCCCGAGGATGTCCTGGGCGACCTTGAGCTGACCCGTCTCCACGATGGCCTGCGCGAGCGTATGGCGGAGCATGTGCGCGTTGACGTTCGCTCCAATCTTCCGGCCGGCGTAGCGCAGGGATGACTCGAAGGCAGCATACGAGAGAGGCTTCCCGCGTCCCTTGCGAAACGTGACCCACGCGGCCGCCGGCCCCCCGGGCGGTCGCTCGTGCTCCAGGTAGCGGCGAAAGAGGGGCCAGAAATCTGCGGTGACGGGGACGAGGTGCTCGTCGCGCGCCCCTTTCAGGCGCACCGTGATCCGACTCCGTCGCTCGTCGAAGTCGGTGAGGCTCATGCCGAGGACCCCGTGGCGGCCGGCGTAGGGGCTCCAATCGCCAATACGCTGGCCGGTCCGGTATAGCAGGGTGAGGATCGCCTTGTCACGCCAAGACGCGGCCGCGTCGATAAGGCGTTCGATGAGGTGTGGCTCGAGATCTTTCGGCAGGGTGCGCGGCACACGCCGCCGGTACAGGCCGCGCCGCCCCCGCACGGGCGCGTCCCGTCCGCTCATCCCATGGCCACCGGACAGGGGGTCCATGCCGATGAGGACGGGGTTCGCGCGCGGCAGCCCTCCGGCGGCGAGTTCGCGTGTGGTGCGGTACGCGAAGAACGAGGCGAGGACGCTGAGGCGGTGGTTGATGGTGCGGGGTTGCCGCTCGGACGCCGGCGCGGCCTTGCGCGTCAGCAGGTTCGGGTGGCCTGTCCGCTGCGGATCGATGGGGCACGCACCACCTTTCGCCCCGATGCGATACTCCTCGACGTAGCGCCCGACGACCTGCGTGGTCACGGCGCCCACGGAGATATCCCACTGGTCGAGCCAGTCGAAGAAATGCGCAAGGCCGAGCGCATACGATCTCTGCGTGTACCCGGAGCGCCCGGAGGCGCACAGGTGCGCGAGGAAGTCGTCGATGTCGCTGACCACAGCCCCATCGGAGCCGACGACGGAGAACGGATGGGCTCCGCCTCGCTGCAGAACAACCTTGAATGCCGACATGTGCTATCCCTCCTAATTCTTTGCCCTACCATGATGATGCTCATGCGGCTGTTGGCGACGGCGCATCTTGACGCGTTCCGCCCGCCAGAGTACCGTCACAGCTATGAAACGTATGTCAAGACGTGGACTTGTGAGTGCCAGCTGCCTCTGCCTCCTGCTCATCGTCGGCGTCGTGCTTGCTCTGGGTGAACGCCCTTCCGCGTCGGGGTCGGTCTACACACCGACGCAATTGCTCTCAACGAGCGTTGTCATCCCAATGTACAACGGGACGGTGGTCCGGTTGCGCGGAGTGCTGACGTGCATAGGCAGTGGGATCGCCGCAGTGTGCGTGCTGACGGACCCCAACGCGAGCAGCGCCACAACCGCGGTCTTGAAAATCGGGTTGGGCACGCCCAATCCGCTTCTGTCGTCGTTGAGACGCCTGCCATTGGTGGGAACGCTTGTGCCGCCCTCCCCCGATCACCCGGTGACCGCCAAAGTCGCGACGTATATCGTCCGCCGCAGGACCTGCCCCTCTCCCCGCGCCTTGTGCGAAGGCTTACCGGGATGGGTGCTGGAAAGCGGAGGTGAGTAGGGCATCGGCTACCTCTGTTTGGATCACCAAGGCTGATCAGCCCCTCTTTTCGCACCATTAGAATCACGAGATAAAGTGTCGAAGACATAGCCGGTGCGGAAGCGCAGGGCGATCACAGCGTCGTCGCCCGCGTCGGTCTTGCCCTTGATGGGGGCGGGGCACAAGATCGCGATGCCCTTGGCGCCCTTCGTGACCTGGCGGCCGAGGGCTTGCCAGGCGCGGTAGCCAGCGACGCGGGTGGCGTCGGGGCGCTGGAGAGCGATCAGGGCGCAGTTGTGGGCGCTGTAGGAGTAGAAGCGGCTGAGGGTCTGGAGGTAGCGGGTGAGGTCGGCGCTGTGGGCGGCCTGGTCGGTCTCGTCGGCAAGGCGCTGCATCCAGGCGTCGATCTTGGCGAGATTGTCGGCGGTGGGGTTGGGGCGCGGCGCGGTGGTCTCGGCGGTCATCGGTCATCCCTCCATCACGTAGGGGGAGGGCGTGCCTCCCCTTGCCTCTGTTTCCTGGCCCTAGCAGTTTGTCGGAGAGAAACGAGCTCTCCGCCCCGTCTGTGCTGATAGACTGGTGAGCATGGCCCGAACATTCAAGACCGTGGACTATGACACGGCGCTCGACCTGACGGTGC
>JAABUX010010290.1_pt1 | contig 10457 bp, 10 predicted proteins | sample 5561851 | NCBI WGS metagenome assembly JAABUX01 (sample SAMN10711883, study PRJNA513361) | rock metagenome | isolation source: Antarctica rocks | place: Antarctica: Victoria Land, Richard Nunatak red sandstone | collected 2016-01-03 | reverse complement strand
CCTCGTGATCCACTGGTGCTCCATAAAACCCCTCGCCGTAGCGTGGACGCAAGTGGTGTCGCGGGATCTCGACCGAGAACTCGAAGGCCCGTTTTGCTCTATTGTGGGAGGGGTGATGACCCTGCCCTGTGGCGTCCCCTCATGGGTCGAGCGGATGACACCTCGGTCCAGGCAGCCAGCCTTTAACCACTGCTTGATGAGCTCTCTGCCTGGCACCGGTCCAATGGTGTCTAAAAGGAACGCATGGTCGATGTGGTCGAAGGCGCCTTCGATATCCGCATCAACCACCCACTTCCAGCGCGTTCGCGTGTTGAGGAGCCGGTGCAGTCGTTCGAGCGCATCATGGCAGCTCCGTCCCGGTCGGAACCCGTAGCTGGTGGCTTCGAACCGGGCTTCCCAGCTCGGCTCGAGCGCATTCTTGACCATGGCTTGAAGGGCCCGGTCGCGGATCGTGGGAATGCCAAGTGGCCGCTGTTTCCCGTTGGCCTTGGGGATGTAGACCCGTTTCGTGGGGCCGGCCATCCATGGGTGGTAGTGTCGCAGCTCGTCGACGAGCTGGCCTCTGGCTTTCGGGGTCTTGACGAGCACGCGATCCACACCAGCGGTTCGCCTGCCTGGGTTTACCTGGGTGACTCTGCGCACACTCACGAGTCTGTTGGCGTAGCTGCGCAGCATGAGCTTCTGGAGCGAGCGGACCGTTCGCAGGTCGCCCGCTTGTGTTGCCCGAAAGATCCGTTGCCGCAGAAGGCGAACCTGCCGGTTAGCTTTGCGCCAGTCGACGCTACTCCAATCGGTCGGTCCCATGGGTCCGTTTGCAGTTGGCTGCACCCAACGTTCCCCATGGTTGGCGTTCGTTGCCTCGGTCTTTGGGTGACTCACCAGGTCCACGTCAGCCCCCTTTCAGGTGGGTATCGCCCTATCCAGCCGGTTATGATTTCCCGGTGCCTTTCGGCTGCTGGCCTTCGCTTCTTGGACCTTCCTGTCCCACTGGAGGATTCAGCCGTCCTCACGGTTGGCCTACTGCCGCGATCACTCGCTGACAGACTCCATTGGGGTTTCCACGTTCCGCACTTGTGAGAGGCGGCTGGGGAGGATGCCTCCTTTACTCCGGGGCCCTGGCGTTCGCGGCATGCCTGACACTGTGCATGCCCAGCGGAGATCACGATGGTCTCCGGGGGTGGCCCGATATTGCCGTCTGTGACAGCCACCATACCGGCAACTGGGAGATTACGGAGCCTCATCGGAGGTTCACTCACGTTCATCCGTCCAGCCTTTCCCTTGCCCGGCTTCGCTCGGTGGCTGAGCGGCGCCTTAGACGTTTGCCCGCAGCTTCGAACCCCCTCGTTACCAAGGACGCTCGTGCGGGTGGGAACAGACGTGAACGCTCGTCTGGATACAGCGGATTTCCTCCTCCTTTCTCTTGGTGTATCACTCACAAGTGCGACCTCGTGTCGCACGGCATCAACCTCCCAGATGGCCAGGGACCGGTCCTCTTCGTAATACAATCCGCGCACAGAGGCAATGTCGTGATGCCGCATACCCTGCCAGGCCGAGTCGGTCACGGTGCCAATGGCGCGAGATGGTGGTGGTGTGGGGAAGAGTCCCACCGTCAGGGTGATATCCAGTACGAGGATATAGGCTTTGCCAGAGACCTCGTGCTCGGTGCCGTCATGCCGCAGCGGGTAGAGCTCCCGCTTGGCGTGATAGGGGAAGGACGCTGTGCGTGCTTTGAGCCGGACCGCGTAGAGATCAGGGCCGGAGGGACGTTCCTGCAGCTCAATCTCCCCCAGCGCCTCATCCAGATGCCAGAACGGTTGCTCGACCGGTTCCATTTCGCCTCGACTCATAGACCGACTGGGAGCGGCACACCCATCCGAGTCATGGCCGCTTTGAGCCGTGCCACCACCAGGCTCTTCTTCTGGAGCACGGCCTGACCAACGGCGATCAACTCACCCAGATCGGCCAGATCGGTTGCTGAGAGCGAGACCGAGGTCATGCGCGGGTGCTGTGGCGGCCGTCCCGGCCGCTTCTTGTTGGTGTGTAAAAAGGAAACCATCATCCACCTCCTTTCCGAGAGCTACCAAGAGTTGTACTACAAATAACACATATTGTCAACGAGAGGAAGCAGGGGGTATCCCGGTCGAAGGACGGAGGGAGTCAGAAGAGGTCGGGGAAGAGTTCGAGCTGGCCGGTTTCAATCCGGGTCCACCGTCGTGCGTCCGCACTGGCTGCAATGCGATGGGGCGCGTCGTAAGCGGCGTGACAGGACCGACACGCCGTGACCAGGTTCCAGTTCTCGCAGTTCGCGGGATCGCCATCGAGGTGCATCGTGGTCAGCAAGATGGATCGTCCCGTGTTGAGATCAAATAAGGCCTCACCGTCGCCACACCAGCGACACCGCTGGCCGTCACGTTCTCGTATCCGTCGACTGATTGCCGGCCATTTGGGTGGATAGCGCCATGAGTCAACCATTGGCCTCCCTCCGCCGATTCCTGGTCAGCTCCGCTGCTGGCAGCACCGATACCTGCAGCCCCTGTTTGCCGAGTTGCCTGGCGACATCCAGCATCGCTTGCTTCTGAACAGGGCTATCAGTCGGCAGTACAATTAGGACGGCGCCACGCGGAAGGGCATTGGCGATGTGCTGATAGATCGCCTTCTGGGACAGGAGACTCCCGGGGACCAGGGCGACGTTGTCCTTTTTGGCGCGGCGTATCATCCGAGGCGGTCGAGTGAAGCGGTATCCGTTCATGCGGTCGTCTCCGCCTCCGTCGATGTTGTGGTGGACGAGGTAGTGCGAGTCTCTCCTAAAGAAAGGTATCGATAGAGGGTGGCACGGGAAACGCCGAGGGTCTTGCAGATGTCGGCGATCGAGTTGCTCGGATCGGCGTGCAACCGCTTGGCCATCACGATCTTGGTGTCGGTGTTGGGCTTTCTGGGCCGGCCGCCTTTCCGTCCTCGGGCGCGTGCTGCCTGTAAACCGGCCATGGTCCGTTCCCGGATCAGATTGCGCTCAAACTCTGCCAAGGCGCCAAAGATGTGGAAGATCAGCTTGCCACCAGAGGTCGTGGTGTCGATCTGCTCGGTGAGGCTCTTGAACCCCACGCCACGACCTTCTAGCGTCTGAATGAGTTCGATCAGGTGGGAGAGAGAACGACCCAAACGATCCAGGCGCCAGACCACCAGCATGTCACCATTCCGGACATGGTCGAGAGCTTTGGTCAGCCCAGGTCGTTCAGTCTTAGTGCCACTGATGGTGTCACGGAAGACCGTCTCGCATCCTGCCGCTTGTAGCGCATCAAGCTGGAGCGCCAACGTCTGGTCATCGGTGGAGACTCGGGCATAACCAACAATCATAGATGTATCGTCTCATAAAACCACTGGCTTTGCAAGGGATGGAACGATGATTGTGAGACGGATTAATGAAGAGCATTATCGCCTTGGGAAACAGACCGGCTAGCCTTCGATCTCTACATCAACCAGTTCCCGGTCCCGAACTTGCGGACTGGGCAGATCGTCGTCATGGATAATTTGGTCGTCCATAAGCAGAGCACGATTCGACGACTTATCCGCGACGCCCAGTGCTCAGTCATTTCCCTCCCCAGATATTCACCCGGCTTCGACCCAATTGAACAGGCGTTCTCCGTGGATCGTGGCTAGCGCTCAGCTACGGGAATTCGCTACCGGTTGATGGCAGAAGCATGACCACTGTACGGCACCAAGTTAACCTGTCCATTCCAGGGCCAACGTATCTAAATGAGAGGTGAGGGAACGACTGGGTAGGATGGGGTCCATCCCACTTCTGGAGTCGAGCATCTGCCATGGACGAACCATCCCGCCTCAGCCTTGTTGACCATCTTGCCCCGTTAGATGACCCGCGTGTGGAGCGTGCCAAGCTCCACCCCCTGCTCAGTATCGTCACGATGGCGATCTGTGCGGTCATTGGGGCATCGAGAACCGGGTACATTGGGTGCTCGATGTCACCTTCCACGAGGATCAGAGTCGGATTCGGGCTGGTCATGCCGCTGAGAACTTCGCGGTGCTGCGCCATGTCGCGCTCAACCTCCTACGACAGCAGCAGATGAAGCGCGCGAGCGTCAAAGGCAGACGCAAGAAGGCTGGCTGGGACACCGACTATCTCCTCCAAGTCATCCGCGGGTTTTAGATGCGTTTGCCCTACTGTCCATTCCCTTGCAAGCAAGCGGACATCTTGATATTATATAGGGTGATATTCTTCCAGCGCTCTATTAATAGTGAGGATCGAGTGGACATCCCTAGTGGCATTCCACGGTTATCTTCCTCGTTCGTTCGAGAGGTATCAACCGGGCTTCCCAACAAATTGAGCTGCGAGAGGCGAGCTTTCACCACGCCTGATAGAGAAGGAGATTCGAATGGAAGGCATCTTGGCATTGCAACGACTTCCCACGGTTAATGGCGGCCCCGTGATGATGTTCTCCTGCAGTTCCTGCGTCTCTGGCAGTTGCATGGCCTAATGCAGGCTGACCGACTAACCTAGACCTACATCCTCTACCCTTGCCTCTCGCAGCCGCATCGTTCACACCTTAAAACCTTAATGGTCTGGAACACTTTGACGGTCTGGCTCTGATACCAAACCCGTCTGCTGGTGCCGTAAAAGTGCTTGGCTGGTTCGCGATGGCTTGCGGACCAAGCGCGTCGTCTCCCGGTGGGAAATGCGGCGGGAGCAAAACGGATTGGTATGACAATGTTACCTGACACCCAGATTCCGCACCACCTTTTTCGTCTTGTGCATAGCCAGTGGTACGAATCTCTCACTTAGGTATCGCTATGCGCCACAGTTACTATGCACAGTGCGCTCAGCAATCCCCTCCGACTGGACAGCACACCGGGCTAGAGAATGGATGAGTGTCAGTCCTCCAGACGCCGATTTACCGGCACAAGGATGGAAGATCCATATATCCGGCGTGCCTACTAGCTGTCTATCAGTCCTCAAAACGGCAGCAGGCATATGTGCCGAATTTAATACGCCGTTCAAATTTCTACTCGATGAGAACTTACTGCGCCTCTCGATCTCGAAAGGCTGGCCACGTGAAGCAAGTGGAAAATTCATTACCATCTATCCTAAAGACGAAGACACATTCCATCTCTTATTAGATAAACTTGCTAACGCAGTATCAGGGCATTCAGGTCCATACATATTGTCTGACAAGCGCTACAAGAACATCGCAAACTTGTACTATCGTTATGGTGGTATCTTGGCGCACACAATGACAACGATTAAAGGTGAATCCATACATATCATTGTTGCGCCGGATGGACAGCCATACGCGGATCAACGACTGCCTTTCTGGCAGCTACCGCCCTGGGTAAGTGATCCGTATGACGCCGAAAATTCTAGAACTACCGAGCTAACATTACAAGGTGGAAGATATTTAATTAAAGAGGCGCTTGGCTTTTCCGTAACCGGTGGGGTTTATAAAGCGTACGATCATGCGCACAAACAGTATGTAGTTATCAAAGAGGCGCGACCGTTCACCAACGTCTCGAGCTTAGGCTTAGATGCGATCGGGCGACTTCAAAGAGAATATCGATTGCTTAACCGCTTAAGAGGATCAGGTGTCGCTCCGGAAGGCATAGATTTCTTCACTGAATGGGAGCACGCCTTTCTGGTGGAAGAATACATTGAAGGGATCCACCTGGGCGCATTTACTATAAGTAATAACCCGCTTATGCGCATCAGGCCAACGGCGATTGAATACGAGCAGTATCGCGAGGTGCTAGTTCATCTGTGGCGACAATTATTGCAGGCGCTATCGATTGTTCACGATAGCGGCGTGATATTAGGGGACGTATCGTTGCTAAACATAATGGTTCCCGATGGTAACCGAGCCTTGACGTTCGTAGATTTAGAGGGCGCATGGAATGAAAGCACGGACGTGCCCGACGACGTGATGACTCCAGGATTCGTAAGCACGACTCGGGGGAAGGGGCCGTGGACGGCTGAGGACGTTTATGGCGCTGGTGTGACGATGATCGGTACGCTGTTTCCCTCAGTGAATATATTAGATTTGGAGGTTTGTAAGAGGTTCGATCTTCTCGAAGTTTATGGCAGTGAGTTGCGGATTCCTGGGTCGCTCCGCGATGTAGTTAGAGATTGTATATGCGAGTCGCCTGCTGGCCGCCTTTCAGCGGACGAAGCTCTGCAACGTATTGATGTGGTTTCAAATGCTGCAACTGAGATACGGGCTTTTGCACACTCACCGGTGCTTGAACTAGGCGGTATGCCGGAGGCTATTGCGGAGTATGTTCGGAACAGTGGTGATCCGGAGCGAAACGATCGGCTGTTTCCCGCTGATCCTCGGGTGTTCGTAACGAACCCGTTAGGTGTTGCGTATGGTGCTGCAGGTGTGGCATACGGACTTAGTCGGTTGGATGGCGACGTGCCTGATTGGCTTCGCACTTGGTTGCTTGAACGCGCGTTCTCAACGGCTCAATTGCCGCCGGGACTATATGTGGGCGGTAGCGGCCTCGCATGGGTTCTCGGTGAACTTGGGTACTGGGATGTGGGTGAGAAAGTGCTTTCCAAGGCTACTGCGGACGAACGACTCTTCCAACTGTCCGACATTTTTTACGGCTCGGCCGGTTACGGGCTCACATGTCTGAAGTTTTATCTGGCCACGGGCGCGAAACACTGGCTGGATCATGCTATCAAAGCGGCGGAGAATATTCTCCAAGCTCGATCTCGCACGGACGACGGCGCCACGTATTGGTCAGACGAAGAAGGTTACGTCTGGCGCGGCTATGCGCGTGGCACAAGCGGTATCGCCTTGTTTCTCCTTTATCTTTCACTGGTGACTGACACCGTGAAATATCGCGAAGTGGGAGCTAGTGCCTTAGCCTTTGAGATTGCTAACCTCGCTCGCACGAGTAATAACTTTTACAGCGTGCCTAGGGGGCCTATCGACCAAGACGAAAACGTATTGACCCACTATTGGCTGGATGGCACTGCCGGTGTTATATCGACTCTTATCAGATATTGGGCACTAACTAAGAGTGAGCAGTACTGGGAGCTACTTTCAGCGCTGATTCCGGACATTGACCGTAAATATACAGCGTTTCCCGGTTTATTCCGGGGGCTCGCTGGGCTCATAAACAGCATGCTTGATGTCGTCAAGTTTACTGGAGATGAGAAACTCTTGCAATCGGCGAGTCGATCAGCAGAAGGGTTGTGCCTGTTCGCCATGCAGCGTCCATCAGGGCTTGCTTTTCCTGGTGAACAGTTATTTCGTATCTCTACCGATTTTAGCAGTGGATCTATTGGAGTGGGGTTGGTGGTCAAGCGCCTACTTGCACACAAGGACACATTGCCGGATTTCAATTTTACTTTAGACAAGGAGACAGGGCTGGGAGAATGAGGCTGTGTGGCGGGAGAGGCGCTAGCTTCTCGTATGACCATATTGTACTACTGTGATGGAGCGGACTAAGCATTATAGCCGTGTATTTGCAAACGGGCCATTTGTCGTACTAATCGCGGGACAAGGGGTGTCTACATTCGGTGATGCGCTGTTTAATGTAGCCGTAGTCTGGAGTATGTACAGTGCAACAGGTTCTATATTGTTGACGGCTGTCGTTCAAGCAATGTGGCATCTAGCGACTGCTCTGATTGGTATCATTGCAGGTACAGCTGCAGACGCTTGGGACCGGAAGCGCATAATTGTCGCCAGCAACGCCGTAGCAGCTGTTATGGTTGGAAGTACTGCTCTCTTCGTTCCTCCTAGTGGGCGATATGCTATCGTAGCGGTGCTGGGTGCCGTGTTCTTATTGAATGGTCTCGTTGGCTGGGCAGGTCCTGCTCGCGCCGCGTTGATGCCAAGATTGGTCGGCACAGACCTGATGGTGACCGCATCAGGGGTATATTCAACAGTGGTGCAGACCGCGACATTTGCAGGAAATGCAGCCGCAGGAATCATTGTCGCCGCTGTGGGAGCTGGCTGGGCCGTATTAGGAGATGCAACCTCATTCGCAGTGTTAGCCCTTGCTGCCATGGGTATTCCTCAGCACGCCAGTAAAAAAATACAGCGTGGTGAGGATAACGAGGCTTCCTTCTGGCGGCAGTGTACGGCTGCATGGACAGTGTTCTGGAAGCACCCCGTGATAAAGGCTCTTGTAACTCTGAATGTTCTCATTAATGTTTCCTCCTTTATTGGCCCGATGTGGCCGGCGTTAGTGCATCTGCAGCTTCACAGTGGAGCAGCCGCCTTCGGACTACTTGAGGCAATCGGTGTCATTGGCGGCGCCTTGGGCGGAATAGTCGCAGGAGGTATTGAGCGACGAGTGGGCGCGGGCCGCATGATTGGTCTCGGCTGGGGACTCGGGGGGGCAGCAACATTGGCTATTGGAGCATCTACATCTCTGCTGCTCACAGCCGCTCTCGAAATAGTCCAAGTGTTCGGACTGGTCGTTGGCGCAGTTGCGAGTGGCACGCTCCTGTTGACCCTAGTAGAGGATAACTTTCGCGGGCGTGTAGTTGGGATGAATGGCGCTATCAGCGTTCTCACGATTCCTCTCAGTTCCCTGGTGGCCGGCATGCTCGCAGACCATCTTGGGCCAGGGTTGCTGGTAGAAATTGGAGGGGTATGGATGATATGCGTGGCTATATTGGCAGCCGCGAATCCAGTTGTTCGCGCATCACATATTGATAAAGTAATCGCTTAAGTATGTGTTGATGTAGCAACCAATTTGCTGGGAGGAATCGATGGGTTCAGACGGAGGACAAACGATAAATACCAACGTTGTAACTCGAATGGGGCCATGGATCGGAGATGCGTTTGGGCTCATTTTAAGAGCCAGCGCAAGCAGCTTGAAGACAAACCACACAATAACTTCTATTATCGAGCGCGATGACGGATTGGTGCAGTTGGAAGACTCATCGGTGTACTTCTCTACGTACGAAGAATGGCCAAAATTACAACAAATGGCCTGCGACAACTCTATGGGACGAGTGCTAGATATTGGCTGTGGCGCAGGCCGACATGCATTGCATCTGCAGCGACAGGGAGTGGATGTAACCGGGTTAGACAAATCAAAGGGTGCAGTAGAAGTATGTCGTGAAGTCGGATTAAGAAACGCGGTGCACATGTCCGTTTATGAATATGTGGTGCTAGGGGGAGAGGCGTTTGAGACTATACTCCTGTTAGGCAATAACGCCGGCTTGCTGGGCGGTAGGGATCACGCATTTGCTTTCCTTTCTATATTAGAGCATTTGGCAGGAGCGGGCACTAAGATTTATGCCGAGGCGGTTGATCCCTACCAGGCGAAGGATAGTAGTATATCGAAATACGCAGAAGCGAACGTTAAGCGCGGACGAATGGCGGGTCAGTGGACCATTAGAGTGCGATATATGGACTGTGCGAGCGAGTGGTTCGACTTTTTGTTCTTGAGTGTAGAGGAGATGGAGCGGATTGTGCATCCGACCAAGTGGATGCTTAGTGGCGTAGAGCAATGGGGCGCCGCGTATTTGGCAACGCTTCAGTTGCGCGGATAGGGCGAGTGGAGAATACGAGTCGGGGGATTATTAGGGAATGTCAGAAGCAGATCGGTAGCGTCCCATAAAACGTGCTTCACATCGTGTAGCAGATACTGCTGGTAGCTCATCCAAACGCGGGTGCCTCGGCTTGGAAGGTGTCTACGCCCCCAGGTAATCCGGTGCCGTCCGAATGGTCCTACTCAGCAAGATCAAAAAGGCGAGCACAAGAGGGGCCGGTGCTCGCGCCGCGCCCGCGACGGCACATCGAGAACCGTCGCCAGCGCGGTGGTCGCCTCTCCCAGCGCGGCCAGCTACGGAAGTTGGGGAGCTCGTACAGCCGCCTAGCTCACTCCCTCGGAGGCAATCTGCTCGGCGAGAGCAGCCGAAGCTGGAGCTGCTGCCAATCGTCGGCTCGCTCATGGGAGATCATCCATCCCGACCCTTAAATGAGAATCCCTCTGTAGTCTCACAAATCACCCGTCCCGACTGATTTACGAGTTTTGAGACACCTCGATTGACCGCCAGAACCTCAGAAAACCTCACTTGAGTCGGGTCGTGGCGCATCAGATTGGCTTGGCCAGCAGTAGGCTGTACTAGTCAAGGGGGTCCCGCCTAGGAGGCATCAGGCCGAACTCGAAAGGCACAGGACCTCCATAATGCGTTGGTGGAGTGTTAGAACGCCGTCCAGGCGATCTGGATTTACAACGAGGCGCCAGACACCCGGAGCTTCCTCCCGTCTCGCAATGTCGACCACTCGCTGGGCTACGCGTACCTTTGCCAGACGAGCGAGCTCAGTACCACTAGAGCCTGTTTTCAAACAGTCCGCGCGGGGGAGCCATTGATGCCAGGATTGGGAACGACTCGCAGTCGCTCGCCGTCACTCCGCCCCTGGGCCGTGCTCCACCAGTGGGCGTATTCTCTGATCCATCATGTCGGCAAAGCGATCCAGCGCCTC
>JAABUX010010288.1_pt1 | contig 10460 bp, 8 predicted proteins | sample 5561851 | NCBI WGS metagenome assembly JAABUX01 (sample SAMN10711883, study PRJNA513361) | rock metagenome | isolation source: Antarctica rocks | place: Antarctica: Victoria Land, Richard Nunatak red sandstone | collected 2016-01-03 | reverse complement strand
GACGGCCTGTCGAGATCGCCAAACACCCTGGATCGGGATCGGGATCGGGTTCAAAGTCCATGCCGGCCGCAGTGCGGCGGCAAAAGGTGGCTGGAGAGGTTGCAATGGACGACTACAAGGTTTTCGAGGTGCCGAATGTGCTGCTCCAGAAAGGCGGCACGTTGCCAGTGGCCCGGATCGCCTACAAGACGCTGGGCACGCTCAACGCCGCGCGCGACAACGCCGTGCTGGTGCCGAGCTGGTACACCGGGACGCATGACGAGACGGAAACATTCATGGTCGGGCCGGGCCGCGCGCTCGACCCGCGACGCTACTTCATCATTCTAACGGACCTGCTCGGCAACGGCCTGTCCTCCTCGCCGAGCAATACCCCGGCGCCGTTTGAGCGCGGCCGATTTCCCAAAGTCACCATCCACGACAACGTCCGCCTGCAGCAAATGCTGGTGCATGGGACGCTGGGCGTGGAGCGCCTGCGCCTGGTCACAGGCTGGTCCATGGGCGCTTGCCAAACCTTCCAGTGGGCGGCGCAGTTCCCGGACATGGTGCGCGCCGCCTGCCCGATCGCCGGCTCGGCCAAGACAGGGTCTTACAACAAGGTGTTCCTGATGGCGCTTCAGCGCGCGCTGGAGCTGGATCCGGTGTTTGCCGAAGGCTTCTACGCCCGTCCGCCCGTGGCGGGATTGAAAGCATTCGCGGCGATCTACGCCGGCTGGGGCACGTCCGAGCCGTTCTTCCGCACCGAAGGTTTCCGGGGACTGGGTGCGCGCACCACGGAGGAGCACGTCGCCACCTTCTGGGAGCCGTTCTTCCTGCGCTGCGACGCCAACAACCTGCTATCCCAGCTCTGGACCTGGATGGCCGGCGACATCAGCGACAACACAGCCTATGGCGGCGATTACTCGGCCGCGCTGGGGGCCATCAAGGCGCGCACCATCGTCGTGCCGGTGGACACCGACCGCTACTTCCCGCCGGTAGACAGCGAGGAGGAGGCGCGGCAGATCCTTGGCGCGGAGTGCCGGGTGATCCCCTCCATTTGGGGGCACATGGCGCCGATGAACCCCAGCGACATCCCGGCGGTCGATGCGCCGCTGGCAGAGCTGCTCGCCGATTAGGCGCAGGAGCGGCTCAAAAGTTTTGCACGCTGTTTCACACACGGCCTCGCCGCTCAGCGCCGCCAAGCGCATCGTGCTGTGGCGCGTGACGGCTCGGAACATCGGCCCATGCTCGATCCCCGTGGCGTCGAGCCAGGCCCGGAGCACCCGAACCGGGCATGTGGCGTCTGCCTTGCCGCGCGGGATGCCGATGCAGGCGCCGTCTCCCTCGGCATCGGTTTTCGAGCGAGGGATCAGCAGCTCGAGGCTTCTCGGCCTCCAGGTGAGGTGCTCCCCTTCGATGCCGCACAGCTCGCACCGTCGCTGGGCGCCGGCGAAGGCGACCAGGAGCAGGGCGCGGTCGCGCAGGCCGACAAGGCTGTCGTCACAGGTCGCCACGAGCCGTTGCACCTCCTCGGTCGCCAGCACCTGAGCGCGCTTGGGCGGGCTGCCGTGGGTGCGGCCGACGCCGCGCAGCACGTCGCGGTTCGACAGGTGGCGCGTGTCGAGCGGATGGCTGGCGTGGCGGTTGGCGCGCGCGATGGCCGCTACCTTGCGGCGCAGGGTGGACCAGACATAGCCCTCGCCGAGGTCGGACAGGTGGTCGCCGACCAGGACGGGGCTAGCCGGTATTGGCGCAATCTCTCGTGCGGCGCACCACAAGGAGAAATGCTTCCAGTCTGCCGTGTAGGCGCGCACGGTCGAAGGCGCGTCGGTGGCGACGAGGTAGTGCTCCGCCCCCAGGCGAGATCGCGCCCGACTGGGCATAGGCACCTCTCGTGCAGGTTAGCCGCTGCCGGCACCTGCGGTATGTGTGGAGAAGCTGTTGTCTGTAGGCGGCAACTTAGATCGCATCGCGAGACGATAACCGCACCCTCTCCTGCCTTCAACTTGCGATAAGCACCAATATCGCAAGTCAATTGCCATGGCTTAAGCTTTTGGAAACATTAGCAATCGGCAGAGGTCTATTAAACAATCCCGTTGCAAACGTGCCAGTTAGCCGGCGCCATAGACCTTCAAGCTGGTCGCGTCGATCACGACGTGCACCGGGGGACTCGCCTGGGCCAGTGCCGTGGCGCAAGCCAGGCCGGGACTACGCCCAGCGTGCTGCACGGATTGTAAGCGTGGGTGCAGTAGCGCCAATCCTGTTTGAGGTCAGGCCATGCGGACAAAATTCAGGGGTTCAAACTCCTACATGCGATTAAGCGCATGGACGGCGGTGTCCACTTCGGTCGCGCGCCGTGCGTCCGTGCGCGAGCAGGTCGAATTTAGACGCACACCGCCCCGCCTGCACGGATCATATTTATGAGCTACGAGTTAGGATGCCTCACACTGGGTGTTGAAACCGAGCCGCGAGCACAGCAGCCATGGCCGATAAACCGAACTTTGTCTTATACCAAGTCTCACTGGGCTTGACCCATTCCCGTCACTACGAGGAGCGCTTGCGACGAAGCAGTCCAGGGCCGCAATGCCGTTCTGGATCGCTTTGCAAGGGCTCGCGATGACGGGTCACGGTCAACGAGTTCTGGTATTAGTGCCTGACTCCGACGCGAATACCGATGACCCGGGCCAACCAGCTCCTACTTTCCTAAAGCGGCTTGGTCGTGCGGCGGCGTCGGTCATCTCCGCACTGCCATATCGTCCGCCAGCGATATCCGCCTCACACCCAATCACGCTCACCGCTGCCACCGTGCCAGGACGCCCTCGGCTCGTCTTCGGCTTTTGATGCCACTGCGTCCCGCGAGCCAGCCTGAGCCACGGCTCGCGAAGTCACCGACGCCCTCGTGCGTGCGCTGCCCGGCGAACTCGATGTTGCTCTTGCCGTCCACGGCGGCTCCCGCCTGCACACCTTTACCGAGTTCACCGCTGAGCCGAATACACTTCGTGACCGCGCCGCAGCCATCAGCTGTATTGCGGGCCACACGCAGCTCCTGGCGATCCTCTCACGCTCGCTCTCCTCGCCCGGCATCCGGGTCATCACCGACATTGGCGACGTCTACGAGGAGTCTCCTGCGCGTGGCCGCAAGCTTGCGGACGAGCTTGGGCGTCGGGGGATCAGACTTTTCGTGTTCCACGACACAGCCGACTGGACAGCACGCCGGGACGCCGAGCTGTTCCTCGATCTTGCGCGCCGGACCGGCGGGTGCGCCCTGCCGTTCGATGCCAGCGCTCCCGACCGGCTACGCGAGTTACTCGCCGCAATCGCTGTATTTGCCGTAGGCGGTGCGGAGCTGCTGCAGGATAAACGTGGAAAGCTGCCTGGAGCCGAGGTCCTTCTTCAGCATCTCGACCGTAAATGAACCCGGCCGGAATGCGCCTACGTAATCTAGAACCCAGTCCCGACCTCACGGGCCGATGGCACGATCAAATAGCTGGTCAACGCCCGCATAAGCAAGCGCAGGCACATGCGCTGGTCGCTCCCGAGGCCGCACACCCCGCGCTTCAGGTCAGGGCAACACGAACGCTTCGGCGACCTTGCAATCTAACTCGAGGCAAAGCGCCCCGGATTTTTGACGCTCTCGCGTTTTGGTGCATGCTGCATCGCAACTCCGCTAGCCTTTTAAAGTCGCGGGATAACAAAGCACGGAGTTTAGGCCATGCGGAGCCATGATGCTGAACCGAACCCACAAGGCCTGGAGCTGAAGCGGCGTGGACTGATCACGTTCGGAGCCATAGCCGGCCTGATCGGCACCCAGTCCAGCGCCTACGCCCAAGCTGCTGCTCCGAAGCGGGGCGGCCGACTGCTGATTGGCTCGGCAGGCGGCGGCGCCAAGGACAAGCTGGACGCCCATGGCCCCATCAGCAACCCGGACATCGCTCGGGTTTTCGCATTATACGAACCGTTGGCAAAGTACGATGCGAACTATGAGTTCGAAATGATCCTTGCCGAGGAGATTTCTGGGAACGCCAGCGCGGACGCCTGGACGGTCCGGCTGCGGCAGGGCGTTGAGTTCCACAACGGCAAGACGTTGACCGCCGACGATGCGATCGCGTCCATCCAGCGGCTGATCGACCCTAAACGCTCCGCTGCGGCGTCGTCGCTGGCGGACATCGATCCCCAAGGCTTCAAGAAGCTCGACGACCGCACATTCATTATTCAGTTGAACCAGCCCTTCGCGGCGTTCGACATCCAGCTCGGCCAGTATGGCAACGGGATCGTGCCCGTCGGCTACGACCCAGCGGCGCCAATCGGAACCGGCCCTTTCAAGTTCGGCTCGTTCACCCCCGGCGACCGCACGGTGTTCCCGGCGCACAAGAACTACTGGCGCACCGGCCTGCCCTATGTCGACGAGTTGGTCATCATCGATTTCCCCGACGAGACTGCGCGCATCAACGCCCTGATGAGCGGGCAGGTGCACGCAATTGACAACGTGCCCTTCGCGCAGACACGGGTGCTTGGGGCGACGCCGGGGCTAAAGACGCTGGTGGCCAAAACCGGGGCCTGGCTGCCGTTCACCATGCGCGTGGACCAGGCGCCGTTCGACGACGTGCGCGTGCGGCAGGCAATGCGTCTGCTGGTCGATCGCAAGCAGATGATCGAGCAGGCGCTGTCCGGCCAGGGCAGCGTCGCCAACGACATGTATAGCCCCTTCGACCCGGCCTATGCGTCCCACCTGCCGCAGCGTAGCCAAGACCTCGACCAGGCGAAGTCTTTGCTGCGGATGGCGGGCCATGCCGATCTGGAGGTCGAGCTGGTGACCTCGGCCATTTCCGCGGGCGTGGTGGAGGCGGCGCAGGTGCTGGCTGAGCAGGCCCGTGGCGCCGGGGTCAAGATCAACCTGCGCAAGGTTGACACCGGCGTGTTTTATGGCAACGACTACCTGAAATGGCCATTCGCGCAGGATTTCTGGTACACCCGCGACTACTTGGCCCAGAGTGCGAACTGCGCCCTTCCGGGGGCGATCTACAACGAGACGCATTTTGCCGACCCGAAGTATGCCAGCCTCGTCGCCGAGGCACGCCGGACGCTGGACAAGGCCAAGCGCACCGCGATCCTGCACGATGCACAGAAAATCGAATACGAGACGGGCGGATATACCATCTGGGGATTTCGCGACCAGGTAGATGCCTACTCCGCGAAGATCACCGGCCTTGTTCCGTCCAAGACCGGCACGCCGCTCGGGAACTATAATTTCGCCTCGGTGCACTTTGTCTGAAATGGCTGCGGCGCGGCGATGATACCCGTCCTGCTGCGGCGTCTTGGCCTTGGACTGATCACGCTGCTGCTCGTCTCGCTGCTGGTGTTCGCGACGACGCAGGCGCTGCCGGGCGACGCGGCGCAGGCCATGCTCGGCAAGGAGGCCACCCCGGAACGCCTGGCTGCCCTGCGGCAGCAACTGCACCTGACGGCACCGGTATGGCAGCAGTACGCCCTCTGGATCGGAGGGGTGCTGCATGGCGACTTTGGCCGGTCGCTGGCGACCGAGCAGCCAGTGTGGGGCCTGTTGCGCGCCCGCGTCGGCAATTCGGCGTTCCTGGTGCTGGCTGCGGCGCTGATCGCCATCCCGGCCTCCATCCTGATCGGGGTCGCCGGCGCGGTCCGGCGCGACCGGGCGATCGATCACATCCTGTCTATGGGCAGCCTGGTGCTCGCCGCTCTACCCGACTTCGTCATCGGCATCCTGCTGGTGATGCTGTTCGCAACCCAGGTGCTCCACGTGCTGCCAGCGGTGACGATGCTGGACGACGATGCGCCGATCTGGCGTCAGGCCGGCCAAGTGATCTTGCCGGCGGCGACGCTCGACATCGCCGTCATCCCCTATATGGCCCGCATCATGCGCGCCTCGATGATCGAGGTGCTGGAAAGCGAGTATGTCCAGATGGCCCGGCTGAAGGGCATGCCGCCGGCCCGGGTGATCCTGCGGCACGCGCTGCCCAACGCCATGGTGCCGTTCATCCAGGTGAGCGCGCTGCAGCTCGCCTGGCTCGCCGGTGGCGTGGTGGTCGTCGAATTCGTGTTCCGCTTCCCCGGCATCGGGCAGGCGCTGATCGATGCGGTCGCCAACCGCGACCTGCCGGTGGTGCAGACGCTCGCATTGCTGATCGGCGCAGTCTATGTGCTGCTGAACACGCTGGCCGACGTCGCGACGATCCTGCTCACGCCGCGGCTGCGGACGGCGCATTCGTGAGCGCCGCAGCCACCGTTGAGAAACCCATGCGGCACGCCAGGCTGCTGGGTCGCGCATTGTCGTATCGACGCGCCCAGCTTGGCTTGGCGATGGTCGTGGCCATCGCAGCCATCGCCGTGCTGGGCCCGCTCGTCGCACCACACTCCGCGACGTCGTTCGTCGGCGCCCCGTATGGCGATCCAACCGGCCGGGCCCTCTTCGGCACCGATGGACTAGGCCGCGACGTGTTCAGCCGCTTCCTTTGTGGCGGCCGCTCCATATTGGTGATGTCTCTTGCCGCGACGGTGCTCGGGCTGGCGTTCGGCATCGCCGTCGGGCTCGCCGCGGCCTATGTGCGGGGCTGGACCGATGAGGTGCTCATGCGCCTGATGGATGTGGCGCTGGCGTTCCCGCAGATCGTGCTCGTGCTGCTGCTGGTCGCGACGCTCGGGCCCAGGCCATGGCTGATCGTGCTGACCGTCGGGCTCGGCCACGCGCCGCGCGTCGCGCGGGTCACGCGTGCGGTGGCGCTGGAGGTTGTCGAGCGCGACTTCATCAAGTCGGCGAAGGCGCTGGGCGAACCAGCCTGGCGCATTCTGGGCGCCGAGGTGCTGCCGAACATCTCCTCACCCCTGCTGGTCGAGTTCGGGCTGCGGCTGACCTACTCCATCGGGGCGATCGCCGCGATCGGGTTCATCGGCTTCGGCGTGCAGCCCCCGGCGGCCGACTGGGGCTTGATGATCAACGAGAACCGGATCGGCCTGTCGATCCAGCCCTGGTCGGTGCTGCTACCAGTGCTGGCGATCGGACTGCTGACCGTGGGCATGAACCTGTTCACCGACGGCATCGCCCGGGCCTCAATTGGCATCGGCCGCGGAGCGGCGCAATGATCGACCGCAGCGCGACGCAATGACTGAGGCGGCCGTCCAGGTGAATGGGTTACGGGTCGGGCTCGCCGGCTCGGAGCTCGATATCGTCGACGGTATCGGCTTCAAGATCGCCGCAGGCGAGGTGGCCGGGCTTGTGGGCGAGTCCGGCTCGGGCAAGACGACGGTGGGGCTGGCCCTGCTCGGCCACTGCCGCAACGGCGCGGTCATCACCGCAGGAACGGTGCTGATCGACGGCATCAACGTGCTACATGCGACTGTGCCGGAGCTGCAGGCGCTGCGTGGCCCGGCCATGGCCTACGTTCCGCAGGACCCCGGCACGGCGCTCAACCCGGCGCTGCGCGTGGGCGAGCAGATCGCCGAGATGCTGCTGGTGCACATGCCCCGGCTCGATGCGCGGCAGCGGACGGCCCGCCTGGCCGAGCTGCTGCAAGAGGTCCGGCTGCCGGCCGGGGACGCCACGCTGCGGCGCTATCCGCACCAGTTCTCCGGTGGGCAGCAGCAGCGCATCGCCCTGGCGATGGCGTTCGCGTGCCGGCCCCGCCTGATCGTGCTGGACGAGCCGACCACCGGCCTCGACGTCACCACCCAAGCGCATATCCTCGACACCGTGCGCAGCCTTTGCGCGCTGCACGGGAGCGCCGCGCTGTATGTCAGCCATGACCTCGCCGTCGTCGCCGGCCTCGCCGACCAGGTAATGGTCATGTACTCCGGCCGCATCATCGAGGCCGGCGCCAGCGCGCAGGTGTTCGGCGCCCCGGGCCATCCCTACACGCAACGCCTGCTGCGCGCGGTACCCGACCCAGCCGGACAGCGCGGCGTCTCGGGCATTCCCGGGCACGCCCCGTCCCCGTCCAGCCGCCCGCCCGGCTGCGCATTCGCGCCGCGCTGCGAACGCGCCAGCGACATCTGCCGCCGGGACATTCCGCCTGCGATCATGCGCGCGGCCGGACATCGGGTGCACTGCTGGCATGCTGATGCGAAGGAGGCTCTCGCCATCCCGGCCGTGCTGCGGGGCGGGTTCACCGCCAAGTCCGCGCTGCTGGCCCTGCAAGGACTGGATGCGTCCTACGGTCCCGCCAAGGTGCTGCACGGCATCGACCTGGATATCCAACAGGGCGAATGCTTGGCGCTGCTGGGCGAGTCCGGCAGCGGCAAGACCACGCTGGCGCGCTGCATCGCCGGGCTGCACCCGGGACACAGCGCACCGGTCATGCTGCATGGGCAGCCACTGCCGTGCTCGGTGCGCGATAGGAAGCAGGCCGCGCGGCAGGCGATCCAGTATGTGTTCCAGAACCCGTACGCCTCGCTAAACCCGCGCCGCACGATCGGCGAGATCGTCGCGCGGCCGTTGCAGGTGTTCTTCCGGCTATCCGCCAACGAGGCCGCCCGGAAGGTTGGCGCTGCTCTGGAACGGGTGGCGCTCAGCACAGCGATGGCGCAGCGCTACCCCGATCAGCTCAGCGGCGGCGAGCGCCAGCGGGTCGCCGTGGCGCGCGCGCTGGCAGCCGAACCCGAGCTGCTGGTGTGCGACGAGATCACCTCGGCGCTGGACGTTTCGGTGCAGGCCGCGATCATGGAGCTGCTGGTCGGGCTGCGGCGGGATATGGGGCTCAGCATGCTGTTCGTGACGCACAACCTCCCGCTGGTGCGCGGGGTGGCGGACCGTGTCGCGGTGATGAACGCCGGCCGGATCGTCGAGCTAGGGCCGACGTCGGAGGTGTTCGGCGCGCCGCGCGCGGACTACACCCGCGAGCTGCTGGCGAACACCCCGGGATTTCGAAGCGCGCCGCTCACGGTCGATACGACGGGTTGAGCGATATAAGGGGACTGAGATGAACTGGGATGTCTTCATCACCTGCGCCGTGACGGGCGCCGGCGACACCGTCAGCAAAAGCAATCTGGTTCCAATCACGCCGAAACAGATCGCGGCATCGGCCATCGAGGCCGCCAAGGCTGGAGCGGCGGTGGCCCATATCCACGTGCGCGACCCAGCAACCGGCGCTGCATCGCGCGACATAGCGCTGTATCGCGAGGTCGTCGAACGGGTGCGCGAAGCCGATACCGACGTCGTGCTGAACCTGACAGCAGGAATGGGCGGCGACCTCGTGCTCGGCAGTCCGGAGGCGCCATTGCCGCTGAACGCTGCCCTGACCGACATGGCGGGAGCCGAGGAGCGCGTCGCCCATGTCACCGAGCTGCTGCCGGAGATCTGCACGCTCGATTGTGGATCGATGAACTTCGCAGCGGGCGACTACGTGATGACCAACACCCCGGGCATGCTGCGTGCGATGGCGCGCCGGGTGCAGGCGCTCGGGGTGCGCCCGGAGATCGAGGTGTTCGACACCGGCCACCTCGTGCTCGCTCGCCAGCTCATCAAGGAAGGGCTGATCAACGACCCGGTGATGATCCAGTTGTGCATGGGCGTGCCCTATGGGGCGCCCGACGACCCGTCCACGCTGATGGCGATGGTGCACAACCTGCCACCAGGCTGCATGTTCTCGGCCTTCGCGATCGGCCGCAATCAGCTTCCCTATGTGGCGCTGGCGGCGATTGCCGGCGGCAATGTCCGCGTGGGTTTAGAGGACAACATCTACCTGTCGCACAAGCGCCTTGCGACGAATGGCGAGCTGGTGGAGCGCGCCGTCTCGATCCTTGCGGCGATGAACGTCCGGGTCGTGGGGCCGGCAGAGGTGCGGCGCAAGCTGCAGTTGCGAGGTGCGACTGACGAGCAGGCTGCATGAACGAGGTGCGCCGGTGCGCGGTCATCGGCGCCGGGGTGATCGGCGGCGGTTGGGCCGCGCGCTTCCTGCTGAACGGGCTCGACGTGGCCGTCTTCGACCCGTCGCCGCACACCGAACGGGGTGTGCGCGAGATGCTGGCCAATGCGGAACGGGCGCACGGCAAGCTGACGCTTGCCCCACAGGCGAGACTCGGTACGCTGCGCTTCGCCGGCTCGATGATGGAGGCGGTGCATGGCGCCGACCTCATCCAGGAGAGCGCGCCGGAGCGTGAGGAGCTCAAGACGCGGCTGCTGGCCGAGATCGATGCGCATGCCCGCTCGGACGCCCTAGTCTGTTCCTCCACGTCCGGCCTGCTGCCGAGCCGGCTGCAGGGCGCGATGGCGCATCCCGGGCGCTTTGTGGTCGGCCATCCCTTCAACCCGGTGTACCTGCTGCCGCTGGTCGAGGTGTGCGCTGGCGCCCGCACCGATCCGGCCACCGTGGACCGGGCGATCGCATTCTATGCCGGCCTCGGCATGAAGCCGCTGCAGGTGCGGAAGGAGATAGACGGCTTCATCGCCGATCGGCTGCTGGAGGCGCTGTGGCGCGAGGCGTTGTGGCTGGTGCATGACGGCGTGGCTACGACCGCAG
>JAABUX010010283.1_pt1 | contig 10466 bp, 9 predicted proteins | sample 5561851 | NCBI WGS metagenome assembly JAABUX01 (sample SAMN10711883, study PRJNA513361) | rock metagenome | isolation source: Antarctica rocks | place: Antarctica: Victoria Land, Richard Nunatak red sandstone | collected 2016-01-03 | reverse complement strand
CGTAGCCGCCGGACAGCGGCAGCCGGTACATGTCGGCCTGGCGCACCGTGCAATGCGCCAACGCCGGCTTGGCGAGCCGTGCCCGCGCCAATGCGAGCATCGCGCGGCTCGCGTCGACGCCCAGCCCGGCGGTGACGCGCGGCGCCAGCAACTCCAGCATCCGGCCGGTTCCGGTGCCGATGTCCAGCACCCGGCCCAGCCGCGGCCCCGGCAAAAGCCTGAGCAGCGCTGCCTCAACGTCGGCCGCGGGCAGGTCGAGCGCCCGCATCTCGTCCCAGTCCGCGCCTTGGCGACGGAAGCTTTCCGACGCGATCCGCGCCCGTTCCGCCAGCACACGGGCGGCGCCGCGGCGGTCGGCGGACAGCACCGGGTCGTCCTCCGGCAGCCGCGCCAACAGGTCCTGGATCAGCCCGGCGTCGGGCGGCAGGCCAAACCAGACATTCGCCCCCTCCCGCACCCGCTCCAGCAACCCGGCGTCGCAGAGCAGCTTGAGGTGCCGGGACAGGCGCGGCTGGCTCTGGCCAAGAATTTCGGTGAATTCCATCACGCAGAATGCGCCCCGCGCCGAGAGGGCCAGCAGCCGCAGCCGGGTCGGTTCGGCGCAGGCGCGCAGGGCGGTTAGAAGTGCATCCATGGCTTGCGTATAATATAAGGATATCCTTATGTCTATACTATGGCGGTGATGGTCGACGCACGGGTCGGGGTGGTTTTCGGCGCAGCCTCGGAGGCGCGCGAGGGCGACATCGTGCTGAGCGACGGGTTGGCTGACACAGGCCACCCGGCTGGCTGCGCCTGTTGCGCACCGCGCAGTGCAGCAGCAGATGCGCTAAGCCGCTTGTTCCTGCAACGGGCGCGGGGCGAGACAGCATTCTTCCGCCGCGTCCTCGTTGTCACGGACGAAGCAGGCGAGGCTGCGGTCAGAACTGCGTTGCGATCGGACCCAGTCGTGTGCGCCCGCTTTCGTGCCGCTTGACGGCATTGTTTCTGCGCTCCCAACCCATGAATGCTTTAGGTGGCACAGAACTCAATAAATGGGTGAAAGCTGTTCCAGCCCTCAAGGGGCGCGGTCTTTCAAGGTGCGTTGCAGGTCCCGTTCGATGGCTGCAAGGTGCGTCGCGGACTGGGCCGCTGCGACCTCCCGCCACTCCGCCACGTCCGGAACGTGGGTCGGATTGTCCCGAAGCAGCTCGCGCTTGATGAATGGGAATTTCGCCTGCATCAACTGGCGCCATAGGTCGCTGGTCGGATTAAGCGGCACCCGCAGCACGGAGGCGTTGCGTATGTGCCTTGTATGGTATTGCCGTGCCCGGATCGTGGGATCCGCAAGGTTTGGGCCGCCCTCCGTGTGGTTCACCAGCAACTCGGGGTCCAGATCCTTGATCAAGCTGCGATACGGCCACACCGCCCGGCAGGTGAAGCCGGCTTTCAGCAACGCCTGCGTCAAGCCTATCTCATAGAGGCGGATGAGCCATGCCTTGGACCAGGTCGGCCGCACGGTGGCCCAGAACTTGCGCCATGCCTCGCTCGCCACGACGCGCGGGCTGAAGGCCATAAGGTAGGATTGCAGGTGGTAGCGGGTTTGCCAGCTCTCGGTGCAGCCCCAGACGTCAGCCTGCCCAAAATCGATCTTGGCCAGCAACTCGTCGACCGGGCAGATCGGGCCGTAGACGCTGTCATTCGCCATCACGACCATCTCCGTGTCCGGGCGCGGCAGTTGCAGCACCTCGAACCCCTCGCGCCAGGCACCGAAATCGTATCCGACATTGGCGCGGACCAGCACGCCGGCGCAAAGCTGCTGCAGCGCGGCCATGGCGGCGGGGCGCAGGAAGCCGGAGTTGGTCACGAACACGACCGACAGCCCGGCCTGCGCCAGGCTGCGCACGTGGTGCACCACATGGTCCCGCACGTCCCCGGCGCCGTCCCAATGGACGAACACGCAGACCTTGGGGCCAAGGGGGATTTCGCCCTCGGGCCACTGGTGCAACAGCCGCTTCGGGCTGCGCTGGCTCATGATAAGGTGGCCAAGCGAGGGCAGCAGCTCGTAGCGGACATAGCGGTACGGTGGCCGCACCAGGCGGTTCGTGATAGCCCAAGCCATGCTAGCCGCGGCCGGCTTCGGCGTCAGGGGCCGCTATGCGGACGGCGATGTCGTCGGGCAGCGTCAAATGCGGATGCTCGGCCCGGACGCCGCTGGTCAGCGCCGCCGCCTCGTCCTGCGCGCCGAGCAGGTCGAGCGACTGCAACTCGCCGCGCAACGCCGCCCACCACAGGTCCGACCCCGGCGCAGCCACCGCGCGGACACGGGCGAAGCGGCTGCGGCCCATCGCCGGCTCGCCGGCGGCGCGGCCGTCAGGCCCGATCTCCGCATCGAGCACCGCAAGAAAGAACAAAAAGTCCCGCTCGCTGTCAGTGAGCGGTGCGGTGCTGCCGGGGCGGGCGAAGGCCGCGCTGTCCAGGCGGGAGCGGCGCACCACCAAGCGCGCCGCGCCATGCTGTCCGGCATTCACCAACCTTATCATCTCGGGGTAGCCCAGTTCAACCGAGGGATGCGCCGCGACGATGGCGGCGAGCAACGCAGCGGCTCCGGGTCCGTCTCCGATCTGGTCGATGGCCTGTAGCTCGCCGCGCAGCGCCGCCCACCATAGGTCCGACCCCGGCGCAGCCGCGCCGCGCACGCGGGCGAACCGGGCCTGCGCCACCGCGGCGCCGTCACCTCCCGGCGCCTGCTGCCCGGCCTGCAAACCGAGCACGGCCAGGCAAAACACGACGTCGCGGTCCTGCCCGGCGAGCGCCTCCCCGGACGCGGGCTCGTCCAACGCGCAGGCGTCGGCCACAGCCTGCGCCAGCTTATAGCAGCCGGCGTTGACCAGCTTAGGCAGGGCCCAGCGGGCGAACTCAGGGTTGGGATGCGAGGCCAGGACCGCGTCCGCCATGGCCACGATGTCATCGGGCGAGGGCGCAAGGTCGACCGCCTGCATCTCCCCGCGCAGCGCTGCCCACCACAGGCCGCTGCCCGGCGACGCCAAAGCCAAAACTCTGGCGAAGCCCCGACGCGCGGCAGAGGGGTCGCCAAGCGGACGCCCGTCCGGTCCGGTCTGCACATCCAGCACCGCTAGGCTGAACACAAGGTCGCGCTCGCCGTCCGTCATCGGCGCATCGGCTGAGACGTCGGCCAAGGCATTGGCGAGGCCCTCGCGCTGCACGACGTCGCGGGCCAGGTCGTAGTGCGCGGCATGCACCAGATGCCCGAGCGCGCGGCCCAGCAGGGTTCGGCGACGGGCAATGCCGTCGGCAGGGGCCGCCGGCAGCGCCGCCAGCCGGGCGGCAATATCGCGGGCGCTGCCCGCAGCCGCGCAAAGCAGCGCCTCGGCCGCAGCGGTCCAGCCGATGTCCTCTGTCTGGCCATCTTCCATGGCGAGCTCGTTCAGCGCGCGGCGCATTGCGGCTGCGGCCGTCGCGGCGAGGCTGAACTGCTGCTCAAGGCCGGGACGCCCGGCGCCCTCGCTCAACCGCTGGATGCCGCGGGCATAGAGCAGGCCGCCCAGGTTGAGCGGGACAAGGCGGGCCATCTCCTCAAGCCCACAGGTTGCAACCGCCTCCGGCAACGCTTCCAAATGGTCCAGATCGAGGCCGAAGCGCCCGCGGCAGGCTGGCAGCAGCAATCCCCAGGCACGGGCGGCTGCGGCCATGTCGCCATCGTTCACGCTTTCCTGGAAAAAGCGGCCGGCGAAACCCAGGAACACGTCGGTCGAGGGGTCGAACGCCTCCGCCCGGCGTCCGAGATGGCTGCGGTACATGGACCGCAACCGACGCTCGTCGCGTTCCAGGGTCAGCGGGGCGTCGCTCGCGAAGGCGACCAGGGAGTGGCTGTCAACCTGCACGTCCACATGCGCAAAGCCGGCACGGTGCAGCAACCAGGTGAGGCTTGCGGCATTCTGGATCACCAAGTGCAGCGTGGGCGACAGCAGCGAAACAATGGCGCCTGGGGACGAAGACGGAGCGATGTCGTCGCCGTTGGGCGTGGTCATCATCAGCAGCCCGCCCGGCCTCAGCATGGCGCGCAGCGTACGCACGAAGGCGGCGGGAGACGGCACATGCTCGATGACCTCGGACGCCATCACCACGTCCATCGTGCCACGGGCTTCATCGTCGTCGCGCAGGTAGCGGAGTTCGATGGTCAGGTTCAGCGCGTCGCGGCCCACCTCGGACAGTGGCGCCGGATCGATGCCAACCCCGTTCCAGCCGCGGGTGTTGATCGCGAAATCAAGGCCGAAGCCGTATCCGCAGCCGACCTCCATGTAGCTGCTGCCGGGCGCTGCGGTGGCCTGGGCGAGTGGGTGCGTAATCAGCCCGATGCCTGCGCCTTGTTGCACATACAATGACAGGTAGCCGTGCTGGTTCATCTCGGGATCGGCGTAGTTGGGCGTAACCTGGCTGTCGTAGAAATGGCAGGCGCAGTTCGGGCACCGCAGCACCGCCAAAGGCCGGGATGCGTCGACGCGATGCCGCCCCTCGAACGTCAAGACCAGCGACTTCGGGACATCCGAGCCGCAGTTCGGGCACTGCATGGCTTGCAGGTCTGCCGACGTCTCGGCGGCGGGGTCCGCCCAGTGGATGGTGGAGGGCTGCACGATGAAGGGCAGGGAGGCTGCAAGGTTTGGCATGGCTCGGATATCCAACAGCCCGGCGCGCAGCGCAAGTTGGTCAGGTCGTGGGCTCTCCCCGATGCACATACTCATTCGCAGTCCCTAATCGCGCGGATGCCGTCAGGATCGCAGCGGGACGCACAGGCTAGTGCGGCCCGACTTCACGGCCGACCTCCACGGCCGACCTCGTCCAGTTCGGCTTGAAGCCGCCGGGCCTGGTCCTTGGCCAGCGCCTCGGCACGTTGGGCCAGCAGCGTCTCCACAGCCTCGGCGGCAGTGCGGCTCACGGCCAGGATGGCGCGCATCCGGCCAACCTCGGCGCCAGCGCGCTCGCAGGCTGTGCGCGTGCTGGCGGCGTGCTGGCGTGCGCCGGGCAGCCAGGCGGCGAAGGCGTCCACCACCGCGTCACCGCCCATGAGGCTCGACGCCGCAATGGTCTCATCGGCGATCCACCGCATGGCGTCGTCGGCGCGGGCAGTGACGGCAGCCTCGGCGGCCAGCGCGCGGAACAGCCCTTGGCGCGCTTCGTCCCGCGCCAGCCGGCGCAGGCGGGCCACGGTCGCTAGGGCGTCATGCTTCATCGGTTTCCTCCATGGCTATGCGCAACTCGTTGAATGCCTGGCTCAGTTCGCACGGGTCCTGCTTGGACTGCTGCAGGACGGCCTCGATGGCAGGGGCGAGGCGCAACGCCTCATCGGACACGGCGTCGGTGCCGGAGCGGTAGGCGCCTAAGCGAACCAGGTCCGCAAGCTCCGCTTGCAGCGCCAAGATGCCGCGTGCGCGCCGGGTCCATCGGTTCTCGACCGGGGTGTTGCAACCCGGCACCGTTCTCGACAAGGAGCGCAGCACGTCCACCGCGGGATAGCGCCCAGCCTCGCCAATGCGGCGGTCGAGCACGACATGGCCGTCCAGGATGCCCCGGACCGCGTCGGCAACCGGCTCGTTGTGGTCGTCGCCCTCGACAAGCACGGTGAACAGCGCGGTGATATGGCCAGTGCCGGCGCCACGATCCGGGCCGGGGCCGGCGCGTTCGAGCAGGCGGGGCAGCTCGGCAAAGACGCTGGGCGGGTAGCCGCGCGTGGCCGGCGGCTCTCCAGCGGCGAGGCCGATCTCGCGCAGCGCCAGGCAGAAACGGGTGACGCTGTCCATTAATAGCAGGACGGACTTGCCCTGGTCGCGGAAGTGCTCGGCGATCGTCATCGCGGCATAGGCGGCCTCGCGGCGCATCAGCGGGGGCTGGTCCGAGGTCGCTATCACCACGACCGAGCGCGCCAGGCCTTCGGCGCCCAGGTCGTCCTCAATGAATTCCCGCACCTCGCGCCCGCGTTCGCCCACCAAGGCGAGCACGACGACATCGCAGTTCGCCTGCTGCGCCAGCATCGACAGCAGTGTCGACTTGCCGACGCCGGAGCCGGCGAACAGGCCCAGGCGCTGGCCCTTCCGGCAGGTCGTGAACAGGTCGAGCACGCGGACTCCAAGGCTGATGCGCGGGCCAAGCCGTGCCCGGCTCGCCGCGGCTGGCGGGCCAATGTTGATCGGGCGCGGCGTTCCCGACGGAAGCGGCCCCAATCCATCCAGGGCCTCGCCCATCGGGTCCACCACGCGGCCGATCCAGCCGTCGCTGACGGCGAGGTGCGCGCCGCGGACGCGGGCATGGGGAGCGGCAGCCGTGCAGCCAGGTCCGATGCCATCGAGCGTGCCGAACGCCAAAGCGCGGGCCTGGCCGGAGCGGAACCCGACGATCTCCGCGGCAATCGTCGCCGCGCGGCGGGGCTCGCCGGGTTGGGACGCGATGGCTTGGCCTGCAAGCGTGATCCGGTCGCCCACTGCGGCATGGCCACCCAGCCCGGCAACCTCCACCATCATTCCGGACACGGCGGAGACGCGGCCGTGCAGCGACAGCCCTGAGGCACGAAGGATCATGGCGGGCGCTGTCTTGAGGCGCCGGGCGACCGCAGTGCGCTGCGTCTTAAATTCCGTGGACTGAGACGATTTCATTGCGCAGTCTGCCTTGTAGCCATGCCGAACGGTCCTCTCAGGATTTTTGCCTATGTCTCACTCTTGATACCCCAGAAAGATGAAAGATGTGTTGACGCATACACGTATAAGTTGCATAACAGCGTTGTTGATCATTAAGGAGCAACCCATGCGTGTCCTACTAGTCCAAGACGAACTCGTGACCGCGCGCGACGTGATGCAGATGCTGAAGGCCAACGGTGGCATCGTCGACCACGTCGACACCGGGGAGGAGGCGCTCGAACTCGTGCGCCATTACGACTACGACATCGTCCTGCTCGACCTCATGCTGCCGGACATGGACGGCTACGAGGTTGTGCGGCGGATGCGGTCCAGCCGGATCGAGGCGCCGGTCATCATCCTGTCCGGGCTGACCCGGCCGCAAGCCAAGGTCAAGGCGTTCGGCGTCGGCGCCGACGATTTCATCTCGAAGCCGTTCGACGGCACGGAGCTACTGGCGCGCATGCAGGCCATCGTGCGCCGGAGCAAAGGCTACAGCCAGCCCACGCTGCGGATCGGTCCTGTGCAGCTCAACCTGGACAGCCGGGAAGTGCTGGTTTCCGGCCAGCCGGTTCACCTTACCGGCAAGGAATACTCCATCCTTGAGCTGCTTGTGCTGCGCAAGGGCATGGTGCTGACCAAGGAGGCCTTCCTCAACCACCTCTACGGCGGCATGGACGAGCCAGAGATGAAGATCATCGACGTTTTCATCTGCAAGCTGCGCAAGAAGCTGGCGGTTGCGGGCGCCGGCGACATCATTGCGACAGTTTGGGGCCGCGGCTACATGGTGCGGGAGCAGCCGGCGCACAGCAACCATGGTGCGGTCGTTGGCCAGCCGTCATCCGCAATGCCTGAAGTGACGCCTGATGTCCTGGCGATCATAGCTCCAGCCATGGATGTCATGGCGCAACTGGCCGCTGCTTGAAAAGGAAGTTGCCAGCCATCCGACATGCTGCAACAGCGCACCTACGCAAATCTCGCCGAAGCGACTGGCATGTTGCCGCTTCGGCGAGGTTTGCCTCAGACGGTGAACTGTTCGGCGATGATCCGCTCGGATAGGCTTTGATCGGGATCGAACAGGATTGTCGTTTTTACGCTCCGATCCTCGCTGATTGCGACAGAGGCCACGTTGCGGACCTCGGTGAAATCCGCGACCGCTGCGACCGGGCGCTTATCAAGTTCCAGAATTTCGAACAGCACGTCCGCAGTGCTGGGCAGCAACGCGCCGCGCCACCGCCGGGGCCGAAAGGCGCTAATTGGGGTCAGCGGCAGCAGGTTGGCCGACAACGGCACGATCGGCCCATGCGCCGATAGATTATAGGCGGTCGAGCCCGCAGGCGTGGAGACGAGCACCCCGTCGCAGATCAACTCCTGCAAGCGGACGCGGCCGTCGACCGTGATGCGGATTTTGGCGGCCTGGCGCAGTTGGCGCAGCAGCGAGACCTCGTTCAGCGCCAATGCCTCCTCGACGGAGCCAGTCTGGGTCACGGCATGCATGCGGAGCGGGTGGAGCACGGCTTCCTGCGCGCAACCGAGGCGGGCGGGCAGCCCATCCTCGGCGAACGCATTCATCAGGAATCCGACCGAGCCGCAGTTCATGCCATAGACCGGCGTGGCCGCGTGGGTCGACATCAAAAAATGCAACGTTTCGAGCATGAAGCCGTCGCCGCCTAGGCAAACGACGACGTCGGCATCCGGCAGCGTGCAGTTCCCATACAACTTTGTGAGGCGATCACGGCTCTCGCTCGCCAGACTGGTGGGAGAAGCGACGAACGCGATACGCTCGACGGGGCGGGCAAGCGGCGCGGCACCGGCCGCCACAAGCAGGGGCGCTGCCGCGGACATCAAGCCCGCGGCTTGGCAGGACATGCCTGCATCGAGAGAAGCCAGGACGCCACGCCGAGGTGCATCGGGGTCATCTTGCAGTGAAAAGCTCGGGCCGCCGGTGCTCCATGACAGGCATGTCGCGCCGGACCCGCGCAACGAGCGCCCGGTCGATGCGGACGGTGCTCCAGCCGATGCCGTCCGACACCGTCGCAAGCACCTGCCCCCAAGGGTCGCACACGAGCGAGCGGCCATAGGTGGACCGCGGCTGGCCGGCGCCGTCGCGGTGCTGACCCCAGGTGGCCGGGGCAGCCATCCAGCATTGGTTCTCGATCGCACGGGCGCGGATCAGCACGTCCCAGTGGTCGCGGCCGGTCGGCACCGTGAAGGCGGACGGCAACAGGATCAGCTCCGCCCCAGCCCGGCGCAGCGCCAGAAACAGCTCGGGGAAACGCAGGTCATAGCAGATGGCGCAGCCCACCCGAAGATCGCCTGCGTCGAAGGTCACGACCTGATCGCCGCCGCCATAGCTGGCGCTCTCCCGGTAGCCCTGGCCATCGGGCGTGGTGATGTCGAACAGGTGGATCTTGCGGTAGCGCGCGACCTCCGTGCCCTGCGGGTCGAACACCACGGTCGTGTTGAACAGGCGCCCGCCGTCCTTGCCGCTTTTCTCACCCAGCGAGCCGCCATGAACGTGAATGCTGCGCTCCCGCGCTGTGCGGCGCAGGAACTCGTAGGCGGGGCCGCCATCCTCGTTCGAACCCGCAGGCGGCAGCGGCTCCGCTTCGGCCTGCTTGGTGGCGCGGTCGCCGCCCAGGCAGGTCCACATCTCCGGCAGGCTCACCAAGCTGGGGCGGTCGGCCTCGATGGCCGCGTCGATCAAACGGCTGGCCTGGGCGATGTTGGCAGCCTTGTCGGAACCAGGGTTCATCTGTACGACGCTCACGCGCATCACGGGCGGCTCCGGGACATGTGTCGGCCCCTATCAAGCACCCGAGGGCGTCAACTGCGCAAGCTGCGGTTCAATAAAGCCGCGGCTCGGTGCGCGGCGGCATGACCGGCGGCCTGCGGTCACGCGGGGCGGGCGGGATCGGCGGGCGCGGGTTGCCGAAATCATCCAAGCCGGCATAGCCGTCTGCGTCTTGCGGACCGCGGTAGTCGGCGGGCTCCGCAGGGCGGCGCCTGTCGGACGAAGCCCTGCCGCCACCCGGCTCCGGCAATCTCATGGAAAGGCTGCGGATTTCGCCCTGGATTTCGTCCAAGCGCGCCTCCAGCAAATCCAACCGTCCCTTCACGCCGAAAACGGCGAAGGGCATCAGCAGGAACATCAGGGCGAACAGCAGCCCAGTGACCAAAATGGCGAGGTTGGCCCACCATGGAACCCAATCCGGCAGCGGCAACGGCGATATCATCCGCCGCTTCTAGCAAATTTCGTCACCGTCTGCGATGCTTGGCCGCGTTGCATGTTTGCGCGACAATCCGGTCCCGCCACCAACCTCTTCCGCAGGCGCCATAGTCCTATGCTCCTCCTGATACCCGGACCGGTCACGACCCATCCGTCCGTGCGCGTCGCCGCCGCCCAGGACTATGCGCCGTGGGACCTTAGTTTCCGCGATCTGCTGGCCACAATTCGCAGGCGCGTGCTCGCCATCGCCGGCGGACGGCCCGGCGAGCACACCGTGCTGCCGCTCCAGGGATGCGGCCACTTCGCGATGGAGGCGGCGTTCCGCAGCTTCGTGGCGCCGGGCGGAACGGTACTGGTGCCGCTGACCGGCCACTACGCCGACCGCCTTGTCCGGCTCGCAACCGAGGCTGGGAGCCGGGTGGCGACGCTCGCCGTCCCAGCGACAAAGCGGGTAGACCCCGAGGCGGTGGCCGAAGCGCTGGCGGCCGATCCGGGCATCAGCCACCTCGCCATCGTCTACAGCGAGACCTCGACCGGCATCGTCCACGACGCGGCCTCGCTCGCCGAGGCCGCCG
>JAABUX010010282.1_pt1 | contig 10467 bp, 12 predicted proteins | sample 5561851 | NCBI WGS metagenome assembly JAABUX01 (sample SAMN10711883, study PRJNA513361) | rock metagenome | isolation source: Antarctica rocks | place: Antarctica: Victoria Land, Richard Nunatak red sandstone | collected 2016-01-03 | reverse complement strand
AGATTAGAGGGCCAGATGACAGGATATTAGACAGTCGGAATAACGAATAGTGGAGATAACAGTAGTAATTTTGGTGGTGTTCTCCCGCCAAGGCGGCGATATTAGCCCCACCACAAGTTTATTTTCTCACCCGAATGCTAAGTAGTAGAAAAGTAATAAGATATTCTTAATATTAGAAATTATTATTAACCCAGTAAATAAGTACTTTAAAGTAGGTGAATTTTTGAGGACTAGACCAGGTATCTAGTATAAGAGAAATATATTATAGATATTCTAAATCTACTTTAATCTTTATATATATTCCTTTAAAATCTTAAAGGATTGTTATTACGACAAACATAAGAAAGGTACTGCCCGGAATCTTATAAACCGTCTAATAGCTAATGAGTGGAGTTCTCCAATCAAATGTGGCAAAAGAGCAAGCTGTAAGCTTAGCACATGGACTCGGGCCAACAGCTGCAACTAACGTTGGAGGCCTTTCCGGAAATTCTTTCGATACTCTTAGTCGGCGCAGCTATGCGTAGGGAAAGATGGCTTCTTGATTATACTATCGGTCGTCGGAAGATCAAAGCACAAACTAGCATTCATATAGAGTAGTTCGCTGGTACTAGAAGACTGAAAGCACACGAGATTCGCTTGGACACGATAGCAATAAGCATGACTGACTCCTACCAAGATGAGCGCCAACGAGATCTTGCCACCTAGGTCTAAGGATATTACACTGTGAAGCTCTACGAATAGAGATACGAATGGTCTCAGAGAGCGCTATAGACACCCTATTGCGGATCCGTGAAATACCATGAATCCATAGCTTCGATTTGCAAAAACTCTAGCCCCATAGGGCCTATCAGATCGAGAGCCATTATTTCATTGCGCGTAGCCGCCCTCTTGGCTGATCTTTTTTCCGTGGCGTCTCCTTTCCTCTTCCTTGACGCCGGGGCCTGATGATTCTTCTTGTTTTCTGAATAACCCCAGGAAGACGTGCCATCGTATGCTCTCTCGATATTTTCAGTATAGTAAGGCGTGTGATCATTGCCCTCCTGCACAAAATTCTCATAACTCGGTGGAGGCAGTGGTGGTGACACGTCTGTATCAGCGTGTTGGTGTATTCTCTTCATGTGATCCATGAGATCCCAGCGGCGGGCAAATGGTTTGTTCGCTTGGCCACGCTCACAATCTTTGTACAGACATGGAAACGTCGGTTTTTGTCCATGCATGCCGTGAAGTTGTCTCTCGTGGCGGTACAAAACGGGAGGTGAGGAGAATTGAATGTGGGAGCACTCAACTGCTCCGCAGCGGTAAGGCTTGAAGTGAGAATCTAGGTGCGTACTAAAGGTCTTGATTAGTGCTATAGAAGGTAAAGGACAAGGTGATCTTACAAGAAACGAGACTGGAACCTTTCTGGCTGAAAGGCGCATTCTCCGTCGAGGCGAATGGACAGTGATATTTTTCTTTCTCCGCCTGAATACCATAGTAGGCATGGCTACGAGGTGCCGCTATTGCGATGGGGTCGGACTTAGTCTTATTAGAGATCTGAAGCGCACCTATACCGTTATCCGTTTCGAACGCTGGTGACGTTGCGGTTTCGACAGTTGACAGATAGGTCCGGTCAGAACCACCAATGGCAGTATATCCCATAGAGTTGCTTGTGAGAATGTTGTCAAATACCTGCTCCCAGTGGCTCGGATTATCGGCCTTAGTGAAGCGATTAGACCGATCTGAAGCCGGGTTGACTGATACATGACTAGGCCACAATGCGAGGTCGAATTAGCCCTGGTCGATATGGGTCATAGCAGCACATGCGTCATTGTGTATAAGAGTTGGGCCGGCTGTCTGTTATGGATAGCCGAATGTCAAATCGGCCGTGAGTGCTACGAGGATGTTGGCTGCATCTCTGCAACTCGACTACGGTCAGCCTCTGCTGGATCTAAAGACAAAATTCATAACACGTACGATACCGCCTCGTGAGAATGGTTGTACTCCGGATGGGATAGCGCTTGTGTCTTCATACGTCAGATATGATTTACTTTGAAGACCAGGCCCACTTACTTGTATATCCTGCACTGCTAATAGGTCTTCATCCATAGGCTCGTTCCATCTCATGAGCCATCTGGTCGCTTTTTCATTCGATGGGACTGGAACACGGGTAATGTTCTCTTGATACAGTCCCATTGTTAGCAAGTAGATGCTTTAAGGGTTATGGTTGGGGATGATAGAAAAGGTGGTAGATGCCTTAGGCTTATGTTATCTGCCAGTACAATCAACCCGTGATCCCTGGCCATGTTACGGTTCGGTCGCAACGTTGTATATGGGAGGCTTGAAGGACATATCGCGATGTTTGTGAAACTTGGAATGATTGGATGACGGCATAGGCTTAGCTGGGGAGGAGAGCTGCGCGTCTAGCTCAGCGGATTTGCGACTTCACTTTATGGAACCGGCCTCAACCCTTGGGCCAAAATAATTCTGGCGCCGCCAGAATTTTAGCATGACCCCTACCTTAAGTCTGCGCCTCCAGATGTCCTGCCCCCTTAATAATATATCTCTTGCATCGCCAGATATGGGTGCTGAAATCAGTGGAAAGTTTGCGATCGACAAGGCCCATGCCGCTGGTACGGCAGTGCGTCCGTACAAATCTATCAAAACGCTGGGGTTCCACATACCACAAATGTGCCAGTATCTCGGTCTGACGCCCTCAAGGATGCTTCTTGTATCCGTCAACATATCAATAATTATATTCTACTACTAATATTATTATAACTATAAAGGCTTTTACATTTAAACTTTAGTATATGTGAAAAGGGAATATCTACTTCTTGAGACACCAGTCCGAAGCCAGAACACAGATTGACGTACTACACACAATGACATATAAAAGCACTGTCTGAGAATAGCAAAGAAATATCATCGCTGAAAGGCTTGGCGTTAAGGGTGCCTCGCGTCCGCACCACACGGGTCTTCAGCAGCACCCAGATCTAGGAATGCATCCTCAAACACCAGTCACTATTTCTATGGGGGCGATGAGACCTCGTCTTTCCAAAGATAAAATCAAATCCCCGCCCTCTATCTGACAACTTGGACATCTTGGTCACAAACAGCCGGTTTCCACGCCCGGAGACTGTTGGATCTCCGGACGAGGAGGTTATAAACGAGGACCACAATACCTTGGCTAAAGTCGAGATTCCTCGTATAATATTCCCAAAGCTCGAGAAGCTGGGTATCGTCTTACTCGTCGCCTTTGCTTCTGTGTTCTCGCCGCTCAGCAGCTTCATCTATAATCCTGCCTCCACCTCTGTAACTAATGATTTACACATCAACCTATCGAGGGTCAACCTAACAACAATATCCTACGTGATCGTATGCGGAATCGCACCGACGATATTAGGCAGCATTGCAGACCAGCTGGGGAGACGACCTGGCTATCTGCTCATGTTCTTCGTCTATGTTCCAGCTAATGTTGGAACCGCTCTGTAAACCTCTTACCCGGCTCTATTGATCCTTCGCATGCTACAGGTGCAGGGGGCTCGGTCACTATTGGAAACGGCTATGGTGTCGTTGGCAACGTACATGGGATTCTTGGGGTGTGACCCAAACGTTGCGCCTAGCCTAGGACCGATCCTTGGAGCTGTTCTTGCCCAGAAGGCTGGAGGGCGTTGGACTTTTAGCTTTCTGGCTGTTTCTGGGGCTGCTTGTCTGGTGATGATTTCTATTGTACAGCTGCACGCAAGATTGTCGGTAACGGCTCCTGCCTCGCTACCGGCCTGAACAGAAGCATCGTGACGACATGGCAAGAGGAAAGAGATAACAGCTCATTTGAGCAACAGATGGGCGCGTCAGACGATGCTCTCTACTCTCATGAAAGTTGATTCATTTCCTATCCGTTTAATCAAGTTTTTCTGGTGATGGGAACCAAGGGTGTCTGGCATCAAGCAATGATACTCACAAATAACCACCACTACATCTCTAGCCGTCAAGGCTTCTCCACGTCCAGCAGTAACACTTCTCAATCCCAGAAGCTTACCTTCGCAATATTTCATGCTTATCTACGAAATATAATTTACCTACTTCCTCTCTCCACGCTGCCTACAATCGCTTATGCTTAAGTCTCAGAATGTCACCTCTGTTGGAAATAAGCCCTTCTGCCAAGACAATAAGCGAGTGGCCACGTCTACAAAGTCTTATTGTCTCGTTATCTTGTTCCTAGGCACCTTTTCAGACATCTAGCATAGCCAAATCATCCATCATACCCCCGAGACCGTTCAATAACCTCCACCCATCTATCCCTCTCATCCTCCAATTCTTTATCGGAGGCTCGATTACCATTATCTTCAACGCATGCATCCTTCGCACCATTCTACAGCTCAGGCTGCCATGCACATCGTCCGCTGCACCTTCGCCGCTGGCGGCCTTGCTGCTTTACAACCGTTCATCGACGCTGTCGGCGTAGATTGGTGTTTCACCATGATTGCTCTGGTAACCGGGGGCACGGCCACGGCATGCGTTATCATCGGAAGGGTGTGGGGAGAGAGGTGGAGGAGACAAAGGCATAGCTCACAAAGCCGCGATTGAAGAACATGAGTTGAGGTATCGTTTAGTGATGGTGAAAGCCAATTTGGCGCACAATTTGCTGGCTCCATACCGAGTCACCATGTCTATCGAGGATCCGTGGCAGAGCATATGGAAGTACTCCAGAAAGCATGGAATAACCGCGGTTATAGACACCTTACGCCTCGCTACGCCATTTCCTATATTCTCATTCACTGAAAAAGCTGGTCCGGCATACTATACGGCAACCGTGGTGATAAGAGCCTTCAAGACATTGGTAACCCTCCAAAAAATAGCGCTAGCTTAGTATCACCAGTTACAAAGCAACGCAGCCCATCCCTATTACGCCCGGTATACCAGCCCCATCATCGATGACTCCCTAAAACCTTTGTGAAACCCTGCCTGTCACTTATAGTAAAAAGGCCTCGGGTGGAATGGTAAGTAAAGACCCAAGCCCCCCGTTACCGTTAGCAAGTGCCCTCATCCTTTTCCCGAACCTCACCATCCTCTCCACCCAATTTGATACGGTGTTTGGAGAGTCGTGGACGCGTGGTGACTCATTAATAAACTTTATCGCTTCTCGCTTTAATGATGTGAGGCTCCGTGGTTTATGGATGCAGTGTAAGTCATAGAGTGCCACAGCGTAAATACAAGTAAGAATCCATTTATCAGCGCGTCGGCGCTGCAGAACTCGCAGGTGCTTGAAGATTGTTATTATAGTGGTGTGCTCGAGAAGCCTCTCGGGTCGTTGGCTCCACTTATCAATATATGGTCGGAGGTTCCTAGCGATGCATATGTCGGACCTCCATTATCGGAAGCCAGCTCCTCTCTATTACACTCTAGCAATCGATCTTTCTTAGAAGCCTCCCCAAGGAGTTTTTCCATTGCCTTTGCTGATTCTCCATACCTGAACGTCCACTACGATAAAACAGTCAGTATGTTTGCCATTGCAAAGAGCGCTCTACGATCTGACTTTAGGGTCTTCTAGGATTTCCTCGAGGCCGGCGCCTCGGTCAGCGCATACTTGGGACTGCAACATTCTTTCCCCCATTGTCGTTGCGTGATTGAGTTTTCTATTATCGTTGAAGTATGATTCCAGAACCTTAACTTCTTGATTTCTCTGTTCATGCCAAGCTTTCCTGTATACGCTAAATCACTTCCCGTAAGCTGCGCGATACCATATCTAGACAAGGCGAGCCGCAGCCTAGCAAAAGGACGCAAAAGGTCTAGCGCGCAAGCTACTTTGCCAACCACCTGTGGCAGATTTCTGGCAGGCAGATCATCCAGGAATCTCTTTCAAAGGAGGCTCTGATCAGCGGGATGGTATGCTCCAGTCCCGGCCAGTGTAGCCATTAGATATTGTTGAGCAACGTGATTATGGCTATCTGCATAGTACTCTAGGGAGGTAAGAACAAGGAGTTGAAAACTCTGTTCCACATGATCCATGCCCGGACGCTAGCATGGATGGGGCTAGATGCCCATTTCTAACACTCCCCCTCATGTAGTACCATCCCATGCTAGATCAACGGTGACAACAATCCAAATAAGAAAACAACATCCCTCGGAGGTAGGTATATCATCAGGCTTGAGGCGAGGCTATCGTTGAGGTGATTCCGATATATAGTTGTTGAGTATCGGCCCCTGAGTAAGTCCGGAATGGTAACCGCTGGAAGAGAATCTTCAAAGTCGTCGGAATAGCTAGGTACAGACCTTATTGATAATTCTGAATCTATTTCTGAAGGAATTGAGCCGTTGCAAGTATGCTAGGTGCGTATTCTGACGCAGCCTATAACATATAGCTCCTCCAGTATAGTATCCGTCGCTCTCCCAACATGGTATCACTCCTCCTACTGGCAGTATGACGTGCCTGCCAGGGTATCGCTGTCGCTCCCGCTCCGCTCCCTCAACCTGGTATCACTCCTCCTCTTGGCGGCATGGCGTGCCTGCCAGGTCGCTCCGCTCCCCCAGAGTGTCGCTACCGCTCTAGGTCGTCGCTCCCCTAGCCCGGTATCACTCCTCCTCCTGTTCGTCGCTTCCGCTCCTCCCACTCTCCCCCTCTCGCGTCACGGTAGGAATTATCGGTAGAGCCGTGCGGTGGAGGTAGGAAGGCAAATGCCGAGAATGAGTGAAGTGGCGGGAGAAACCCACGAAAAAGCTCCCCCTAACTTCGTTTGAAATTGGCGGGTGGGAGGGATGATAGGTAGGTAAATGGCGGAGGGATAAGAGGAAGGTAAATTGGCGTAAAGCTGCTCCCCCTGGAATGGCTCCGCTGTTATTGAGAAGAATATAAGAATTGAAATTGAATAGCCGTCAGAGCGTCGGGATCGAGGATGATGTGATTCAAATGGCTTCGTATCGTCTGATTTGAACTGTCTTGTCTGATGATGATTCGTTCTGCTCACACGGTGAGCTTTCGCTACAGGCGAGGAAGGATCCAATAAGTTTGCTCCCTTGGGCGGCCTTTGGCTCCCTGGCGCCTACCAGCCTAAATCCAGGCGACCTGACAGATAGGTATGAGCTTTTACCACAGGTAAGGAAGTGTCAGGTTTGCTCCCTCATAGTACTGCACCACAGGTTTAGTACCGAAAATTGCGCCCACAGGACTAACAAATAACCGCTGCTACGGGAGAGTACATCATATGCCTAGGCAGCTGGTAAGGCTACCGGGCTCATAACCTGTTGAATAACGTGTTGGCAGCGTGATTATGGCTATATGAATAGTACTCTAGAGAGAAAACTCTGTTCCACATGATCAATGCCAAGACGCTAGCATGGATGGGGCTAGATGCCCATTTCTAACGAAGGTCATCAAGAAACGCTATCACAATGATGGCCTTGTAGATATCAAACCTATTTACCTCCAATTCATAGCGAGCGAGCATGCCATGCTCCCTTTCGAGGGTCATAGACTCTTACAGTTCAGCTCAAAGATTTCAGGAAGTCACGCCAAGGGGGTAAAAGGATGCATCGACAGTCACTCGGGTCGAACAGGTCAGCTTTGGCTCTCGGATCCGATGCTGGAACGCGGCTGTCGATGAACGGGGCTTTTACAATTGGCCAGAGGTCCATGGATCGACAGAAATCTACGAGTAGGTATGTTACGACATTTCCTTTTGCTTTGTAACAACTTTCCTGGCAACCATTCAGCGGTATTGTCAAAACCAATGCTCTACCCTGCGATCCCAATTCTGTCGTGGGTGCCGTCTATCATTTGCCTCATATATCGCAGCTGTCTCCCCAATTCTCATAATAGTTGGAACAGCGATAAAAAGAGTGAAACCATCCACGCAATCCGTAACATCAATGTGGGCGAACAGATTACCATCTCCTATGACAATGGCGGTCCCTCAGACTCTCGACGTATTTATCTGGAGAAGGCATTTGGCTTCGACTGCAATTGTAGAGTCTGCTCCTTTCCACTTCCCGATCTCCAAATCAGCGACGTTCACCGCCTCCAAATTCAACACATGGATGACACAATCGGCGATCCAGATCGTGTTGTTAAGAGGCCAGATGATTGTCTAGCAGAAATTTACTTCTTACTTCAAGTCCCCGAGAAAGAGTATGATGGTAGTGCTAGTACTTTGATTGCAAGGCTTTCTTGTAATGCCTTTTAAATCAACATCACTCATGGCGGCCAGGCTAGAGTGGGCGTTTTTGCTCAAAGGGCTCACGAATCGCGAATGATTTGCGAGGGCGAAGACAGGCCCGAGACGCGAAAAGTGAAGGAAATCGATGGAGTATCCAGCGAAGCACAGGAATTTTGGTACATCTAAAAGATTGGTGCCGAAGGGACGTTGACCCCGGGAGCTCAAATTTGAGCAGGGGAAGCTGTAACCCATTACTTTACGGCTATGGCTTGCAGATCGGTCAGTCCCAAAATAAGGATATACACAATGTGATGGCTGTTGGCTCAAGAGGCTTAGCAAGCGGCTCGATCATCTACCGTTATAATTCTTGGTAGTGAAGCTCGACATAGGCATTGCCTGTTATGTGGTATTCTAAAACCTCCCCACTATGGAAATATCGGCGTATTGACAATAAGGCGCCAGTTTCTAGGATTGAAAAATGGATGGGCCGACCTTAGAAAAAGAGATCATCATTGCAAAGGTCCAAGCAACGAAAAGGAAGCCTGGACGACAGAAGGTCTACTCAGTAATCAGAGCGTTTGACCAATAATTAACATTAATGGACAATACGTAGGTTTATAAGGTCAAGGAACGCAAGCAAAGGAACCGCAAAGCTCAGCACGAATACCGAAAGCGTGGGGAAGAGCGTATCAAGTCGCTGGAGATATCGCTGAAGGATTCAACACAACGAGGCGAGCGTAAAGCAGAGCACATCATGTTCCTGGAAACGATGTTGGAGGATTCCAGGCAACGGGCGATGCATCTACAAGAAAGTGACCGTCTACTGCAATACCTTTTTTTTTTTTCAAGCGTATGCTCCTGGAGAATGGTAAGAAATCTAGTCAAATGACTCTTCTATCTCTTCTCATCCAAGGTTTAGGGATAGATATCCAGGCCGGGATCAATAAGCATCAACAGCAAAACTTTGATTCTGCCATAGCTGTACCCGCACCCAAGGCAGACCTGCAACCAAAGACGAGAAAGGCACTCGGCTCAAGACTAGGAGCAAGCACTGGCAACACGGCCAATCCACTGTCAGATCCAAATCCACTTCCACAGCAGAAGCACATGGACCAGCTAGGCAAGCCAATTTATTCCCACCTTTCCCATTACTCATGCTTATCAAGGTCACCGTATATAGAGAGAGAGAGTACCAAGAGAACCCACTCATATTTGTTCCAAACGAAGAAGACGTAGAGAATCAAGCAGTCGGACTGATTCTCTACCCTGAACCTCTCTTTAAGCGCTCTGTGCCCCAGGATTGGGCTCCTGTGCTGTCGGAAAGCGGAGCTCAGGCGTTGATGCAGCCTCAGACGGTGGGGGGGGTTGCGTGGGAGCCTCCCTCGCACACAACAACTCAGAGTCTTTACTCAAGCCATTCATCGACTGCTGCTGATCCATCGAGCCCCATAGCGAACATGTAACCTCCGACGCAAGCTAATCCCATCATCCAGACATTGGCCCATTCTCATCGTTTAGTGGAGTTGACGGGCTTTAAAACTTCTGTGAACCCTGGCGCAGTCTATATCTATAGCATCGCGGGAGTGTCTGGGTCAATTGAAGGGCACTAATCGGCGTTTGTGTACGGTCACCTGGGGACCTTCTGGGGATGCAGCTATGCCACAAACAGGGGAGGAAGATTCAATACTTATCTCCGACCATCGAGTTCCTCGTTCTCCGATTATAGTACTGTAGCTACTATCCTAAATGCAGTCCTAATTTTTCAACTACCGCCATCGTTCGAGAGCAAAGAAAGTGATCCAATTTCGACTAAAGTACGGGACTGAGAAACATGAGCTAGGAGCAGCATAGTACTCGGCGGCAGTATTCCCTCCTATTACGGATAATGCAACTACTTTATGGCTTTCCCCTTTGCACGGCAGGCATCAGATGAATCGAGCTGGCTTAGTAATGACAAGAGTAAAGTCAAGGGGTAGAAGGGCGCCGCAAACAAACAACTGTAGCGAATGGTACCGACGTTTTTCCTGCACTGGAGCGCCACCGAATATCAAGAATACAGCCAGGAGGGTGGTAGACGACAAGCCCATGTGGATTGCATGCACGCTAGCCATGTTATCACATGCGAAATGCCAGGTACAGAAGGCGAGGCCAGTGAAGTGGATCAAGTAATGGAGCAAAGTCAGGCATGGAATGCTATAATCGAAAATTCTGCAGCCTTGCAGCCAGCTGCACTTATGTAGGAGAGGGCATTCCCTCCTCAAATCTTACACTATGAGGGTGATCCACGCATCATATCAACATACGCGAAAGGAAATAGCAGTGCAAATGATCCGCA
>JAABUX010010281.1_pt1 | contig 10468 bp, 9 predicted proteins | sample 5561851 | NCBI WGS metagenome assembly JAABUX01 (sample SAMN10711883, study PRJNA513361) | rock metagenome | isolation source: Antarctica rocks | place: Antarctica: Victoria Land, Richard Nunatak red sandstone | collected 2016-01-03 | reverse complement strand
CGGCCGGCGGCGGCAATGTTGGTGACACCTGCCGCGCGCAGGAGGCCAAGGGTCGTGTTGCGCAGTGCGGCCATGACCTGGGGGATGGCCCCGCAGCGGACCTGGGACCGATCTTCATCGAAGGTCACATCGCGGACCCAGTGGGTGCGGTTCTCGATGTGCCAGTGGTCACGCAGGAGATGGAGGACCTCCCGTGCCCGCGCCCGCTCGGGGGCGAGGCTGGTCACGCCGTAGACCCGCTCGTGGCGCGTCTTACCCGTCTTCTTGAGGGTGACGTGGCGCTCGACGACGAAGACCTGGCGCGCCCCCGGCCAGGCGCAGTCTCCGGGGAGCAGTGCCCGCAGCGTCAGACGCCGCCGCTCAATGCGCCCGTGGCCGAGGTCGAGGGTCTGCGTCGTCTGGGGCGGCGCGGCCAGGTGCGGCGGGGTCGACAAGACCGCCGCGATGGTGCCACGCAGGCCCGGTTGGTTGTCCTTGGCCACCATCACATAGTCCCCGCCGCCCTCCAGGACGGTCGCGGCCACGGTGCGCTGGGTCAGCAGCGCGTCCACCGTCACGACGCGTCCCTCCAGCACGACCCCGCGTCGCACCTCCGGGAGCACCGGGATCTCATTGGTCTTGTCGTCCACGGATTCCTGGGCCACGGTCAGGCCCAGGCGCTGGCTCACCACCGAGAGCAGGTGCGCGCCGGGCGCGCCTTGTTTGCGGCTGCCCCGCAACGCCTTCCCGTCGCACGCCAACCCCTCCAGCGCCCCCTCCGGCGCCGGCGTCGCGGCCAGGATGCCCTCCGCCCAGCGCCCCAGGGCGTCCTCCAGGGCCACGGGGTCCAGGGCGCGGAAGAGCAGGTGCACCGTCGCCGCGCACGGCGTGCGCGTCCCTGCGAAGCCGAGCGCTTCCACCAATGCGGCCCCATAGTTGCGCCCCCACTCGGCGATGGCCCCGTAGCTGCGATAGCCGCACAGCATCGCCACGCACGCCAACGCCAACACCGCCGTCAACGGATACCGCTTCCCTCGCGCTTGCCGCGGATCGGGGATCTCTGCTAAAACCTCTATGAGCGGACGACACGGCTGGTCCATCGGACACCTCCTGTACTTGCACACACACGCACATGAGGATAGCCTACGTCATCCGCTCTTTTTTGTCCCCTCTCCGAAAACTAAATGGCCCTGCTCCCAGGGTCTGTGAAAAGTCAGGCAGAGCGGGTTCTGGGGACAAGCAAGCGGAGGGCTTTGGTGGGGCGGGAGCGGAGATGCTGCCGGAAGGCGGCGATCTCCGTGGCGCCGGTGCGCCGGATGAGGGTGAGGGCGAGATTGCGGCAGGCGGCCATGATCTGGGGGGCCGGACCGCTGCGCAGGCGGGAACGATCCTCGCCGAAGGTCATATCGCGCAGCCAGTGGCGGCTCTCGATGCGCCCGTGCCCGCGTATGAGCGTGAGCAGGCGGTCAGGGTCGGCGTGGCGGGGGGAGAGGCTGGTGATGAGATAGACCGTTTCTGTCGTCGTCTTCTCAGAGGTGCGGACAGTGCGGATGAGGCGGGCGATCTGGGCGATGCGCGGGAACGGAAAATAGGTGCGCAAGTAGCCATTGAGACGGGTGCTCGCACAGAGGGTGCGCGTGTCGGTGCGGCCCCGGCGGCGATCAATCGTCTGGGCGGTGCGCATGGTGGCGTACGGATCGGCAAAATAGGCGGCCAGTTCGGCGCGCAGACGCGGCTGGTTGTCCTTGACGGTGAACAGATAGGCGGTGCCATGGGCGAGGATGCACTGGGCCAGGGCGGTTTGGGTATGCAAGGCGTCAGCGGTGACGACGCGCCCGCGTACGGCGCGATGGGGCAAGATCTCTTGGGCCACGGGAATCTCGTTCGTTTTGTCGCTGATACGCACCTGCACGAGCGTTTCCTGGGTGGTGTGCGTGGAGACGGAGAGCAGCTGGGGGGCCGCTTGCGTCTGGGGGGCCGCTTGCGTCGCCGTGCGGGCACCGCGCACGACCTTGCCATCGAGCGCGAGGGGTTCGCGATCACGCAGGGGACGCGTCTGCTGGACCCAACACGCCAGCGCCCGTTCGATATGGACCACCGAGAGCCGCGGCAGGAGACGCCGATAGAGCGAGCCCGTTGGCGTCAGATGGCGGCGTGGTCTGCACACGCGGGCCAAGACACTGCGCTGATCGCGCGTCCAGCGCCCCACCGCCTCCAGTGAGTTGCAATCACACAACAGCGCGGCCACCACACAGATCAGGAGGAAGGGCAGATCATAGCGTTGTCCCCGGCGCTTGCGCGGGTCGGGGATCGACGCGAAAGCCGCCTGGAGCGTGCGCAAGCTCGTATCGGTGAACAAGGTGGCGCGCTCCGTCGCGCTCAGGTCGGCAAAGAAAGACGGCATCGGCGTATCCTGCATAGGGGATGGTCTCCTCATGATGGTGTGGTTGGTTCGACACCCTTAACCCTACCATTGGGCGACCATCCTCCTCTACATCGACTTTTCACAGACCCTGGGCGGAGAGTAGCCACCTTTGATTGGCGGCGCGGACATGTGGTAGAATTCAGCCGGCACGGTAAAAACAATTAAGACAACCGGCCTATATTGACGGAGGCGCATGACGTGACTATCTTCTCATCACGATCCACCGGTGTTCTACCTGGATGCGCCGTATAGACATAGCCCGTAACCACTAATACAGCTATTCCCTCAACGCACGCTCCCGCGAACGCACCCCCTGACGTCAGGAGTTGTGGTTGGCGCGCGGCGCTATGGCGTGGGGTCGTAATTTCGCTCCAACGCGGTTATAGCCACGGGCGCCTCAGGTAGCCAGACACTGGTATCTGAGCCTTGCCTGTGGTCTTTTTATGTGCGCGCGATGCGTCGCGGAACCTTTGACGCTGCCCGACCGGCCACGGTATTCTGTGGCCGGTCTCTTTTTGTGCGCGTCATCCAGAGTTGGAGTAGAGGTACAGCATGCCTATTCGTTTCGGCGACTACCGCCGTCTCCTCGGCGACTACCTGCGGCCGCAGTGGCCGGCCGTCCTGCTGCTGGCGATCTTGCTGGTGGTGAGCATCGGCCTGCAACTGGTCAATCCGCAGATCGTGCGATCCTTCATCGACACGGCGCAGGGCGGCGCGCGGCGCGCAAAGCGCCTTGCTCACGGCGGCCGTGCTGTTCATCGCCGTGGCGCTGGCGCCGCGCGCCGTGGCCTTCGCCGTCGTCTATCTTGGGGAGAACGTGGGCTGGTGCGCCACCAACGACCTGCGCGCCGACCTGACGCGCCACTGCCTGCGTCTCGATCTATCGTTCTATAAGACGCACACGCCCGGCGACCTGATCGAGCGGGTCGACGGCGACGTGACGCTGCTGGCCGGTTTCTTCTCGCGGGCGGTGGTGCAGATGTTGGGCAACGCGCTGCTGGTGCTCGGCATCCTGGCGCTGCTGTTTCGCGTCAACCCGTGGCTCGGCGCCGGACTCGGCGCCTACACCCTCGCCACCGTCCTGGCGCTACGCCTGGTACAGCGGAGCGCGACGCGGCGGTGGGCCGCGTCACGTCAGGCCAGCGCGGAGCACTACGGGTTCCTGGAAGAACACCTCGCCGGCACGGAGGAGGTGCGCGCCAACGGGGCCGAAGAGTGGGTGATAGGGCGTTTCTATCGCCTCATCCGTGCGCTGATGGAGCACCAGCGCGGCGCGCGCCTGGCCGGCAACCTGACCTACATGGGCGCGCAGGGGCTCTACGCGCTCGGCTACGCGCTGGGGCTGGGCGTCGGCGCGTACCTCTACACACACCGGGAGATCTCGATCGGCACGGCCTACGTGATCGTCTACTACATCGGCATGCTGTCCAAACCGCTGGAACAGCTCCAGCAGCAGGCGCGCACTATGCAACAGGCCGGGGCCGGCATCGGCCGCATCCGGGAGTTGCAACGGCTGGAGCCGGAGGCGCATCAGGCGGCGCCAGCCCCCGCTGTATTGCCGGCCGGCGCGCCGGCGGTCCTATTCCAGGGCGTCTCATTCGCCTACGACCACGATCGCGACGATGGGGAGCAGGCGCTGCCGAGCCCGCCAAGCCTGGACGCTGTGTCATTCCGCTTGGAGCCGGGACAGGTCATGGGGCTGCTGGGCCGCACCGGCAGCGGCAAGACGACGCTGGCGCGCCTGCTGTTCCGCCTCTACGACCCCACCACCGGGTCGATCCTCCTGGATGGCGTCGACTTGCGCGATGTCGCGCTGGCCGACCTGCGCGCGCATGTGGGTATGGTGACGCAGGACGTGCAGTTGTTCGGGGCCAGCGTGCGCGACAACCTGACCTTCTTCAACCCGCGCATCCTCGACCGCCGCATCGAAGGCGCGCTAGAGGACCTGGGGTTGTGGGAGTGGTACCGCGCACTGCCGGCCGGACTCGACACCGTCCTGGCGCCGGACGGCGGTGGGCTCTCGGCCGGGCAGGCGCAGCTGTTGGCCTTCGCGCGCGTCTTCCTGCGCGATCCCGGCCTGGTCATCCTCGACGAGGCGTCGTCGCGGCTCGACCCCGCTACGGAGCGGCTGCTGGAGCGGGCCGTGGACCGCCTGCTGCATGGCCGCACCGCCATCGTCATCGCGCACCGGCTGCGCACTGTGCGGCGCGCCGACACCATCATGGTCCTGGAGCACGGCCGCGTGGCCGAGTACGGGCCGCGCGAGTGGCTGGCCCGGGACCCCGACTCACAGTTCGCCCGCCTGCTCCACGCCAGTGGCGCCGGGCACGAGGTACCTATTGTATGAGCGCATCATCACACGCATCAACGGACACGACCGACGCCGGTCGCAACCGGAGCGATGGGATCGCGACGTGGACGTTCAACCGGCGCATGATGGCCTACCGGCCGCGGCCCTTCGCCGTCTACGCGATCTTCACCATGCTCTTTTTCATCGGGCAGCTCGCACCCGGCCTGATCGAGAAGGCCGTGTTCGACCGGCTGACCGGCGCCGCCACGGTCGCGCTCGGGCTGTGGGCGCTGGTCGCCCTCTACGCCTCGGTCGAACTGGCGCGGCTTGCCACCACCTTCGGGACGATCTGGGGCGACGTCACTTTCCAATACATCACGGCCGGGCTGTTGCGCCGCAACATCCTGGCGGCGGCGCTGCGCCGGCCGGGCACGGTCGCGTCGCCCATCGCGCCGGGCGACGCGGTGAGCCGCCTGCGCGACGACGTGGAGGAGGTGGCGGACTTCCCCACCTGGTTTCCCAACGTGGCGGGGCAGGTCGTGGCCTCGGCGGTAGCCATCGCCATCATGGCCCGCATCGACCTGACCATCACGCTGTTCGTCTTTATCCCGCTGACCGGCGGGGCGGGCGTCACGCGGCTGGCCTGGGCGCGTATCCATCGCTACGCGCACGCCGGCCGCGTCGCCGCCAGCGCGGTGACCGCCTTCCTGGGCGAAGCCTTCGGCGCCGTGCAGGCCGTCAAAATCGCCGTGGCCGAGGACGACGTGGCGGCCCACCTGCGCGTCCTCAACGAGGCGCGCCGCCGCGCCGCGCTGCGCGCCCGCATATTCAGCGAACTGCTGTCCGCGGTCTCGGACACCAGCGTGGCGCTGGGCGTCGGTGTGACCATCCTGCTGGCCGGGCGGGCCATGGCCGCGCACACCTTCACCGTGGGCGACTTCGCCCTGTTCGTCTACTATCTGTGGTTCACCACCGACCTGCCCTCGCTGCTGGGCGCCTTTGTCGGCGACTACAAGCAGCAGCAGGTCTCTATCGAGCGGCTGGTCGAGCTGGTACGGCCCGGACCGGCCAGCGCGCTGGTCGAGCATCACCCGGTCTACGAGCGTGGCGCGTACCCCGACCTGCCGCGCCCTGAGCGGCGCGACGGCGATCGTCTGGAGCGGCTTGACGTGCGCGGCCTCGGCTACCGCTATCCCGGTAGCGACAACGGGATAGCGGAGATCGACCTGTCGCTGCCGCGCGGCTCGTTCACGGTGGTGACGGGCCGCGTCGGCGCGGGCAAGACGACGCTGCTGCGGGCCGTGCTGGGCCTGCTGCCGCCCGCCGAGGGGACGGTCTGCTGGAACGGCGCGCCCGTCGGCGCGTCCGCTGACGCCGCCACGGCGTTCTTCCGTCCGCCCCGCGCCGCCTACACGGCGCAGGCGCCGCGCCTGTTCAGCGAGACGCTGCGCGACAACATCCTGATGGGCCTACCCGACGATGAAGACCGGGAGGACGGCGTCGACCTATCGGCGGCGCTCCGGTTGAGCGTGCTGGACGAGGACGTGGCGCGGCTGGAGCGCGGGCTGGACACGCTGGTGGGGCCGCGCGGGGTGCGCCTCTCCGGTGGCCAGGCGCAGCGCGCCGCGGCGGCGCGCATGTACGTGCGCGCGCCGGAGCTGCTGGTGTTCGACGACCTCTCCAGCGCACTGGACGTGGAGACCGAGCGCGCGCTGTGGGCGCGCCTCTTCGCGCGGCGTGGTGACGGCGTGACGTGCCTGGTCGTCTCGCATCGACGCGCCGCGCTGGAGCGCGCCGACCACATCGTCGTGCTCAAAGACGGCCGCATCGACGCGCAGGGCCGCCTCGCCAACCTTCTCTCCAGCAGCGCGGAGATGCGGCGACTCTGGGACGGCGACCTGGACGACGGCCCGGCGCACTAATGAGGATAGAAGCTTTCCTGAGCTACTGAGCATGGCAGACTCTCGTGTCCCTCGGGCCGATAATTCGACAATTCACAGACCCTGGGGTCCTCCGTACCGGGCGGGGCGCCGGGGAGGACGCGCCACGCCTCGCCCTGCAAGAGCCCACGCCGCCATTCCGCCCACAGGTGGATGCGGGCGTGGATGTCGGCGCGGGTGCGGCACTGGCGCGGGTCGGCGATGAGGGCGCCCAGCGCCTCGTAGGCGGCGATGGCGGGGAGGATGCCGCGCGCGGTGTGGTGGATATGCACGGCGTCCTCCTCGGGGACGGAGACGACACCGACGACGACTGTGGGGTGGGCCATGGCGCAGGCGGCGACGATCTCCGCGGCGTGGGCGAGCAGGACGCGCGCGGCGGCGTCGATGGCCGCACTGGTGTTAGGGCTGGACATGCTCCACCTCACTGTGGGGGCGGGGACGCCGATACGCCGCGTGCCGGTGGACCCACTCCATGCCCATGGTGATTTCGAGGCCCAACCATTCCTGCTCGACGCATGCATCACACCGGAGCTTGTCGGACGGAGCCGGCCGCGCGCACGTCGCGCACGTTTCCGCCTGATGGTCGGGTGCCGGCGCAGCCCGTGTCAGCGGGGCGTCGGGTGGCGCGTCGTTGTCCCACATGGTCACGCACTCCCACCGTCGTCGCCATTGCCGGCGCGCTCTACCCAGGCGAGATCGGCGCGCAGGATGTGGAGCACCGTGGCCGTGTCGACGGCGGCGAGCCCCGTCAGGTCGCTGTCGCGCCCCTCCCCAAGCTGGATGATGCCGAGGTCGCGCAAGCGGACCTGCCCCGGATCGACGGGTGTCGGCGGCGTCGGTGTGACGGGCACACTGGCCGCCACCGGTGGCGCGGGGACGGGCGGGAGGTCGCCCAGCGCGGTGCGGAGCAGGTTGCCGACGTAGCGGCCGACCGAGACACCCCCCTCGGCCGCCTCGGCGCGCAGGCGGCGCGCCAGGTCCAGCGGGAGGCGGATGTTGATGCTGCGCACGGCGTCCTCGGCCTGCCGGCGGCGCCACGCAGCCAGGTGTGCGTCGTCGTCGGGACGCGGCGTGGTGTAGACCATCGCGCTAACCCTCCCCTTCTCTGTCCGTCTCGCCGTCTCTCCCCTCAGTATCGCGCACCGTGCCCGTGGTCGCCGCGTGTGCGCCGGTGCGGAGAGCGCCGCCCGCGCGATAGGGGGTGTGTCGGGAGCCATCCCTCTCCTCACGTTATGTCGCATTCCCCTGCCGTGCCGGCCCGCCTCGTACGAGACCCGCCCCCAAGGATCTCCCCGCACGCTCCTGCTCACGGGCGGGGCATCAGCACGCAAAACTCGTTGCCCTCGGGATCGGCCAGCACCACCCACGGCACCTCACCCTGGCCGACGTCGACGCGTCGCGCTCCCAGCGTCAGCAGTCGCTCAACCTCGGCGGCCTGATCGTCGGGGACGAGGTCGACGTGGAGACGGTTCTTGACGACCTTCGCGTCGGGGACAGGAACAAAGACGAGCGCGGGGCAGCGCTCGGTCGGATCGTCGGGGGGCTCAATGCCGGTCTCGTGGGGTTCGGCATAGGCCACACGGTAGCCGAGTGCTTGACGCCAGAACTCAGCGAGGGCGGCGTGATCCTGTGCGTCGATGGTGACGTTGTAGAGGCGAAGAGCCATATCCACTGTCCTTTCTATGCATGTCTATGCATGGGTGCGTGTGTTCGCTTTGCGCCCAAGGCGATCAGCACCCTGGATCGTTACCCTCACCCTGTTGCCCCTCGCCCTGTAGCGTTCTTCACCGCGTTCAGATCTGTCACGCCGTCCGTGCTCGTGCGATGATGTCCTCGACGACCTTCGACTTGGCGTCGGCATAGTTCTGCACGTAGCGCCACTCTCGCCGCGCGAGCGCGCGCTTGGTCTGGGCGTAGAGGTCTCGATCGGCGGGATGGGCACGCAGCCAGTCCCGGAAGATCAAGCACCGCTCGATCTCCCCCGAGCCGACGGTGTACACATGCAGGTTGATGTTGACATCGGGACCCTTGAATAAGCGGTGCTGGTGCCACTCCGGCTCTCGGAGTCGCAGCACGTAGCCCGCCCTTTCGAGCGCGGGGACGTAGGACGGCTCGTCTGCGGAATCGGCGACGACGAGCAGGATGTCGATAATGGGCTTGGCGACCAAGCAGGGAACTGCGGTCGAGCCGATGTGCTCAATCCGTCTGGCGCGGTTGCCCAACACCTCCCGGATGCGCCTGACTTCTCGCTCGAAGTGCGCCGGCCAAGTCGGGTCATACGCGACGAGCGTGATAGGTCCATTATGGAACTCCGGCTCCCCGATGGTGACCTGTCTGATCTGCTCATCGGTCAGCGGTAGTGACGAACCAGTAGGGCGTTTCTCTCGCATCGCCGCTGTCCTCCGTTCCTCCAACAGTTTGCGGTAGCCGTAACTCAGTCGCCTGTACTGGCCGCAACGATGGCAGTGTCTGGGGATGCGCTCAACTCCGTCGCTGCTCTCATCGTGTGGCCTATAGCCAGTGTAATCCTCGGGCTCGTGTCTCTCATGGCGCCACCGCCGTGGTGGCGCGCTTGGCGGCCTGTAAGCGTTTAGTCGTGGCGCTGGTGGCGTAGACGGCGATACCCTCCACGCGCGGGTCGAGGGCGGCGTAGCCCTCGATGATGGCCGTGTCCTCGGCATCGGCGGCCAGAGCCTCGGCGACCTTCGCCCACTGTTTGCGGGCGACGAAGACGGTGTAGCGCGTGCTGGCGGGCGGCTCCGGGAGGCCCTTGGGCAGGTCCGGTACTTTCTCGCTCACGAGGGCGACGGCGACGGCCTGGCCCTGCTCGACGGCCGCGCCGGGTCGGCCAATGACGGTGATCTTCACGGTGGTTGCCCTCCCTATGTCCTGCTGGAGCTGTTGCGCGAGCGCGCGAAAGGTCTCGTCCGTCCAGGCCACCGGCGCGGGGGCCGCTGGGGCAGGTGCCGCCGGCGTGCCGCTCCCTCCGGCCCTCATGGGGCGGCCGCCTTGGCGCGGGAAGATGTAGTCTTTGTCCTCCCGACTGATCGCGTCGCTGGCGCGCACGAGGTGGAAGAAGACGCCACCGGGGGTACGGCGGCGGCCGTCGAGGAGGGTGAGCCCCCCGCTGGCCTCGATGGTGAGGGCCTGGCCGAGGACGGCGCGCGCCCGATCAGGACCGAGGCGGTCCACCGCGCGGGTGATGGTGCGGACGGGCGGGGGCATGGTCTCGCCGAGCACGGCGGCGATGCCACGGGCCAAGGCCCACACGTCGGGGGGCACGGAGACATACATCGGGGACGGCCGCAGCGTGTGCCCCTCCGGCAAGGCTGCTGGCGTGGTAGCGCCCTCCGTTGTCATGGTGATGCTATCGTGTTCAGCCGCTGCCACGTCAGTTATGTCGTGTTCCGCGCCCATCGTCGCCGTCGTTATGTCGTGTTCCACCGCGTCCTCCCGTCACGGGTCGATGCGCCAGCTACCCTCACTATAGACGAGCCGGCGTTCCGCGCGGCGCGTGTCCAGGCGCGCGAGCTGGGCCGGGAGCCCATCGAGCTCCTTTTTTATGTCAAATAGGTCGCGGCCCCTGATGGAGACAAACACGCCGTCGGCCTTGAGTTGGAGCGTGGCCGGCGCCGGGCGCTCCCCAACCCCGCTCCCGAGGGCGGCGGCGAGGGCCGGAACAACGCCAAGCGGGGCCGTCGTGGGGCCGACGAGCCGGGCCAGGGGCAGGGGCGGGCCGGACGCGGCCAGTAGGAGCACGCCCCAGGGGTGCTGCTCCTCCCCGCGCACGGGCAGGAACGTGTGCCGCTCGACCGTGACGCCGGCGGCGTGCAG
>JAABUX010010277.1_pt1 | contig 10471 bp, 9 predicted proteins | sample 5561851 | NCBI WGS metagenome assembly JAABUX01 (sample SAMN10711883, study PRJNA513361) | rock metagenome | isolation source: Antarctica rocks | place: Antarctica: Victoria Land, Richard Nunatak red sandstone | collected 2016-01-03 | reverse complement strand
CTTCGCCCAGAGACTCAAGACCCTCAAAGGGCTCACACCCTACGAATACATCTGCTCCATCTGGACAAAAGAGCCCCAACGCTTCAAACTCAATCCAACCCATCTAATCCCGGGACCAAACATCTAGTATAGGTATCGGACAGACATGGCCACCTTCGAAGAAAACGTAAAGCAACTCGAAACGGTCGTCGCCCAACTCGAACGCGGCGACCTCCCCCTCGACGACTCCATCCAGCTCTTCGAAGAAGGCATGCTCCTCTCCTCAGCCTGCAAGGAACAGCTCGAAGCCGCCGAAGGAAAGGTCCAGATCCTCATGCGCCAACGCGACGGCTCCCTCCAACCCGAGCCCTTTCCGCCGCAAGGTCGGTAGACTTGCGGTACCCGCTCTGACAGGCCTCTGCACAGACGAACGCCAACCTTAATCTATTGCTTAAATTGATTTCCGCTGTTCTGTGACCTCCGTATACTACCGTTATGAGCAGTTTGCCGCCTTTAGCTCCACCGTATTCCGTCCCGCCGTGTTCGAGAGCGAAAGATGATACGAAGAGCTGTTGCTACGCACAAATTATTCTCCCTCGCTCATCCGGATCACCTTAACTCGTACCTATCTTTGCAGCTCCTCCCGCGCAGTGTTCTAGTCTTAACTTCTGAGTGGTAAGGATGAGAATGGATAAGTTCACCGGATTGTTCGAAACCGCTCCAGATTACCCCACGCTGGTTAAGGCAACAATGCTAAACAGGGGAGGCTGCTCATGGAGATGATCGTGGATACGAGCAAGCCCAAAGTCGTCTTTCTGGACCGTTACGCCATCCGGGCGCCACTGCGCCCCTTGAACTTTCCGCATACCTGGGTCGAGTATCCAACCACACCACAGGACTTGGTGGTTGAGCGACTGCAGGGTGCGACTATCGCAATCACAAATCGCGTTTTCTTAGATGCCGGTACGCTTCAGCAGCTTCCCGAGCTTCGGCTCATTGCTATGTCCGCCACAGGTTACGAGTGCATTGATGTTGTCGCCGCCAAGAACGCCGGCGTGACCGTAACGAATCTGCGAGACTGGTCGAGCATCGCCGTTGCGGAACACGCCTTCGCCATGCTGCTTGCGGTTCGGCGACAATTACTCCTCTATCGAGGGTCGGTGACCCAGGGCGAGTGGCAGCAATCAGCTGGTTACGGCGTCTTGAAAGAACCCTTACCGAGCGACCTTTACGGGGCAAATCTTGGAATTGTGGGCTATGGAAATCTAGGAAAACGAATTGGTCAGCTTGGAAGCGCATTTGGCATGAGCGTACTGATCGCAGACAGGAAGGGCCAAGCTGCGCGTGATGGCCGCACCGCATTCCAAAAGGTCATCGAGGCTTCTGACGTTCTTTGCATAACATGTCCATTGACTCCGGAAACAAGAAACCTGATCGGTCCGGAAGAAATCGCCGGGATGAAGCCGACAGCTACGCTGATCAACACCGCTCGGGGTGGGATTGTGAACGAGGAGGCGCTCGCTCGGGCATTGCGGGAAGGCCTGATTGGAGGGGCAGGCGTCGACGTTCTTGCGGAAGAGCCGCCGCGCAATGGCAATCCCTTGCTTGACCTCTCACTTCCAAACCTTGTCGTCACGCCGCACATGGCTTTTGCCAGCCATCACGCGCTCGGCATCCTGGCGGAGCAGCTGATCAGTAACATCGAATCCTTTGTCGTTGGAGATCACAAGAATGTCGTCTCATAAAACAAGGATGGCATCAGCATCCTAAGCCTCCCACCGTCGCATCTCGTCGATGCATCTGGCTACAAGTCGTGCATCATGTACACGTCCGCGTGCTTGTATCCCATCGGCGGCAACTCCTCCGGCGGCACATGTCTGAAACCCATCGCTTTCTAAAGGTGCACCGCACTTGCAAGCACGTTGTTGCTGCCCAGAAACGCCCGCCGCGCGCCAAGCAGCCGCGCCTTCTCCAGAGAGCAGTTGCAAGCTAAAGTGACCTCCTCGGGTTTCAAAGGCGAGTGGACGGAGATCGCCCATGGACATCAGTTTCGTTCTACTAATAAGACAACCCTAAGTTGGTACGTAAGCACTGGAACTCTTCATTGCCAAGGCAACAAAGAAGCAACTCAAAAGTTGAAGGCTGCGCTTCTGCTACGTCGACATCGCCTGTTTCTGCCGCTGAATTCTCAACTTACTCGGAGCCTCCTTTAGAGAAACCAAAGGTGTTCGTTGTACACGGGCACGACACTCAAACACGTGAACAACTTGGAGCTTATTCTTCATAAGCTGGGATTAGAGCCATTTGTTTTAGCCAACGCAGGTGGCGGGGGAATGACAATCATCGAAGCGCTTGAGCAGGAAATGGTAAAGCCTTCAGATACGCGCTCATTTTGAGATAGTGCTTTTAATCCTAATGAGCTGAGGTGGGCGAAAAGCGATGGGGAGGTGAACCGTGAGCCGCGAGCACGACAAAACGTTGTTCTCGAAATGGGTATGTTGATCGCTGCCCTTGGAAGAAAGCATGTAACAGTTCTTAAGAGAGGACATTTAGAGTCTCCATCTGATGCTCAGGGAATCATCTATCTAGCATTTAATGACCACGTCAGGGAAACCGTTCCGAGGCTAGCAGATCGTCTTCGTGAAGCAGGTTTTAACCTCGCACCGGAAGCCATCACCCGAGCAGCATCGTAAACATGCCGGGTGCCCCACATCTCGATTTTGAGATGTGGAACACCCCATCCAATTGATTCTGAGACGTGGACGTCGCGCGTCCGCGCAACGGAGAACTACCCTCTCCGCACCCCGTCCTTGTCAATCCCCCATCACCCAAACCGTGATCTTGACAAACAGCGCCCACCCCGCCCACCCAGCCCCCCGTCTTGCACCAGAACCTCACTCAACCCCCTACCCCAGCCCCGCCCGTGTCAAGTACCAAGAGTCATGCATCTCATCCCGGAAGTACTGTTGACGCTGCATACTTATGCACCATCAACCATTTCCATACATTTGCGCCGCGCAAATACAGCCAAAAAATGCCCTTTACACACCTGATTTGGTCACTTCGCAACCACTTGTCGCGCCTCCAAATGCCCCCGCACAAACCCGACCAGCTCCGGCGACTGATACAATGGCGCTCGTACCGGAAACCGAGGTTTACCCTCCACCAGCCGCCCCGAAACACCCTTCCACTGCGGCGCAAGCGCTCGCTCAACCGCAATCACCGCATCCGCCCGGTCCAGAAACAGCCGCGCCGACTCCTTGAAGTCCGCCGTCCCCGCATCCAGTACGCTCAGGTACAGGTCCGGTTTCAGGAACTGCATCACCGAGTTCGACTCCACAATCGCATGCCGCGACACCCCTAACTCTTTATGAATGCGCGGCATAGCCGAAGCCAGCATGCCCACCCGCGTCCGCACCCACAGCGACCGCTCCGCCCCGGCCCGTAGATACCGCCCACTGTCCGTCGAGGGATCCCCATCCAGACGCTCCGTGCTCACAGCCAGCGTATGATCGTCCGTCTGGCAGTCGCAGGCAGCCCCGTCGGCGGTGCAAAAGCCATGCCCATACTGCGTAATCTTGAACGCCGTCCACCTAAACTCCGGCAACGCCGCGATCAGCCCCGCTATCACCGAAGTCTTTCCGATATTGCGGGAATGCCCCCCAATCACCACCACTGCCACGCTCTACTTCCCTTCTTCACTCTCGCGCTTACGGCCGCTCCTGGTCAGCCGCGCCAGCGTAGCCAACTCTCTTAAATACTGAGAGATAGGCCGCGCCGGCGTCCCCCAGAACAGCACCCCCGGCCCATCAATCCGCTTATTCGACGGTACCCCGCACTGCGCCCCCAGAATCGCCCCAGGCCCGATCCTGACATGGTCCGCAATCCCTACCTGCCCCGCCACAACCGCCCCCGCCCCGATCGAACTCGACCCCGAAACCCCCGTCTGCGCCGCAATCACCACGTCCGCCCCCACCTGCACGTTATGCCCCACATGCACCAGGTTGTCGAGCTTTGTCCCCCGCCCAATCCGCGTCTCCTCCAACGCCCCGCGATCCACAGTCGCGTTCGCGCCGATCTCGACATCGTCCTCAACGACAAGCCTGCCCTGCTGCGGGAATTGCGTGTACCCGCCCGTCTCAGCATCACGCACATACCCGAATCCATCCGACCCCAGCACCGCTCCCGCATGCACAATCACGCGCCTTCCCAGCCGCACGCCCGGGTACAGCACCGCCCGCGGATACACACGGCAGCCGACCCCGAGTACGCAACCCGCCCCAATCACCGCTCCCGCATCCACCCGCACTCCCTCGCCAAGTCGAACCTCATCCTCGATCACCGCAAATGCGCCAATCGAAACCTCCCGCGCAAGCTCCGCGGAAGCGGACACGAACGCCTGCGGATGCACCCCGGTCGGTTTCGCCGGCGCGCGCAGCATCTGAGCAGCCAGCGCAAACGCAAGCCTGGGCTGCGCCACAACCAGCAGCGGACGATCTCCATTCATTGTCAGGGCCAGTTGCCCGGTCGTCAGGATCGCCCCTGCCCTGCTCTCCTGCCCGGCGCTCAATGAGCGCTCATCCTCCGCGAAAACAATGCTTTGGGAGCTGGCCTCATGGGCGCTGGAAACGCTCCCGATCAGCTGTTCACCCGCCGATACGGGCCGTAGTTCCCCTCCGAGAGCCGCAGCCAGTACGCCGAGCGACATAGGCTTCTGGGCTGGCATGAGGCGCCTCCAATCCGGTCAGTGCCCGGTTAACGCTCTGTTCAGTAAGGATGCTCAGTAAATAGCTGGCTCGCCGGCCGGCCGCGTCTTCCATCGACGATGCACCCACAACCACTGCTCAGGATACGCCCGAACCACCCGCTCGATTGCCGCAGTGCACCTGGCCGTATTCTCAACCGCGTCTCCTTCCGCATCCCCGGTACGTCGCATCTCGATCTCCGGGTAGAAGTGCAGAACGTACTTGCGTTCGTCCCCGTGCCACAGCAGAAAGCCCGGCAGCACCGCGGCCCCGGTCTTCACCGCTACCCGCGCCACCCCGGACGCCGTGCAGGCCGGCACTCCAAAAAACGGCACAAACACTCCCTGCGGCGGCGTCATGTTGGTATCCATCAAAATGCCCACCGACGCTCCCGAGCGCATGGCCCCCAGCAGCCCGCGCGCGAAATCATCCTTGCCCAGCACCTGGTTGCCATGCAAACAACGAATCCCGTTCACAAACGCGTCCACACGGGGATTATCGAGTCGCCGGATCACCATGCTCATATGGTGGCCCATGAGCGAGTGGTAATAGCTCGACAACTCCCACGCGCCCAGGTGCCCGGTCACAATCAGCACCCCCCGACCCTTTGCCTGCGCCTGCTCCCAATGCTCCAGGCCTTCATACCGCAGAAATGACCGGGTATTCTCGGGCGTGTAGCAGCGCAGTTGGCAGAACTCGGCAAGCTGCCAGCCCAGGCTCCGATACATGCCCCGTAAGGTATGCTCACGCCACTGGAAGCTGGCCTGCGGGAATGCAATCCCGAGATTTTGCTCGCCGGTGCCGCGTAACCGGGAAAGCGTCCTGTACGCAAGGGCGCCCAGAATTTGCCCCATCCAACGCGCCGTTGAGCGTGGGGCTGCTCCCAAAAGGCCGACCAGCGCGCGCACACACCAGAACTCGAATAGCTGCCGCAGGAAACGCCTTTCCGATCTCGAAACACCCTGTCCCAGTCTACCGGGGAAAGCGGCGCACGAAAAAGCCGGCCCTCGAGCGAGGGACCGGCTTCTTTGACCTGGTTCAGATACGCTCGATCTAGCTGGCCTGCGCTTTATGAAAATACTTGGCCACAGTCGAGATAAACGTCTTCGCATCAGCCGGCGGCAAGACATTGCCCTTCAGAATCTGCTCAAACGTGTGCGGCTGCCCATAAAAAGCGGTCGTATCGTCCGTATTCTCAAATACCGCAACGCCGTTCAAATCTATGCCCGCAAAAAGCCCCTTCGACCGCGACCAGGTCAACAACTCCGACTGGAGCTTCCAGTTGGTAGCTGCCTGCGTATCGCGACCGACCGGGCCGGCTGCCGCGCTCGCATCGGCGCCGATTTTGAACTTGCTTTTCAGCAGGTCCTGAAAACCCTTCTGGTTGACCGCGACCAGCACTAGGTCCGTACCCGATCCGCCAATCTGGAATCCGACTGAACCGCCCGTCATCTTGATGAAACCAGGCGCGCTCCAGCCATGCCCCGTGCGGCAAGTCACCACACCTTGTCCGTACTCAGCGCCGAAGATGAACGCTCCCTTGAGCAACCCGGGAATGACCCCCACGCAGGTAGCCTGCTCCAGAATAGAGTCAGGGATCTGTTTGTCAGGCGTAGCCATAATGGCGTTCATCGTGTCCGTGGACGCCTGCAGACGCTTGTCGATCGTTGCCTTGTCGCTGGCGGCCAGCGCCGGAATACTCATGCCTGCCATACATAGAACTGCTAACAGCTTTTTCATAAACGTACTCTCTCCAGTTCACCACAAACTTATACGGGAAGCACCATAGCAGGCACAGGCAAGATGAGCCAGCCCTAAATGCCTTCGCAGAATTGAGATGCAGATATCCAGAGAAGAGCAGCGCCTCCAGCCAAATCCAGTGAAGCAGTGCTCAGGGACTCCTGCACTAAAAAAAAGAGGGGTTGGTCCTGCGGTCGCCCGCGCTTCCAACCCCGTTCCCCAGATCTGCGTTGTTACTGGTTACTTTATATAACCATTGTGTTCGTCGCGCAATATTACTTTTGTGCTATCTCTGTGCAAATCCGTGACTTTCGAATCATAACTTGGGGAGTACAATTCCCTGCTGTCCCTGATACTTCCCTCGCCGGTCCGCGTAGCTTACCTCACAAGGCTCATCGGACTGAAAGAAGAGGATCTGACACAGCCCCTCATTCGCATAAATTTTGGCCGGCAGGGGCGTGGTATTTGAGATCTCGAGCGTTACAAACCCTTCCCACTCCGGCTCGAATGGCGTGACATTGACGATAATGCCGCACCGCGCATAGGTCGACTTGCCGACGCAGATGGTAAGCACATCGCGCGGTATTCGAAAATACTCGATCGAGCGAGCCAGGGCGAACGAGTTGGGCGGCACGATCACCGAACTGGCCCGTACCGTAACGAACGAGCGCTCGTCGAAGTTTTTCGGATCGATGATCGCGCTATTGACGTTGGTAAAGATCTTGAACTCGTCCGCAACGCGTAGATCGTAGCCATAAGACGATAATCCATAGGAGATACAGTCTTCCTTGACCTGCTTCTCGCTAAATGGCGAAATCATGCCGTGCTCGACCGCCTGGGCACGGATCCAACGATCACTTTTTATGGACATGCAACTCCGGCAGGGGAATCGGCGTGGGCTGCTCTCCACCTGTTGCCGCATCCTCGTTCAAGATACATCGGTTCGAATCTGCATCTTACGGGAGACCACCCTTCTCTGCAATGGGACGGCGCGGCATACTTCCGAGTCATATTTCCGGGCATAGACAGGCAAGCATGATCAAGCAAGACATCATTCAGCAGGTTGTGGAACGAACCGGTCTTCCAAGAAGCAAGGCGGAAGCAGCCGTGGACAGCATCTTTGAATCGCTGAAAAAGGCCCTTGCAGCCGGCGAGCGGATCGAATTGCGAGGCTTCGGCGTGTTCAACGTACGGCCGCGCAAGACCGGAATCGGTCGCAATCCACGCACGGGCACCGAGGTGACCATCACGCCTGGCCGCGCGGTCCGGTTTAAACCGGGCAAGGATCTTCACCTGATCGGCTAATGTCCAGTCAAACGGCGTCTACATCAGGCTCACGGCGTCTACATCGACGATCAAATTGCGCCGTGGAATCCCAGCCTGCTCCGCAAAGGCAAGCGCACCCCGCAAGGCCCCGTGCAGCGAGGCCCGGGTCTCCGCCTTGACGAGCAGGTGGAATCGGTAGATACGTTTCACCTTGGAAAGCGGCGCGGAAGCCGGTCCCAGCATTCGAACTCCTGGAAGCGTTGTCTCTCGAAACCATTGCCCCAGCCTCCCGGCCCAGTCCGCGACCTCCTCCAGCCGCGGGCTCTGCAATACAAGGTTGGCGAGCACCGCGAAAGGCGGGTAGTGCATATAGCGGCGCAGTTTCATCTCTCGTTCCACAAAGGCCGCGTAGTCATGCTGTGCCGCACAGGCAATCGCATAGTGGTCAGCATGGTAGGTCTGCACAATGACCCTGCCCGGCAACTCCCCCCTGCCTGCGCGTCCTGAAACCTGCGTCAGCAGCTGAAACACACGTTCCGCCGCCCGAAAATCAGGCAGCCCCAGCGCGTGGTCGCACCCCACGACCCCCACCAGCGTTACCCCGTGAATATCGTGCCCCTTCGCAATCATCTGCGTGCCCACCAGCAGATTGATCTCGCCCCCATGCAGCCGCCCGAGCAGCCGCTCCATATCGAAGCGTCCGCGCACTGTATCTCGATCCATGCGGCCGATGCGCGCGCCGGGGAAAAGCTCCAGCAGCCGCTCTTCCCCTTGCTGCGAGCCCGCGCCCAGGTAGTACAGGTGTTCGGACTCGCACTGCGGGCAGCGCGTCGGGACGCGCGTTTTATAGCCGCAGTAGTGGCACTCCAATCGCTCGCCTACACGCGCGTGATCATCAGTCGAGCCCAGCACCGCCTTGTGCAGCGTCAGCGAAATGGCGCAGTTCTCGCATTGCAGCTTCTCGCCGCAAGCGCGGCACATGGCCACATAGGAGTAGCCGCGCCGGTTCAGCAGGATAATGGCCTGCTCGCCACGGTCAAGCGTACTTTGCGTCTCTTCAATCAGCTTGCGAGCAAAAATCTGTTCCTGGCCGGTCTCTCGGAACTCATTGCGCATATCGAGCAGCTCAACCTTCGGCAGCGGCCGATGGTTCACGCGCTCGCTCATAGTCAGCAGCCGGTACCGACCGCGCCCCGCATTATGCCAGCTTTCCAGCGAAGGCGTCGCCGAGCCCAGCACGGCGGTCGCGCCCAGCAGCTTGGCCCGCATCACGGCGACGTCGCGGGCGTGATAGCGCGGCATCTCCTCCTGCTTGTAGCTGCCGTCGTGCTCCTCATCGACGATCAGTAATCCTAGATCGCGCACCGGCGCAAACACCGCCGAGCGGGTGCCGACCACGATTCGCGCCTCGCCCCGGCGAATGCGGTGCCACTGCTCCGCACGCTCCCCTGGCGTAAGCGCTGAGTGCAGCAGCGCCACTTCCGCGCCGAAAGCAGCATGCATCTGCCCGGCCATCGCGGGTGTAAGCCCGATCTCGGGCACCAGCAGCAGCGCTCCCCGGCCGTCTGCCAAGGCATGCTGCATAGCCTTGAGATAAACCGCCGTTTTGCCCGAGCCGGTCACGCCATGCAGCAGCAGCGGCTCGAACGTACCCCGCTCCATCGCCGCCGTGATCGCAAGCAGCGCCTCGGCTTGATCACCGTTCAACTGATGCGCATGCGCGCCCGCGACCCCCAAACCTGAAACGTGGAAAGCAAGCGGGCGCTGCTCCAGCAACACCAGTCCACGCCGCACCAGCGTGCCTAGCGTGCTTTGCGGTGTCACTTCCCCGCCGCTTGACCCGCCATTACGCTCCAGCAGCAGGCGCAGTTCCGGCACAGGCAGCGCGCCACCGGCCCCGGCCAGCTCCGCCAGAATGCGCTCCTGATTCGCATTCAGCTTCGGCAGTCTCCCGTCGGTACGCAGCACAGCCCAGCGAACCGTCCGTCCCGCGTCCCGCGCTTCTGCTTCCGTCTCGCGCGTGAGCCACTTCTTGCGCACCATGCCGTCCAGCAGTTCGCGCGTCGCGGCGGTCGCCGTGCGCAGGCCGCCGATGCGCGCCGGCTCACCATTTTCGAGATAGTTGAGCACGCTGTACTCGACATCCTGCTCGGCAGGCGTCTTCCTCGACCGCCGCGAAGACCCCTGCTCTGCCCCCGCGTACAGCGCCGCGCGACCAGCCTCGGCGATGCGCAGCAACACCCGCTTGCGCACTTCGGCGACCAGCGGCAGCATGGTGCGAAACACCTCGCCCAGGGGGCACAGGTAGTAACCGGCGATCCACTCGGCCAACTTCATGCCGTCCGGCCCGATCGCCGGCTCGCCGTCCAGCACGGCCAGCACGGATTTAGCTTCGACCGGCGGCGCCTCATCGTGCACACGGGTCACGATGCCCTGCATTTTCTCGTTGCGAAAGGGTACGAGCACCCGCGCGCCCACGGCCGGAGCCCCCACCTGCTCAGGCGGGAAACAGCGGTAGGTCCACACACGGTTAAGCGGCACGGGAAGGGCGACATCACAGAACAGGGCCACTCCCCACGGTAACAGGCGGGATGACAACGCTGGCCTCCACGCAGTGGACGCCAACCGCGTAGGCGGTTTTATATGTAAGTAAAAAGGGCAAGCTCCTAAGAGCCTGTTCACGATCTAGTTACTAGCGGATGATGTGATTTCGTTTGACACTTTCTGTATGAGGCAGAAGG
>JAABUX010010276.1_pt1 | contig 10471 bp, 8 predicted proteins | sample 5561851 | NCBI WGS metagenome assembly JAABUX01 (sample SAMN10711883, study PRJNA513361) | rock metagenome | isolation source: Antarctica rocks | place: Antarctica: Victoria Land, Richard Nunatak red sandstone | collected 2016-01-03 | reverse complement strand
ACCTTGCTGTACCCAGCATGTAATCGTGACACCATAAAAACATCGTCATTATCGCGGAACTGCTTAATTGCCACCTCAAACTTCATAGCCATGAAATCAAGGGAAGGGAGTACCTTATCGAGTGTCGCTTTTCGTCCCTCAGTAGCTTTCGTAGTATCATAAAACCCCTTAAGGAAATCACGTATATGCGTCAGTGACTGCCACTCAGTATGCGATAAATTATCCTTGGCAAGCCCGATTTCCTCATGAATTGTCTGAAGTATCGGGTTTTTCAGGTGATCAATAGCCCTGTTCAGCATCTCATACCATGAATTCCACCGAGTGGCGTTATCACGACGAGGCATAAGGCCGTTGCTCTTTCGTCTGAAGGCTTGAGAGCGTTGAGGGGAAGCGGTGATCCATATAACAATGTTATATAGTTTGCCAAGAGGGCCATATTTCCGCCACTCATCTATTTGTTCTTCTGAGGGAGCCTCATCTTCATTGAATTTATCATGATCAGGTTGCTCAGCACCGAAGAGGAAAGCCTGAATAACAAGGTTAATGACGTGACCATTACATCTGAGGCGACGTTGCTCAGGATTCCATGGTAGGCCAGTATTCTCGTTATTTATAGATCGCGCAATCGTCTGAACTAATTGATCGTTCGACGTCGCATTATCCATAACGAAATAGCCCAGTTTCGGACGAATCCCGAAGTCATCAACGACTCGTTCGACTATGCGTGCTAGATTTGCACCTGAATGCTCCCCCTCAACCTCAACAACTGCCAGTGTTGCGGTGATAAGACGTAGTTTTTCGCTGGTGAAATGAGCGACTACTGCGAGTATCCCTAAGTGATTCGGTGAAGTCCACATATCACACGTTATATGAACGTCGGAAATAGCAGTAGCAAGTATATGACGTAGCCGTATCTTTCCCTCATGCATTAAGGCTAAAGTATGCTGGCGAATTGTTTCTAAAGCACTCGGAAGTAGTCTATTTGCAACAGGGTTGATATACTGCACAAAATCACGAAATTCGCTATGCGTGACTTGGTTGAAAGCGAGGCTATGAGTCGTTATCCACCGAATATAAAGATATTCAAGGGTAGTCTTGTTGAGGGAAAGTATTTGCTCCTTCTTTTGAGCCTCATCTTGAGCCTTTTGAGCCTTGTTTATCTCAGCATGACGTAGTAGTGCTGCATAAACCGCAGTGTTATTTTCATCTCGTTTCTGAGCCACACCATTTGCCTCCGGATCCACATGGTGAGTAATTTTGAGATGTTTCATAAGCACTCCAGTTCCACCATTAGTTCTGTATGCTTTCTCACAGTAATTGCATTGCCAATAAGCGGTGTTTTGTATCCTGATTGATCGTAGGTGACCGTGAACCCATGACGTCTTATTGCGGGCTTTCGTAGTGTTAGAGGCTTCAGACGAATTGACCTGAGAAACACTGGATCCAGGGCCTGGTGTCACCAATTGTCGGCCTTGTGCTTCCACCTCAATCCCAGATAGACTGTCATCTTGCTCCTCCTCATCATTACGAGCCTCAGGAGTATACTCTTGCGTTGGTTGTGGTGTAGGGAGGGCAGGTAGTAGTCGCGTTACTTGGGAGGCATAGATTACTGGCCGCTTGCTGGCAAAATTCCTAGTATTTTTCGCTGGCTTGTGAGATGACGTAATGCTTCTAGCTCTTGCTATATCGAATGGATTACTTGCGATAGAAGGAGCGTCTGATAATGCTAAAGAACGAGTGGTGTCGTCATCGCTAGCCATAGTAATAATTGTTCAAGATTGACTATAGTGCAAAGATAGAAATTTTTGATATTCTTACGGGCAAAACTACGGATAAACCTACGGGCAGGTAGCTCTTTGATTGGCTCAGATCTCGGGCCGAGACGGACGCTAATTACTGGTGTGTACCAGTAGTGCACCGAGGTTGAACCGGTGTACTACTATTGGTGGAAATCCTGAACTGGTTCGCTTACTAAGCAATAATTATCATGGTGCACCGATAGTACGGCTCTTGGCGGTGCACCATTAAAAACGCTGCTTTGGATCCCTGTCAGCGTTTACAATTCCTCAACTAGAGATGCGCACAGCCTTCTCCGCACATTCTAGATGCTGCAAGAATTGGGCATGTTGATCTGAAACGCCTGTTCCGAATTCGACGGCGCCACTGAAACGCCCGGGGAAATTGCTCAGCCTCACTGCCCTATATGAATGGACATTGAGTGAATTTGGGCGATGCTGATCCTTTTGGTGTCATGAGGCACGAAACCCTTTCCTATCAACAGTGCAGCACACTACCATTTTTGGATGCTCGCCGCTCGTTCCTTATTGATGTCCGTGCAATTCACTTTAATTATCGTTGATTTTCCTGCTTCGCATAATGGACGCTGGATTACAGTCGCTTACTTGTCACCAAATCCTCAAATATGACGACATCGATCAGCCCTCCTTCTACCGTCAGTGTATTCTCAAAATTCCTCTGACCACCGCGCTGACATCGTTTCAGGAAGCAACTGTAACTTGCTGCGAGCCACCAGATCCTTTCCGGCCAGGATGTGCATTGTTCTCTCCTAGTGCGTTCGAGTCAGCCCCAACGCAGCGTTTCTCGAACGGTTGGGATGAGGAGGCTCTGCGGCAGGATGTCCAAGGAGGGTGTGAAGATTGTTTCGCAATCGACAGCATGAGGAAGCAGTTTCGAGACCTCTACACCCAGTATCAAGCTTTATGCACTGCCTACAACCAGGCTCGAAGAGACTTGGATACTCAGGTCCAACGAACAAAATCTGTTGATTCAGTCCTTCATATGGAGAGAAATTTGCGGGTGGAAATGGAAATGCGCTGTCAGATTCTTCAACACGCCGCAGATACGGTCGAAAGCTGCAAGAATGAAGCAGATAAACAGCAAATGGGCACCATCTCCAAACTGATCGACATTCTTCACGCTTCGCGAATCGTCGATGAGTACGTGGATTCTGGTTCAAAGCAGGAGTTGTGAAGCTTTATCTCTCAATCAGAATGGAGACATTTGATGCTCTAGTCATGTGGCAAGCGGTCGAAAGACACGGTATAGATAATGTGGCATGCTGGGGATGACCGTCGTTCCCACACGTCGTCCGCATATAGTGGTCAAGATCAAACATTATTGGGGTTAATTCTGCTTCTATTTGATCTATCTATAATACAAAATTCCTATGACATAGTAGTAGGTAATAAGTGCAGATACCACGCCCCTAGATACTTCCTTCGTCGCAGCCCGACCAGGAAATGAAAATCCTGACGGCCGCGCCCCGGGCCTTGGGGCACCGGTTGCCCAGATACTGTTGTTTGTAGCCCATGTACTGTTGCTCGTTGGCCACACACCCAAAGAAGGAACCGCGGTGAGCACCGAAGCGGCCAGGATATTTCCAGTCCGCAACAGGCTGGACGTCTGCGGAGTGCTCGTAGAACTTGCCTGGGGGACGCTCGTTGTGGTGCTGTCATCGACTGTGTGACGATCTGAAGGGTTTAAGCTGAAGATTCCTATGCCTTTGCCATGAGGCGCACAGCCCTGCTGTGATGATGGGCAGTAAAACCATGCTGGATCCTCCATTGTCACCAAGTAAGGGATCATCAATCTGGAGAAATTGACGGCGCTTAACGAATCATCTGCTTGGCAAGATCGGTCCAAAGACATCTAAGCTATATGGGCCCCAAGGTTCACTGGGGTAAACAAGATGGTATCGCCGACGGATGCATTCAATTGATCCGGAGCGAAAACAGTCTTCTCGTCCGTGTCAACGACGACGTGATGGATCGATGATTTCGAAGGCATAGCTTCTGGGCTAGGCTCTGGTGTCGTCGCTTATACACTGGCGTTGAGACTTGTTGAGTTCCAGCTCAGGTCCAACTCAAGGGACATCACCTCGGGCGCGCCATCGGCATGGCTGCTAAATAGAACGTTAGCTGGCTCGACCTGCATGCTATCCACTTACGTTTCAGCGATCAGCGCCGTCAGCAATGCCAGTAATATCGATCCGTTCATGCTTCCTTTTGCAAGTCAAGATATGGGACGTCCAAGTCTGCAACATTGAGGAAGAGACTAGATTACCGTCAAAGAGAGAAGAATGGGGGCCCTCAAAAAACGGACTCCGGAGGGACCCAGTTTTGAATGTCCAGGTGGACCATTTTAGATGGTCCCGTTCGCAGCCAAAAAGGTTCAGAGGACGATACAAAAATTGACGGCCATGAGAGCTTGAATTGGCTCACGGGTAATTTATAAAAGGGTAGAATTTCTAAATCAATGATCTAAAGAAAAATATAACTATACGTTCATACCATTCCTAAAAACAGACCGGTTGATCCGGTCCTTGAATACGTCTACTCAAGTATCATCATCACCTTAGAGCCAAGCGATACTGTCCCTCCAAAGGAGAGACGATTCTTGAAACAGAAAGAGAGAAAGGAAAAGACCTCTCGATTGAACCATGAGCGGTTTCGGAGCGAAAGCACCTTCTGCGGTAGAAGCCAAAGGGAGGGCGGTGAACCCGGATGTCAAGCAGATCGCAGCCGACGAAGTAAATAAACAGGCCGAGCAAGCAAGGACATCCCATGGCCTTCCAACACCAGAGAGCACGCCGGGCCCAGAAACCGCTCGCCTTGAGGCCGACAGAGCACGTCAACAGGCAGAAGCAGCAATGGCACCCTCCAATGTTGTGACCCCAGAGAGCACGTCGGGTCCAAACACTGCTGGGGTCACGGTGGACATAGGAAAAGGTCAGGCGAAACCGTCTCAAAACGCGGCTCCTCCGGACACATCCCCAGATGGCGCATCAGATCAAGGGCAGAAAGGATACACAGAAGAGCAGAAGAATGCAGTCAACCGGGTGCTAAAGTGTGGACCCAAGCCCAAAAGAAGAAAGCAAAAAAGCGTACAAGAAGCTCGCGCTGCTCTTACACCCTGATAAGAATAAGTACGAAGGTGCTGAAGAGGCTTTCCAACGTAGGCAAAACTCGATGGTACTGTTTGAAGCCATCCGAGACACCTCGCTTATCTTAGTTTGGCGCATATCTGACTTCCAATATAGTTGTCAACACAGCAGCCAAAGCCCTCGGCGTTGAATCCGAGGACTTTGCCGAGAACGCTTATGCGGAGGAAAGTGACGCGGATAGGATAACGACACTGATCCAATGGACATGGAGCAGAGCGAAGCTCCAAAGCCTGATGATTTCCGCAAGAAGATCTATGAGGAAGCTACAACGCATTTGGGAAAGCTCATGGAAAATCCTAAGGACGCTAAAGCGAATTCAGAGTTGGAGAAATTGAATAAGCAAATCAAGGAGCAGAACCTCAAGGACAGGCTTCCAAAGAAGGACCTCCAGAAATTTGTCATTCAGATTCCCACCTTCGCCGCCAATTTCGAAATGGCGCAGCCTTACGTCAAAGCTTTAGACAAAAATCCGGCTGACGGTATCGCGAGAAAAAAGTTAACCAACATCAACGATGTACTGCGTCAATTGAATGAGCTGCATGGGTACCCTGAGACATGGCTTATTGCTATTAGAGATCCAGACCCTAACGGAGCAGAGTCATCTGAAGCCGCAGAGTCTTCCGGAGCCGCAGCGTCCCCAAACGCCGATAAAGCTGGGCAGTCTTCCACCGAGGATGGTGTGAAGACCAAAGCCGCCGATCGAGCTGGTCAGACTTCCACCAAAGTTGGTGTGAAGACCAAGGTCGGGGTTCCTATACCCGATGAGTCAGACGGGCGAACATCCCTTGGAAAGGTCGAGGTCGTCAGAAAAGCTGGCTTCGGCTCGCGGGTCATCGTGAATCGTGGAACGGATACGAATCCGTATTTCGAGATATACCCAGGAGCAGAATTTGGGAAAGGGGTCGCCAAAGAATGGCTAGAAGAGGGAATATACGGATCCAAAGATCTACCAAGGAATACAGCGGCCAAGGACATGAGAATCTACGGGCGAGTCAAAGTCAAGAAAACGAGTCAAAGGTCAGTCAATAAAACCGCGCGTACTCAAAGCGAAATCCAGTATTACTTGATCGAGGTCCTGGAGGAAAATTATGTAAGCACCAGGTCTGCGCTCTCTGGAATGAAAGGACTCAGCCCTGCCAAACTCAGACGTGTCGATGCACAATTGGATATTCAGAATGAACAGTTACTCGCGGAACTTGATCAGTGTCGGGAGAACAATGAGCATCCGGATACCGGGGAGCAACTAACAAAAGCCGATATCAAAAAGATGCCGTGGCTGTTAGCGGACGTAATGATCAAGACTGAGGACGACGACGACGACGACGATGAGGAGGAGGATAATGATGATGATGAAGATATTGAGAATATAGTCCCTCAGAGGACGGGCCTGAAGCGTAATGTACAGCCGGAGGCCGCTTCACGCACCCCGGAGGCCTCTGGAACTTCCAGAGACTCCGTCGAGTCCGAGCTTTGAGTCTACTTGTGAGAAATATTAGGCGGGGCAGAAGGCGTGAGGTTCCTTGAAACTTGTATTTTCATTAGTCAGTCTTTACCGAACACACTAGAATTAGAACAAGAGCAAATTATCCGGATGGAAAGCTTCCTTACGCATGCATCTTTAATGACCAATTATCGTTCTATCTTGTAGTGACCCGCCAAACCATGAAAAAGGCTTATGTAACGCACCTGTTTCGCCGAGAGTTTCAGGTGGAGATTGATTGGAGCACACCAAGCCTTGGCATATGCCTTAGCGCCGACTTAATTAGATTGTTTCCAGAATTGAGAATGCTCTCTCCACAACCGTTGATCCCAATCGAGGTCCTTGCCAATGACTTCTCAAACGTTAGACTTGAAACATCGCTCTAATGAAGTCCAGAGGGAGCAGTGTTAATCGAAGAGTAGCGATTGCTTATATGCCGAAGCCAGAACTGGGTCGGGAGATCTCGCACCTAGATCTCATACGCCTGAACAGGAGTCTATATGTCCAGAACCTGAGCAACAGGGGCAGGCAAGAAGGAAGAAGAGGAAGCGTTCTTATGACGAGCAGCAACGCCGTGCAAAGCGACCTTGTCGTCCTGTTGCGCAACTAACGCCCTTGACCGCGTCAGCGCTGAAGAGTGTTCAAGACGAACAGAAAAAACTCGTTGACAGCAAAGACTCCCAGGCAAGTTGGGAGCCAGATCTCTTTAGGCCGCAATGCTGACTATGATCAGTGGTCACATGTCATGAGCTGTAAAAACGGAGCACGGTCGGTGTCGGACTATTCGGACAGCAAACGAAAAGGGAACGCAAGCCTTCTCTCCTTGAAATCCAAGTCTGTCACGGCTTACGATAATGACTTCGAAGACACACTGGAGACACGTGGAGTCGTGGAGGCAGATGACGAAGAGCCTAACAACTGGAGGGAACTTCAATTATTGGTGGGAAGGGACCGCGCATCAGCACCGCCTGAGGAATATAAAATCAAGGGTATCCGGGTGACCATCCGACGCAGCTCCAACGAGAACAGCGTTTCGTCCAGCGTATTCCCAAGGATTTTCCCTGTGAGCAGAGTGGACACCTACTATATAGTAAAGGAACAATAGAACCGGTAATAGATATATTAGATCCCCCCTTATCCGAACCATGATCTTAAAGTTGCACCTCCTCAACCAGATTATGCCATTGGATATTATATAAAACTCTTTCCACCCCGAACTATTCGAATACTACAAGGACTCGCAAGCCCTAGCAAGAACAAGCTCTCGTTCCCTATATTCTTTGCTGAGCTGAAAGGGACGTCGGGAGCGATGAACGTCGCAAAATTACAAAACCTACATAATAGAGCGAGTGCGGTCTACAACCTTCTGACTCTGCACCAGGCAATTGGTCTGGAGGACGATTTCTATGACAAGGCTTGGGTGCTAGCGCTTGATACCAATGGGGAGATATGGCGACTTCGGTGTCACTAGGTCTCCAAAGGTGGACTTGAACGCGATACTTACTACTCCAAGGTTTTGAGGTGTTGGGCAGTTGAAGACCCGAGAGATTCTATAATCTCGGAAGCAAGAGCTTCGATGAGAAATATTGTGGACTGGATGCGGGATGTACTGTTCCAAGACTTGTCCGCTAAGGTGGATACTTACGAAAACACTTTCAACGCGCGGCCTGAACTAGAAGATGCCAGCACACCTCTTGCTTCCGACCATTCTTTGGTCGATGAGACGCAGTCTATTGGCTTTGGGATACAGCCCAATGCTACTCTCAACTCTCAAGAGGTTCTCGAAACCGACAATGAATCTGTCTATGAATCCATTGAATCAGCACACGTTGATAGATTGACAACTCAGGGGTCGAGCCTCTCCAATGCCAATAACGAGGAGAAGGAAATCATGATTGACAGCGCGGCGCCAAGCCGAAGTAGTCGAACTCCGGGGGGAGTTAGCCGTAGTCTACATACGTTGGTAGCAGTATAAACACTATATTTGAATCTTTCCCTAGGCGATTACAGACATAATGGATGAATTTGTAAGGGATGTGCTTGATGATCTTGTAATCTTGGAGTCATTACATATTAGATCTAATCTTCCTGAGTTGCTAGCTATAATACCCCATCCCATTCTACTTACTAGATTGATTCTTCCGGAATCTCTAATAGAGATCCCTCAGACCGCGGCCCAAGTCGAGGCTTCTTGCACATTTGTAACCTGTGCTGGCCATCATCATCATTCTCAGAATTCAGCCTTGGAGTATAATTGAACAAGACTCGGTTCTAATAATGTGTACGATCTATAACTAAGTTTATTTATGCATCACTGCACTGTTTGATTACAACCTCCTGACGTCGGCTCCATTGGCGAGCAGCATCTGCACCACTTGATCATGACCTCCTGCTGACGCTGCGTGCAGTGCGCTGCCATACTCTCCACCTTGAGCGTTGACGTCGGCTCCTTTAGCGAGCAGTATCTGTACCAGCTGATTATGACCTTGATATGACGCTGCTTGCAGTGCGTTGCCATACTCTCCACCTTGAGCGTTGACCTCAGCTCCCTTAGCGAGCAGTATCTGTACCACTTGATCATGACCTCCTGCTGACGCCGCCTGCAGTACGTTACCATACTCTCCACCTTGAGCGTTGACCTCGGCTCCTTGGGCGAGCAGCGTCTGTACGATTTGATCATAACCTTCTGCTGACGCTGCCTGCAGTGTATTACCATAGAGTCCACCTTGAGCGTTAACGTCGGCTCCTTTGGCGAGCAGTATCTGCACCACTTGATCATGACCTCCTGCTGACGCTGCCTGCAGTGCGTTGCCATGATATCCACCTTGAGCGTTAGCGTTAACGTCGGCTCCTTTGGCGAGCAGCATCTGCACTATTTGACTATGACCTCCTGCTGACGCTGCCTGCAGTGCGTTGCTATGATATCCACCTTGAGCGTTAATGTCGGCTCCTTTAGCGAGTAGTATCTGCACTACTTGATCATGACCTCGTCCTGACGCTGCCTGCAGTGCGTTGCCATAGAGTCCACCTTGAGCGTTGGCATAGGCTCCTTTATCAAGAATAGACTTTACAGATCCGATCAATCCAGCAAATGATGCATAGTACAGCGGAGGGTGGACATCGTTAAGTCCTCTCATCATGTCTGAACCCTGCGATGGTTGATCTAGGCTGTAAAGACGGATCCAATTAAGCAAGCCATGCCCCCTGGTCAAGAGGAGCTCTATGCTCAGGACATGGGCTAAGGTCGAATCTCTCTCAGCCACTTGCGCATGTTTCGTCCAATACTCTGCTGCATAATTAGCCAGTGGAAATTCAAGGACGGACCGAGTAGTCAGAGAACCCGGCTCATCAAACTGTAGAAGATATACAAGACAGCTTTGAGCTATCAAAGCATTGGTTTCTACCTCCTGGATACTGTAATACTCAACTTGTCCATTTCGAATGCTCGGTGAGATAAGATACTCCTTGACAGAGAAGTGCGCTAATCGAACATTGACCCTTGTATTTCCCTCGTGAGTATCTTCAAGTGCCTCCTCTTCTAAGGAGATAAGACTAGAACAGATCGTCCATATGTCTCGTGGCTCTGGGTATCTTTTTTCAGGATTAAAGCGTGGACTCTCTTCAAAATCGATGGCAATAACTTCGGCGACTTCTTCGAGTCGTAGTGGCCGAGCAGAATACGTCAGCCACTGTAGTATCTTCAAAGCATCTCGACGATAGTCCTCGTCAATATTGTCCAGTATCCGAGCGTATGTCTCGTCCAAATCTTTTGGCAGAAATGCTAACCTTTTTCGAAGTCCATGGACATTAAGACAGCTTCTCAATGAATCAAGCTGACATGCGGCCCACCGAAACCTAATCGTATATATCAGCCTTTGCGTTGAATGTTTATGAAATAAGTAAAAAGAATCCTACATTCCATCGGCTTTGTCCATCAGTATGTTCTCGATTTCTAGTTGCACTATTTGATCTTTACGCCACCTTTTCAGTTCCGGATCAGCCCGAAGCCTCTCGTGAACATAGGCGCG
>JAABUX010010275.1_pt1 | contig 10472 bp, 8 predicted proteins | sample 5561851 | NCBI WGS metagenome assembly JAABUX01 (sample SAMN10711883, study PRJNA513361) | rock metagenome | isolation source: Antarctica rocks | place: Antarctica: Victoria Land, Richard Nunatak red sandstone | collected 2016-01-03 | reverse complement strand
CAAGTACTTCCTCACCCAGCTCGCGCTCAATGCGGCGTTCGGCGTGGTGATCGGGCTGGGCCTGCTGATCATCGGCGTGCCGAATCCAGTGCTTTGGGGCATCATCGCGGCGCTGATGCGCTTCGTGCCCTACATCGGCGCATTCGGCTCAGCGGTCCTGCCGATCACGATGGCCGCCGCGGTGGACCCTGGCTGGACCATGGCGCTGTCCACGGTCGCGCTGTTCCTGGTGGTCGAGCTCGTGACCGGGCAGTTCATCGAGCCGCTGGTCTATGGCCACAGCACCGGGCTGTCGCCGGTGTCGGTCGTGGTCGCCGCCATCTTCTGGGCGTGGCTGTGGGGGCCGGTCGGGTTGATCCTCTCCATGCCGTTGACGCTTTGCCTGGTCGTGCTCGGGCGTCACATCGACCGGCTGGAGTTCATCGACGTGCTGCTGGGCGACCAGCCGGCGCTCACCCCGGCTGAGAGCTTCTACCAACGCATCCTGGCCGGCGACGCGGACGAGGCGCTCGACCAGGCCGAGGTGCTGCTGCGGGACCGTTCGCTGTCCTCTTACTACGACGAGGTCGCGCTGAAGGGCTTGGCGCTCGCCGCCAACGACTCGGTGCGCGGCGTGCTGAGCGACGAACAGCTCCGCAATATCCAGGATGCGATAGACGGCGTGGTGGTTGACCTCGCGGACCATAGCGACACCGACCCGGCGCCGTCCAAGTCCGACCGTGGCAACGCGCCGGTGTCGCCCACTGTCGCGCCACTGCCAGCCGTGCCAGCGCCGACTGGCACGGCCGCCGACCTGGCGCCCGAGTGGGCCGGCGCCGCGCAAATCTTGTGCGTGGCCGGACGTGGCCCACTGGATGAGGCCGCCTGCACCATGCTGGCGCAACTGCTGGGCAAGCACGGGATGCGCGCGCGCGTGGTGAGCCAAGAGGCCGCGTCCCGCGGGCGCATCGCGTCGCTCGATGCCGAGGGGGTGGCGATGGTGTGCGTGTCCTACCTTGAGGCGAGCGGCAGCCCGTCCTCCCTGCGCTACCTGATGCGGCGGCTGCGGCAACGGTTGCCGAACGCGCCTATTTTGGTTGGTCTGTGGCAGGCGGACGCGGCCTTGCTCGCCGATGAACGGCTGCGCGCCGCGGTGGGAGCCGACCACTACGTCACGGCGCTGCGCGACGCGGTGAACGCCTGCTTGGCTGCCGTGCAGGCTGCATCGGAAACCGCGCAGGTCGGCGCTGCTGCCGCTGCGCCCATGCCCGCCCTGTCAGCGGCCAATCCGTAGCTACGCCGTTGATTCGGTGCGCAGGGTGTCGACTGGGCATAGTTTGCCGGCGCGTTCGAAGTGCCAGAACACCCAGCCGTTGCAGCTCGGCGCATTCTGCAGCGTGGCGCCGACCTGGTGGATCGACCCCCGGACCGTGCCGGACACCAATGTGCCGTCTGCGGTTACGGTCGCCGTCACCCGGCGCTGCTTGTCGAACAGCAGGGTCCCTGGCGCGATGAGGCCACGCTCGACGAGGCTGCCGAACGGGATGCGCACGGCCTCGCGCTTTGTCGGCGTTGCGGCCATGCCCTCCGTCGAGACCGGCTTTTCGCGCCTGACCCGGCCGATCGCCGCCTCGGCGTAGGCGGGATGCCGCTCCATGCCGATGAAGTGGCGGTGCAGGCGTTTCGCCATCGCGGCCGTGGTGCCGGTGCCCAGGAAGGGATCGAGGATGATGTCGCCGGGCAGGGTGCTGGCGAGCAGGACACGGTGCAGCAGCGACTCGGGCTTTTGGGTGGGGTGCAGCTTCAGGCCGTGCTGGTTGCGCAGCCGCTCCGCGCCGGTGCAGAGCGGCAGGAACCAGTCGCTGCGCATTTGCAGGTCGTCGTTCAGCGCCTTCATGGCCTGGTAGTTGAAGCGGTAGCGGCTGTCCCGGCCGCGGGCCGCCCAGATGAGTGTCTCGTGCGCGTTGGTGAAGCGCCGGCCGCGGAAGTTCGGCATCGGGTTGGCTTTGCGCCAGACGATGTCGTTAAGGATCCAGAAACCCAAATCCTGCAGGATGGCGCCGAGGCGGAAAATATTGTGGTAGGAGCCGATGACCCAGATCGTGCCGTCCTTGCGCAGCAGGCGCCGGCATTCGCCCAGCCAGCCCCGCGTGAATGCGTCGTAGGCGGCGAAGTCGCTGAACTGGTCCCAATCGTCGTCGACGGCATCGACTACGCTGTCGTCCGGACGGCGCAGCTCGCCGCGGAGCTGGAGGTTGTACGGCGGGTCGGCGAAAACGCAGTGGACCGACGCCGGCGGCAGCATGCCCATCAGCGGCACGCAATCCCCTAGCAGCACCTGATCCAGCGGCAGCTCACGAACTATTTCCACACGGTCCAACCAGCCATTGCAGCCCATCGTGCCCAAGCGCCGGAAGCCGCGTCAATCCGTCCCCGCCCCGCACCTGGCCTGCTGGAGCAGCCGGACCGTCCCGAATGCCGCCCGGTGGTGCGGGCACGGCCCGACCCGGTGCAGCGCCGCCCGGTGGGCCGGCGTGCCGTAGCCGGCGTTCCCCTGCCAGCCAAAAGCGGGGTAGCGGACCGCCAGGCGCGCCATCACGCGGTCGCGCATCACCTTTGCGACAATCGACGCCGCCGCGATCGACAGCGACGAGGCGTCCCCGCCGACGCAGCATTGAACCCTGCAGGGCAACCGGGGCGCCTGGTTGCCGTCTACCAAAGCGAGGTCCGGCAGGCTTGGCAGCCGGAGCACCGCGCGGCGCATGGCGAGCAGCGAAGCGTGCAGGATGTTGAGCCGGGCGATCTCGTTCACCGACGCGGCTGCGACGCCAATCTCCGCCGCGCCGCACGATTGCAGCGCCTCGAACGCTGCCTGCCGGGCGGCGGGCGTGAGTTTCTTCGAGTCGTCGAGCATCGGCCTGAGCGCGGCAGGGACGCCGGATGGGAACACCACCGCGGCGGCCACCACCGGGCCGGCCAGCGGTCCGCGTCCGGCTTCGTCCACCCCGGCGACTCGGCCGCCATGCTGCGATTCGCGCTTGAAGTCAGGACCCATGGCCCCGGTTAGCAGGTCCGCCCTACAGCAGCGAGAGCTGGTCCCCCACCGCGGGCGGACGGCTGAACTGCGTGGCGTCGAGCGGCTCGCGGCCCAAGAAGCCAAGTTTTCCTTGAGCTTGGTGGAAGCGTTGCGCCAGCAGGCCGGCGTATGGCCCGCCGCCGCTGAAGCGGTGGTGAAACCGGCTGTCGTTCAGCTTTCCGGCCCGAGTCTCGCGTATAAGGGCCAGGACCCGCCCGGCTCGGCCGGGCGCATGCTCCTGCAGCCAAGCGGTGAACACCTCGCGCAGTTCGAGCGGCAGGCGCAGTAGCACGTAGCCGGCGTGTGTCGCGCCATGCTGCCGGGCGGCGGCCAGGATGCGTTCCAGCTCGATGTCGTTCAGCCCTGGGATCATGGGCGCCGCGAGCACGCCGGCCGGAACGCCCGCCACCTTCAACGCTGAGATCGTTTGCAGCCGGCGCAAGGGCGACGCCGCCCGCGGCTCCATGCGCCGTGCCAGGCCGGGGTCCAGCGTGGTCACGGACAGCCAGACCCGGACCAGCCTGCGCCCCGCCATGCGCTGCAGGATGTCGAGGTCCCGCAGCACGCCAGCGGATTTGGTGACGATGCTGACGGGATGGCTGAACCGGTCCAGCACCTCCAGCACGGCGCGCGTCAGCCGCAGCGTGCGGTCGACGGGTTGGTACGGGTCGGTGTTGGACCCCAGCGCCATCGGCCGCGCGACGTAGCCGGGTTTGCCCAGCTCCCGTTCGAGCAGGCTGGCGACGTCGGGCTTGAAGACGATCTGCGTCTCGAATTCGAGGCCGGGCGAGTAGCCGAGGTAGGCGTGGCTGGGCCGGGCATAGCAGTAGACGCAGCCATGCTCGCAGCCGCGGTAGGGGTTGACTGCGCGGTCAAAGCCGATGTCCGGGCTGCCGTTCCAACTGATTGCGGTTTTGCTGCTGTCGCGCGTCAGGACCGTTGGCAGCGGCGGCAGCTCGGCGGGTTCAGTGCCGGTTGGCGCCCATCCGTCCTCAAATGGCTCTGCCGTATGGCGGTCGTAGCGCACGGCCGGGTTGCTCGCCGCGCCCCGGCTGTGGCGGGCGAGGGACCGCTGGGGCTCATCGGGGTGGAGTTCGGTCGCCTCAGCTTGGGCGAATGCGGCCAAGGCATCCTTATCCAGGGCGCTTCGAGACAAGTCCCGTCTGGCGATGGTCCCGTCCGGCACGATCATGTTCCCTATGTGTTCTAACACACCTTGGGCTGTGGTCGCCCACGGAGTCAAGAACGAGATAAGAACTTGGTGGCCACGCAGTTAGTGGTTATGCAGCTACTCCGCCGCGCGCAGATGCTCCTGTAGCCGCGGCATCAGCTCGACGAGGTTGCAGGGACGGTGCCGGCTGTCGAGTTGCCAGAGCAGGATGTCGTCCCACGCATCCTTCACAGCGCCCGTGCTGCCCGGCAAGGCAAAGAGGTAGGTGCCCCTCGCCACGCCGGCCAGGGCGCGGGATTGCATCGTGGACGTGCCGATCTTTTGGTAGCTCAACATGCGGAACAGCTCGCCGAAGCCCTCGATCCGCTTCTCCAGCACGCGGTCGAACGCCTCGGGCGTGACGTCGCGCCCGGTGATGCCGGTGCCGCCCGTGGTGATCACGGCGTCGATGGCGGGGTCGGCGATCCAGCCGCGCAGCCGGGCCTCGATCAGGCCAGCGTCGTCCCGCTCGATGGCGCGGGCGGCGACATGGTGGCCCGCTTGGGTGATGCGCGCGGCCAGCGTGTCGCCCGAGCGGTCGTCGGCAGGGGTGCGCGTGTCGGAAACCGTGAGGACGGCGACGCTCACGGGGACGAACTGGCGGCTCTCGTCGATTGGCATGTTTGTTGGCCTAGGTTTAGGTTCGGTTAAGGATTTGGCTGTAGGCTCGCGCGGAGTGCAAGAAGGTCGGCCCAGCTATCGCGCTTGGCCATCGGGGTTCGGAGCCATTGGTCTAAAGGGAGCATCGCAAATGCCGGCAGCGGGGCGGCGAGTCCGGGAAGCGCCGCTTGCAGCCAGCGCCCGCGCAGCCGCCGGATGCTGTCATTGTTGTCGGTCATCGCCTTGACCGAGGCTGAACCCAGCAGCACGAGCCGCTCGGGCCGGACGAGCTGCAACAGGCGAAGCAGGAACGGCGAGCATGCCTGGATTTCGGCGTCGGTCGGGGCACGGCCGCCCGGCGGGCGCCAGGGCACCAGATGGGTCAGCAACAGGCTGGACCGGCCGAGGCCGGCGCTCCCCAGCACGCGGTCGAGTGTCTGCCCGGCTGCGCCAGCGAATGCGGTCCCGGCCCGGTCGTCGTCGGCGCCGGGCGCATCGGCGATCAGGATCAGCTTGGCGGCCGGGTTGCCGTCCGGCCGAACCGTCGTCGTCGCGGTGGCGCGGAGTGGGCAGCCATCGAACGCTTCGAGGGCCGCGTGAAGCTCGGCGAGGGTTTCGGCCGAAGCTGCGGTCGACTGGCTCCGCATGACAGCAGCTTGGGTGGCGACAGCCTGGGTGGCGACGGAAGGCGCTCGGGCTGGAATAGGCGATGGCCCGGCTTGCGCCGCCGGCTTGGGTCGGAGATGGTCGCGCGGCAGGTCGTCCAGCGCTTCGTCCGCGCCCCATTCAATTTGCAGGCGCAGCGCTGCGAGGCTGTCCATCGGGCCTAGGCCGTCCTATGTCGCATAGAGGTGAAAATGTGCTGCGTGCGGGTTTTGCGCAACCCGCGCCCGTCCCCACTTAGAAGGGGATGAACGGAGGGATGGATGCCGGAACGTGAGGTGGCCCGCGAGGCCATGGAATTCGATGTCGTCATCGTGGGCGCGGGTCCGGCTGGGCTGTCTGCGGCGATACGGTTGAAGCAGCTTTCGCCCGACGCCGCCGTGTGCGTCGTGGAGAAGGGCGGTGAGGTCGGCGCGCATATCCTGTCTGGCGCCGTGATCGAGCCGCGTGCGCTGAACGAGTTGCTGCCGGATTGGCAGAACGCCGGGGCCCCGTCGCTGACGCCGGCCGGAGAGGACCGTTTTCTGTTCTTGACCGAAACCCGCGCTTTCAAGTTGCCGACCCTGCCGCAGATGCACAATGCCAGCAACTACATCGGCAGCCTTGGCGACGTGTGCCGCTGGCTCGGCACTCAGGCCGAGGCATTGGGCGTCGAAATCTACCCAGGTTTTGCGGCCTCCGAGGTGCTGATCGAGGACGACCGGGTCGTGGGCGTCGCGACCGGCGACATGGGCATCACCAAAGAGGGCGAGCACGGCTCGAACTACCAGCCCGGCATGGAGTTGCGCGCTGCCTACACCCTGTTTGCCGAGGGGTGCCGTGGCTCGCTCACCAAACAGGTGGCTGCCCGCTTCAATTTGCGTGAGGGCCGTGATCCCCAGACCTATGCGTTGGGAATCAAAGAGTTGTGGGAGATCCCTGCGGAGGCGCACAAGCCTGGGCTGATCGAACACTCGGTCGGTTGGCCGCTCGACCGCAATACCTACGGCGGGTCCTGGCTGTATCACTGGGGCGACAACCTGGTTTCGTATGGGTTCGTGGTTGGGCTGGACTACCATAATCCATGGCTGTCGCCCTTCGACGAGATGCAGCGGTTCAAGACGCATCCGGCGATGCGCAAGCACTTCGAGGGTGGCCGGCGCATCAGCTATGGTGCGCGGGCATTGAGCGAGGGCGGGTTCCAGTCGATCCCCAAGCTGACCTTCCCGGGCGGCGCGCTGATCGGCGACACGGCTGGGTTCCTGAATGTGCCAAAGATCAAGGGAACCCATGCGGCGATGAAGTCGGGCATGCTGGCAGCCGAGGCCGTGGCCGAAGCGCTTGAACGCAACCGTCCGGCTGAGCCCGACACCTATGAAACCCGCTTCCGCGAAAGCTGGCTGTATGAGGAGTTGCGCGGCGCACGCAACATCCGGCCGTCCTTCGCCAAGTTTGGTCTCTATGGCGGGGCCATCTACTCGGGGCTCGATACGTTCCTGCTGCGTGGCCGCGCACCCTGGACCATGCACCACGCCCATGCTGACCACGAGGGGCTGCGCTTGGCCAAGGACGCGCCGCGCATCGCCTACCCGAAGCCCGATGGGACGCTGACCTTCGACCGGCTGTCGTCCGTGTTCATCAGCAACACGAACCATGCCGAGGACCAGCCGCCGCATCTGCAACTGCGCGACCCCGGCCGCTGGCTCGGCGTGAACTGGAACGAGTACGCCAGCCCGGAGAGCCGGTACTGCCCAGCCGGCGTGTATGAGGCCGTGGACGTCGAGCAGGGCACGCCGCGGCTGCAGATCAACGCGCAGAACTGCGTGCATTGCAAGACGTGCGACATCAAGGACCCCACGCAAAACATCGACTGGGCGACGCCCGAAGGCAGCGGCGGACCCAACTATCCCAGTGGCATGTAGCCCGATGCGGTGGTTTGGCCGGCCTGCGCTGATGGTGCTGGCCCTGCTGGCAGGCGGGGCTGCGAACGACTTTGGCCAGGATGATGCATTCGGGACATCAAAGTTCAGCCCGAATGGGGCATTCAGCGACTACCTGGCTGGACGGTTCGCGGCGCAGCAGGGCGACCTGGATGTTGCCGCCGACCGGCTGGAGGAGGCGCTGACCCATGACGGCGGGGTGCTGGAGGTGGCGAACCAAGCGTTCGTCGCCGCCGTCATGGCCGGCCGGCCCAGCGCCGCGCGGCTGGCTGCTGGCGTGCCAGACAACGCAGTGGCCGAGTTGGTCCTGGCCGACCGGGACGCCCGTGGCGAGAACTGGGAGAAGGCCAAGGCGCGCTTCACCGGGTTGCCGGCCCAGGGACTCACGCAGATTTTGCGGCCGTTGCTGATTGCCTGGGCGGAGCAGGGCGCCGGCCACACGGGCGCGGCCCTGGCCGGCCTGCAGCCGGCGTTGGACGAGCAGCGTTTCCGCGGGGTCATGGCGTTGCACGCGGCGCTGATCGCCGACCTCGGCGACCTCAAGCCCGAGGCCGCGCGGCTCTACCAGCTCGCGCAGGCCGAGTATGGCGGCCTCAACATCCGCCTTGGCCAAATCCTGGCAAGCTGGCAGGCCCGGCAGGGCAACCTGGACGAGGCGCGGAGCACCCTGCGCGATATGGTGGGCGTGAACGGGGACATGGCGCTGGCCCGCCCGGCGCTGGAACGCGACGTGGCGGAGCCGGCGGTGCGCAACGCGACGGACGGCATCGCCGAGACCTATCTCGCCATGGCCGCGACGCTTCGGCAGCAAAATGCCAACGACTCTGCCCAGGTGCTGCTGCGGCTGGCCCTGGACCTGCGCGGCGACTTCACCGCGGCGCGGCTGTTGCTGGCCGATATCCAGGAGGCGGGCAAGCGGACCCAGGCCGCCCTTGACACCCTGGCCAGCGTGTCGCCGTCGGACCCGCTCGCGGCGGTGGTCACGTTGCGCCGGGCCAGCCTGTTGGACAGCTTGGGCCAGGAGGAGGAGGCGTCCAGGATGCTCGAAGCGTTGGCCCAGCAGTATCCTGACCGGCCGGAGCCGTTGGCGCAGATTGCTGACAACTTGCGCCTGCACAACCATTTTCGCGAGGCGGTGGCGGCCTATGACCGCGCGGTTGCCCGCATCGGCACGCCGACACGGGCCAACTGGCCGCTGTTCTATGAGCGCGGCGTCGCCCTGGAACGCGCCGGCGAGTGGCCGAAGGCGGAGGCCGATTTCGAATACGCCTTGCAACTCGCGCCGGACCAGCCGAACGTGCTGAACTATCTTGGCTATGCTTGGGTGGAGCAGGGCCATAATGTGGACCGCGCCCGGCATATGATCGAGCGCGCCGTGGAGCAGCGGCCCAATGACGGTGCGTTCATCGACAGCCTCGGCTGGGCGCTGCTGCGCAAGGGCGACACCGCCGGGGCGTTGAAGAACCTGGAGCGGGCTGTGGAGCTGCAGCCGGAGGACCCGACGATCAACGCGCATTTCGGCGACGTGCTGGACGCAGTCGGCCGGCGGCGGGAGGCTGAGTTCCAGTGGCGGCGCGCCCTGAATCTAAAGCCCGAGCCTGATGACCTGGCGCGCATTGAAAGCAAGCTGCGCGATGCGGAAGCTGCGCCGCCGACGCCGGCTGTGAAGCCCAGCAGCGCACCCTAGGGCGTGCTGACCGAGGCAGCGCCGGCAAAGGTTAACCTCTATCTGCATGTCGTGGGCCGGCGTGCGGACGGCTACCACCTGCTGGACAGCCTGGCCGTGTTTCCCGGCGTGGCCGATACAGTCCATGCCGCGCCTGCCGCTGCGGTGACGCTCGAAATAATCGGGCCCCACGGCAATGGGCTAGGGGCCGGGCCGGACAACCTGGTGCTGCGGGCAGCCCATGCGCTCGCGTCCATGGCTGGCGTTGAGGCCGGCGCCCGGCTGATGTTGGAGAAGCGGTTGCCGGTGGCCAGCGGGATCGGCGGGGGGTCGGCCGACGCGGCGGCCACGTTGCGGGTACTGGTCCGGCTCTGGGACGTGCGCTTGCCCGAAGAACGCTTGCGGGCGGTCGCGCAGGGTTTGGGCGCGGATGTGCCGGTGTGCCTCGCGAGCCGTCCGGCCCGCATGCAGGGCATCGGCGAAATCCTGCGTCCGGCGCCGGCGCTCCCAACCTTCGGATTGGCGCTGCTGAACCCCGGTGCGGCCGTATCGACCCCTGATGTGTTCCGCGCGCGGGAAGGCGTGTTCTCCGAAGTGCCAGTGCTTCCGGCCGCCTGGCCCGACGCGGCGGCCATGTCCGCAGGCTTGGCCCAAGTGCGCAACGACCTTGAGGCCCCGGCCCTGGCGCTCTGCCCAGCCATTGCTCCGGTGCTGGACTGGCTGCGCGCCCGGCCCGGCTGCCTCCTGGCCCGCATGAGCGGTTCGGGCGCCACGTGCTTCGGCCTGTTCGCCACGCCGGACGCCGCCGCTGCCGTGGCTGCGCAGGCGCCCGTGCCCTGGTGGGCCTGGGGCGGCGCGATGACGGATGGCGGCGAGGGCTTTACGGAAGGGTCCCGCACCCCCTATTGACAGCAGCGGTAGTGGTCGTGGCCGACAATGGGGCGTCGCCAAGCGGTAAGGCAGCGGACTTTGAATCCGCCATTCGAAGGTTCGAATCCTTCCGCCCCAACCAGCCTCTGGAAGCTATGACCATGCCGCAGCCATTCGCCGAGTTCGCCGCATCCCTCCAACCGCAGGCCCCGTTGCGCGCCGCGGTCACGGCCGCATACCGCCGGCCAGAGCCGGACTGCCTGCCCCCGCTCGTGGCCAGCGCGACGCTTCCGACCGCCGTCGTGGCGCAGGCGCAAACGCTCGCCGCAACCCTCGTGGCGGCGCTGCGGGCCAAGGGCACGCGCGGCACGGTCGAGGGCCTGGTCCGCGAATACGCCCTGTCGAGCCACGAGGGCGTGGCGCTCATGTGCCTGGCCGAAGCGCTGCTGCGCATCCCCGACATCCCCACGCGGGACGCGCTGATCCGCG
>JAABUX010010274.1_pt1 | contig 10473 bp, 24 predicted proteins | sample 5561851 | NCBI WGS metagenome assembly JAABUX01 (sample SAMN10711883, study PRJNA513361) | rock metagenome | isolation source: Antarctica rocks | place: Antarctica: Victoria Land, Richard Nunatak red sandstone | collected 2016-01-03 | reverse complement strand
GGTACACGCCGTTGCTGTGGCTGGTAAGTTTCTCTACCAAAATTGTCCAGAATGACCATTCAGCGTCAAATGTTTGTAGTGCTGCAACTTGGGCAAGTTGGCTTCTGCAGGGCTACAGGCGGCCGATTCAGTGGGAGGACGAGTTCGCGCTGCCCCACGACTTAGAGACCAACAGGGTCCACCCGCACTTCGAGTCAGAATGGCGGCGGCTGCTTGCGGTAGCAGAAACCACGCCGAAGGTGGGGCATGCATCACAGTCTCCTCAGCCAGTGTATCATTGGAGTGCCCACTTGCTCATTTTCACACTGCGTCATCTAACGCTACTTTCTACGCCAATGTTGCCAATTTGGCCAGAATTTGCCGTGCATGTCAGCTAAAATGGTTACTTGTTGCCCAGGGTCGCGAGAAGCTGGAGCGGACCAGGAATGGGAAGATCGCGGCGTTTCTGTGGAAGACGCTGTGGGCGCGCCACAAGGCCACGCTGATGGCGTCGCTGGCGCTGCAGGGCGTGTACAGCGCCTTCAACTTCGCCGGCCCCGTCATCCTCAACAAGATCGTCACCTTCCTCCAGAACTGGGCTCTCTGGAAAGCCGAGCAGAACCAGCCACTGGTGCGTCCGCCTCCTGACATTGTTTCCGTTTTCGACCTGCGCGGCCTGCTGCTGTTGTCTTGGCAGATCACAGTCTGAGGTGCGACGAGTGCGATTCATATGACACACATTAGCCTGTCTACCATATCACTAGGTGAGCGTAATACAACAGCAGGAAGCAGCTGTGATTCGTGCCCGTGCAAAAGAGTGTGCTGACAACCATGCTGTCGTGTTTGATGCAGCCGGCAGGCGTGACCGCGGTCAGCAAGCCCAGCATCGGCACGGCATACCTGTACTCGGTCCTCATCTTCGTATTCCCGCTCATCGGCGCCATTTCGCTGGTGCACAGCAACCGAGTCGCCATCCAGGTTCAGATCCGGCTGCGCGCGCAGCTCACGTCCGCGGTGTACCTAAAGGCGCTGCGCCTCAGCTCCAGGTGCTCGTTGCAAGCAGCCGTGCTGGTGCTCATGCATTTCTGCTGCTGCAGGCCATACTGCACACTCGTGCAGGGTTGAGTAACCACTGTCAGGAAAACCTGCTGCTATGCGCTGCTGCCAACCTGTCGCTCATGCCATGACTGTGCTTCTGCTCTCGCTTGGTAGCTTGGCTTACGTCACGCTACACGACATGCAGGGCCCGTCAGCAGACGGAGACAGGGCGGGTGGTCAACCTCATGTCAAATGACGTCAACAACGTCATGCAGGTAACAGCGAGATCAGCCTGTGTTGAAATGCCGATATCATCTGTCTGTACGCCATTGACATTGCTGACAATTTGCTGTGCCTGCGCAGTTCTTCTACCCCTTCTTCAGCCAGCTGTTCATCGCGCCAGCCATCCTCATCGCGGCGCTGGTCCTGCTCTGGTTCCAGATCAAATGGGCCACCTTCATCGGGCTGGCCATGCTCCTGCTCACGTCGCCGGCGACCGGCTTCTTCGTCAAGCGCCTGACCCACCTGCGGAAGATGATGCTCAAGGAGACTGACCAGCGGGTCAAGCTCATGAACCAGCTGCTGGCCGGCATCCGCGTCCTGAAGCTGTACGCCTGGGAGTCGGCACAGGAAGCAATGGTGCGTGCCTGCCAATGTAGTGATTGTCAACATGCAGAACAAACGTGCGAATTACGAGTTCGTCTGCGTGCCCGGTCATGTCTCACCAAGTACACGCACGGCGCTACAGGTTATGGAGGCCCGGAAGAGGGAGCTGGGCAGGCTGCGGCAGGCGGTGCCGGCGCGGGTGGGCATGCAGGTCCTGCTGTTCTCGACGCCGACGCTGGCCGCCGTGTTCGCCTTCGCAGCGTACGGCTCCGCGTCGCCCAACGACTTCACGGCACCGCACATCTTCTCGGCGATCGCCTACTTCGCCATCATGCGCTTCCCGCTCATCTTCCTGCCCTTCGCCCTGGTCCAGGCGCGTCGCCGGGCCATCTCCCTGTGGCGAATGAGTGTGGCGCACAGTTTGCGCCGTGTTCATCATGGCTGTCGTCCACAGCTCGGGCTTTTGACATGGTCTGTGCCTATGATGTCCACACATAGCAATTGGCTAAGATTGCTGATATGAACATTATGGCCAGTTACTGCTTGTGGTGTGCGTTGCATGAGGAGTGGTCGCCAACGCTAACTTGCTCTATCTCGCTGATGCAGCTCGGCAACGCCATGACGGCGATGCGTCGACTCAGCCAGTTCCTGATCATGGAGGAGCGGGCTGACGAGGTGGAGAAGCTGCCCAGCCCCGGCGCCATCATCACAGAGGGCAACTTCTACTGGTCGGAGGCGCCTACGGCGAAGGTGCGCCTGCTGAGGTCTGCTGGATGTACAAAGCATGCCCAAATATCCTGGCGAGCGGACACCTTCATTGTGCTGTGACATGGGTCCACTTGAAAGCTGAGTTGTGGGTCGCGTAGGCGGCAGTACCCCTTAGTAAGCTTTCATGGCATGTGTGGCAGGACGAGCCAAAGGGCCGGAAGGCGAAGCGGGCTGCGAAGAAGGCCGCGCTGGTGGCCTCCCGGCAGGTTGCCGACAGCGCCAGCAGCAAGGCAGCCCCGGACCAGAAGGTGGTGGCGCTGGCCGACGGCGAGAAGGTTGCCGTCACGCTGAAGGGCATGGAAGGCGAGTCGGAGGACACCGACGAGGCGTCGGACGTCATCGAGAACGTGAAGCTCGCGGTCGCGAAACAGGCATGCCGCCTGCAATTTTGCTGCTTTGCGTCTGGCTATGTGTCGCTGACAAGTTGACGCCACTTCCAGTGCACTTGCAACCGGGCCTTGTATGTCATTGGGACGGATTGTAGAGATGTTGATCTGTTGCATGGGCGGACTGGGTGCTGATCGCCTTGTACGTCCTGCTCTGCAGACGACTGGCGGCGTCGACGAAGCCACCTGGTGGCTGAAAGACATCAACATGGACGTCAAGCAGGGCCAGCTGGTCTGCATCGTCGGCCGCGTGGGTAGCGGCAAGTCGTCGCTGCTGTCCGCTCTGCTGGGCGAGATGCAGGTGAGTTACTGCGACTGCATTCTGTGACAGTTTGTGTTGCAGTCCTGGCCCAATGTGAGTGCGACATTGATACCCTTCCGCGGCGCAGTGCTCGTCTGGCCGCGTGGCGGTGGGCGGCAGCATGGCGTACGTGGCGCAGCAGGCGTGGATCATCAACGACACGGTGGAGAACAACGTGCTGCTGGGCCAGGAGCTCGACCAGGGCAAGTGGGACCGCGTCGTCAAGGCGCGCCTCAGCCTACTGTGCCCTCTTGTTGCATGGTCCAAGCTGGCAGCTTCAATCTTGCGCTTGGTGGTCGAGCTTGCTCCAGAGCTTATGTGTAATAAACAGCATGTGCCATTGGTTCGCAGAGCGACGCTATTCTGCAGCGGGGCTCATTGCGTTGGTGGTTGTGCAGGCCTGCTCCCTGGAGGCTGACCTGGCGGTGCTCCCAGCGGGCCGGCACACCGAGATCGGCGAGCGCGGCGTGAACCTGAGCGGCGGCCAGAAGGCTCGCGTCAGCATGGCGCGCGCCATGTACGCGGACACCGAGTTCATCATCATGGACGACCCGCTCAGCGCCGTGGACGTGCACGTCGGGCGTCACATGTTCAACCAGTGCATCCGAGGTGCGTCCGATATTCTCTTGTCATGCTCAATTTCGTCACTTGCTCCTCCAGTGGCTTGCATGCTCCTCGACTGCACTCTGGTCAGGTCAGTCCTCATCACTGCTCTTCTGACGCCGACAGGCGCACTGGAGAGCAAGACGCGGCTGCTCGTCACCAACCAGCTGCAGTACCTGCCGCAAGCCGATCAGGTGCATGTACCTGCAGGATTTGCTATGATAACATAATTCCTGCAATTGGAGTCACGCCTCATTGCCGTCATTGGTCCTATTGAGACGATGACGCGGCCGGTTGAAGAGCTTCATTCTCAGCTGATCAGTCAAGTGAACCATTCTTGACTATCCAACATGGGTTGCGCAGGTGATTTACCTGGAGGATGGTAGGATCGCGGCACAGGGCACGTACGAGCAGGTCAGGGAGAACGAGCGCTTCATCTCGCTGCTGCAAGAGTTCAACAGCGGCGGCCTAGGCGGTGGTGCAGATGATGATGCAGACAGCATCCAGGTGCACATGCTTGCACATCGCGCTGTCCGTATCTGTCTGGACATCAAATCGACATTTCTAGGTGGAACCTGACCATATGAAGCGCTGCAATGGCATTGCATGAGTTGAGTAGGGTGGTCAGCTAGAGCTCTGACCTTCGCCTGAGATTTTTAGGCCGAGATGAACGGCGACATGCTGATTGACGGGCACAGCAACACGGAGCTGGAAGCTCGCTACGCTGAGCTTGTCGATGCAAACCCGGAGCCAGCCAGCACCGAGGTTCAGGTGCGTGCCTGTGTTGCCGGCTGCCCCTCATCGTGCAGCAGCAGGTGTGCAGCGAACTCATACAAAAGCTCTAGCAGCGACTTAGCTCCGTCCAACTCATACCCCGCAGGTGGACACATCGGACCAGCGCATAGGGCAGCGCATTGGTCAGGAGTACCTGGGTGCGGCTCCCCGTGTCGCCGCAGAGGCGGGCGTTGACAGGCAGCTGACCCGGCTCGACACATTCAAGGTCGGCGCAGAGGTGTGCCGCAAGGCCCTCCGCGCCATGTCCTTGCATATTGCTCAAAGGCGCTTGTGCCTGTGCAAGCGCAAGCACAGCATATATTGCGCCATGATCAAATAATTCGTCCTCGCTGTTTTGCATCTAAGCACATCAGTGCGCCTTCTGTTATACCACTAGATTGCGCAGGCGGTCCACAGGCATTTAGTACAGACTGCAGGATTCAAACCACCCGCGCTCCATGCAGGCCCTGGAGCAGCCCCTCCTGCAGGATGCCTCGGATGATGACAGTGACAACGAGGCTCCGCACGACAGCCGGCGGTCCCTTGCCAGCCGGCACTCTCGGCAGTCTCAGGAGGGCGGCAGCGGACGGCCCGTCGGGCCGGGCTTCCTGAGCATGCCCACCTTCATTGGGCAGCGGTCTGGCGACGTGCGCTCCTACCCACTGCAGCAGCTTGTCACGGTTCTTGTCGTGGCCGGATGCGCCTCGTATCCTGTGAGACATGAGCGTGCATGTTGTACGATGGACATGCGCCCTGCATTGGTGAAGAGCTTTTGCCGTACCTTGACGGTTGGGTGTCGCGCAGCTGGAGACCGCTGGCTCTCTGCCGCCGCACGAATCCCGGCGGTCCCTGCAGATCTTGCATACCTCGCGGAGGTCATTGCACGACTCGCGGCGTTCGTTGCAGACTGACCCCGGATCCAGCCACAAGAAGGCGCCAATGCCGCAGGTAGCATCCTCTGCGCTGTCCTGGACTCTGTAGTGGCAGTGCCCTCTGTACACCTGCCGCAAACAGCCCTTGCCGAGCATCTGAGCTGGCTGTACTGTGGTGCTCAGGGCGTTCAGGAGGGCGACCTGATTGTGAAGGAAGACAGGCAAGAAGGCCAGATCGGATCGAAGGTGTATTTGTACTATGCCCGGGCCTATGGGTGCGTCTTTGCTCTTGTCATGACTCCTCTGGCCTGGTTTCTACCGTCACTGTCGCCAAGACTCGACGTTCGCTTGTGCTTGTTCGCAGGTGGTTGCCACTGTGCATGCTGGTCGTGTGCTGGAGCTCAGAACAGAGCCTCAACATCCTCACCAACTGGTACGGCCTTCATCTTGCTGACGGGTCACGAGTGACATGATGTGAACATTCACATGCTGTGCACGGTGGGCTACAGTGCGCTCAGCTGCGTTACGCTCGGCAGGTGGCTATCGCAGTGGACTGAGTCAGAAACCAAGCGGCAAATTGCACAAACTCTTGGTGCGAACCCCCGTAGATAGTGCAGCGGCCACAGCAGAGGTTTATGGTCGCTGTTCTCACATATTGCTTCTGCTGCTGCTGCGCAGGGTTGTCCTATAATTCACAGCGAGGCAGGTACATCGGTGGCTATTTTGGCTTTGCGATGAGCTTTACCAGCTTCACGCTGTTGCGAAGTACAATCAACCTCTTCTTCGCGCTTGGTAAGCACCTCTCCTGGTTTTCATGTGGTGGTGATGATGCTTGCAACAGCAGAGGCGTGGTCGGGTTACTTCTGGCTGGGAACCAGTTTAGAAGCCTTCAAGATAACAGCGAAACAGAACAGCGTCGGATTGTACCCTGTAGGGGCCTCGCGCAAGGTGCATCACGCGTCGCTCCACCAATTGGTCGGAGCACCGATCTCCTTCTTTGACACGACCCCCGTCGGCCGCGTCCTCAACCGCTTCTCGAAGGACACTGACGACATGGACTACCAGCTGTGCGTTTTTTCAAGGCCTATGCGCTGTGCCGTGCCCGCAGTGCATCCCGCACAACATCCGTCCGCAGCTCCCTGTCACAGCCCGCTCATGCTTGTCCATTGTACCGCAGCTAAATGCCAGTCCGCCTGACGCGTTCGATTACGTCCCTGCGCAGGCCGCAGAGCGTGTCGGAGCTGGGCAACTGCCTGTTCCAGCTGGCGGCGACGCTGATCTTCATTTCCATCATCCAGCCCTGGTTCCTGGCGGGCGCTGTGCCGCTTATGCTCATCTACTACGTCATCCAGAAGGTGTGGTGTCTTGACTCTGGTCTCCTTGTTTCTCATGCTGTTCATTGCACCCACTGCATCGTGCACATGTGTGTCATTCCACTTGGATCGCCACTTGGTGGATCGACACTGAAGCGCGGCATTCCCTCTGTGCATGCAGTTCTACAGGAGGTCGTACATCGAGATGCAGCGGGTGGACGCGACGACGCGGAGTCCCATCTACACGAATTTCAGCGAGACCTTGGCGGGTGTCGAGACGCTGCGGGCCTTTGGCTATGAGCAGCGGTTTGCCACCATCAATGAGGACAAGGTCGATTACAACCACAGGTGCCGAGCGCTGTTGAACACCATTTTGCTGCGCTAAGCTGGCATACAGATGCCACCCGGTGAGGACGTTGCTATCTAGTCGGCCTGTGCAGAGCCACACTGCTGCATGTGCAGGGCATACTTCGCGCTGCGGATGGCGGACCAGTGGCTGAGCTGGCGGCTGGACATGATCGCCAGCTTCCTGATCCTCATCGTCGCGCTGCTTGCCATCAGCCAGCGGGACCACATCAATCCCAGCTTGACAGCCGTATCCCTCACTCAGGTGCCGTGATGCTGCTGCCATGCAAGGATGTAGCAATCACTGATGTGGGCAGATCATGCGTCCTCGGCTGATCGGCCCCTTGAAATCATGTTGCATGCAGTCATGATATATGCAGCAAAGATCATGGTCTGCGCCAGCATCAAGCGCAGGACGCAGCACAATCTCCATGCGGGTGACCTTGTGCCAACCCATTACGCTGCATGCAGGTGCTGGACGTCACCGGCTTCCTGAAGTACGCGGTCCAGGCGGCGGCCATGTTCGAGACGCGGTTCAACTCGGTGGAGCGGCTGATGGCGTATTTCGAGCTGCCCCAGGAGGCGCCGCGCCTCATCGAGGCCACCAAGTGCGCCGCCACCGCGCACTCCATAATTAGCGTGGCATTGCTGCTGATGGTCCAACACTTGCCGAAGGTTCCTCGTCACTGCCAGCAATGTGTTTTGCATCTTTGTGAGTACGGCAGCATGTGACGCTTGTGACTGCTCTGAATTCCAGACACTCACGATACACAGAAGTGTGCGGCAGGCCTGTGGACGGGTGGCCGACGGAGGGCGCCATCACGTTCAGCGATGTGTGGATGCGGTACCGCCCCGAGCTGGACGCCGTGCTGCGCGGCGTCACCTTCCGCGTGGAGGCCGGCCAGAAGATCGGCATCGTCGGCCGCACCGGCTCCGGCAAGAGCAGCCTCATTGTCGCGCTCTTCCGCATCGTGGAGCCCTTCCGGGTGCGCACCCCACAAATGCGCAGCAGGGTCCTGTTTGCTGTGTGCTGTTGCACATTTCACGATGCGCAATAGGCCCTGTTTGCTGTGTAGTCCGGCAGCCTTGCTCGAGGTAGGAGCCTGCGCCTCATGTGTGTGCATCCAGCAGTCCAGCCCCTTTCATGAGCGGGTGTCACCATCTGACAGGGAGCAATCGCGATGGACGGCATCGACCTGCTGTCGCTGGGTCTGGACGAGGTGCGCGGCCGCATTGCCGCCATCCCGCAGGACCCGGTGCTGTTCTCCGGCACCGTGCGCCGCAACCTGGACCCCTTCGACCGCCACACCGATGCGGAGATCTGGGAGGCCCTGCGCCACGTCAACATGCACGTGCGCCGTCCTCCCCGCCCTGCCGCCTGCTTTGTCATCGCGCTTGCGCCGTGAGCACCGAGCCGGCGCTCTCGACACTCTAGTGATGAGCCCAGCTGTGGTTTGGGTGCGTGCTGAGACGACCTGCGCACAGCGTCTCACCTGCCCGCTGCGGACGTCCATCTCATGCTAGCACAAGCTCTGAGCAACATGGTGTCTCTGCAGGATTCCGTGACGGCAGTCGCGGAGGGACTGGACGCTCGCGTGGCCGAGAACGGCGACAACTTCTCGGTCGGGCAGAGGCAGCTATTCTGCGTCGCCCGTGCGCTGCTGCGCCGCCCGAAGGTGAGCATCCGAGCCTTCATAGCAAAGCCTTCCTGTGTCACGTAGAGCCTTCGATCTTGAAGCGCTCTGACGGACGGCAAGTAATGAGGCGTATCATGAGACCATGGCATGGTGTGGTCCTGCTTGCTGTGCGCCTTATTGCTTTACGTACCCGGCTGTCTGAGCCATGCAGATGCTGACCTCACCTTGATATGATGGCAGGTGCTGGTCGCCGATGAGGCGACGGCCAGTGTGGACGGCGAGACCGACGCACTTATCCAGCGCACCATCCGTGCAAACTTCGCCAGCTGTACGACCCTCACAATCGCTCACCGCATCAACACCATCCTCGACAGCACCAAGGTACTGGATGTGAAACATGCTGGCTGCAATTTCACTATCAGTTTGTAGCTGAAGAGCATGCGTCGTGGGTACTTCCAATATCTGAATACCCAAAGCGACACTGAATTAACCAATTCTGCGATGCATTTGTAGGTGCTGGTCATGGACGCGGGCCGTGTGAAGGAGTTTGACTCTGTACCTGCGCTCATGAGCCAGCCAGACTCCAGCTTCCGAGCCATGGTCACCGAGGCTGGGCTCGCCGAGCAGGCTTGAAGCCTGGAGCTTGTGCATCCTGAAAATTTTTGCCGTGCAACGTCACAATCGTTCCAGGCCTGTGTAGCAATGAAGTCATAGAGAAGATAGCACTATTTTAACTTGCCTTGCAGTCAAACTTGCCCTTGAGCAGTGTTTCAATTTTGTGCCGACATTGCCTCCTCCGGATACTGTTGACGATTTGACTGCACCTGTAACGTGCTCCACGTGTGCAGGGTGTACATATGCAATGGATGGCTGTGACTGAGTAGCAAGCGTCAGCATTTCATTCTGCTGCACTCGACACCATAGCAGGCAGCATCGCAGACATCGCATTGGCGCATTGTTGGAGCATAAGGCAACAGTGCTAAGTTCAGAGATCCGCGCAACATGAGTGACGATGACATGGAAGGTGCGTCCACACGAGATTTTGCTGGCCTACCAACTCCATCGTGCTCATGCCAGGCAAGTCATACGCAATCGGGAGAGCGTCACGTTTGCAGATGTGATGCCTGACCCCCCAGCCTTCCCCCGCCTCCCACCCCACCCTCCTCACCTTGCCCACATCTGTAATTTGGCCACGCAGATTATGGCTTCGAGTACAGCGATGAAGAAGCCGAGGAGGAGGACGTCGACATCGAGAACCAGTACTACAACTCCAAAGGTACTCTACCGCTGCCTTGCAGTTTTTGGGGAGGCCACGCACTCACAAACAGCCTCAGAACCATAACTCGGTGTATGCATTCTGCGCAGCGCTTCTGGAGGGTGACAACGCGAAGGATGCCTTGGCGGGCTTCGGCCAGGTGCTGAAGATGGAGACCGAGCAGGGCGAGTGGTGAGTCTTAGGACCCTGCACCGCACCGCGCCTGTCCCAAGCAACCAAATGGCGCTGACCCTGTGCCGTGCTGCTCAGGGGCTTCAAAGCGCTCAAACAGATCGTGAAGCTGCAATATCAGCTGGGCAACACGGAGGAAATGCTCACTGCGTACAAGTGCGCCTCTATGACGCATGTCTAGAGGCTGTATGCCATCAGCCCTGGTTGTGTGGTTTGATGTGCAGCCTCAGCAGAAGGTCCCTTGCTGTGTCGCAGGCAGCTGTTGGACTACACCAAGGCGGCGGTGACGCGCAACAAGAGCGAGAAGAAGATCAACAGCCTCTTGGACTATGTGTCGGCATCGCCGAACATGCAGCTGCTGCAGGACTTCTATGCCACCACCCTCAGTGCCCTGCAGGCAAGCA
>JAABUX010010272.1_pt1 | contig 10473 bp, 17 predicted proteins | sample 5561851 | NCBI WGS metagenome assembly JAABUX01 (sample SAMN10711883, study PRJNA513361) | rock metagenome | isolation source: Antarctica rocks | place: Antarctica: Victoria Land, Richard Nunatak red sandstone | collected 2016-01-03 | reverse complement strand
CTCAACACGAACCGGACTTTCATCGATGACCTGGCGGACGCGGTGCTCGAGGCGCTGCCCTTCGCCGGCTCCATGGCTGGCAGCAACCCCTCCGACTCCCTCGTCCCCCTCGGTGCGCGATCACGACTCGGGTCCTGCATTTGCCGGCCTCGCATGGCTGCTGGGCGAAGGTGACACCAGCATCAACATGCCTTAAGAAAGGCAATAATGCGACTTCGAAATGCACACGCTCAGTGGGTCGGTGAAAGCCACCGGGTTCCTGCCATACCGGACGCTTGCCGTTGCTGCACAGCCGATCAGACTGTTCGTGACCAGTGCGCACATGTTTTGTGTTCGCTGAACAGCGCATCAGACTGGTCATGCCCACTGTGCTCGTAGCCAAGATAAGAGATAGCAAATCAGGTATTGAAGTTCCTGTTGCTGGCCGCAGGCGACGTGGAGGCGCTGCTGGAGACATACGACCGCGAGCGGCGGGTGCTGCCGCCGCCGGTGCTCATCTGGAAGTGGGGCTGGACCAAGAGCGCCGAGACCTGGAACGGCCGCATCGCCATGCTCGCCATCGTCGTGGTGCGGGTCCCTTTGGACGATGTCGTGTCCAGATTCGGACGGGCACCTCAGCTCGTGCACATGAACATGAGGCTGACGCCGTGGTGCATTTTGACGCCACCATTCAAGAGTTTTGCCGGGCTCTGCAGCTGTACATAACCATGCTCCTGAGCGTGGATGCATGATGCAGGTGTTGGTCCTGGAGGTGGTCACGGGACAGGGCGTGCTCAGCCGCCTGCCTTTTACCTGAGCTACCCATTCAGAGGCTCTCTCCTAAGGCAGCAACGCGGAATTGACAGCCAAACACCTGACAGCCCCTGACAGCCCTTTGCACCATCTGTGCGACAGTCAGCTGGCGCTCCCCTGACAGGCAAGGCAGTGCAGTGCCGGCTGCAACTGGCATAGAGCCCAGGTGCTTCAGCCTGCATGAGTGGGACTCCACCCAGTGCCCCCATCTTCGCAGCAGCATGCCGCTGCAGTTCCGATGTAGGCATACAACGGAGGGTCGCGACAGATGGCGCCAGATGACCTTTAGGCAGAGCTCTGCAGAGCACGGTGTCTGCGCAACCCTGCAGCACTCACTGGGGGTCGGGCATCAACAGTCGTCGCAGCATGTCACGCACCACGACTGGCTTGCGGATCAGCTTGCTGCCTGCGGTAAGCAGGAAAGGTCGTGCAGTGGGAGTGGATTTTACATGTACACGTTGCTTGTGCGGTTGGGTAGGCAGGTATCGGCGGCAGCATGATGAAGTTGATTGGCATGCGTTCCTCCACGATGAGAGTGCTTATTGCGTGTGAACGTATTTGATTGCAAGTCCAAGTGTTGTGCGTTAAGCTGAGCGTTGTTCCAACAACTCTTAAGTGAGACAGCCGATTGCACCTATGTAAAGTCATCTCCCGAGCTTGTCAACACCTTTACGCCCTCGGTGGCGTTGTCACTTTCACTTTCAATACATCACAGGTCTTTCCCCCGCACACTGGTGACTCGTTGAAGCTTGCAGTGCACTTGCCCTGCTCGTCGAGCACATGTACGGGACCAGCGTGTGATTTGCAGGTTGCATGATGAAAGGGCATGTGAAGCCGACAGGTCATTGAAATTTCATACTTGTCATACAGTGACCCGCTAGGACTCAACAACAGATATGAAACTAGCAGCTTAGCTCCATGTCTCTTCTCCAAGCCTCCAGATGATCCAACGCGGCTGTTGCGTTCGCCAGGGCTGCCTGCCGAGAGCCCATGGCAGACTGTTAGCCTGGCACGCCTACGAGCTCGCGTGCACACGCAGTCCGCTCGTGCATTGCGCTGCTGGCCGGCGCTATTTCACACAACAGATGCTTTTCACAGCGTCGGTTTCACTGACCCTCTGACGTAGTCTGCGTGAGCGGTATTGCTGGTTGCAGGGACCTTGCGGGCAATGTGACGTCAGCTGGACGTGGCTGTTGCCTTGATCTCCTAACATGATATTGTAGCTCACAACGCTGTCCAGTATCGGCACCAGCGTGTGCGTCCCGAACTTTGCCGCACGGTCGAACATGGGCCTCAGGTGGTACTCACCGTAGCCGCCCTCGCGTATTACGCCCCCTTTGCATATCCATCATTTGGAGCCGAGCCGCCCGGGCCGAGTTCGTGCGGCGATCGTCCATCTTCGCTCCGGGATCGTCGTGGCGACCCGTCGTGCTCGGGCCTCCATGAAAAGCATGCATGCAGGCAAATCACTGGTCGTGTCGTTTGTATCGTTCGCCTAGAGGCGTGCAAGCTCGTTTGGCAGGTTGCTGCGGCTCCTCGTTCAAACCTCGGACAGGGCGCCTTCCCCTGATCCTGACGTACCGCGTGCTTCATAATGGCAGCCCGAGCGCTGCTTCATCCCCTGCCCGCCGTCCCCACCCCCGCAGTCGCACCGCAGCTGGCGCGGCCGGGGCAGGGACAGGCGGCGTCGTCGCGCCATGCCAGCCTGCGAGGTGCACACCACCCCTGCTGAAGCACAGTGTCACCGTCGTGCGACCGAGTGCCAGAGTGTTGGCTCTGTTCCCGCACAGATGGTCACGCAGCTGCGGTTTGCTCGGAGGATGTCAGCTGTTCCGGCCCAGACATCGCCAACTGCACCGAAGCACCGCGCACTGAAGAAGACACACAGCCATGTGCGCAGGTCTGCCACGGCGGACTCAGCGGGGGCCCATGCGCCCAGTGGCTGCCGAGCAGCAGGCGGCGCCAGCGCAGCCGGCGAAGCTGACGAAGACGGGCCTCCGCAGGATGGCAAAGGCGGCGCTCGAGGAGCTGCTAGCGGAGTGCGTGCCGTTGCCCCGTGTGCTGCCGTATATATTTGTTCTGCGAGCATGCGGTTGGTCATGTATACAGTTGCGTAAATGATCGGAAAGCATGCACGTTTATAAAGGGCCAGGGAGCTCAAATTAGCTCAGCATCATTCACTCATCAGATACTCGGACGTCATATTCAAGCAGAGCAGCGATTGTGTTGACCTCTGCAGTCTCGAGTACATCGCCTCGTCTGAGCTGCACCTGACTGCTGAGGCAGCCACTGAGGTGGGTTGCAATGCTCTCGCGTGTGCCCCGCAGGCGAGGACTCCCCACAGACGGCAACAAGGCGGAGCTGATTGAACGTGCCAGCGTTTTGATCGATGACTCGCCCGAGTCCTCGGTGCTCAATGGCGCGGGGCTAGGCGCTTCCCCGACCAAGGTGATCCTCGCTAGCCACCTCGATTATGGAGGTTTGCTGCCTGTGCCGATCATGCTCCACTGTCATTGGAAGTGAGCGGACAGGCCACGCTCGGGTAGGCGCTGCGGCTTGATGGCGTGTCAGGCCTGATTTTGAGGATGCTTGCCATCCATGTTCCAGTTGTAGACTGCGGCTCCATGCACCTGTGAGACAGCTGCGCGGGGAAGGAGGCTGGTGTCAAGTCTTCATGCAGCAGGCACAGCATGCACGGAAATTTTAGCGACCCAGCTTTGCGATGCGACTCTCATAAAACGGACCCTCAAGCTAATCCGCTCAAGTGCTGACGAGCGTACGGAGTCACCGAGCTTGCTGTACCCACACAGGCGGAGCTGCAGGAGAAACTCGTCGCGGCCGGCCTGCCGAAGAGCGGCACTAAGGCGGAGCTCAGCGCCCGGCTGGCCGCGTACTTCGAGTCCTCGGCGGAAACTTTAGATGCCGCGGCTGCAGATGAACCTGCGGCAGGCGGGACCGGCAGCGCGGAGCAGACGTTTGCAGCTGCACCCGCGGCAGGCGAGACCGACAGCGAGGAGCAGATAGCCGGTGCTGCAGTCAGCGAGCCCACCGAGGCGGCAGCTGCAGAGGAGGGGGCAGCGCCTGCAACTGAGTTCACCGCAGGCGAGGCTAGCAGCGCGGAGCAGGCACGCGGCGCCGCGGTCAGTGAGGCCGTCGAGGCTGCGAGCGCCTCGGATGCCGAGTCAGCCAGTGAGCTCACGATAGCAGGTGAGACTGGCAGCGTGGAGCAGATACCCGACCCTGCGGTCAGCGAGGCTGTCGAGGCGGCAGCTGCGGAGGAGGAGTCAGCTACATTGGGTGACGGGGGCGCCTCAGATGTCGCCAATGCAGATGAACTCGCGGCAGGCGAGCCCGATAGCGAGGAGCAGACATCTGGCGCAGCGATCAGCGAGGCCGTCGAGGCGGCGGCTGAGACTCCAGATGAACCCGCAACAGACGAGGCCGTCAGTGAGGTGCAGACCTCTGGCGCTGCAGTCAGCGAGGCTGTCGAGGCAGCGGTCGCAGTTGCAGATGACCCCGCGGCAGGCGAGCCAGATAACGAGGAGCAGACGCTCGGCGCTGCAGTCAGCGAGGCCGTGGAGGCAGCGGCCGAGACTGCAGATGAAGCCGCGGCAGACGAGGCCGTTAGCGAGGAGCAGACGCTCGGCGCTGCAGTCAGCGAGGCGGTGGAAGCGGCGGCCGCGGAGGAGAGGTCAGCTTCGTTGGGTGACGGCGACGAGGACGACGTGGTCCGCGGCCGTGAGGCTCGCCCCGCAAGGCACGTGCCACTGCCCCCCCTATGACCTGAACCCTTGCGGGTTGTTACGCCCCCTCCCGGCTGTGAGGCCCCATCGAAACTGAGATGGGTCCCGTGCCAACACGCGGACCGCACATAGTGTTGCTGAGACGTCGCAAGCAATGAGGCTCACAGAGGCCGCTCGCCATGCGGTGCAAAGCATCGCTCGGGCTTGGACCTGTGTCTGCAATCCGACGGCCGCGTCACTCGTTGCCTCATCGGCATTTGTTGTGCCGGCGCCCCGCGACCTTGGACGAAACCTCATGTCAATGGCTCTGAGCCTTACCCTGAACCCTGACCATAACCATAACCTTGACCCTAATCCTAACCCTAACCCTAACCTATCTTGCTGCCCCTAACCTTAATGCTAACCCTAGCCTCAACAGCCTAAACAGCCGCGCAGGCCGGACGGAACCTCGGGGCGGGTGACCATGGTCGTCGACGCGTTGGAGTTGAACATGGGTGACGACCTGGTACAGCCGCGGCGCAGCTTCACGGACCCCGACGATGAGGACGAGGACATGCTGTCGTCGGTCCGCACTCCGCGCTCAACCCATGACGAATGCACTCCCAACACTCGCTGAAGTCTCGTATGGCACTCATGTTCTGTCCACCGCACAGCATAGCAGAGGCGAGAAATGAGCCACGCTGCCTTTTGGAGAGTACGATGTGGCCTGCAGCGCAGCACGCTGGCAGGAAGTGTTTGCTGCGCGTACGCGTGTATGGCGTACAGTGCATGACCGCAGGGACCCGGCCTCAGCAAGCTTGCAGAAGCTGTGCATGGACGCACTGTTGAGAGAATCATTGCCTGTGGTGGCCACACTTCCCGTACAGCACAGCTTTGCTACACACGTGCGCCATGCTTGCCGTCCACGCCGCGTGGCATGCGCAATGCACACGATGCGCTGGCCGCATGAGCGCTTCTGATGGGCGTCAGGGCCGTGTGCAGGGTTTGGATGACGAGGAGGTGGCATGGGGCGATCCGGAGGTGGAGAACCTGGCGATGCTGGACCGTCTCGAGACGTACGGCGGCCGCGCCGCAGAGCTCGTCATGCAGGTGCGCGTCCATGGCACCGTCGAAGCGCCCTGGTCCCAGTACCAGGCTGATGCATGCACAAAAGCGACTCCGGTCATAACATAACAAGCGCCGGTCCCCGCTCCGATTCTGATTGCAACACCAAATCCAGCTGAAAGCTCTGGTAAGCATGCCCAGATTGGGCAATACAGCTGAATGGCACCATTGTCACGCAGGACATGATTAGGAGCGGTCGCCTCAGCGACGACGAAGACAACGGTGGGTGAATGTATGCTGTTTGTGTGCATGTCTGTGGCGCAACGTACGGGCTGCGCAGTACCAATAACAACGCAATAGCAATCGCTGGAGGTCAAGCGGCTCCGTCCGCACGCAGGCTACGAAGGCACAGATGACATGCTTGAAGAGGAGGACATCGCCTATGTAGGTGAGCTCGTTCGGTCAAGCCGCTTGTTCCCACAACAACGTGGCCGAGCGGCTGAAGCCCTGAGGACTCATGCACGGCTTGGTGCAGCCACGGGGGCAGATACTTGCGCAGCAAACCTGCTGCATGCCATGTTGTCGGACTCTTGTGTGTACGTATCAGCATGAGTGCATCCGCAAGACAGAAGCCGACATGTACAACGTGATAACTCAACGCGCTGGTGACGGGTGCGCAGTCAGCGAGGGAGCTTTTGATGATGACCTCGACGAGGATGAGGCCGGCGATCCGGAGGAGCCACTCGACGACGATGTCTTCAACGACGCCGATGACAGGCAAGCCGAGCAGATTTCGTGGCCCTGTCCGGATGTTCGACTTCCCGTCTGAAAGGCTCAGCTCCCACCCACCGTAAGTGAGCATGCTGTGCTCGAGGTCTTGATCCCAGCTCGTGCTGTGATGACCAATGACCAGCCCGCATGGACTGTCATCGTGTCTGAACCATCCATGTAGCTACTGTGCTGCCGGTGATATAGCTCTCCCCAAAGCCGACCCTCGCATCTACCCAAACCCTCCGCCCGACCCTCGCCGCAAGCTGTGCGGCACCGAACGCGTGTGCCTGAGGCTGAGACGCACCCGCTGCAGGGCCGTGCGCGAGTTGGCGCGCATGGCGGTCGCCGCAGTCGAGGAGGACGACTTCGAAGACGTTGTTGAGGATGACGTCAAAGACGATCATGCCGACCACGATGACCAGGAGCACGTAGAGAACTGGCCCGCCGTAGAGGCGCTGCAGGATCTGTGGGACGCGATGGAGGGCGAGGAGGGCCTGACCCTCACCGATGGCGCCAAGGGGTACCTGGCGGCCGTCTACGTGAGTCCCTAACCCTAGCTCTCACCCTGACTCTAAACCTTGCCCTAATTTCTGAACCTGACATTAGAGGCTTAACGCTGAATCCAAGCCCTAAACCTCACCCTGACAATGTTCCGGATGCTCGCGTGTCCGACACACACAGTCCCCACCTGTCGCCGTTGTGACTCGCGGCGTTGATGACCCACGCGCACCGGTTAGCGCTGTGGTCTCCTCCACCCACACGCCGAGGTCGCCAGAAGGATTCCATGAACTCCGTCCTCTCACGCCGTGCAAAACTAAACCGGTGCAAGCTCCCTCACACTGAACTTGTGACCAGTGACCCGACTCGCATGCGCAGGAGGGCGCACGAAAGTCGCGTCCGAACCTAACCCTAACCCTAACCCACTAACTTAGCCTCAACCCTGACCCTAGCCCTGACCCTAACCCTGACCTAATCCCAACCCTAACCTTGACTCTCAGTGGAACCGAACCTGACCCTGACTGACTCGCGTGCGCAGGAGGGCGCTTCGGAGGAGCTGCAGGACATGCGAGCGATGCGGCAGCGCGCCGCAGCGGTGCTGCGGCCGGGCGCGGGCCCGCCGAGCACGGACGCTGAGGAGGAGGCGGCGGAGGTGCTCGCGCAGCTGAAGGTCCTGCAGGCGCGGGGGGCCTTCGCACCAGGATTTGATTTTTCGAGTAGAGTCAGGGTCAGGTCAGGGTCTGGAGAAGGAGGGTTGTGCCCGTCACAGTGTCCCCCGGCCGAGGCGTCGTCCTGGTGCCTGTGCCTCCCGAAAGCCTGGCAGGCACTGTGCGGGGGCCGAGGCCTCAGCTCAGCCGTCCAAGCATGGATCTGTGCTGCTACACAGTGCGCTCACGTTCCGCCCCCTGGCGTCGTGTATACATGCGGTGACCATCCCGTATCAATGATGTGATCAGCAATCAACCTTGCAGGATGAGTGGGAGGCCGAGCTGGTCGAAGACGTGGCCGTGTGTGGCGACGCCGCGGCCCAGCTGTTCGTCCAGCGTATCAAGAGGTGCGCCTGCTGAGCGCCGGTCATCCGAGCTCCTGCCAGCAAGCTGTGAACAGGACAGATTTCGTTTTGTGCGGACTGAGAAGCTTGACGGGTTTTTTCCATCAGAATTTTTCTGTTCCACAAATTTGCACTGTTCGATCAGGATTTCCTGGACAGGGACTGGTCAGCCTGTACAGTTCACAATGTACAAACTTTATAACCTCGTTCTGGTCCACCAGTGAGGCGGCCGACGACGCTGGTTTCATCGACGAGGACGAGTGGGAGGACGAAGGCGCGGAGTGGTCGGACCTCACGCGCTGGGACCCGGCCGCGGCGCTGTCACAAGCAGTGCCGGTGGGTTGGCGCCCCGTGCTGTGACCAAGGAGCGCTGCCATACTCATAGCGTTGCTGCCGGCATGCGCTGGGCTTCCCGCGATCCAGTCGTTGTGTCACGCCCGATGCGCGGACCGGAGCAGTCTCCTCGAGCCTTTCATTTGTTACCCTGAATCAAGTCATTACACATCTGTGCAGCTTCGACACAATGTCTCGACCCTCTCCTCCTGTCAATGTTGAATGCACTGGCTTGTCTGATGCCTGATACTGTGGCAAAGGTGCGTACACGTCCCTGATGCAAATCGCTCACTTTCCTAAATAATGTTCAAAATCCTGTCGTGCTGCCCAATGGCTGTCCTGATGCGTGTGATCCCAGCTGTTGGGCTGTGGGCTGTCACCACAGGATCCTGATGTGTCACTCCAAGATACTGACGCGGATGTCCCCGGCGACGCTGCTGAGCTGGCCGCGGCGTTGGGCGCCTCCACCGGCGAGATGGCCGGCGTGCTGGACGCCTTCTTCGACGAGGTCGACGCCGACTCGCTCGGATCGGCGGTGCGTCCTTCAGGGTCAGGGTCAGGGTCAGGGTCAGGGTCAGTCACCCTCTGCTGGACTTCACCATGACCCTGACCACGACTTTGAGTTACTTGTTCCTGTCTGTCATCGACGCCAGTCGCTTCAGCAGTGTAGACGCTGTCAACGAGTCGATGGCAGTCCACCGGTCATGCATCCGCATGCAATTGGCCAACCATTGTGACACCAGTAGCCCGCATGATGGCTTGCATGCGGCCTGCATGTAAACCGAAGTTAATCTCAGCACACGAAGTAGCACATATGCTCAAAATTCGGCGCGTTCAGAAAAGCAGGCGTTGAAACTTGACATTGAAACGGCACGTGTTGTGCGGCAGGACCGGGTGAGCGCGACGGCGAGGCTCCTGGAGCTGGCGCAGGAACGGGTCGCGGCGGCTGCGAGGGGCGAGGTGAACAGCAGCAATGAATTTTGTCTTTTCCTGGTTATCATAGTTGAGGACTTCGACAGATTTTGAGCTTTGAGCTTTTCAATTTTGAATACATCATTTTGAATGAATTTGTATGAGCTCTAGTTCTCACATTATGAGCTGTGACTTCCCTTTTGCTTGTCTTGTTCTTGTATCAGGCCGCGAGGGACGCCAGCGACGAGCAGCGTGCCGAGGACGCCGCGCGGTTGCTGGCGCTGGCGGAGGCGGAGGTGGCGGCGGAGGAGGCAGCAATCGTCGACGAGGCGGACACCCGGGGTGAGAGAGGCGCACCCGAGCAGTCAGTGCAGTTCATGGCAGCGTCCGATTCAGCAAAACCAAGTGTACATCTGCTTCTGTCATCTGAGCTTTGCCTCCGGGATGAGGTGACATGAACTCCTAAAACGCTGAAGTCAGATATGCACTCCCTGGAGGGTAAGCATTTTCCATAGTTGAGCTATGCCCCGTGTGGCTGTGCTTCCTTTGCGATGCTGCTTAACCGTCAGCCGTAAGGTTTCGAACAAGTGAACACCAAAGTATGCCTGTCTCGCAGCTTGCCGCAATCGAAACCTCAACCTAGCTCCTCAAAATGCTGCTGTTTGACTTGAGTGTTGTGCATCCAGCGGCCGGCCGCCTGCGAGACCTGTACAACACAGTGCATGACGTTTCTGTCGTCGCTTAGGTTAAACAAACTAATGCTAGGATCGCCGTCACAAGCTGGCTGGATGCGATCTTCACCTGAGTTCACTCGGTAGCATCTGCTCCCATCCCAACCGTGACGGATGCTGCGGCCGGCCGTTTGTAAGGCTGGTTCCGCGTTGAGGGTCGAGATCTCAGGCTGAGACCTGAGCTGCCAGCCAGCATAACACCGACCTGATCTTCGTTTTGATCTCATCAGCCAAGTGACGGTCGCCACACGCTGAATGAACCCTGGACCCTTGACCGCAACCCTAAGCATAATCTGAGAGGCTCGAACTTTGCTCACGCAGCGGCCGGCCGCTTGCGGGATCTGTACGGCGCGGCCCATGACGCCAGCACCGCGGCGTCGTCGCGGCTGCTGGACATGGCCAAGGCGCGGGTCGCGGCGCGCGCCGGCGTGATCGACATCCTGGCCGACCCCGAGCCGGTCGCCGCCGAGCAGGCAACCATGGCGGAGGTCGTGCGCGTTCCTTGCTCATTTCAGCCTTCCTTATGCGTCAACTGCCAGCAGCTGCGGACGTGTCTGCTAACCCAAACTGAAAGCTCACTACAACAGCAGATCACTGT
>JAABUX010010271.1_pt1 | contig 10474 bp, 9 predicted proteins | sample 5561851 | NCBI WGS metagenome assembly JAABUX01 (sample SAMN10711883, study PRJNA513361) | rock metagenome | isolation source: Antarctica rocks | place: Antarctica: Victoria Land, Richard Nunatak red sandstone | collected 2016-01-03 | reverse complement strand
TGGAAAGCCGGATGAGACCGAAAGACTCATGTCCGGTTTGGGGAGAGGGCGCCGGAAAAGTGCCGTAAGGTAACTCGCCGACGCCCTACTCTACCGCCCGTACGGTTCTGTGCGGGGGGCGCGCAGTGATGCGCGTCCCTACCGCGATCAGCTACTGCCCTGGCGCCTGGTGCCCGGTTACCATGCTGCGCGCCTGGGCCAGGAAGGTCCGGCCGATGCGGATCGCACGGCCGCCTCGCAGCATCGCCTGCCAGTTGCCGGCGCCGTCATGCCGCAGGCCGGTGATGCGGTCGCGGGGCACGATCGTGGAGCGGTGCAGGCGCAGGAACTTCTTCGGATCGAGCCGGCGTTCCAGCTCGGAGATGGTCTGGTGGAGCAGGAACGAACGGGCGCCGATATGCAGGCGCATGTAGTCGCGCTCGGCCTCGATGAGATCGATCTCGGCGGCGGCCACCCGGACCACCTCGGGTCCGTGCGGCACCCAGAACTCGGTGATGCCCGCGGAAACGGTCGAGGCCGGGGGCGTCGTGGAACGCAGCGGCTCGGCCACGCGGGCGATGGCGCGCCGCAGCCGGTCGGGCGTGACGGGCTTGAGCAGGTAGTCCGTGGCGGCGACGTCGAAGGCGGCCACCGCGAACTGATCGAAGGCGGTCACGAATATGATCGCCAGCGGCGTCGGCCGCTCCTCCAGCGTGCGGGCCACCGCCAGGCCATCCAGGCCGGGCATGGCGATATCCAGCAGCACGACATCCGGGGCGAGGGCCGCGATCACGCGCAGCGCGGCCTCGCCGTCATGCGCGGTGCCGACGACCTCGACCTGTTCCTGCTGGGCGCAGAGGATCTGCAGCCGCTCCACCGCCAGCGGCTCGTCATCCACGATGAGGATGCGCAGCGCCTGGGGCATCGCCATCAGGGCGATGAGAGCCGAGGCCGCAGCGGCATGATCAGGTCGACCCGGAAGCCGCCCTCCGGCCGCGGGCCGTAGGTGCAGCTCGCGGCGCCGCCGAACCGCGCCAGCAGCCTCGCCGTCACGTTGCGCAACCCGACCCCGTGTCCCGCGCCGCGTCCGGCGTCGGGTGACGCGGCGCCGTCATCCTCGATCTCGAGATGCAGCCTGCCGCCCTCGTCACGCGCGCGGACGCTGATGGTGACCGGGCGTATCGTCGGCGCGACGCCGTACCGGAGCGCGTTCTCCACCAATGGCTGCAGCAGCAGGCCGGGCACGCAGGCCGAACCGAGCGCAGGCGGGATGTCGATCCGCACCCGCAGCCGATCCGGGAACCGCACCTGCTCGATGTCGAGATAGAGGCGCTGGATGCGGATCTCCTCCGCGAGCGTGGTGTCCTCGCCGGGATCGCCGACCAGCGTGGTGCGCAGGAAGGCCGCCAACGTCTCGATCATCCGCTCGGCCTCGTCGGGGGTGCCGCGCAGTACCAGGGCGGAGAGCGAGTTGAGCGTGTTGAACAGGAAATGCGGGTTGAGCTGGTAGCGCAGCGCGCGCAACTGCGCCGACTGCGCTTCGGTCCGGTAACGGGCGGCCTGGCGTTCCGCCCGCCGTCCCCGTGCCGCGGCGGAGAGGGCGATGTAGATCATCGCCCAGGCAGCGATGAAGAAGTAGCTGTCCAGCGCCGTATCGATGACGGTGGGGACAGGATATTGCCGCATCCACACCAGGTCGCCGCTATCCCCCTGGAGCAGCGCTAACGGGAAGTAGACGACGAAACTATAGTATCGGAAGCATGCCAGGAGCACCGCGATCAGCATGGATGCGAGAAGGGCGGCCATCAGGCGGACCGAGATGCGCGCCTCATCGAACCGGCGCAGGAACAGGTAGAGCACCCAGGTGAGGAGGCCGCCGACCAGGGTGGCGACGAGGCGCCGCCCGCCCAGGAGGAACTGGTGCTGCGCCCCATGCACCAGGACCTGGATGGTGTTCACGGCGAAGTTGAACAGCCAGGCCCAGATGATGGAGAACAGCACCACACGGACGTTCGAGGGTTCATCCGCGTCGGTAGCGATCGGTGGGGCGTTCGTCGCGGCATCCATCGGCGCAGGATAGGCGCAATCCGTCGTTCCGCGCGCCCGATCGACTGCAGCTGGTCGAAGCGTCCCGACCGTTGGTCGAAACGCTTCGCGGCAGCTCAGAGCTCGGTGATGCTGTGCACCACGCGCGAGACCATGCCGTAGGCGATGGCTTCCTCGGCGCTCATCCAGTAGTTGCGGTCGGTGTCCTTGGCGACCTTCTCGTAGGTCTGGCCGGTCTCGCGCGCGAACAGCCGGTTCAGGCGCTCGCGCATCTTGATGATCTCGCGGGCCTCGATGTCGATATCGACCGCCGGGCCGCGCACGCCGCCCATCGGCTGATGCAGCAGGAAGCGCGTGTTAGGCAGGCAGATGCGCCGCTCCTTGACGCCGGCGACGTATATCAGCGCACCCGCGCTGGCCACCCAGCCGGTGCCGATGACGCGCACCGGCGCCATGCTGTCGACGAAGCGGATCATGTCGTGGATGGTGTCGCCGCTCTCCACGTGGCCGCCGGGGGAGTTGATGTAGACGTCGATCGGCTTGTCCGAGGCGCCGGCCAGCGCCAGCAGGCGTCCGGTGACGTCGCGCGCGACCTTGTCGTTGATCGCCCCGAAGATCAGCACCTTGCGCTGGTCGAACAGGCGCTTTTCCAGCTCATTGATCGGCGACGAGAGCGTCTTGTTGTCGTCCGGCTCCTTGATGTCGGGGCCGTTCGGCTCGGGGACATCGGGTCCATCGGGCTCGGGCCCGTCGGGATCCTCGTCATCCATCCGGATACGGTCGGCGTTCGCGTTGCTGGGGGGCGACATGGCGTTCATGATGATGTCCCTGAGGCCGGCTCGTTGATCCGACCGTCCTATCCTGTTTCCCGGCCTGCTCCAAGACGGCTGGCCAGGAGACAGCTTTCCGGGATCGGCCTAGTCTTGCACCATCTGCGGGGTGCGCCGGACCCATGCGGACCGTGTCCGGCCGGACGAGCGATCGGGCGGGACGAGAGATGGGCTCGGCAAGAGATGGGCTGGGAATGGCGATGGGCAAGACTGGGCAGGGGCTGCGAACGAGGCGAGGGTCTCGAACCGGCGTTCGCGGCGGCCTCCCGCCGGCGGCGCTGCTCCTGCCCGTGCTGCTGCTGCCCGCGCTGCCGCTGGCGGGATGCGCGCACCGCGACGCGATCGACGCTCCGGTCGGCTGGTGGCACCAGCTCGAAGGCGGTGCCATCGCCGAGCAGCGCCCGCCGCCGCCCGGTGTGAACGACCCCTATCCCAAGGTCGGCACCACCCCCGCGCACGCGCCGGCGATCGCCTCGCTCGACCTGCGCCATTCGGTGACCACCGACCTGCTGCGCCAGCGCAATCTCGCCAACCGTCTCGATGCCAACGACCCGATCCCGGTGGCGGTCGCGCGCCCGGCCAAGCCCGCCGCCGCACCCGCCCCGGCCGCCCCGGCTGCCGGCGGCTCCTCCGCGATGCTCGACGCGGCCGAGGCGCCCGTCGGCACGCCGCCCTCCGGCCATGCGCCGCCGGACCCGGCGCCCGCAGGGGCGCCCGCAGGGGCGCTCGCAGGCAAGCGGGTCCCGACCCCACCCCCCGACGCCGATGCCGAGCCGGAACTCGCCCTGCCCGCGGTCGTGGTGCAGGCGCCCGACGCCTCGGGCGCTCCGGTGATCATGCCGGCGATCCCCGGCGCGCCGCCGGCAGCGCCGCGCCTGCCCGGCCTCGCGGTCGCGGCCAGCCTGCCGACGATCGGCCTGCCGGCATCGGAGCGGTTGCCCGCCTACGCGGTCGCTCCCGCCGCCGGCACGCCCATCGACTTCGTCTCCGGCACCGACACCATGCTGGGCGGCCAGTCCGGCGCGCTGCACGCCATCGCGGCGCGGCGCGGCGGCGGCGCCATCGTGGTGCATGGTTACGGTGATGCCGCCGCCGCCGATCCGGACACGCAGTCGCAGGCGCTGTCGGTCGCCACCCTGCGCGCCCGCACCGTGGCAGAGGCGCTGCAGGCGGAGGGCGTTCCCGCTGGCTCGATCCGCCTGCGTGCGGAAGCATTCGGTCGCGGCGCAAGCGTCAGGCTGGTACAGTGACACGCAACCTTATGACGTTGCCGCAGAGAGCCGATCGATGACCGAGGAATTCCACCGTATCCGTCGCCTGCCGCCCTACGTGTTCGCCGAGGTCAACCGGGCGAAGGCGTCGGCGCGGGCGGACGGCGAGGACATCATCGATCTCGGCATGGGCAACCCGGACAGCCCGACCCCGCCGCACATCGTGGCCAAGCTGGTCGAGACCGTCGCCGATCCGCGCTCGCACCGCTACTCGGTCAGCCGCGGCATCCCGGGGCTGCGTCGTGCGCTGGGGGGCTACTACGAGCGCCGCTTCGACGTGCATCTCGACCCGGAGAGCGAGGTGGTGGTGACGCTCGGCTCCAAGGAGGGGCTCGCCAACCTGTCGGCGGCGATCGCCAGTCCGGGCGACACCATCCTGGTGCCGAACCCGTCCTATCCGATCCATCAGTTCGGCTTCATCATCGCCGGCGCCTCGGTGCGCTCGATCCCGGCCAAGCCGGACCAGGACATGCTTCGCGCGCTGGAGCGGGCGGTGCGCCACTCGGTGCCGAAGCCGACGGCGCTGATCGTGAACTTCCCGTCCAACCCGACCGCCTTCCTGGCCGACCTCGATTTCTACCGCGAGCTGGTGGCGTTCGCGCGCCGCGAGGAGATCTGGATCCTGTCCGACCTCGCCTATGCCGAGATCTATTTCGGCAGCGTGCCGCCGCCCTCGATCCTGCAGGTGCCGGGCGCGAAGGATGTCGCGGTCGAGTTCACCTCGCTGTCCAAGACCTACTCGATGGCCGGCTGGCGCATCGGCTTCGCGGCCGGCAACCCGCGCCTGATCAACGCCCTGACCCGGATCAAGTCCTACCTCGACTACGGCGCCTTCACCCCGATCCAGGTGGCCGCGGTGGCGGCGCTGAACGGGCCGCAGGGATGCGTCGCCGAGATCCGCCGCCTCTATCGCGAGCGCCGCGACGTGCTGATACGCGGCCTTTCCGCCGCCGGCTGGGAGGTGCCCTCGCCGGAGGGCTCGATGTTCGCCTGGGCGCCGATCCCGGAGCGCTTCGCCCATCTCGGCAGTGTCGGCTTCTCCAAGCTGCTGCTCGCCGAGGCCGGCGTGGCGGTGGCGCCCGGCCTCGGCTTCGGCGAGTACGGCGAGGGCTTCGTGCGCATCGGCCTGGTCGAGAACACGCAGCGCCTGCGCCAGGCGACCCGCAACATCAAGGCGTTCCTGAGCGCCCATGACGGCGTGGTGCAGGATGCCGCCGCCATCTGCGACGACGCCTTCGCGGCCCCCCGGCTGAGACCCCGCCTGGAGCCGGCCGCTTGACGCCGCCATTGCTCCAGACTGGCCCGCTCCGGATCGGGCCGCTCCGGATCGGCATCGCCGGCCTCGGCACCGTCGGGGTCGGGGTGGTGCGGCTGCTGCGCGCCAACGCCGACCTGATCGCGGCCCGGGCCGGACGGCCGCTCGACGTGGTCGCGGTATCGGCACGCGAGCGCCGGCGCGAGCGCGGCATCGACGTGTCGGACCTGCGCTGGCACGACGACCCGCTCTCGCTCGCGCACGACCCGGCGGTCGATGTCGTGGTCGAGCTGATCGGCGGCGCCGAGGGCGTGGCGCGCCGCCTGGTCGAGGCGGCGCTGCAGGCGGGCCGTCCGGTGGTCACCGCCAACAAGGCGCTGATCGCCGTGCATGGCGCCGAACTCGCGGCCACCGCCGAAGCCCGCCGCACGCCGCTCGCCTTCGAGGCGGCGGTCGCCGGCGGCATTCCGGTGATCAAGGCGATACGCGAGGGCCTGGCCGCCGACCGGCTGACCCGCGTCGGCGGCATCCTGAACGGCACCTGCAACTACATCCTCACCGCCATGCGCGAGAGCCGGCGCGACTTCGCCCCGATCCTGGCCGAGGCGCAGGCGCTGGGTTATGCCGAGGCCGATCCGTCCACCGACGTCGACGGCATCGACGCCGCCCACAAGCTCGCCATCCTGGCCGCGCTCGCCTTCGGCCGGCCGGTGGACTTCGCCTCCGTCCACGTGGAGGGTATCCGCCACGTCGCCGCGCTGGACATCCGTTTCGCCGCCGAGCTCGGCTACCGGATCAAGCTGCTCGGCATCGCCCAGCTGACCGAGGCCGGGGTGGAGGCGCGCGTGCATCCCTGCCTGGTGCCGGTGGACACCCCGATCGCCCTCGTCGAGGGCGTCTTCAACGCGGTGTTCGCCGAGGGTGACTTCGTCGGCCGGCTGATGCTGGAGGGCAGGGGGGCGGGCGCCGGTCCGACCGCCTCCGCCGTGGTCGCCGACCTGATCGACATCGCCCGCGGCAGCCTGATCCCGGTCTGGGGTGCCAACGCCGAGCAGCTCTCGCGCATCGTCAGCGTGCCGATCACCCAGCGCAGCGGCGACTACTACCTGCGCCTGCACGTGCTCGACCGGCCCGGCGTGATCGCCGAGATCGCCGCGGTGCTGCGCGACTGCGGCGTCTCGCTCAAGAGCATGCTGCAGCATGCCCCGTCCGGCGCCGGCCCGGTCTCCGGTCCCGGCGCACCCCCGGACGACCAGTCGGTGCCGATCGTCCTGGTCACGCATCGTACCGGGGAGGCCTCCATGCGCCGGGCGCTCGAACTGATCGCCGCCCTCGACGTGGTGCTGGAGCGGCCTAACATGATCCGAATCGAAGCCGGCTGAGGAGTTCCCCGTCATGTCCGCTACCAGGTCTTCCTATCAGGCCGGCGACCGCAACCTCGCACTGGAGCTGGTCCGCGTCACCGAGGCGGCGGCGATCGGGGCCTCGCACTGGACCGGACGCGGCAAGAAGAACGAGGCCGACGGGGCCGCCGTCGAGGCGATGCGCCGGGCCTTCGATACTGTGGCCATCGACGGCACCGTCGTCATCGGCGAGGGCGAGATGGACGAGGCGCCGATGCTCTATATCGGCGAGAAGGTCGGCTCCGGCGGCCCTGCGATGGACATCGCCGTCGATCCGCTCGAAGGCACCTCGCTGACAGCCAGGAACGCGCCCAACGCGCTGACCATGGTCGCCCTCGCCGAGCAGGGCAACTTCCTGCACGCGCCCGACATCTACATGGACAAGATCGCGGTGGCCGGCAACCTGCCGCCGGACGTGGTCGACCTGGACGCGCCGATCGGCGAGAACCTGCGCAACCTCGCCCGCGCCCGCAAGAGCGAGATCGACGAGATCGTGCTCTGCACGCTCGACCGCGATCGCCACGAGGAGCTGATCGCCAAGACCCGCGAGGCGGGCGCGCGGGTGATGCTGATCTCGGACGGCGACGTCGCCGCCATCATCGCCGCCTGCATGCCGGGCTACGGCGTCGACATCTATGTCGGCTCCGGCGGTGCGCCCGAGGGCGTGCTGGCGGCGGCGGCGCTGCGCTGCGTCGGCGGCCACATGCAGGCGCGGCTGATGTTCGAGGACGAGGCGCAGGTGCAGCGCGCGCAGGCGATGGGACAGGGCGATCCGCGCCGCCGCCTGGGCCTGACCGACCTCGCCCGCGGCGACGTGCTGTTCTCGGCCACCGGGGTGACGTCCGGCGCGCTGCTGCACGGCGTGCAGCGGACCGACGACCGGGCGATCACGCACTCGATCGTCATGCGCTCGAAGTCCGGCACCGTGCGCTTCATCGAGGGCCACCACAACTTCGCGACCAAGACCTGGAGCACGACCTGATCCGGCGCTGGGGCGATGCACGGGTCCGGCTTGGTGCAGGCGGCGCTCGCGGGCGAGATGCCGCGCCCCTGCCTCGATGTCGGCCGCAGCCTGACCGGCCGGCGCTGGCTCTGGCGCGGCGAGATGTCTGGTGGCGACGGCCCAGGCGGTGGCGACAATTCAGGCGTTGGCGACGGTTCGGGCGGTGGCGACAGTTCGGGGCGCCTGGCGGCGGCGATCGCGCAGCGCTGCGACCTGCCCGAGATCGTCGGCCGTCTGCTGCACGCGCGCGGCGTGATGCCGGACGGGGCGGCCGCCTTCCTGGAGCCGACGCTGCGGGCGCTGCTGCCCGACCCGTCCTGCCTGGCCGACATGGACGCCGCCGCCGCCCGCCTGGCGCAGGCGGCGATGCGGGCGGAGACGGTCGGCATCTTCGGCGACTACGACGTGGACGGCGCCTGCGCCGCGGCGGTGCTGGCGACGCTGCTGCGCGAACTCGGCTGCGTCGTGCTCACCCACGTGCCGGACCGCATGCTCGAAGGCTACGGTCCGAACGCGCCGGCGCTGCTCGGCATGACCGGGCGCGGCGCCACGCTGATCGTGTGCGTCGATTGCGGCACCGCGGCACCCGAGCCGCTGGCGGCGGTCGCCATGGTCGCCGACGTGGTGATCCTCGACCACCACAAGGCGGAGGGACCGCCGCCGCCGGTGCTGGCGACGGTCAATCCGAACCGCCTCGATTGCGGCTCCGGGCTCGGCTCGCTGTGCGCGGCGGCGATCGCCTTCCTGACCGGGATCGCAGCCGTGCGGGTGCTGCGCCGGGCCGGCTGGTTCGCGACGCGCGCGGAGCCGGACCTGCTCTCCCTGCTCGACATGGTGGCGCTGGCGACCATCTGCGACGTGATGCCGCTCAGCGGCCTGAACCGCGCCCTGGTGACGCAGGGCCTCAAGGTGATGGCGCGCCGCGCGCGGCCCGGCATTGCCGCCCTGCTCGATGTCGCGGTGGTGCGCGAGGCGCCGAGCGCCTTCACCTGCGGCTTCGCGCTGGGGCCGCGGATCAATGCCGGCGGACGCATCAGCGATGCCGGCCTCGGCCTGCGCCTGCTGCTGTGCCAGGACGCCGACGAGGCGCGCCTGCTGGCCGAACGGCTGGACGCGGTGAACCGGCAGCGCCGCCACGTCGAGGCCGCGATCCTGGACCGCGCGATGGCGCTGGCGGAAGCCCAGATCGCGGCCGACCATGCCGTGCTGATGCTCAGCGGCCCGGACTGGCACCCCGGCGTCGTCGGCATCGTGGCCGGACGCGTCAAGGAGCGCTTCAACCGTCCCAGCCTAGTGGGCGCCCTGCTGGCGGACGGCACCATCAAGGGCTCCGGCCGCTCGGTGCCGGGCCTCGACCTGGGAGCCGCGGTGATCGCGGCCAGGCAGTGCGGCCTGCTGCTGACCGGCGGCGGACACGCGATGGCGGCCGGCTTCTCCCTGCACGGGGCGCACCTGGCCGATTTCCACGGCTTCCTGAACGAGAGGCTGGCGGAGGCCCGTTCGCGCCCGGCGGCGCTCGACCTCGGTGTCGACGGCGTGCTGAGCGTGCCCGGCGCCAGCGTCGAGCTGGCCACCCATGTCTGCCGGCTGGCGCCGTTCGGCAGCGGCAACGAGGAGCCGGTGTTCGTGCTGCCGAACGTGCGCGTGGTGCGCTGCGACCGCATCGGCAAGGAGGGCAACACCCTGCGCGCGCTGATTGAGGGGGAGGGCGGCGGCGTCAGGCTCAAGGCGCTGCTGTTCCGTGCCGGCGACGGCCCGGTCGCGCGCGCGATGGAAGCGCGCGACGGCGCCCGGCTGCATCTCGCCGGCCAGTTGCGCGCCGAGAGCTGGAACGGCCAGGCCAGCGCAGGCTTCTTCATCTCGGATGCCAGCCTTGCAGCCTGTGCCTGACCAAAGCGCCTTGACCCGATCCGGCCGCTCCGCTACCCAGCCCCAGGCTTCGTCTCGTTCGTCTAGTGGCCTAGGACACTGCCCTTTCACGGCGGTAACACGGGTTCGAACCCCGTACGGGACGCCAATCCTCGCAACGGATTAGGCTGGATCGACCTGCTGTCAGCCCCGGTAGCGCCCGCATCCCGGATCGCACAGCCTTATCAGCTTGACCTCGGCGGTCCCGCTCTTGCCGCAGGCACTGCAGGTCAGGTGGAACATGGCGGCCTCGATCGGAAGCAGTTCGCCATACCGCTTGATCAGGCTCGCGACGGGGAGCGGCGCGAGATGGCCGCAGCCGCACTTCGCCATCCAGACATTGCCCGGGGGAACCGTCTCGAGGTTTCGCAGGCGGCTATGTCGATCGTGGATGGGAACGTGACGCATCACAGGAACGTAACGGGAACATGCGTCGGAACGCTAGTCCCGACCGGGGCACAGGGAAGCTATTAACGGTTTTTGAACGCGTTTCGCGGGTGTCGAACCGGCAGGTACCCTGCTCAACTTCCGGGGCTTCCGCTGCAAGATGGGCCGCGCGCATCGTCCCGATTCGATCCTCTGCAGTCAGGATAACGATGTTCGCGAAGACGTTCCAGGCTACGCCCCGAAACCACTCGTAGCCGGTACGTAACGTTGTCGCGGAGGCCAGACGAAAGTTTTCGCTCTTATCGCGAAGCCTGTTGGTACGGTCCCAATCCAGCGGCTCCCATGACCCACGCCTTCGGGTCCGACGCGGTTCCGAGGGCTTCGATGGTCCT
>JAABUX010010270.1_pt1 | contig 10475 bp, 9 predicted proteins | sample 5561851 | NCBI WGS metagenome assembly JAABUX01 (sample SAMN10711883, study PRJNA513361) | rock metagenome | isolation source: Antarctica rocks | place: Antarctica: Victoria Land, Richard Nunatak red sandstone | collected 2016-01-03 | reverse complement strand
CGGCAGCTCCCCGACCGCGCAGCCGGACCGGACCGGTCACGGACCGGACACCCCAGGACCAGTCGGTGACACCGGCGCTATGTTGGTAGGTAGCCGACCAGCCGGCGAGGTCGGTCCTCGTGCCGTGGCGGCACCCGCCCTGACGCGTCCCGGCACAGACAGGAGACTGCGGTGGCGATGACCGACCGGCACTTCACGGGGCTCCTGGCGGCCCGCACCGGGCTCGCGGCGTTCGTCCAGCACAGCGAGCGCGACGCGCGCGCTGCCGGCACCACCCATGCCCAGCACCACGTCCTCCTGGCGCTGCGCGGGCTGCCGGAGAGCCCCGGCTCGACCGTCAAGGACATCGCCAGCGCACTCGGCGTCGCCAGTCCGAGCGCCGTCGAGCTCGTTGCGCGGATGGTCGGCGCCGGCCTGCTGCGCCGCCAGGACGACCCGACGGACGGCCGCCTCACCCGCCTCAAGCTGACCGAGCTCGGCGAGCGGGTCCTGCACGCACTGAGCGAGAACCACCTCACGCGCTTCCGCGAGCTGCACCGCCTCAACACCACCCACCTCGCCGACTGACCGGCCGGCCGGTCCAGCCGCGTCCGATCCAGCCGCGTCCGATCCAGCCGGCCGGCCGGTCCAGCCGCGTCCGATCCAGCCGGCCGGGGCGGTGTCCCGGATCGGCAGCCGACGGCGCGTTCTGGCCGGTTGGCGCATGGGCGGGGCCGTCCACCGTCGATCCGGGACATCGTCCCGGCCAGCGCTCGACCCACGAGACGGCGGCTGGCGGCTGACCGCCGACCCAGCTCAGCCGCGGGTCGCCAGTGCGGTCCCACCGGCGGGCAGGCCCACGACGACCGTCCCCGCCACCGGGCGCGCGACGGTCGTGCTCAGCACCCGCCCGGTCGGGCCGAAGACGTCGACGGCGACCGCTCGCGACCCGGCGAACGGCAGGCGCAGGACCCGCGGCCGGTCCGCGAAGCTCCGGAGGAGCACCGTCGCGGACCCGCCGCCGCGCAGCCGCAGCACCTCGACCGCTGGTTGGACGAGGACGGCGTCGACGGCGGCCGTCCCCTGGCCCACGGTGCTGACCGTGATGCTGCGGCCGGCCGGGGCGGCGGGGAGGGTGGTGATCTCCAGCGCACCCGGCCACGGGCTGACACCCTGGGAGCCGATGCGTCCCTGGTGGACGGTCCCGACGGCACGGGCGCCGACGGTCCAGCGGGTGGCGGCACTGCCAGGCAGGTAGCGGGTGACCGGCATGAGGACGGAGCCTGCGGGGACCCGCGCGACCAGGGTCAGCCGGCCGCCGGCCCGGAGGTCGACGTAGGCGCCGCCGCTCCACTGCGACTCCCCCGTCGACGGGTCGGCCGGCGTGACGACGCTCGTCCCACCCGACCGCCGGCCGCCCTCCGCCTCGAGCAGGGTGCCGGTGACCCGGGCGGTGACCGTGGCCGTCCGGGCGACCGCCGCGGCCACCGGGTCCCGGTCCAGGGCGAGCATGGTGAGCAGCCCGTGGATGGTGGACTCCGCGCCGCTGCCGGTGTTGACGGTGCCGTCGGGAGCGATCCCGTCGTCGGTGACCCCCGTCCGCGGGTCGTAGACGGCCCGGTGGGCACGGTTGTCCCCGAAGAACCAGCTCGCGGCGAGCCCGGTGAGCCGGGCCGTCCCCGGCTGGTGCGTGACGTCGGCCAGCGCCTGCAGGTCTTCCACGCGGCTGTCGGCGCCGTACGCGATCTGTGACCGGTCGACCGGGGTCGGAGCCCAGCCGTCGTCGGGACCGCCCTGGACGAGCAGGTGCGAGGTGAACGTCACCGCGTCGCGCTGGGCGACCCCGAGCAGTCGCGGGTCGTGCAGGGTGCGGGCCGCGGCGGCCAGCGCCGCCGGGGCGAGACCGGCCCAGGCATGCCACTGCGACACGGAGGTGACGCCCGGCAGGATCGCCCCGTAGGGCCAGCTCCACGCGTCGCCGGCGGCCAGGTCGGCGATCCCCCGGCTGAACAGGGCGATCGCGGTCCTCGCCCGCCGCCGGCCGGTGGCGGTGAGTCCGCCGCCGGCGTCCGCGTAGGCGGTCAGCCCGAGAACGGCTTCGGCGGTGGCGTCGGCGCCGCCCGTGATCAGCCAGGCCGGGCGGTGGCGGCCGTCGACGAGGACCGTGCGCGGGTAGCGGCTGAGGACCTGGCGGTCCAGCGCGCGGACGGCGAGGTCCTCCCGGGCGGCGAGGAAGCGGCCGAAGCCCGGGTCCTGGCGGCGGAAGGCCGCGTATCCCTCCCCGAGTGCCCACACGGTGCGCGCCAGCCAGTAGGACGCGCCACTGTCGGCGGGGTCCGGGGTGTCGGCTGGGGTGGGGCGCGGGACCAGCCGACCGTCGGGCTGCATCCAGAGCACGACGTCCCCGGAGTGCGGCCCGGTGGCGTCTTGCAGGTACGTCAGTCCCCGCAGCAGGTTGCGCGCCCGCGCGCGGCTCAGCGGGTCGCCGGACTGGCGCCAGTGACGCAGGTACACGACGGCCGCGCGGGCCATGTCGTCGGCGTCGTACGCGCCCTGGCCGTAGCTCCGGGTGCGCGGGTCGTAGGTGCCGCCGCCGACCCGGGTGAACGACCCGTGTCCGTCGGGGGTCGCGTACACCCACAGCACGCCGACCCGGGGGTCGGTCGCCAGCTGGTAGGTGGTGTGGCCGGTCTGGTGCGGTGGTGCGACGCGACTGCCCAGGAAGTCCAGGTGCGCCAGGTTCGTCAGCGGCGCCCGGGGTGCTCCCGTTCGGGGGGCGCTCACCGAGTGGTGCGCACGGGTCTCGACCGGGGTGGGACGTGCGGCGGCGGTTCTCGGGGCCTGCGCGGAGGTGCGGGGTGTCGCGGCGGCGGTCACGACGGCGGCCGCGGGTCCCGCGGAGCCGGTGAGGAGCAGCACCCCGGCGATACCGGCGGCGGTGGACGCGGGCAGGTACCGGTTGGTTCGCAGGGTGCTCAGGTGGCGCATCGGGACCTCCGTTGGTCGTCGTGGACCGGACACCGACCACCCCCGGCGGTGTTGACTCGGGGTGGCGCTTGACAGGCGTGCTGAAGCGATTTACAAAGAGATACCACTCCAACGGCGAAACCGGAAGGGCATCGTGGCCCCGCGTCTGACGATCGCCGACGTCGCCCGAACCGCGGGCGTGTCGGCGAGTGCGGTGTCGTTCGCGTTCAACGGCCGGCCGGGGGTGTCGGAGGCGACGCGCCAGCGGATCCTGAGCACCGCGGACGAACTCGGGTGGGCGCCGAGCTCCGGCGCGCGGGCGCTGGCCCGCGACCACGCCGACGCCGTCGGGCTGGTCATCACCCGCGCTCCCCGGCTGCTGTCCGCCGACCCGTTCTTCCCGGCCTTCACCAGCGGAGTGGAAAGTGAGCTGGAACACCGGGGATACGCACTACTGCTGCAGGTCGTCTCCGATCCGGCTGCGGAGGCCGCGCGGTACCGCCAGCTGGCCCGCCGCGGCCGGGTCGACGGGGTCTTCCTGACCGACCTGCGCATCACCGACGACCGCATCACGCTGCTGCTGGAGCTGAGTCTCCCCGCGGTGACCCTCGGCCGGCCGGCGCAGCCCTCACCGTTCCCCGCGGTGGTCCTCGACGACCAGGTCGGGATCGCCGCGGCCGTCGACCACCTGGTCGACCTCGGCCACACCCGGATCGCGCTGGTCAACGGTCCCCGGGACTACCTCCACGTCCGCCACCGCCGCGACGCCTGGGCGCGGGCGCTCGCCGCCCGCGGTGTCGCCCGAGGTCCGACGGTGACCGCGGACTTCACCGCCGCCGGCGGCGCCGGCGCGACCCGCCGGCTACTCGCCCGCCCCGACCGGCCGACCGCCATCGTCTACACCAACGACGTCATGGCCATCGCCGGGATCGGCGCGGCCGCGGAGGCCGGCCTCCGGGTCCCGGAGGATCTGTCGGTCACCGGCTACGACGACATCGAGCTCGCAGCGGCGATCCGGCCACCGCTGACCACGGTCCGCGGGGACCCCGTTCTCTGGGGGCGGCGCGCGACGGTGGCGTTGTTGGACCTGATCGAGCGGCGCGCCACCGGGCCGCCCGGGGACGACCCCGCACCGGAGGAGGGGGCCAGCCCCACCTCGGACTTCGGGGATGCCGACCTGCCACCAGCCGCGCTGGTCGTCCGCCGGTCCACCGCACCACCCGCACCCGCACCGGTGCGGTGAGCACCGCCCGAGCACCGTCGCCCGTATGACCGTCGCCCGCCGTGACAGGAGACCGCAGATGAGCCCTGATGCACTGACCGGACTGCTCTCCCGACCGGTGACGCGCCGCCGCTTCGGGGTCCTCGGCGCCGGCCTCGGCGCGGCGAGCGCGCTCGGCACCGCCGGGTGCGGTGCGTCCAGTCCCGGCCCCGGTGCGGACACCGCCCGCGGGCCCATCTCGATCTGGTACTCCAACAACACCCAGGAGGTCACCTGGGGCGAGCAGCTGGTGGCCGCGTGGAACACCGCGCACCCGTCGGAGAAGGTGACCGCCGAGCAGATCCCGTCGGGCAAGAGCTCGGAGGAGGTGGTCAGTGCCTCGATCACCGCAGGCAACGCCCCCGGGCTGATCCTCAACATCAGTCCCGCCTCGGTGGCGGGTTTCGTGCGCCAGGGAGGTGTGGTGCCGCTGTCGCGGTTCCCCGGCGCGGACGCCTACATCACCGCGCGCACGGGCGCCCGGGCCGAGCAGTACCGCTCCGGCGACGGGCAGTTCCACCAGCTGCCGTGGAAGTCCAACCCGGTGATGGTCTTCTACAACCGGGCGCTGTTCAAGAAGGCCGGCCTCGACCCGGACCACCCGCGTCTCGCCACCTACGCCGACTTCCTCGCGACGGCACGCACCCTGGTCGCGAAGAAGGTCGCGCCGACCGCGATCTGGCCGTCGCCGAACAGCGAGTGGTACTCGGCCGAGGGTGACTTCTACCCCCTCTACGCTGCGGCCACCGGCGGCACCCCGCTCGTCGTGAAGGGCAAGACCACCTACGACGACGCGAACGGCCCGGGCGGTGGCCGACTTCTACCGCACGCTCTACGCGGAGGGACTGTCCTCGCAGGAGACCACCGCCCTCGACGTGTTCGCGACCGGGCAGGCGGCCATGGCCATCGTCGGGCCGTGGGCGATCGCCTCGTACAAGGGCGTCGTGGACTGGGGCGCGGTCCCCGTCCCCAGCCCGACGCCGACACCCGCGTCGAGGCTGTGGACCTACTCCGACGCGAAGAACATCTCGCTCATGACCGCGTGCGCCCACCGGGCGACCGGGTGGGACTTCATGAAGTTCGCCACCAGCCCGGCGCAGGACGGACTGCTCCTGAGCACGACCGGACAGATGCCGCTGCGCCAGCACCTGGCGGCCACCTACGCCCCGTACTTCGCGAAGAACAAGGACTACGCACTGTTCTCCGACCAGGCCGCGAGGACGTCGGACGTCCCGAACGTCGACAACGGCATCCAGGTGTGGCAGACCTTCCGCGACGCCTGGTCCAGGAGTGTCATCTTCGGCAGGGGGTCTGTCGCCGACGCCCTCGCGTCTTCCGCCCACCGGATCGATGACCTCGTCACGAAGGCCTGAGGAGCCTGCCATGAGCACAGCCGCTGCCGCCGCGCCGGGACCCGCCGCCGACCCGCGGCGCGCCGACCGCCGCACGAGACGATCCGTGCACCCTCTCGGCGGCGCCCTCGGGCGGCACCCCGTCGGCTGGGCGTTCATCGCGCCGTACGTCGTCTTCCTCGCCGCGATCTTCGCCTACCCGCTCGGCTACGCGATCTGGATGTCGTTCCACGACGCGTTCTTCACCGCACCCGGCGTGTCGGTGCCGCAGCCCTTCGTCGGGCTCGGCAACTACCGCGAGGTCCTCGGTGACCCCCAGGTGCGCCGGGCGTTCCTGAACATCGTGGTGTTCCTCGTGATCAACGTGCCGCTGACCGCCCTGCTGTCCCTCGTGCTGGCGACCGCTCTCAACGCGAAGATCCCCGCCCGGGGTTTCTTCCGCGGTGCGTACTACGTCCCGTACATCACCGCCAGCGTGGCCGTCGTGACCGTGTGGCTGTTCATCTTCAGCGGCAACGGCCTCGCCAATCGGCTGCTCGGGCCGCTCGCGCCGCACCCGTCCTGGCTGGTCAACACCGGCTGGGCCATGCCGATGATCGCGCTGTACGTGACCTGGAAGCAGCTCGGCTTCTTCATCCTGCTCTACCTCGCCGCCCTGCAGGGCGTGCCGAAGGAGCGGTACGAGTCGGCCGCGGTCGACGGGGCCACCCGACTCCAGCAGTTCACCAACGTCACGGTCCCCAGCGTCCGCTCCGCCACCAGCCTCGTCGTCGTCCTGGCCATCATCACCGGCGGGAACCTGTTCACCGAGCCGTACCTGCTGACCTCCGGCGGCGGACCGATCAACTCCTCGACCTCGCCCGTGCTGATCATCTACCAACGCGGCATCGAGCAGGGCCGACCCGGGTTCGCCTCCGCGCTCGGCGTCCTGCTCATCCTGTTCGTCCTCGCAGTGTCCCTGCTGTCACGTCGTTTCTTCGAGAGGGGCTCGGACTCATGACCGCCGTACCGACGGGCACCACCGCGGCGGCCGTCCCCGGCGCCGTGGACGACCCCCGGTCCCGGGGCGAGACCTTCCGGACCGGCCACCACCGCCCGCACCCGCCGGGCGGCCGGGGTACACCGCTCCGGCTGGTCCTGCTGCTGCTCGGTGCGCTGGTGTTCCTGTTCCCCTTCTACTACATGCTCCTCGGGTCGCTGCAGAAGAAACCCGACACCGGTCTGGGCGGCCTGATTCCCCGATCGGGCAACCTCACCACCACCAACTACACGACGATCAACGCGTCCCTGTCGCTGCTCCGGGCGCTGGTCAACTCCGGGATCTTTACCGGCGGCGTCATCGCCTGCACGGTCGTCTTCGGCCTGCTCGCCGGCTACGCCCTGGCCCAGCTGGAGTTCCGGGGCCGGGGGGTCCTGTTCGCGCTGGTGCTCCTCGTCCAGGTCGTCCCGTTCCAGCTCCTGATGATCCCGCTGTACGTCCTCATCACCCGGGACTACGGCCTGTCGGACAACTACCTCGGGATGATCCTGCCGTTCGCCATCAACGCGACGGCGGTGTTCATCTTCCGGCAGTTCTTCCTGTCCCTCCCGCAGGCGCTGTTCGAGGCCGCACGCATCGACGGCGCCTCGGAGCTCGCGATCCTCCGGCGCATCGCCGTACCGCTGTGCAAGCCGGCACTGCTCACCACCGTCCTGCTCACCTTCATCGGCCCGTGGAACGAGTTCCTGTGGCCGTTCCTGGTCACCAAGGACCGGAGCCTCCAGCCGCTCGCGGTGGCGCTGGCCAACTACATCAGCAGCACCGCCGCCACCGCGGCCAGCCCGTTCGGCGCGATCCTCGCCGGCGCCTGCGTGCTCGCCGCGCCCGCGGTCGGGCTCTTCCTCGTGTTCCAGAAGCGGTTCGTCGACACCAACATCGGATCCGGGGTCAAGGGGTGACCGCCGCGGGCACCGCCGCCCCGGTCGTCGCCGGCGGGTCCGGCGGCCCGGACACCGCGGGCGGGGTGTCGACCGACGTGCCCTACACGCTGACCCGGCTGGGGACGGTCATGAGCCCGGAGCCGGGCAACCCCCTCGAGGCCGAGGGGGTCCTCAACCCGGGCAGCGGCCGGGGCCCGGACGGCCGGCTGTACCTGCTCCCCCGCGTCGTGGCCGCGGGCAACGTGTCCCGGATCGCGCTCGTGGAGGTGCTGACGACCGACGGGGTGCCCACCAGGGTCCGCCGGGAGGGGGTCGTCCTGGCACCGGACGAGGCCTGGGAGCGGGGCAGCCGAAGCGCCGGCGTCGAGGATCCGCGGGTCACCTTCGTGGCGGTCCTCGGCCTGCACGTGATGACCTACGTCGCGTTCGGCCCGCTCGGCCCGCGGACGGCGCTCGCCGTCTCGGCCGACCTGCGGCGCTGGCGGCGCCTCGGCCCTGTCCACTTCGCCTACGACCCGCTGCTCGGCACCGACCTGAACCTCTACACCAACAAGGACACGTCCTGGTTCCCCAGCCCCGTCAGTGGACCGGACGGGCGGTCGTGTCTCGCGCTGCTGCACCGCCCGAGCTGGGACCTCGCCTCGGTCCGCCCCGGTGAGGGTGTCCGGGCCCCCGCCGGTGTCACCGACACCCGGGCCGCGATGTGGGTGTCGTTCGTGCCCGTCGCCGACGTGCTGGGCGACCTGCGGGCGCTGGCACACGTCGACCAGCACCGGTTCGTCGCCGGCAGCAGGTACCCGTTCGAGGCGCTCAAGATCGGCGGCGGGCCGCCGCCGCTGCGGGTCCCGGAGGGCTGGCTGCTGCTGCACCACGGCGTCACCGGCACGATCGTCGAGGGCTTCGAGCCGCAGCGGGACGTGCACTACCGCGCGGGCGCGATGATCCTCGACGCCGAGGACGTGACCCGGGTCGTCGCGCGGACCGCCGACCCGCTGCTGGTGCCCGAGGTGGGCGGCGAGCAGCACGGCACCGTCGACAACGTGGTGTTCCCGACGGCGATCGAGGAGGTCGACGGCCAGCGCCACGTCTTCTACGGGATGGCCGACGCCCGGATCGGCGTGGCCCGCCTCGACCGCACCGGATGAGCGGGCGCCCTCGGGACCCGGCTCGGGCCCCGGGCGGAGTGACGGGCGGTCAGCGCGGCGGGAGCGCGAGGAGGCGCTCGAGAAGGGTGGCAGTCTCCTTCCACCCGGTGACGGCCACGCACCGCACCCCGGTGGTCCGGGCCGGGTAGTCGTTGCCGCCGACGTCGAGCCGGTCCCCGACGAAGAGCAGGTCCGCCACCAGCGGTCTTGGCTGGAGTGACGGGGATGCACGGCGGCCCTCCAGTGCCGTGTTGGATGGCCGCAGCTGGTCACGTGGACCCCTGGCTCCTGCTCACCCGCATCACTAGGCGGCACGCTCGGAGCCCAAGGGATAAGCAGCGACGGTAGGACCCAGGACGGGAAGGAGTCGTGACACCCCGGTCCAGGCCGTGGTCGATCGCACACCGCACGGCCCGACGAGGCCTACACCCGGTCGCTTCCCACCGCGCCCAGCAGCGCTCGGTGCACCCTCACCCGACCCCGGCTTCTTCCACCAGCTTCTTAATGGTGGCGACGGTGTCGTCGACACCGCGCTGGACCATCGGATCACCGTCGTGAACCCGGGTCGTGTGGACATGCACATCCACCCAAACCGTTCCCGACTCCACGCGGATCTCGAGTCGGCCCCGATACGCACTCGCACCTTCCGAGCCCCACTCGATCCGGCGGGCCCCGCGGTCCACCCGGAACCACGCGTCTCCCCGCACCTCCTGACCGTCAGGCAGACGAGCGGTGGTGTGCACGTCATCCCCGTCCCCGGGTTCAGCCGAGGTCATCCGGGAGAAGTAACGAGGAAGATTCGCCACTGTCGACAGATAATCAAACAGGACCTGCTCGGAGGCATTGACCGCCGTAGAACTGAAAAAGTCAGCCACAGCGCAGAGTATCCCGCCCTCCCGGTGACTACCCGGCGACGTCTCCCAGCTGAGCCCGTCCCGAGACCGCGTCGGGGCGAGGTCCCGCCCAGCGCCCAACCGGTTGAGCCGCCCGGGGACGTCGGCCCTCCGCAGACGCGATCGGCCGGAGGGGTGCTAGTCGGTTTCCTTGGGGTGGCCAGGATCGGCTCGTTCGATGAGGACCCGACCGGCGGCTCGGTTGGTGGCGGTGTCGTCGACGAGGTACCACAGCCGGCCGCCGTTGCTGATCTTGTACTGCCACCGGTCATAGCTGCGGCCCTGGTAGGTGCCGGTCGCGTAGTCCGCCCGAAGCCGGTACTGGCGGGGGGTCTCGGTGAGGGGTTGGGTACTCAGCCGGTCGTAGGCGTCGGCCATGGCGTTGCGGGTCCCCGCGACGCAGTCCCGCCACCCCTTGACCGCTTCCTGGGTGATGAACAGCAGTTCGTACTCGGTCCGCCTGCTCGGTCGAGGGACCGGGTCACCCCGTTTGGGGCTCATCCCCCGACGGCGGAGTCCGCCGCGGGCCGGCCGGGAACGGGCTGAGGCTGGTCGAGGTAGTGCACGCCGCGCCCGTCGGGGCTGGTTGTCGGGTCGGCGTACGCCGCGGCGGTCGCCTTCCACGCCTCGAGGAGCACCCCGAGCTGGTCGAACCGTCCGACCGCGGCGCACCCGCGGGCGACCCGCAGGAAGGACTCGACGAACTCGGTGCGGCGTCCCACGGGGAGCAGCTCAATCCAGGGGAACGGGTCGCTGAGGTGGTCGGCGATCCGGTCCCCGGTGTCCTCACGCAGCAACAGCGCGACCAGCTGGGTCAACGCCGCGAGCACCCCCGCCTCGTCGTCGGCGGTCCGCGCCTTCGACAGCCGCAGGGTCTCCCCACCCCGGCGGGTGAGCAGGACATCACCATCCACGAGGTGGGCGATCACCTGGGTCGGGGTCTGCACGAACGACGACA
>JAABUX010010268.1_pt1 | contig 10476 bp, 13 predicted proteins | sample 5561851 | NCBI WGS metagenome assembly JAABUX01 (sample SAMN10711883, study PRJNA513361) | rock metagenome | isolation source: Antarctica rocks | place: Antarctica: Victoria Land, Richard Nunatak red sandstone | collected 2016-01-03 | reverse complement strand
AGCACGGGACAGATCGGAGAGCTTGGCAGGTGGCGACATGCTAAGAGCGAATCGTACTCGCCCGAGCCGAGGCAAGCCCGAAAACTACCGCCACCCCGGGTTTTGCCCCAGTTACCTGAATTAGCCGTAAGCGGTTCTTAAGTCGCTGGCGTGAACAGTGAGACGATTGTCTCGCGCAGCCAGCGCTGGGCAGGATGGGCGTCATTGCGGCGATGCCAGGACTGAACAAACGGCACCGGGTCCAGGTCCAGTGGGGGATCGACGACGGTCAGCGCGTCCTTGTGGCCAGAGGCGGAGATCACGCCAGCCATCAAGGTCGCGATCATGTCCGACCGGGCAACCAGCATTGGCGCGGCATACATCTGCGGCAAGGTGAGCGCAAGCCGGCGCTTGAGGCCACGTTGCGCCAACGCCGCGTCCACATGGCCGAACCTTTCATTCTCCGGCGACACGAGCAGGTGCGACAACGCGAGGAATGCTGGCAGGTCGAGCGGCAGGTCTGCGGCCGGGTGCCCACGTCGCAAAATGCAGACGAAACGCTCCTCGAACAAAAGGCGTATCAGGATGCGTCCCGCCTGGGTTGTCGGCGGCACGCCAATGGCCAGGTCTACCTTACCTGCGTCGAGCATCGTCACCGCATCATCACGCGCGGTGAAGCTGCGGACGCGCAGGGTGATGGCAGGCGCCACTTCGTGTAGCCGCGCCACCAGGCGCGGAAGCAGCACGAACGTCGGATGTTCCGACAGCCCAAGCGTGAAGACCAGCGCCGATGACCGGGGCTCGAATGCCTGCGTGAACGCGAGCGTACGCTGGATGTCGGCCAGCGCGTGACCGAGCGGCCCGGCCAAGTCAAACGCGCGCGGTGTCGGCTGCAGCCCAGTCGGTCCCCGCACGAATAACTCGTCTCGCAGTAGCGTACGCAGCTGCGACAGGGCCGCACTCATCGCCGGTTGTGTCCTGCCGATACGCGTCCCTGCCCGGGTGACGCTGCGTTCTGCCATCAAAGCGTCGAAAGCGACGAGGAGGTTCAGGTCGATGCCATGTAAATCCATGGCGTGGATGGTCCCACATGCCGTTAATCGATTTCAACTCTGATGTCCCGACACTTAGCTGTTGCTCAACAGAACGAGGCATCGACAATGAGTGACGGTACGAGCCATACCGGCGGCGGCCTTTCCACCCGGGATCGCGCGACGATCGAGACCTTCTACCAGGCTTTTGCCGGTGAACCGGACCTGCTCGACCAGGTGGTCGAGCCCGACTGGCAGGACATCCCGCTCGCCCCGGGACAGGGTCCGGGTCCGTGGGGGATCAAGCCGTTGATCCGGGTCTTCAAGGAAGCCTTCCCGGATCTCGCAATCACCGTCCACGACGTGATCGCCGATGGCAATCGGATTGCCGTGCGTGCCGAGATCACCGGAACCCATGCCGGGGCGTGATTCGGCGTCCCGCCCAGCGGCCGGCGCTTCTCGGTAGCACTGCACGAGTTCCACCGCGTCGAGAACGGCCGCCTTACCCACACCTGGCACCTGGAGGACTGGTTTGGCTGGCTGAACCAAGTCGGCACCTGGCCCAGCCCAGAGGAGAATGCATGATGAAAGCGGCACGCATCCACGGCTACAACACTCAGCCGGTCATCGACGACGCGGCAAACCCGGCTATTGGCGCAACCGAAGTGCTCGTCCGTGTTGCCGCGGCGGCCCTCAACCCGCTTGATACAAAGATGCAGCAGGGTCTGATGCACGGCTTCTTCCCCCTCGACTTTCCCTACACGATCGGCACGGACCTGGCTGGCACGGTCGAGCAGGTCGGTTCGGACGTCACGGACTGGCGCGTGGGCGACGGGGTCGTTGCCCGTGCCGATCCGCCGCGCGGGGGCGCCTTGGCGGAGCTTGTCGTGGTTCCTGCAGGCTATCTTGCCAAGGCGCCCGCTTCCGTCCCCGCCACGGAGGCGGCCGGCGTGCCGACTGCGGCAGGCACGGCCTGGCAAGGGCTGTTCGAGGTGGCGGAACTGAAAGCCGGTCAGACGGTGCTGGTCCACGCCGGCGCCGGCGGGGTTGGCAGCTTCGCCATCCAGCTAGCACGGCATGCGGGCGCGAGGGTGGTTGCGACCGCTTCGGGCGGAGGGGTGGACATCGCGCGGCGGCTCGGCGCGGACCGGGTGATTGATTACCGGTCGGAGCAATTCGAGGACAAGCTGTCTGATTTGGACGTAGTGATCGACACCATCGGCGGCGACACGCAGCAACGCTCTTTCGGCGTGCTGCGCACGGGCGGCACCCTGGTCGCCACGTCTTCTCCGCCTGACGAGGCGCTCGCAAAGGCTCACGGGGTCATCGCGAGCTTCGTCTTCCACCAATCGGACGCGGCCCGCCTGACCAAAATCATAGGAATGATAGATGCTGGCACGCTGAAGGTGCTCGTGGACCGTGTGGTCCCCGTGGACGAGCTTGCGTCCGCCTTCGCCCACCAGGCATCGGGCCGTGCCCGCGGCAAGATCATCGTCACGCTGTGACCGAATTCCGCCATTCGAGGAGGCCGTCATGTCGGACCTGCAGACGATAACCCGCGCGGCAATCATAACCGGGGCGTCGCGCGGCATCGGTGCCGCATCTAGCCGCGCATAGACAGGCGGGAGCAAAACTCATGTCCAAGACCGTCCTCATCACCGGCGCGTCGAGCGGGTTCGGCGAATTGATGGCCTATCACCTCGCCGACGTGGGCCACATCGTCTACGCCGCGATGCGTGGTCTATCCGGCCGCAATGCCGCCAAAGCGGAGAAGGCACGCGCCTACTCCGCCTCCCACGGGGCGGACGTCCGCCCCGTTGACCTCGACGTGCAGGATCAGGCGTCGATTGACGCAGCAGTTGCCAAGGTGATCAGTCAGACCGGCCGGATTGACGTGCTCATCCATAACGCCGGCCACATGGCATTCGGCCCTGCCGAGGCGTTCACGCCCGAACAATTCGCCGCCCTATACGACATCAACGTAATCGGCCCGCAGCGCCTGAACCGGGCCGCACTGCCCCACATGCGGTATGGTTTCGAGCCTCTGATGGTGTGGATCGGCTCTACCAGCACGCGCGGTGGCACTCCCCCTTATGTCGCGCCGTATTTCGCCGCCAAGGCAGCCATGGACTCACTTGCCGTCAGCTATGCCGGGGAGCTGGCGCGTTGGGGAATTGAAACGGTGATCGCTTCACCCGGCGTATATACCAGCGGTACGAACCATTTCGCCCATGCCGATATGCCTGGCGACGAGGCGCGTGCGGCGGAATACAATAGTGGTCCCACGCGCGATCTTGCCGATCAGGCAAAGCAAGCCGACCTGGCAAGCGTGCCCCCGGACGCAGATGTAGCCGATGTGGCACGCGCCATCGTGCACGTGGTCGCCATGCCATTCGGCACGCGCCCCCTGAGGATCACGATCGACCCTGCTGATGGCGGTGCAGAAGAACTCAACAAGCTTAGCGACCGGGTGCGCGCCGCCTTCCTCAAGACCGCTGGAACGGGCGACCTGCTTCATCCTGGGACGCATCGCTAAAACGGAGCGACATGAGCGTATGAGTTAGGCAAGGACGTCAATTGTGTGACTTCATCAACCCGCCGCGACCGGTTTTCTCCTTTTTGTTTCCCCTCCAACTTGGGAGGCAGTCACCTACCCCTGCGCGGTCGGGCGGATCACGATCTCTCCCACATCAACCTCGGGCGGCTGTTCGATCGCGAATGCAATGGCACGGGCGATAGCGTCCGGCATGATCGCAAACTTGTCGCGCGACGCTTCGAGCTGCCCGCGCAAGACCGGGTCGGTGATGCCGCCCACGAAATCGGTGTGAACAAAGCCCGGCGATATGACCGTCACGCGCAGCTTCTCGCCGGCTTCCTGGCGCAAGCCTTCGGAGATAGCGCGCACGGCGAACTTGGTGCCAGCATAGACCGCCATGGTTGGACGGACGATCAGCCCGGCGGTCGAGGCGACGTTGACGAAATGCCCAAATCCCTGCGTGCGGAACACCGGCAAGGCCGCAGCGATGCCATACAGAACGCCTTTGATGTTGATGTCGATCATCTCCTCCCACTCCTCGACACGCAGGTCGTCGAGAGGTGAGATTGGCCCGATCCCGACGTTGCTGACGAACACATCGAGCTTGCCAAACCGCTTGCGCGCCAGCACCACCAGGGCGGTCAGATCCCCGCGTCGCTTTACGTCCGTGCAGGCGTAGACGGCTTCGCCGCCTGCCACGGCGATCCGGGTCGCAAGTGCCTCCAACCGGTCAGTCCGGCGCGCGCCGAGGACAATCTTCGCCCCGCGTTCAGCGAGGAGGAGCGCGGTCGCCTCGCCGATCCCGCCACTGGCGCCGGTGATTACGACGACCTTACCGTGGGTTCCTGACATGGCCATTTCCTGTTCGATCTATGGGTTGGTCAAAGCAACAGGCCGCCGACGAGCATCCGCTCCCTCAGCTTGTCGGAGTATTACCGTAAGCGGTGCCGCGGTGCCGTCTAGCGACGGCTGAGGCGACGAATGAAGCTGTGCACCCCCAGGGCTGCCATTGGCGGCAGACCGCTCATGCCCGCGGCTGGCTATCAGCGAACTGGCCCGGCGGCACCCCGACATGGCGGGCGAAGGCGACGCTGAACGTGCTCGCCGAGCCATACCCCACCCGCTTAGCCACCTCAGCGATGCCGCCCTGCCGGCGCCGCAGCAGGTTCTGCGCCAGCGCCATCCGCCAGGTCAGCAGGTAGTCCATCGGCGCGGTGCCCACCGCGCGCCGGAACCGGTCGAAGAAGGTGGAGCGCGACAGCGCCGCCTCGCCTGCCAGCTCGGCCACGGTCCAGGCGTGGCCGGGATCTTCGTGCATGCGCCGGATCGCGGCCGCGAGCCGCGGATCGGCCAGCCCGCGCAGCAGACCGGTCGACGCAGCGGTTTGTGCCGTCGACCGGAGTGCCTCGATCAGCAGCACCTCCAACAGTCGGGCCAGCACGAGGTCGCGCGCCGGCCGCGTCCCACGCGTCTCCTCGCCCACCATCTCGACCAGGGTGGCGAGCCGCGCCTCACCGCGGACATGCACGAGCTGCGGCAGCAGCGAGACCAGCAAGGCGGCATCCGGCGAACCGAAGACGCAGTGCCCTACAAGGAACACGACGTCGAGCGGCCCTTCAGGTGCACCCAGCCTAACTTCGCCACCTGCGAGCACGGCCGGCTCGGTGTAGTGGCCCGGCGCCGGCGGCTCGACGCTCGAGAAGGTGTAGTCGTGCGCTGCGGGGATTAGCACGAAGTCTCCCTGGGTGAGCATGATCGGCTCGTGCCCGGCAGCCGCGAGACGGCACGGCCCCTCTAGGACGACGCAGTAGAAGGGTTGCCGATCGTCCGTGCGACGCAGCCGCCATCGGCGAGCGCCGCCCACGACCTTGGAAAGGGTGGCAGCCGGCTGCAGCAAGGTCACGACTTCGGCCAGAGGATCGATCATTCGGACTTCCGCCAACCAGAACTGGACTATCAAAGATAGGAAGTCCGAGCGTCGCACACCAGTTGAGCAATCATTCCGACCGTTTGAAAGGTTGCCATGCAGACCGTCCTGATCACCGGCGGCTCATCGGGCTTCGGCCTAGAGACCGCCCGATACTTCCTCGACCGCGAGTGGGCGGTCGTCGCGACCATGCGCCAGCCCCGGGAGGACGCACTGCCGCGATCGGATCGCTTGCGCGTGCTTGCGCTCGACGTCTCCGACCGGGCCAGCATTGAGCAGGCCGTGGCGGCGGCGGGCCCGATCGACGTCCTGGTCAACAATGCAGGGATCGGGTGGCTGAACGCACTCGAAGGCACGCCGATGGCGGTTGCGCGCGAGCTGTTCGAAACCAACACGCTCGGCACGATTGCCATGACCCAGCAGGTCGTGCCGCAGATGCGCGAGCGCCGGGCGGGGGTGATCGTTAACGTCTCGTCGAGCGTGACGCTGAAATCGCTGCCTCTGCTGTCTGTCTACACGGCAAGCAAAGCGGCGGTAAATGCCTTTACCGAGTCGCTCGCATTCGAGCTGGAGCCGTTCAACGTTCGGGTGCGCCTGGTGCTGCCGGGGCGGGCGCCGGATACGAGCTTCGGCGACAACGCCCGGTCTCGCATGCGGGACGGCTTCCCCGACGCCTACGCCGACCTCGTGCAGCGCGTCTTCGCGGGAATGGGGCAGGCATCCTCGGACGTCACGCACTCCAGGGACGTCGCGCAAGCGGTCTGGCGGGCGGCGACCGATCCTGCGTGCCCGATGCGGCTCCCTGCCGGCGCCGACGCTGTGGCGCTCGCCAGCGGACGCTGATCTCGTCCCGGTGGCCACCGGTCGACGTCCCCGACACCGCTGTATCAGCCAGGAAGAGGTTGCCTATGACGCACAAGCAACACCCGCTCGGGACTCCGTTCCCGCCCGCCGCGACGGCCGACGACGTCCTCGCCGGCATCGACCTGAAGGACAAGAACGCCATCGTCACAGGCGGCCATGCCGGCATCGGCCTGGAGGTCACCCGCGCGCTCGTCAAGGCGGGCGCGTCCGTCACGATCGGTGCACGCGACCCAGACCGTGCCGCCGCGGCGCTCGGCGGGATCGAACGGATCGAGATCGACCGGCTCGACCTGATCGATCCCCGATCGATCGAGGCGTTCGCGGCGCGCTGGCTGGAAGGCGGCCGTCCGCTCCACATCCTGGTGAACGGCGCCGGCGCTTCCGGCGGTCCGGAGCGGGATGCGCGCGGGTTCGAGACGCAGTTCGCGACCAACCACCTCGGCCATTTCCAGTTGACCCTTGCGCTGCTGCCCGCATTGCGCGCCGCGCACGGTGCGCGGGTCGTCAACGTCTCGTCGGGTGCCCAGCGGTTCGGCCGCATCCGCTGGGACGATCCCAACTTCACCAACGACTATGATTCGCGCGCCGCCTATGCGCAATCGAAGACCGCGAACGTGCTGTTCGCGGTCGAGCTCGACCGACGCTGGGCGGCGCACGACATCCGCGGCTACGCCGTGCACCCGGGCGTTGTCGTCGGCACCAAGCTGAACAGCTCTGCGGGCGACGAGGCGCTCAAGCGGATGGGACTCATCGACGAGACGGGCAAACCGATCATTGATCCGGCAGTCGGCAAGAAGACGCCGAGCCAGGGCGCAAGCACGATCGTGTTCGCGGTGACCAGCCCGCTGCTGGCGGGCATTGGCGGCGTCTACCTCAAGGACAACGACATCTCGCCGCTGGACGACGAGCCGAGGCAGCTCACCGCCGACTGCATCCCGTCAGAGGTCGCGTCTCACTCGCTCGACCCGGCGTCAGCGGAGCGCCTCTGGGCGCTGAGCGAGCGCCTGCTCGACGCATGACGCGGCCGCTGCCTTGAGCCCGACTCGGTCGGCCTTACGCCATGTCGGGGAAGTCGGCGAGCGGGTCACCTCTTCCTAGCGGTCGATTTCGACGACTCACGCGCCGAGCTTCTCGCGGGCGCAGCGCAGCGCGTCCTGCCGAGCAGCACATTGAACGGCGGCTCGGGGGGTCGTCCACCTTCAGCAGCGCCTGCGCCGCGCGGACTGGATCGCTTGGCTGGTGATCCGCCATCGCGGCAGGTGTGGCAGGGGGCACGTCGGATGATGCCGCGCTGTCAGCCAATTGGGAAAGGTGCCTCAACGATCAAACGCCAGGCAGCCTCGGAAAGTACTCCCGCGCTGAAAACTGATCTGGGGCCGCGGACGTTGGCGGAAGTGCCAATTCACCCTCGCTTCCCGCCAAACCGCAATCGCGTGATCGAGGTGCTCGCCTTTCCCTCGGTGCAACTGCTCGATGTCGCGGGGCCGCTCCAGGTCTTTGCCTCGGCCAACGACCTTGCGGTCCAAGCAGGCGACGCGCTGCCCTACACGCTGAATGTCGTGGAGCCAGGCGGCGTAGGCGTCGTCGCCTCCGCTGGGCTCGGGCTCGCGACCGTCCCACTTCCGCCGGCCGACGCGATGCTGGACACGCTGGTGGTTGCCGGCGGTCAAGGAGTCGAGAAGGCGGCCCCCGATGCCGCGCTACTGGAATGGGTGCGGCTCCGTGTGACGCATGCGCGCCGGGTCGCCTCGGTATGCACCGGCGCCTTCCTGCTGGCGACTGCGGGCTTGCTGGACGGGCGGCGCGCGGTGACGCATTGGTCGGTTTGCGACGAACTCGCCGGTTGCTTTCCCGCCGTGCATGTCGAGCCGGACCCGATTTTCATCCATGACGGCCCGGTCTGGACCTCGGCGGGTGTGACCGCCGGGATCGATTTGGCGCTGGCGCAACACCATCCGCTATCGCCGGCCTGCCGATCGCCGAACCCGTCCGCAACGATGGCATGATGCCGTGGCACAGCTACTCGCCTTGCAGGCAGACTACGTCGCCTGGGCTGACGCCCTGCCAGATGCCCTCCGCGAGACTGCCACCGCCGAATCCTTGCAGGCCATCGTCGACCTCGACCTGACCGAACTCGCCGATATCGAGCCGCCTCGCGGATGCGGACGCGACTGATCCGTAATGAAGTGGGGAATTTTCATCCGCCACTTCTGGGAAGATTTCATCCGCCGTTGACACACGGCCGCCTCGGGATGGCGCTCGGCGACGCCGGCGTAAACGCGATCCTGGTCGTATGCGCCGTCGCCGGTGAAGGACGCCAAAGGTCCAGGCACTTGATCGAGCAAGGGATCGACTTGGGACGCGTCGTCCACGCCCTTGGGGGACAGGGTGGAGGCCACGATCCGGCCGGTGCCGGCGTCCACGCCCAAGTGCAGCGTGCGCCACGACCGGCGCGTTGCCGTCCCGTGCTTCTCCAGTAGCCACTCGCCCTTGCCGCACAGCTTGAGGCCCGTGCTGTCCACCAGCAGGTGCATGGGCTCGCTGTCGACACCAGCACCGGCGTGGGCGCTCCGCGGCCGCGGCACCTCCAGCGTCGCCGCACGCCGGCTCAACGTCGTGTGGTCCGGCACGCGCAAGCAGAGGCCGAACAAGCCGACGATGGAGCGGTGCGCGAACACCACGGTCGTGCCGCGCTCGCCCTTGCGAACGTGGCCACCGAGCGAGAGCGCCTGGCGGAAGGTCAGCCAGCTCTGGCCGGAGTTGCCTTGCTGGACGACGGCGCCCCAGAGAATCAGCACGTCAATCCCGGAGTAGCGCCGGCCCGTGGTGGCGTTCCGGGGCATGGCGAGCGGGGCCTAGACGGCCGACGTGCCCCAGGGCTGCACCCAGGGCAGGCGACCCTCCTCCAGCTCGGCGATGATCCTGCCGGTGATCTCCTGGTACAGATTGGTCCGATCGGCGCCAGGGCGGGCGGCAGGAGAGGAAGAACGAGGCATCGCGGATCTCCGCGACGGGCCGGCCCAGAGCCTTTCTCTCGACCTCCAAACCCGTCACGGCGACAGCCGCCGGGCTCTCGCTCTATGGACCGACAGAGAAAATACTGCTAAGCAGTATGTTATGCAGGACGGTGCCCTCGAATGGGACGACACCAAAGCCGCCCGCAATTGGCAGGATCATGGCATTCGCTTCGAAGCCGCGCGTGATGTGTTCAGGGACGCGTTCGCCATCGAATGGACGGACGACGGCCACGGTAACGCCGAGGAACGCTTCCTGACGATCGGCATGGTGGAGAACCGCCTGCTGTTCGTCTCTTTCACCCTGCGAGGTGAACGAATTCGCATCATCTCGGCACGCGAGGCCGAACCCCGTGAACGACGGAGATACCACAATGAAAACCAAGCATGACTGGAGCCGGGTCGATGCAATGACCGAGGCACAACGCCACACCGCCGCGCTCGCCGATCCAGACGCGCAGCCGCTGACCGATGCCGATATGGGTCGCATGAAGCCGACGCCGCGCTTGAAGATCATCCGCAGGGCGCTCGGCCTGACGCAGGAAGAATTCGCGGCGCGGTATCAAATCCCGCTCGGGACGCTGCGGGATTGGGAGCAGGGGGCCAAGGAGCCCGACCAGGCGGCGCGCGCCTACCTCCGGGCTATTGCCGGCAATCCGGCGGGAGTGCAACGAGCCCTTCATGCGACCGTTCGGCAGCCCGCCTGATCGCGTGCGCAAAACGACTTCAGCGGCAGGTTCCCATCTGGCCGCCTCACCTGTCAGTTCTCGTCTATACCGAAGCGTATCTCGATCGAGGCGGCCAACTCGCGAAAGTGGTTCGGGTCAAGGAGATCGGGGCCGGTAACAACGGAACCGAACGTTCGATTCAGGTTGCCGGTCTCGCTTCAGCAGCCGCTTTCAACCCGTTTTAGAGGCACATGGCATAATTTAGGCTCCCCGAAACCCGAGGATTGTTCGGCATCGCCTTCTATCGACTATCTCGTCCGTTCCTCATCGATTAGGGAGTGAATGTGCTCTTCAATCCAGTCCGTCAGCGCAATCATGCGATCGGCAGCCTCTCGGCCGAGCGGCGTCAATGTATATTCGACATGCGGCGGCACGACGGGGTAGCTGGTGCGGATGA
>JAABUX010010266.1_pt1 | contig 10479 bp, 15 predicted proteins | sample 5561851 | NCBI WGS metagenome assembly JAABUX01 (sample SAMN10711883, study PRJNA513361) | rock metagenome | isolation source: Antarctica rocks | place: Antarctica: Victoria Land, Richard Nunatak red sandstone | collected 2016-01-03 | reverse complement strand
GAAGGGCGGTGGTGCGGTGCGCGCCTGTAGAGCAGGCCGTTGCCGGCGGCGCTGGTGACGAAGGCCGAGCCGTTGCTGGGCAGCGCGCCCTGCGGCACCAGGTAGACGATGCCCGGCTTGCCGCCTGGGGCGCCGGTGCCAGGGTCATCATAGGTGGCAAGGAGCACATGCCTCAAAGGGCGCGAAACATCAGCAAGCAAGGGGGCACGGAGCACCAGCGAGCAGGTTGCGCATGCCCCAGCGAGGGGCACGCACAGCGACAGCAAGCAGGGCATGGCGGCGCACAGCGCATGAGCTGGTACGCCACCGCATGCACTGGACGCCTGGCACCCAGGCAGACGTGTGGGTGCACGTCCGGGCGCGCTCGCCTGAGAGCACCATGTCAGTGCCACCCACGTTGACCAGCGTGGGCCCCGAGGAGCCGTAATCCGCGTCGCCGACCGGGTACGCGGCGCCCATGGGCTGGAACACGCCCGTGACCTTCCACGCCTGGCTCCTGCGCCGCCGCCGCTGCCCCCGATCGGCATTCTGCGCCGCGCGCGCTGCATGCGCGGCCGAGCATGGGCGCAAGCGCGGCGGCTGCGATAGGCGGGGGCGCACGGGTTCATGGGCGGCCGCAGCTGCAGGAGCACGTCGCCGTAGTTTGAGGTGCCGAGGTTGCGCGGGCCGTTGCCTGGCCGGCGCGCGTGCAGTCAGGCGCGAGTTTAACATGTGCAAGACGGGCTGGGCCAGCATACGGCCAGTGTCCTGGGACGGGGCAGCGCGGGCAAGCGCGCGCCTGTGTTCACATAGAGCAGCCCTGCGCGCCCCGCGCAGCTGGCCGCTCAATGTCTTGAAGCAGCCCGGTTGTTCAGACGGAGGTGGTGCACGCAGATAATCAAGATAATCACAGCCAGTAGCGGCTGCAGGCTGAAGTCTGTGGGAGGCAGGCGCGCCTGAGCTGTCGATGCAAGGCGCGTTGCCGCTCTCCCACAGGCCGGTGTCCGACAGCACATTGCCGGCGACAAAGATGCCTGCGAGCGAGCGGCATGCGCAGGTCAGCATGGCACGCGCTCCGCTTCACGCACGGCGTCCCTGCCTGCATGTCAAGGGCTGCAAGCTGAGCGAGCGGCGTGCGCACCGACTTGCTGGAGCGTGGCGGCGTTGTAGGCAAACAGCCAGCCCTGCGCGCGGCAGGCAGCGCTGGCGTGATTATCTTGATCATCTCGCAGCGCTGCAGGGTAGGCATTATCTTGATTATCTGCGTGCACCACCTCCGTCTGAACAACCCGGGCTGCTTCAAGACATTGAGCGGCCAGCTGCGCGGTGTGCACACAGGCGCGCGCTTGCCCGCGCTGCCCCGTCCCAGGACACTGGCGCGCCTGGTATGAATAGTAGTCGCAGTGAGATCCAAACCCTAGATACAGGTTAGTGCCGTCGAAGGCGAGCCCGAGGCGATTGTTCTGGATGTTCGCCGTGAAGGTGAAGGCCTGGCCGCCGGAGTAGCCGACGCCGCCGATGACCGCCGGCGGCAGCACGGCCGCGCCCGTGCGCACGTCCAGCGCCCACAGCACCTGCGCCGTACAGCGTGAGCTGAGCTGCCGGGTTGCGAAGCAGCCTTGCGACGGCCCTCCTACCCCTGGCCCCCTCCTTCTTATGAAGCAACAGCGTAGGTCAGGTCGATCCACACGCTCTGCCAGGCGGCTTCTCTGCATGGCAAAGCGCGCGCGCACGCTGCAGCCTCAAGCCCCGCTGCGAGCGTGGGCTCCACGTAAGGTTGTCACTGGCAAGCACCAGTTCCTGCAACATTCACAGGTGCGCGCAGGAACAGGAGAGCTGGTGCATGGCAAGGTATGAGGGGGGCATGGCAGCGCACCCACGACACGCTCCCATCAGCATTCTTCGTGGACGCCAACACGTAGAGCACGCCCGCGGGGGAGATGACGCCTGTGCTCAGGATGCCCTGCGCGCGGCGCGGCGCGCAGGGCTGCTTTCACCCAGCAGTGCACACCGCCTGGGGAGGCTGAGCTGCCTGGCCGCCAGGCGGAGTGACAGCGGCGGTGACCGCGGTCAAAGCTCGGGACGGTGCCATGCTGGTGGCGCCCTGGGAAGCAGACGACCGGGCAACGCGCCGTCTCGATCGGGATGTCGCCGCACGAGCGGCCGATGTCCGCCGTCGTCGTCGGTGTGCCCAAGTTTTGGACCCACAGGGGCGCCGAGCCAGGCGCCGTGGCGTTGAAGCCGTACACCATGTTGTGCATGGTGCTCACGAAGAGCCCCGTGGTGGTCCTGCGGCGCGCGCGCGCTGATCGCATGGGGTGCGCCAGCGCGACTTGCCGCACGGAAGCTTCACATGTGTGCTAAGTCATTGCGATGGCAGGACACGCCTGGCAATGCAACATGTAGGACTATGTGATAACAAGAAGCAGAGACAAAGTAAGTGTGCTGGTGCACTGCATGCGCTCGTAGTCAGGCCCAGCAGCAGCCATCACTGTGCTGATCTGACACACGCAGCCTGCCATACCACAGCTTGCCGACAGAGCACCACCTACAAGTGAGTCATGCGTGCCAGCATGCGCTCAGCCCTGCAGCCACTGTGCGGCAGTCCAGTGAGAGGGCTGGGCGCACCCCTGTGGGAACGCGACATTGGTCTTGATGAGCGGCTGGCTGTAGATGGAGCCCTGGACCTGGTACTGGGCCACCAGCCCGAAGTTGGGCCCCGCCACGGCGGCCGGGGTCAGGATAGTCTCGTACGGATTGTTGAAGGACCGCGAGTTCGTATACCCGTGCGTCAGCACGCTGATGGGCGCTGCGCGCCAGGCCAGACCGTGGGGTCAGCGATGCGCACTAATACATGCATGCGTGCACGCCGGAGGCCACTCTGCGCACTTCCGACTGGCACAGGCTTTCCTGGGCCATCAGGCACGGTCTGAGCGATCCTACCGCCAAGGGCCTTGCATGCAGCACATAGCACGCCCAAAAGGTGGGCCTAGCATGCCGATTGGTGCGCTGTCCCACTGTGAAGGCAAGCCCACCGACTGCTGGGGCAGGCCTTGAGGGACCCAGCAGGCCAGAAGCCAGCCCGTTGCGGTAGGCAAGCACACACAGACCTACATGTACATGCCTGGTGAGGTCCAGCAAACAGGTGTGTGCTGTCGCAGCCAATGCAAGGCCGCCTCGGCGCCTTGCAAAGTAGAACAAGAATGCAGGGAGGCGAGCGGGCGCCCTTGCTGTGTGTCTGATAGCACCATGGTGCAGCAGCAGGAGCAGGGGCGCGCACCGCCAGGCGCAGGCGGCGGCGGCGGCGGGGTTGGTGGCGGTGTGGGTGCGGCGACAAACTGCGCGCGGCAGCAAAATTTTCACAGACATGCCCGGTGGGTTAGGGATCCACACCATGCAGCGCAGAGCTACCAAGCAAATGGCTCAGGGAGAGGTCGCATGCATGGCGGGTCTGCAGGCCTTGATGATGGGCATGATCTTGAAAGCATACGCAGCACATAGCAGCACACGTGCACGACAGCAGTGTGCAACCACAGGCAGATGCAATGCAATGGGCCAGGGGCCGTACCGGCGGCGGCGGCGGGCTCGGCGGCGGCGACGGCGGCGGCGGCGGGCTGGGGGGCGGCGGCGGCCGCGCGGCGGTCACGATGGACAGCGCCGAGATGATCGGCTGGTCCAGCACCGGGTTGAACGAGAGCGCGAGGCTGGAGCCTGTGGCTGCTATAGTCACGGAGAATGTGGACGCCCAGTGCTGGTTCCCCCTGCCGGGCGCGCGCCCACCTCGTGACGAGAGCGCGCGTGACGGTGATCGAGCCTGCGAGGCTGACCAGAGCAGGCTGTGGCAGCGGCGCGCCCGCGCTGCGCGCACCCGGCCAGGTACAGCGGGTCGTAGGACGGGAAGACGGTGACGCCGTTGATGACGATGTCGAACACGCGCGTGTCCTTGGTCGTGAAGTAGGGCTCCTGGAAGTATAGCGTCACTGTATAGAAGCTATTGGCCGTTGTGCCGGGAAACGTGCCTGCCAGCGCAGCGCCCTGCAGCCTGCGCGCGCGCGCGGCCCGTCTGAAGTGGCGACCTCACCTCGCGCGCCCACAGCCTGGCCATGCTGCTGCCGGGGCCATACATCGTTTGAAACAAGAACTGGTCGTCAGGCGGCGCGGCCGCGGTGACGGGCGTGGGGTCGTAGTATGTGCTGTACGTGTTTGCGGAGAAGTAGGCCGCCCACGCGTTGGACCAGGTGTGCCCCTGCCGCGCGGCGCGCTTGCCATGTGCGCCGGGGCCGAGCGCGGCACGCATGCTGCAGCGCGCCTTGCCTGCATGCATCCAGATGCGTGCAGCATCTGGGATGGCTGGTCTTACCGCCTCGAGTGCAGAGACGCCGGGATCATAATGTACATGTCTCTCCCACAGAGCACTTGGCAAGTGACGCCATGAGCATGGCCTGCACATGCGCTGTGCAGGTGCGCAAGGCAGACCGTCGAGCTCGCGCGGCTGGTGGCCTGATGCCCAAGCATGCACACTGACACCCACCAGGCTGTCGGTGTACGAGGGGCTGGCCGGGTTGGTGATGCCCAGGTTGACGCGCACGACGTCCTTGCCAAAGCTCGCGCCTGCGCGCCCGCATGGCTTCAGTGCCGTACAGGCAGCACCAACAGAGCCGCCACAGCCTGCGCACAAGGGAAGCCTGCCGGCAGGAGCAGCAAGGGCTGCGTGGTTGGTCGCCTTGCCGCGGAACAAGGCAGGTGCGATATGCAGCCACAACAGAGTCAGTCGTTATGTTGCACAACCGAGGCAGTGGCAGAGAGGCAACGCACCTGCTGTGGCGGGCGCCGGCGCCGGGGCGTTGGGGGCAGCCGGGACTTGCGGGCTGGGCGCCGCGCTGGCGGGCGCGAGCGCGCTGGCGCCCGGCGCGGGCGCGCCGGTGCTGGGCACAGGCACGCTGGCAGCCTGCAGGGGCTGACGAACAGGTAATGATATGGGATGTATGCATCCAGTGCGTGACATCATGCGTCGCTTCATAGTCCATCGCCTGGCCGCATCCTGATCAACATGCTTTCCCCCTGATCAAACACTTTGTAAGCAAGAGTGCACGCAGCCTTGGCAGGCATGCGTCAGCTTGGAACATGGCTAACATGACAGCCTAACACGAGGTCTGCGGGGGAGCCTTATTGAGTGTTAAGTGCGATACACGGTGTCTGCTCTCAGGCCGCTGTCAGGTCAAACCTGCGGCGCGGGCGCAGGCGCCAGAGGCGGCGCCGGCGGCGACGGCGGCAGCGCTGTCTGGATGGCGATTGCGCACACCAGCGGTTGGTCGGCCAGCGCCTTGAAGGCGATCACCATGCTGGACGCCTGAGCGGCCACCTGCGCGCCCGCCGCAGCGGCTGGCACGCCGCGTGCCAGCATATGCAGGCACGCGCGCAGGGTTGCGCGCATGTGGCACGTGGCGCGCCGTGAAGGTGGCCTGAGTCGCGCGGTGCTTGCCGCCCGCGGCCGCGAAGGGGTCGAAGCTGGCGAGCACGGTGGCCGCGTCGACCTGCACGCTGAACACGCGCGCGCCCGCCACCGTCCAGTAGACCTGTCAAATGCGGCCGCACGTCAGCGCTCGCGATAACGCACCTGTTTCACGTGCATGTGGGGCCGCAGACGTGGAGGAGCGCGCCTCCTGGGCGTAAATCGTGATTTGGTACCAGCCGCCCTTGGTCACGCCCGGGAACGTGCCCGCAAACGCGGTGCCTTGCAGGGCTGACTGGTACAGGATCGCGTCATCGGCGGGCACCACGTTGGCCACGGCCGCGGTGGATGCATAGGTGCTCACGCCCGCAGGGAAGTAGGCGGCCCAGCTGTTGGCCCACGTGAAGCCCTGGCCATGCGCAGCATAGGCTTACTTGCCGCAGACCCGCGCGCCTCGCGGCGCCCCAGCTAGAGAGCTCGGGCATGCGGCAGGGGCGGCATGCGCGGCGCGGCAGGCAGCAGGCGCGCGGGCCGCACCAGGCTGTCCGTGTAGTAAGGGCTGGCAGGGTTGACGATGCCGACGTTTACGCGCGCGACGTCTACCGGAGTGAAACTCGCCGCTGCGGCGCACCGCCCGTGTGCCACTTGTGCGCGCCGCTCAGGGCCGCTCGGGCCTGGCAGCAGCTTTGGGATGAACAGCACACCACAGAGAGGGCCTCTCCAAAGGCGCGGGCGGCGCACCGGGAGCAGGCGTGGGCGCCAAGGCAGACGCCGCGGGTGGGGCCACAGGCGGCGGCGCCGCTGGGGTCGGCGCGACCGCGGCGGGCGGCAGGGCCGGCGGCGCTGCGGGCGCGGGGCTCTGCGCGAGCGCGGGCGCAGCGACCGTGAGCGAGGGCGCTGGGCTGGCGGCGCGGGACGTGGGCGCTTGCGCTTGGGGTGCAGGCGCGGGCACTGGCACGGTGGCAGCTGGCATTGGCACGGGGGCTGCTGGCGACGCTGCAGGGCTGGCGAGGGGAGGCGCCGACGGCGCTCCGAGGCTGGCGCTCGGCGCGGGCGCGGGAACCAGGCTGAAAGCATTTGGGGCGGGCGCTTGCACCGTGGCAGCTGACGCGGGCGGCAGGGCAGCCGGGGGTGCGAGGCTGGACAGCGGCACGCCGGGCGCGGGCGCGGGCGCCAGCGCCGCAGCTGCTGGCGCAGGCACGGGAGTGGGCGGCGCAGCGAGCGGCGCGGGCGCGAGCGTTGTCGGGGGCGCAGCCGCTGGCGCTGCGGGCGCGGGTGTGGGCGCCGGTGCCGGGCTGGTCGTCGTCGGCGCCGACGTGGGCGCTAGCGCCGGGCTCGCCACAGCGGGCGCAGGCGAGCCTGCGCGCCACGGCATGCACTTATGGTTTGTATTGCGCAGGTACCTCTTGCGGCACGCCACTGGGAGCAGCTTGGCATACATTTGCATGCATAACATGTACTCGCCACCGCCATGCCTCGAACACCAAGCACGCACGGCGTTATGCGCCCGCCTAGCGCAAACACTCAGTGTCTTGGCCAGTGACGGGCAGTGCGGCGGCGGGGCGCGCCTGGGGCGGGCGCGGGCGCGGGTGTGGGCGCCGCGGCCAGGTAGACGGCCACGCCGCTGAGCAGCGCCTGGTCCTTGGTGTAGGTGAAGCTGATGGTGAGCTGGGAGCCGCCGGCCGCCGGCGCCGCCGCGGACGCCGTCTGCCGCGCCGCGCATGCCGGGTTGCTGTGCTGTGCGCGCAGTGTCCACAGCAGCCTGCATGCTGCGGCCAGGCAGTACAGCAGGCGTGCAGCATGCCCGGGCAAGCTGGCGCCGCCCCAGCATGCAGGGGTGCCTGCGCAAGGGACAGTCGGAGCGCTGCAGGCGGCGGGGCACGTTGCTCTTGCAAGTATCAGGGCGCGCCTGGGAGGCGACGCTGGTGGCGGTAAAGGGGGCCGTCGCGTTCGCGACGATGTCAAACGGCGCCGGCAGCGCGGGCGGCCCGCCGTTGAACGCCCAGGAGAAGCTGCGCGAGCCGGCCGCGGCCCAGAAGGTCTCACAGAAGTACAGCACGGCCATGAGCGGCGTGCCCGGCGCGACGCCGACCAGCGGCAGCACGGCCTTCAGCCAGTGCCCCTGGATCGAGGTCTGGTACAGCGGGTAGTCCGATGGCGCGGCACTTGCGATCGCGCGCGTGCTGACAGGCCCCTTGCCGCCGGTGGTGCCAAAGTAGAGAGCGTCATTCGCTGTGAAGACGTTGCCTGCAAGGTGCCACTCGGGTCAGGCTCAGACGAAGAGTTTATGATCTAATATAGCAAGACACAAGAAGTATGCTTGTCCGCGCCATGAGCGCCCGAGCAAGCACTGCCTCACCTGCGGCGTCTGTGAAGGCGGAGCCTCCAGCATTGATGGCCAGAAGGGCAGGCCGCGCGGCGCCGGGCGGGGCTGCGCAGCCGGGCAGTGAAGCATCAACGTCGCCGGCGCATTGGAAGTGTCAAGTCACGCTGTGCTGGCTTGCGGAAATTACAGGGCGTTGTCGTGGCGCACCTGTAATCACTGGGGCCTGCTGGAGCAAGCTGCGCTGCCCGCGAACGCGCTGGCTATCAGCGGCAGATGTGCCAAGCACGAGGCAAGCTGCAACTATGCACAGCAGAGCAGCAGCACGTCCTATGGTGGTGCCTGATCGAGCAGAGATAGATGGTGAGCAACTCATGGTGCAGAAATTGGTCTCCAACAAGGGTCCAACACGTCTCGTACGTCTCGTGCAATGCGGAATCGAGATGCAAGCATCGTAACCCCTTGAAAGGGGTCGGCCTCGGCGTTAGCAGGTAGGGGCCCAGGTGACCGGTCTCTCTTTCGCGGCATCATCAACAAACATGCTTTTAACCAGATACACGCTAGCACTGCTCCACACAGACACCTGCGCCTGCTTGTACCATGCTGAGAGTATGCTTGCGGGCAGGTCCTCTCATATACTTGCTGAGACTGTGCTGCCAGTGCAAAACAGTTTGCACGGCCCCAATGCCACCTCTTTCTGACAAATGCGTGGGTGACACTCTGAATGCAATTGCCACTTTCTCATTGGCGTGGTGTAGTGAAAAGCACATGTGCACTCATTGCATCAGCAGAGTGCGTACTGCGCTTGCACGCAGCACAAAGCTGCAGCCATACGTTGGACTGACGAGGAGCCCCTTGAGAGGACCAGGACACGATAGGACTCACATGCTTCTTTACATCATAAAATCAGGCGTGCACTGCATGCACAGCTAGTGTTCACCTCTGCCGTTCACTTGCCAAAACCCAACAGCAGCTGGCAGCAAGACAGAGCTGCTTCCCAGCGTAAAAAGATGGGCTACGGCAGTCGCGCTTCCCATGCAAGAGGCCGGCAGGGGGCCCTGTCGCCGCGCGTCAGGCCGGCTGGGCCGCGTGCAGGCGCGCCTCCAGCGCGGCAAATCTTGGCGTCCTTCAGCCGCAGCAGCTGCTCCAGCTTCCGCGTCTTGGCCTCCAGGATCTGCGCGCGGGCAGGCGCCCGCGCGTGGGTGTGGTGCTCGCAGGGGCCGACCCCCGCATGGCCTCCAGGATCTGAGCGCGGGCAGGCGCATGCGCGCGTGCGTGCAGTGCCCGCAAGGGCCGACCTCCGCATGGACCCAGGACGTCCGCGCGCTGCAGCGGTTGTGCAAAGAGCGAGCTCTGCGGCTTGAGCTCCAGTGCCTACCACAGCGTACTAAGGGCGGCTCAGTGTGCCTGCAGTATACAGTCAAGGCGCTACCGGCCTTGCTCATCGCCGCAGGTCTGCACATCGATGCGAGCAGTCGCTGGAGCTTGTTCACGGCATCCTGCCTCAGTCTGGAAATGACGTGGCAACTAGCCACCCTGCGTAGTGCGTCTGCGTGCATGGTCGCTGCTTTGCAAGGTACCCTCACATCACAGCATATCAAGCGCATGAGCGCACAGCCATGCTGCACCGGGCGAGCCGCGCCTCATTCAGCTCGCGCGTCTCGTGCAGCTCCAGCAGCGCATGGCGCAGCTCGTCGGCGGCCTGCGGGTCCGCGGGGCCGCCGGCCACGCCCGCGCCCGCCGCGCCGGCCCTGCCGCGCGCGCCGGCCGGCGCGCCGTCGCCGCCGCCGCGCAGCTGCTTCAGCAGCCGGCCGCCGCCGCCCGGGCGCAGCGTCACGCGCGCGGCGGCCGTCGCGGCGGCGGGCGGCGCCGCGCCGGCCGCAACGCCGGCGTCCGGGTCGCGCGCCGGGGCTTCAACTGGCGCGGTGCCGCACTGCAGGCAGGCCTGGCCCTGTGCGGGGCACGGCAGTGAGTCGCGCCGGAGCGCCAAGCGCACAGCAAGTGCTATTGGGCGCCGCCGTGCAGCGACAGACGTCCCGTCAGAGTGGCCTGGCGCCGCGCAAGCCTGCCAGCTCGCCTGGCAGCCGCCCGGCCGGCAGCAAGCGCGTCGCCGGTAAACAGCACACCTGCGCAGCCGGCTCGTCGCCGGCCGCGCCGGCCGGCTCAGTCAGCTGGCGCTGCCGCTCGGCGTGCTCCGCGATGCGCGTGCGCACGAGCTTGAGCACGCGCTCGACCGCGCCCGGCTCGCACAGCGCGACCGCCTCGCACTCGGCCCGGGCCACCACAAAGCCCAGGCGCCGGAAGACGCGCGCGTTGAGCGTGCTCCAATTGTAGAGCTTCTGCGCCAGCCCGTGCGCGCCGCTGCCGGCCAGCGCGACTTGTCGTTGTGTTTGGGGTGCATATCCAGGCCTTTTTGCGGGTCGAGGCTCGCGCAGGGGCGCCTGGTAGGGATAGTTCCACTGCGGCTGTGCCAATACAGCTGCACAGCATGCGCGTGGCAAAGTCTGGTTTTTGGTTAGCCAATGGCTGTTCTTGGGCATCTCGTGTGGTGACTACACAAGCTTGAGCAAGCTGCAGCCTGTCGCAGGCGTGGTGCTTGAAGTGCTTGCAGAGGTGTATATAACAAGATGCTGCACAGTGATGAGACGCACACGCTTGCTGCACACCTGTAGTTGTGCAACTCCACGAGCTTCGGAAAGTAGTGGTGCACCACCTCCGCGGTCAG
>JAABUX010010264.1_pt1 | contig 10479 bp, 10 predicted proteins | sample 5561851 | NCBI WGS metagenome assembly JAABUX01 (sample SAMN10711883, study PRJNA513361) | rock metagenome | isolation source: Antarctica rocks | place: Antarctica: Victoria Land, Richard Nunatak red sandstone | collected 2016-01-03 | reverse complement strand
GCGTGCCCCAGGGCCGATGCCAGCTCGTCCACGTACTTCGTAAAGCGCCGTTCCGTTGCGGATAACGTTTGCTTCGGCATGCAATCATTATAGCATAACTCGCCATTTTATAACACAGTAGTACTAGAGTCGGGAAAGCCTTTCCCCCCTCAGCGTTACGTAGATCGTAGAGTGTTAATTTCCACGATCTACTACCAGTTAGGCTTCCGCCTTCTCAGAGTTCGCGACGACACATCGATGTCAGGCTAACGAAGGAGCTACATGGGCCCGGCTAACGCACGTGGCCGCCGTCGGGTCGACTGCGACGGCGAACGACATCTTTAGAACCCGCTAGCGAACGGCAAGTCCGATAGAACCCGGGGGCAATCCCGTGACATTGACTGGGACGGACGTGAGCGACCCGCCCGAGCCGATCGCGAAGCCGGCGATCGCGCCCGGCGACTTGCCGGCCATCGAGTTGAGAACGTAGAGGAACCTGTTATCTGGCGTAACGATGTTATCGATCGGACCCGTCGTGTTCGGCTGCGCGGCCGTGACCCCACCCGGCGTCAAGAGCTTCAGCGTCCCGTTCGAGCCGACCGTGTAACCCGAAAGCGATCCGCTCAGCGTGTTGACCGCGTAGGCGAACGCGCCGTCGCTCGTCAAAGTGATCCAGCACGCTGCACCCTGATTGTCGGGAACCGCACCGCTAATCACCGTCAAGGCCCCACCGGCGTTCGTCGAATACGAAGACACCGTCGAGGCGGTGTTGCCGGGTTGCGCCGACTCCGCATTGGAGACGACGAGCGTTCCGGATGGCGTGAACCCGAAGCCGAAGGGAATATTGCCCGTCGAGGGCCGCGACACTGCCGGCCCGGCGACTCCGCCTGGCGCGGGGAAGATGTCGATTCGATTGGTCGCTTTCTCGGTGACGACGAGGTACGAGCCGTCCGGCGAGAAGGCGACCTCTGAGGGATCGACGTACTGCCGCGCGCTGAGGGTTTGCGTGGATCCGGGAATCGGCGACAGGGAGCCGTTAGCGGCGATCGTGAAACCGGTGATACCGCCCGGAACGTTGTTGCCGCTCGGCAACGAACCCGTATTGAGCACGTACAGAAAGCGTCCGCTCGCGTCCACGGTGATGCTCGCCGGAGCCGTACCACCCGTCGGATAGCGGGCGATAAGCGCGAGGGTGCCGGAAGGCGAGACAGTGAATGCCGCGACGTCGTCGGTGCCCGCGTCGGCGACGTAGAGGTGCGTGCCGCCGGGCGCGAGCGTCACGGCGCCGGTCGCTCCTCCGATCGGAAAGGGCAGGGCTCCCGGGGCGGTGGGAAGGCCCACGCCATTGCCGCCGGTCGGAGTCGAGCCGATGCTCGTCAGCGAGCCGTTGAGCCCGCGTGTGTAGGCGAGAACGGCGTTACCGTTCGCCGCGTTCGTTTCGGTCCACACGACCGAGGTGGCGGAGATGGGCGTGGGCCCGGGGCTGAAAACGGGATTGTTAGAGCTGCAACCACCGGCCAAGACGCACGTAGATAGCAGCGCGAAGGCGCGCTTCTTCTTTCGCAACGTTGATCCTTTCCGAATTATGGCGAAGGGAACGGTGCCCAATCGCGCCCGCACGAGCCGCGCGCACCCTGCGGACATACTATGGCCGTCTCAAGAATTGGTCAGCAATATATCTTACAAACCTTTCCGTTCTGGCTCAAGTGCCGAGCAAAAGCGATACGACTAATCGCGAACGAGCCAGCCAAATTGAAGCAAGCACGATCGCTGCATCATTACTGGAGGTGGTTCGTTCCGCGCTTTCGGCGATGGAACTTTACAACGAGCAGGTCATAGAGCTCGAAGTGGGCATGCGTCCTTTGCGACTTTGCCTTGCTTTTTCTTCACCTCGGCGCCCGAGCAGCCCGAGGACGAAGCCAGTGGCGATCCAGTCACCGGCATGACGCCGCCTGCCTCCGAATCGAGAAGAACTCGCGTCGGCAGAGCGTATCGTCGTCGAGGCCTGACGGCAACGCGCAGCGGCTCGCCGCGCCACGTCGCTTACACAGTCGAAATAAGCTCCGCGTGCACTTGGTCGGAAGCGACAAGCCGTAACGGTGGCCGGCACGTGCCGATGCCGCCGTACTGTCCTTTTGGGGTCCGAGCAGTTTCCGACCGGCCCGTTCGCGCAGAACGAAGGTATGTTTTTCAACTCCTGGTCGGCGGTCGAGCACACCGTCGTCGTTGCCCTAGCCGGATACGTCGCGCTCGTCGCGTTCGTACGCGTCAGCGGAAATCGGACGCTCTCGCACATGACGGTATTCGATTTCATCGTCAGCATCACGCTCGGCTCGATGCTGGCCCGCGCGTTGCTGGCCCAGGATAACTCGATCGTACAGCTCATCGCCGGTTTCGCCGTCCTGATCGGCGCTCAGATGATCGTGTCAAAACTCGGTGCGCGCTCGGTTCGCTTTCACGATCTCATCACTCCCAAACCCAGACGCGTCTATGAGGGGGGCGCGTTCAATCGCACGGCGATGCACGGTCAAGGCGTCGGTGAACCCGAGATACGCTCGGCGGTTCGCAGTGTCGGCTTACGGGACCTCGGCGACGTCGAGAGCGTCGTGCTCGAAACGCAGGGTCACCTCTCGGTCGTCTGGCGTGGAGCGAAGGGCGAAGACCCGTCGATGAAGGGCGTCGTGGGTTGAAGACGTGGCCTCCCGTTCCAGGTCGGTGCAACACGCGCGCAGCTTCGTCGATTCGGGACGAATTTATTTAGGCGAAGGGGCGGGGCTAGCAAATTGCCGGCGCGTGCTCAGCAAATTCGCGATGCTGTGGCTGACATCTTTCGCGTCGGTACGGGCTTTTGCCGGAGATTTCCAATTGCGCTCAAACGCGACGATGCTGCGATTGGCGAATCTGGTCTCAACGATCGCGTAGCCTCGATGGATCAGCACGGGCTCGACCTTCGCCCACTGAATGGCAATGGTTCGCGCCGGCCCGCGGAGGTGAGCCTTGCTTGTGTACTTGCCGGCCGCGACGTTATCGGCGACGCGTTTGATCGTCCCTAAAGCATCGCTGACCTCACTTTTCGATAGATCGGCCGCCGCCGCCGTCGAGAGACAAGAAAGCACAGCACGACGATCGCCGACAGTCGAACTCTCCCGGCCAACGCCAGTAGACCTCCCCAGCGTCGCCCCGCATTAGGCCGGCGGCGGAGGTGGTTTCGACCGGTCACTTCCGCGCCAGTCGCGACATCGAACTTCGGCTCATCGTTTTACCGTAGAGATCTCCGGCCGCGCATGCCCAGAGAAGTGATATTTCGAAGACTTCGAGCGCCGTCCGAAAATCGTCATTGAGGATCTCGATACCCGGGCTCATTCTTGGGAGCTACCCATCAAGAGCGCTACCTACTCGAACGGGCCGGTGAACTGCGCGACCCTCGCGTTGGCATGCCAACCGCTTACAAATTTAGCCGGCGCAGGACCGGCCCGATCGCAAGACCCTGAACCACAAGGGTGAAGGCGACGACGCCGAAGACGGCATCGATAATTTGGGGCCGGAACGGAATTGTTGCCGGTAAGACGAGCGCTAAGGCGAGCGATAACGCGCCCCGCATGCCCGCTAACATCACGATCCGCTTCCAGCCGTAACGCTTGATGCCGAGCAGCGGGAGACCGGCATACGTGATGAGCAAACGAGATCCAATCACGAGCGCGATCGTTAGAAGTACGAGGAGTGGCTCGTGAAAGATGCGGCCGAGATCGATACGCAAGCCCAGCAGTATGAAGACGAGCGAATTCGCGATGAACGCCAACACGCCCCAAAAGCGATCGATTTCGTCGACCGCCTCCTGCGAGGTCGGAAAAGCGTGATAGGCGCGTAAGCCGACGCCAACCACCAAGGCCGCGAAGATGCCGGAGGCGCCGAACTGGTTCGCGATGAGGTACGCTGAGAACGCGGCGACGATGGTCGCGACGATCTGCAGCGGAACATCTTTCGTCCACCGCATGCTTAAAGCAATCACCGCTGCCGCTGCCAGCCCCAAAACTATCCCGCCAACCGCTCCTCCAACGGCGTGCAGCGTAACGCTTGCAACGTGATAGTTACCACCCGAAATGACGGCCACGATCGCGCCATACAACACGGCTGCGATACCGTCGTTACAAAGCGACTCGCCCTCAACGATGGTTGCGAGTTCACGTGGAGCCGAAAGTTCTTTGAACGTCGCGATCACGGCAATTGGATCGGTGGCCGAGACGATCGCGCCGATCAAGAGAGCCTCGAGGAACGGCATTAAATGGGCGAGCCACAATCCCAAAGCTATCGTAAATGCCGTTATCGCGACGCCGGGAATTGCCAAAAACGCGACCGGCAGCCAGAAACGCCGGAGGTAGCCGAGATCGAGATGCCACGCCGCCTCGAAGACGAGAGCCGGCAGAAGAATGACGAGTACGGACGGCGCGAACGCCGCAGCAGCGGAGAAATGAAACGGCAAGGAAGCCAAGAGCAGCGCTACCGCATACGGAACGCGCAGACCGGTGGCAATCGTTCCGACGACAAGGGCGCCCGCCAGCAACGCGACGATGATCTCGGCGCTTGTTGTGTAGATGTCCACGCCCGCTGCTACTCGGGTTCCTCCTTCTATAGATCTATCGCGCAAGACCGAACCACTGGGCTTTAGCGCCGCGAGGCTCAGTGAAGCCGCTTCGTGACGCCAGAACTGTTGTAAGGGCGGCCGCTGCACAGCCCGCGCGGCGCTTCTGCGTCATAGGGCCGTGCGGCATTGATACGGCCGGCCGTGCGGCGGTCCCCGCATGCGCCGGCACGGCTATATCAGCGCCTCACGATGACGCCCGCGGAGTTAATCGCCCCCGTTCGATGACTCGTTCGCGTCCGCCCCGCTCTCACTCTGCTCGTCCGAGTGAAGAGACGCATTATCGGACGAGTTTTCGAGCACGGCGCCCGTCTTAGCATCGACGCCGACCTCCCGCACTCCCGCGTTGGTCTTCACATCGAATGAATAACGAAGGCCGCTGCCGCCGCTTTCTTTCTCCAATTCCTGCGATACAATTCTCCCGAGAACGGTGTGCGTCGCAATGCTTCGTGCCTGCGCAAGCGACACGTGCGCTTGTCCTGCCAATTGTTGGCCAGGATACGACGCAAACGCAAGGGTCGTCCCGGCAAGTACCGTGGCTCCGATGGCTAGTGGTATGAATCGTGACTTGTTCAAAGCTACTCCTAATGTTCGTGGGGAATGCCTTCATGCTAACGCTATGAGATGACTCACTGATTAACGGCGAGTACCTTGGGCGTCTCACCCGGAGCGATTCTTTGTTTTTTCCTTGGACACGAAAAAGGCCGCAGAGTGAACTGCGACCTGATCGCTATTCTCTGGACTTTTTTCGTGGGTTAGAACACCTTCTCAATGGAATCGACGGCATTCCCAATCTGGGTCGTCGCACGAAAGGCGTTCGGGGCGCTGCGCGCGCTCACTCCACTCGCGACCGCGTCGGCGGCGTGATCGAATTCGGCAGCTGTCGCCTTGCCTCCATGCCGCGCCTCGACCTGCGCTCGCACTGCGGTCCACCGCGACTGCAGCACGCGAGCCTCACGCTGCGCCCTCGACCAGTCGTCGCCGCGCACGTCAAGCCTTATGGAGCGTCCCAGATAGTCGAGGTAGTGAAACCCAGCCGGCACCTTATCGCCGGCGCGTGTGAAGAGGGGCGCCAAAGCCCCCGCAACCTCGTTTGCATCGCGCGCGAGATCGGCGTGCGAGAGCAGATCGTTGCGAAGTGCTGCGATCGCGGCATCAGCCGGCGCGAGCTCGCTCGCAGTCGAGCCGTTCTGGCCCAGAGAGCTGCGCACGGTCGGCCACAGCGCAGTGGCTTGACGCGCGCTCCCCACCGCACGGGGACCGGTCTTTTCACCTTCCGCAATCGCCTCGGCCGCATCTTCGACTTTAAACAACCGCGCCAAATCGCTACGCGAGTCGTTTGTCTCGGCTGCCCCTCCGTGTTGCGCGAGCACGTCCTGCGTTGCCGAGGTGGGCATCGCGTTGCCTAGCGACTGGTGCGTGGAGTCAACCCCCCGCGATCGCCGGCAGACCGCTAAAGGCCAAACATATCGACAGAACGGCCGCGCCGGTTGTGGCGGGACGGGAACTCATCTTAAAGGTCATCATGCGAGAAAGAGTAGGCCGCGGACGTGACCGGGACGTGAACGCGGACGCGAGCGGACTAGCGCGGTCTGGAATTGCCACGAACCGACGGTCATTCATCATTCGGTCATCTCGAGCTGATTCGATTGCGGACTGAACCACTTGGACTTTCTATACGGGGTACGTTATGACAAAAGCCGGAGGAGTCGCGATGCTTAACAAAGTCCCTCAGGTTACGATCTTCTTTTGGATCATCAAGGTTCTAGCAACCACGGTCGGGGAGACGTTCGCAGATTTCCTCTCCACGAAACTGAAGCTTGGCCTGGTCGTCACGTCCTACATTATGGCAGCGCTATTTCTGGTCGCGTTAATCGTGCAGCTTCGGCGCACAAAATACATCCCCGGTATCTACTGGACCGTCGTCGTATTGATTAGCGTCGTCGGCACGTTGGTTTCCGACAATTTGCACGATCGCCTTGGAGTCGCTCTACAGACGACGTCGTTGATATTCGGCGGTATCCTCGCAGTGGTCTTTGCGTTATGGTGGTTCAGCGAGCGGACCCTATCCGTTCATAGCATCGTTACAACGAAGCGTGAGCTGTTCTACTGGGCTGCAATCCTGTTCACGTTTGCGCTCGGAACATCTGCCGGAGATTATTTAGCGGAAGTCACGGGCTTCGGCTATCCGGTTGCCGCCCTGATGTTCGCCGGCCTCATCGCCCTGACGGCTATCGCGTATTTCGTTTTGAAAATTAACGGGGTCTTGGCTTTTTGGATCGCATACATCCTGACTCGCCCGCTAGGTGCGTCGACGGGAGATTTGCTTTCACAGCCTGTCGCGAACGGCGGATTTGGCTTAGGCACCACGCTGACGAGCTTGGGGTTTCTCACCGCCATCGTAGGCTTGGTCATCTATCTTACGAAACATCCGGAAGTGGAAGTCGCCGCCTAGGAACGAGCCGCGTAGGCGCGTCAAACCACGGAGCTCCGCTGGATGCGAATCAGAGGGGCAATCGTCGCTGGATTCTGACACGAGACAATTGAGACTGCAGGGTGTTCCAACCCTCGTGACAGCACCGGCCCGAGCCCTGGCGAAGGTAGAGTCGGATGCGAATTTTGATCGTGGAAGATGACGCGGGTCTTTCGGCTGTCGTCCGACGTGGCCTCGAGGAATCGGGTCACATCGTCGACGTCGAGTGCAATGGCGACACGGGACAGTGCACTGCGGCTGCAGGCGCATACGATGCGCTCGTTCTAGACGTGGCGCTGCCCGACCGAGACGGGCTCGCCGTCGCGCGAGGTTTGCGAGCGGCTAAGATCGCGACACCGATTCTGATGTTGACGGAGACCAGAAAAAACCGGGTGCTGACGATGAGCTCAAGCCGCGGCGATCATGCCGGGATTCCAGCGGGCCATTGTCGCTCGCCATTCATTGTTGAGCACTCGGGTACGGATCTGCAAGAGATGATGACTGCCACGCTCGCTCCAGCGCATCTGCTGCTTTTTCACGAACCGCCAGCTCACGATCTGATTGACGGCCGACTCCGCGAAAGCGCTTGAGATCGCCTCGTCGTTGCGCCAGCGATCGCCGTAGTTCGGGATGAAGGTCCGGTTCGCGTCGATGTAGCCGCCGAACTCGCGCAGCATGCGCACGAGCTTCGGCTTACTTTCGGATGCGTGCGGTAACGACGCGACTTCGCAGGAGAGATCGTCAACGATCTCCAGGGCGCGTCGCACATTCCCGTGCCAGAGATTCCACTTTAAGCCGGTGATGTCTGCGATGAGCTCGAACCGGGTCGCCGTCTCACCGTCGGCGTCGCTTTGTAACTCTGGCTGTGCCGCCCGCACTGCGTTTGTCAAGCCGAGTGCGAGCTGGCGCATCAGCCTGACGCGCATCGAAACGTGGAACCAATCCAGGATGTGCTCAGCTTGCGGACTCATGCGCATCTGAAGATCGCGGACGGTGTCACCGCCGTCGGACAGAAAGACGATCTGTTGATTCATCTGAAGGCCCTGCGACGCGAGCATGTCACGGAGGCGCCGCTTCGGTTTGGCATCGAAGCGGCTGACAAAACCGAAGCACTTGGGATCGCCTGCGGCGGGAATGCTCTTGCCGACGATGACTTCAAACCAGCCCTCGCCGCGTTTTTGATTGCGCGCGTGGACATAGCCACCGTCGATGCCGACGATCAACGGGCCGGCGGGATCCGGTAGTTGCTGCCAGTCGAGTGCTGTGCCGTCGACGAACGCGTCGCGTTCATCACCGAGTTCGGCGTCCAGCCGTTGCGCGGCGCGCGCGACGTCCTTGCGGATCGCCGCCACGCTCAGCTCGTCGCTGACGGGCACAACATCCTTGAGCAAGCCGACCGTCATGCCATAGGACATGAGCGCCGCCCACTTCGTTTGCAGATACCGCAGCTCCGGCGTGGTTCGTTCGGCCAATGGCGAGAAGCGCGCCCTTCCCCGTCCGGCGGAGCAGCAACGATAGAATCGTGGGCTGGCGATGTTCAGCTTGCCGAAGACGGTACGCAACACGATCGCGTGTTGGCCGTTTCGGCGCAGTGCCGCTCCGCAGTCCAGGCAATGCCTATGCTGCGCGATCCAGCCGGAGGTCTGCTGCACGACGGTAGCCGTCTGCAGTCTCGCTAAGAGCGATTTCGCTTCCGCCAAGGTTATGCCGAGGTTTCCGGCTTGAAGCTCTCCGCGTTCGAAGCGCGCTACTTCCTCGACGTTCTCATCACCGTCAATCGTCACCCGAATCGTAATCGTCATCGGCTTCCCTCCATCGTTCGCCGCCGTCGGCGAAAGCTCGTAACCTGTGGCTCACCTTGTGACGATCGAAGGGCCCACGGCGATTCGCCGAGCCGACGGGAGAGTCGTTCGGCATGGTCGCGTCGTGTTGTAACTTCATCTGATGGCCCAGCGCGAGCGCCGGGAATGCAGACTGGAGACGCAAGACGCTCGTCAAGAACGTGTGTGCCTTCGAAGCGTACCCGATGTCGCCATTCATCGCTGAAGCCGTACTGATAGAGGAAACGTTTCTTCGAGCGGAAGCCGAACGTTGCCAAGTCGCCGCTTTCCGGCATGGCGCTCGCGTGCGTGCCGCCGTAGTGTTTTCCCCGAATGACGAAGCGATGGCGCCGCAGGTCGCTCCATCCAAAGGCGATCTGAACGGTGCAGTGCAACTGCGCGAGACTGGTGTCGGCGCTAACGAGCAGCCGACGCCAGACCGCCGGCTCGACGTCGTGGAGCAGGACATGCAGCTGATGGACCGCCGCCGGCTTGGCCATCGTTGGCCGATCGTATCACAAGCCTGAAGATGCTCGGGGTTCCGCCGGCGCACGATCGGCGCTGCTCGGCGAATTTCGTACGGCGGTTGGCGGGCGCCATCCGGAGCCAAGTGACGAGCGCCAAGCGCGTTAACAAGGGCGCTGCTGCAATCGCCAGCACCCGCTTTTTCCTGGTCTCCGTGTTAGCGCGCTGCGACGAGTCCGGTCGTAGGCGTCCACGTCGAGCCGTCGGCGAAATCGACTTTTGAGATCGTGACGGTGGCGTTTGCACCCGGAAGCGTGCTCGTGTTGTACGCGAGTTCGCGATCGATACGTGTGCCGGGTGCATACGAACCCTGATATGATCGACGAGAGCCGTGTCGAACGGCTCACCAACCCCCGGAAGCGGGGCGCGGGCTGGGACATCCGACGACCCCTTGAGCTTCGAGCTCGTTGAAAAGATCGATGACCAGCCCGCATCCTACCCTCTCACGAGATCGAACCGACCGTCTTTGTCAAGCGTTAGGCGGCCGCAGGGTACGTTTTGCGGTCTGCACGCGTCATTGCGGCGCGAAGGGGAGCGAAGACGACCTTTGTGATTTGCCGCTTTAGTGAACGCATAGCTTGCGCGTGCGTCTGTCCCTCGGCGCGCTTGCGTTGATAATAAGTTCGCCCTGGATGACCTTCATGGCGGATCTGTGCAAGTGCCGCAGTGTGCAGTACCCGATTTAACTGGCGATTTCCACCGCGATTCACCCGAACAGCTTGCGAGCGTCCACTCGAGCACGAAACGGGAGCGGTTCCGCAACGCATGGCGAAAGCGGCACTGTCGCGACAGTTGCGTACGTTGCCACCATGTCCGATCAGTCCGGCTGCAGCGATTGAGGCAATGCCTCGAATGGCAAGAAGTTCAGGTGCCAGGGCTTTCACGAAAGGGCCGATGATTGCCTCAATTCGCGAAACGGAACTTGTCAAGCGATTTGGCACCGGTAGTTGACGTAAGATAGTGTGCGCTCACGCTGCGGCGCTGTCGTCGGTCGGCTGATTGATCCACACGTTCGCCGGTAGCGCGGTACGTCTGGGTTCGCC
>JAABUX010010263.1_pt1 | contig 10479 bp, 19 predicted proteins | sample 5561851 | NCBI WGS metagenome assembly JAABUX01 (sample SAMN10711883, study PRJNA513361) | rock metagenome | isolation source: Antarctica rocks | place: Antarctica: Victoria Land, Richard Nunatak red sandstone | collected 2016-01-03 | reverse complement strand
ATAGCCTGCGCCGGTGCATCGACATGCTGCCAGCGCAACACGCCGTGAGACCGCCTGCCATACCCTGCCGGGCGGTGACTCAGCCCAACGGCGCCACTGTCACGGTAGGCCATGTCACTCAGCAGCGTCCGCGGGACAGGCGACGCGCTCTGCTTTCGCTGCTGGGAGCCACGACGGCGGTGGCGGTGCAGCAGCTGTCGGCGGGGTCGCCTGCGCTGGCCGATGAGTCCCTCTGCAGCCGGCTGGATGTGCCCGCGGCAATGATCCGCAACCCAGGCGGCGCCAGGCCATGGGCAGCAAAGCAGATCTACTACCCGGTAAGTACCCTGCACATGACTCCGATGCCATGCACATCATGCCATGTGTCCACTGTTGAGGTCGAGACTAGCTGCACCACTGCAGGAGTGGCTGTTCGGCGAGTGGGATGTGCAGCAGCGGTTCATCGGCTTCCGAACTCCTCTAGGCTACGAGTACGTCCCCGCCTGGGCCGAGCAGTCTGCACGGGCGCGGCTCTATCCCTCCTAAGCTCTCTTAGCAAGCCACCATGCATGATGCATGCGCCTGCATCATGTTGCGCATCATCTACATCACTTGGGTAACCTGGCACAACCATCTGCGATCGTCGGCAACAGGCTTCAGCGGAGGAAGGCGGCGTGGGATCGAACATCGAGTACGGCATGCGCTTCTATTCCACGCTTCCGGACACTTTCGCCAACAGCTTCAAGATGAATGTGGGCATGCTGCCGAGCGACGCCATCATCGCCGACAGAGCATTCAACACTGCGGCAGTGGCTGACGCTACCCTTGGGTGAGCGCCGGCGCCACCAACCATCCAAAAGGGTATGCTGATTTGTTCTCGAGTCATCGCCGCATCTCAGGAGCTCGACACGGTCGTAATGAATGCGCTGATGCCATGCACATCAAAGCGGTGCATTCGAGCAGGTACAAAGCCGTGGAGTCATCGACCTATGACACACGGGCTCCGGAGCGGCAGAGCATCACGATGACCCGTCTGAATGCAGCCGGCCAGCGGCTGGGCGGCGAAGCCGTGGAGATTACGCTCAGCAACCTGCGGGGCTGCGGCCCGGCTGAGATAGACAGCAATAGCAGGGACCAGTTTTGTACCTCAGAGCTGTACCGACAGGTATGCCACGCTCGGCCGCCACCCCGCCGAGATGCATGAAAGCATGAAGGGCTTCATGCCAAGACGCAGCGCCATGCGGTTGGCTCGTCTGTGACCAGCAACCATTGGTCGTACTATGTGTGCAGGTCCGTGGTCCGGCGGTCAGCGAGTTTGAGTTCATAACGGTGTACACAAGGCAGGCGGACGGTCATGTCACCGCAAGGCAGAGCGAGGCCGTGTACCGGACGCCGCAGAGCCCTCAGGACGTGCTGTCCTTCCGCAGCGGCGGCCGTGCTGTCGCCTTTTATGACTATGCCCTGGATATGCGGAGGGTGCCGCCACCGAATGATGCCATCGGCGCTTCAGCGTGTGTTAGCACGCCCAAAGGGTACATCCAGTGCTTGTAATGCACCGCGGAGCCTAGCATAAGTGCCAGGCAGCATTTTACAGGTGCAGGTACAGGCACTGGTCTGCTCAGAAGGCGTGTCAGAATCAGCAAAGGAGTTGCACGTGAAAAGATGCAAGTCCGGCTCAGAGGTAGAATCTCCGCCGATTGACGTTCATGTCGGCCTTCCACTTGTGCTCGTACTCGGCGTGCCTCGGGTCCCACAGGCCCTTCTGCATGCTGAGCAGCTTCAGTGTGAAGCGCGGTCCCAGCTCCTGCAAGCGCGCCACCATGCGCTTCTTCTTCTCCCGCTGCCCGGGTTCCCGCCTCTCCTTCTCCTCGAAGATGTACCGATGATGCCTGTGTGCACAGCAGCGTTGGCACGGTACTCACATGTGTCCTTCCCTATTTCGGGATGCCTGGGAAGTGGGAACTCAACGAGCTTCTTTGCACACTGAACTTTCATGCAGCAAGCCACAGCACCTCCATGCTGCAGCATGTGACCATCGCACAGTCCGAAGGCCGAACGCCAGCTGAGCTCACCTGAAGAAAATGTAGTCTCGCTGGTTATGGAAAGTGACCACCCGCCGGCCCCGGAAATTGGGGTCCTGACAGAACAGCGACGCGAACAGGCGCCCCACGCGGCGGCCCAGCATCGTGTCGAAGTTGTTCAGGATCAGTTCCGGCTTGTGGGATGTCGGCCGCCCGTGTCCCTGCGCCGCCAGGCTTCGTTACTCCATCGTCCTTCCAGTCGAATCAGGCATTCAGCGGTCAGTGACCCCGGTCATCACACTCGGAAGCCTGGCGCAAAATAAACGCCACCCTAAATCCAAGTACACCCGTTGCACATCTCGCGCCGGACACGCATATTCCCATGGCTGAGTCCTCAGCAGCGGGACAACACACCGGGATGTCGGCGCCGAGCACCAGCTTGGAGAGCTTGAAGTGCACGCTGGGCCCGGCCGGGAGGTGGACCACCAGCAGCCCGTTCACGCTCTTGCGGTCCTCGTTGACCACCAGCACGTCGCTGTACTCCCGCTTCGCCGCGTACTCGACGATCTTCTTCAGCGGGAACCCGGCGCGCTTGTAGAACTGCGCCGCCGGCAAAACCTGCAGGCGTCAGCACACTGATGTCAATAGTGAACTTTCTTCCATAGGCAAGTGGGTTGGTGGGTCAAGGCTGTAGCACTAACGGCACCACTACAATAGCAGCACACAGGCTGCTCGCTGACACCAGAGCTGTTCCAACACAGGTTTACCACACCAATGAGACCCGCCAAATGGAAACATGCCTGCAGCAGCTCCGTGAGGAAGCGGTACATGGCGGCGGTCGGCCGATAACAGGTCGTGACCAGCACTTTGGGCGCCCGCGCGCGCGTGAAGTGGTCCGCGAACTCGTCGTCGGCCTCCGCGGCCGCCACCTCCTCAGCGGTGCGCGGCGTGTCCTCCACCAGCTCACGCGTGTTCTCGATGGTCTGCAGCAACGGGGCCGATGGCACGCAGTCAATGGACAGACATGGCACCGAGCGGCAGGCTCTGATAGTGTGGCGAGCTCAGTGTTGAGACCATAGCTGAGTTGCAGGCAATACTTTGGGCGCTGATATCCCCCGCCCAAACAGTGATCATATGGGAGGGCTGCTATTTTAACCTGGGAACCTGACTACATCCCCACTCAGCAGTAACGCCACTGGGAAGCTCCCTGGACCTCGGACGCTCACCCGCGGGATGGCCGTCGGGGCTGGCTCCTCTCCGCGCTCTATCGCCTTCGCGGCGGCTTTGTCCCTCTGTATCCGCCGTGTTTTCTTCTCTTTCTGTGGCACAGTTTGCGATTGTGAGGTTTCAGGCGGCGGCTGCCAATGAGCAGACCATCGCAGGCATATCACAGCTGCGTGCTATCGCGTGAGACGCAGCACGCACCTTCTTCGCGGCCTTGAGCTTGCCATACGCCTCGCTGCGTACTTGCTTATTGCCTATGTGGCTGGTCAGCTGCCCCACGGTCGGCTTCTCCACTGGCGGCGGTGCCTCATCATCCACGGGTCGCTTCCGCTTCATTGGCACCCTCCTGGCCGGGTAGCGGCTGCCGGTTGCGAGTCTTGCGGGGGTGCAAGGAGGCTGGGTCTGGGGAGGGGGTCAGCGCGCGGCAAACGCTGTCGCTCACCTCTGCGCTCCTTCGAGGCGAGCAGGTAAACTGTTACGCGCGGGGCCAGCCCAGCACAGCAGAAGCAAACAACTATCAATGCGTGAGCAAAGACTCTCGCCAGCACCGCTTTCTGGCGGCTTTTGGAGCTTGTAGGCTCAAATACCCTCTGAGTTGCCCTGCGTTTTGCAGGCATATGTAGCTTGCTACTAATGCTCGACGCCAGTGCCAGCACTCTAGATGCATACAGCGCCGTGATACGATCCGGCAGGCTGAGCCGCCACACCCGATGGCAGCTCGGAAGGGCGCAACTTTGCAGTCTCCAAACAGCGTCGTCGGACACGGTCTCGACTTAGAGCATAGCCTTGGGAGGCTCTCGGTTGGCTCGCAGGGCGTATCGGAGTGGGCAGCGGAAACGTGAGCATCCCTGGCCCCTTTCCGCATGTTGTGGCATTACATCCTTGCTGAATGGTATCGGAGCCACCCTGCAGACCATCGCTGGTCGCCGATCGATGGCGCAGCAAGGGAAAGCCGCTGTCAGCGTTGATCCCAGCTAGCACACATCTGTTCCACGCATTGCGAGCGCGCCGAGAGATGCCTCCAGGGTGCTGACCTGTACACGGCACTGCAGGCACTTTAGCAGTCCGGCGGGGCTCAATCCTGGCGCCGGATGCTGGCAGCCGCCTGCACCGCTGTTGATTTACCCGCACAGCCCCGTGTCGCCCTATCGCCATGTTCCGGCGGGCTATACCGGCTGGCAGTGGCAGTCTCAGCTGCCCCCTCCTAGCCCTCAACCGACGAGGAGTGTCGTCGCCATCGCGCGCGCGGGAACGTGCTTGACTGAAAGCCGGCTGCGGCACGTCGTGGGCGGGAACGGTTCTATACGGGCGGTGACGGCGATTGATCCGCATGGAAGCTGCTCAGTTGTCAGCTTTCATGACGTGCGAAGCGCCGTCGCCTTCTTCGATGCCATCACGAAGGTGAGCTGTCAGTGGCGACGCGATGCAGCTCGTCGCGTACGTGCGTCGTTAGCGGGGCTGTTGATCCATGGCACCCCTCCGCCGCCCCCGCCAACCTGGCATCCCCGCTGTCGCGAGCACTTCGTCGGCAGCTCACCCGAACGTGTTGGCTGATGGTGCGGCTGATCGCGCACTTTGCGTCAGTTGTTCAACGGGGTGAATCATGTCTTCACATGTGCAGCACTTCAGTCCTGCCCGAGCATGTGAGCTGTACGTTTGCTGCGTGGAGGCAAACGCCTGTGGGTGGCAATGCGCAGGACCCGGCGGTGGAGCAGGCTTTTTTCATCATGCCGCCGCTCAACGGGCCGGGCATGGACAATCAGGGGGTGCTGGTCGTCAGCCTCGGCGTCGCGACAGCTGCGGACCCGCAGCCTGTCCCGGAGCCGCAGCAGGTGAGCGCTCGCATTCTTGCGCTATGTGTATTTCTGTAGAATTGCAGACTCCTGTCTAAGATGCACGAGTTCACCAAACCGCGGTTGTCAGGGTCACTGTCCTCCGCGGACCCACACTTTGTTGCTAGCAGCCAAGAACATTAGTCATCACGGTTGCCCAAACCTTCAGATGAAATGCTGCAGGCAGATGTGAGGGAGGCAGCAGAAGCGTTCGGCGCTGTTGAGGACGTCGGTCAGGAAGCTGGCGACAACGGGTCCGGCATGCAATGGCGGGTCTGCTTTGCTGACACACGGGACGCGGAGGTGAACCCCTGCAGCTTGTGGAACCCTTTGGTACACGATACCCTCAATAAGACATGGTCCGGAACTCGCTCAGAGTCAACTGCATGAACAGACATCTGCACATGTCCGTGCATATGTTTCAGTATCAAATGATGCTTTCGCGATTGACACACAGCGTTGATGCTCTTTCGTGCGCTTTCAGACGGCGAAGCATGGCCTCGAGGGGCTGGAGATCGCTGGGCGGCCGGCGCACATCGAGTTCTGGACGCCGCCCGGCGCCACGTACCTGCCCTTGCCCATGGTCGGGCCGCCCGCGCCGCCGCCGCCGCCGCCGCCCGCGGGCTGGTCGTCGGCCCCCATGGCAGCGCCGCCCAGCAGCCCCTCCGCGTACATGGGCATGTACCCGGCTCCGTCCCCCAGCTACGGCAGCTACAGGTGGATTTAGGGAGTCCTGCGCTTGCATGCCTCTTGCGGCGTGCTGGCTCGGCGAGAGCCTCGGCAGACGAATCTTCGCCACTTGCGGCGATGGCAGAAACCTTCGTTTCCGCGGGTGGAGGCTGAAACGCCCCGCCAGTGTACAGCTCATGTAGCCATGCCGGCATGCAGGTAGCAGATGGCCAGGTGCTAGCTGTGCCGTCAGTGTCCCTGCTGCTGGGCAGCATTGACCTGGCGCGCAGCAGGCATTTCGCGTCTGCAACCTGCAGCTGTGCTGCCTGAGCGTAACACGGCAGCGTATCCCAGCGCACCTGCATCACAGGGCAAATGGGCGGCGCCATCAAGCGAAGCCTCGTCGTTAGTGTCTCGCACAGTCTAGCAGTGCCAATGTCAGCCTCTGTGTGTGCAGCCCAAGCTCAGGGCCAGCGGGCAGCGGCGAGTATGTGACGATGGGCTTCCAGCCGGTGGCGCTCAGCCGGTCCAACAGCGCGGACTACGGCATGAGCCTCGCCGGCGGCGTCATGGCCGCCTACAGCTGGGCGCCCTACGGCGCCTCCTACCCCATGTACCCAGGTATGATGCGTATTTGCCCTCGGTGCACAAAGTTGCTTGAACAGCACGGCCCTGGATGCAGAGTTGCCTGAAAGGCACGGTCATGAGTTCTGTTTGAAGCTCAACCGCAGTGCTGCATAGTTAAGGTCATATTGCAGCCTGCAGGCCTTCGGTGTTACCAGCGCTTAACCCTTGAAAGGGGGTGACATCAGTGTTCATGCTGATTTTCACTTGTTGCGCTTGATTTTGACGATCCGCGCCATGCGCAGGCATGGGGGTCATGAGCAGCAGCATCAGCCCGGGCAGCCCGACCCACAACGGCAGCATGCGCAGCCCCAGCGCCGAAAGCCCGTACAGCGGTGGCGGCGGAGGCGGTCCCGCCTTCCGGGACGGCTCCGCCCGCATGTCGCCGGGACGCAGCCCGCGCGCCTGGGCCAGGACCAACCGCAGCAGCCGCGCCGACTTCGACGCCGCCGCGGTGCGCTGCTGCTTCCGTAGCTTGCCGCCTTGTGATGCCTGTCTGGCGTGCATGTCCTGTCTCTGGCGTGGCCTGCCCAAAAGTAAGCACCGGTTCCCTTCACAGTGACGAGCTGTTACTCCTGTTCTGGCCTGTCGCTAGCACACGCCCTCCACTGTAGTTGTGGCGGTTGCAAGCGGTGGTTTCTACTAGGTCTAACATGTAGTGAGATGCACGCTTACCGACCCATCCTTGCTCCAGCTGGCTCAATGCTGCCCCTGACGTTCCCGCGGATGCTGACTGACGAGCCGCATGTGGGCCACTAGCTGTCATCCACAAGGGCGAAATCCCTCGAGGCACAGCGACATTGATTGCCCACAGCGGCCGCTAGTCAGCGTCACGGGTTGCGTCCGAGCCGATGATGAGTTCGGGTACAGCGAGTCTAGCAAATTGAAGAGCAGCGTAGTGTAGCGCTGCGAGGGGCTGCCGGCCCCACCGTCCATTGCAAGTCCCATCAATCTGGGGAGGCTGTTCACGACTATCCTGCGTGGTGTATGTGGCTGCAGCGCGCTGTCCTAGTCGCTCCAACGGGGTCCAACCCGTCATCAGCTTAGCAAATGCGTAATTCGCAGTATGCCTTCGACCCGGTGGAGGGGCGCAAGCCTGGAGCACGGACCACCCTCATGATCCGCAACATCCCCAACAAGTACACCCAGGCCATGCTCCTGGACATCCTAGAAGACCTCTGCAGGTGCTGCGCACACCCAGCTGTCCTTGTTCATTCGAGCCAAGCATGTGTCGTGTCACTTCCCATCTGTGCATGTCGATCACGTGTCTGCTGACCATGTCAAAACAGATGTCTCTGCACACGAAGCTGCTTCAGCAGCAGTTCAGTGTCACGAGCTTATAGTTGCAACACACTCCTGTCGTGTCGTTTCTGACTGGCATTTCTCGACGCTCGCAGCGGCAAGTACGATTTCTTCTACCTGCCCATCGACTACAAGAACAAGTGCAACCTGGGCTACGCCTTCGTGAACTTCACGGAGCCCGAGGCCGCCGCCGTCTTCTTCATGGAGCGCCACCAGCAGAGGTGGCAGGAGTTCAACTCCAAGAAGGCGCGCCCAGCCAGCTGGCAGCTGTCCCTTTCTCCTCTGCCAGGTGATCCCATCAGTGGAGCTGTTCAGGCGTCAAGCCCTCATCATATGCGAACACCAAGTGGCCCAGGAAAATGTGTGTTTAACGACAGTGCCGAGCCAATGTACGTCCCCCGTGCAGCGCTGCGTGGCTGACAGCGCGTGACAAATCACGCATGACAACTCTGTTGCTGCCGCCGCAGGTGTGCGAGGTGACGTACGCCAGGGTGCAGGGCCAGCAGGCGCTGGTGGACCACTTCCGGAACTCCAAGTTCCCCTGCGCCGACGCCGACTCCCTGCCGCTCGTCTTCCGGCCGCCCGGCCCGCCCAGCCCGGTGCCCACCCCGTCCATGAGCTGAAGCACATGGGCCATGATGTTTGCATGCGAGAGCCCAGCATTTGACTTGCACCCCTGCCTGCACGGCTGTGCCACTGACAACGCAGACACTGTCATGGGTGGCAAGGACGGCCACGCCTCGTCTATGACTGCACTTCGCCAACGGGCTGACGACCGTGTGCATCGGCAGGGGAAAGACAAAGCATCCAAGCGGTCGACTGCGACCAGAATGGTCGCTGTCCCCATCACGCAGCTGATCACGCCCGGCGGCGGCAGCATCGCTCGAACGAACGTGAACGCAGTCACAGCGGATGGGTAGCCAGCAGTGGCCCGCTGCCCATCGATTTTCTTCGGCACGCATCAGCTGCCATGCCAGTGTCAAACTCCAATATACAGAAGTGCCGCATGGAACACATGACAGTCAGCCAGCCAACTCAAGTTGGCGATCCAGCCAGCCTCAGCCGCAGAGCAGACCTTTCATCAGCAGCTAGGGGTGGGCCATAAATGCACAAAGGGGAATGTGAGGTATAATGCAGAACAACTGGCGCAGCAATGCCCACCTGTAGCGCGGCCCGCCGTGTATGACTCAAGCATGTGACATTGAATCTACTTTGTCGGTCTGATAATGTACACCGACCGGCTTGCAGACCGTGAGACCTCGTGTCCGCAGCGTGTTTGGCCCAAAGTTCTAGACATTCCCTAGTTTTGCTCAAGTCTATGTTTTGCTGGTTTGATTGGTCCTGCATGGTCTGAGAGTGCCGCTTGAGCAAAAGCGAGCACAGTTCAAACCGTCAATGCTCTGACCAAGCGCCTTCCCTGGCAGCAGTACACAGCTGGTCTGGCACGATGCATCACTGTGCATCGGTCATCAGTCCAAGCTGTGGAACGTGGGTTCTGGAAGATGGTCGAGCACCATGCTGCAAAGGTGTCCATGATTCCAGCCGCCGTTGTTTCTGACGCTGTGATGTAGAAGCTGTCGTCGTTGCATAATTTGCAGCGCCTGACACGTTACTAGTACGCTGGTAGGCACATCGGATGCTCACGCCGGTGGCTAAGGTGCAATGCCTCTGCTGTGATGCGTCTGTGATGCATGGAGGGCAAGCAGCGCAAAGTTGCCATCTTCATGGTGCGCATTACATGGTCCGCTCCTCGACCTCTGTGGCGCATTCATGTCCTATCTATCTGTTGAGGAGCGCTGAGAACGCAACGCATGTGGTGGCGCACCTTGGGGCGCGGCAGTAAGATCGCAAGCTATGTCTGGCCGTGTCTCGGAGGCTGGCTGAGGCGACTCGCGCGGCATAGCTTCAGAGTGCTGGGTCTGAGGGGCAACATCAGCCGCGTATTGGAGGGAAACGCTGCTGTCCGGGCTGCACGCTGCGCCAGGCGAACCGCAGCCACCCTCAAATCCTAAATGGCAGTGCCCCAGTAGATAAAGTCCGAGTGCCAGGATACTGGCGCACATACAGTCGTGTAATTGGGCGCAGACCACTCAGTAGATGCAGTACCTCCTCACGAAGGAATGCTGGCACCGGCGTCGCAGCGTTCACAGTAGGGAGCAACGGAGGTCTGCGGGAGCAGCGCGCCTGCAGTGCTCATGAACAGAGACGAGCCGGACACGGAGGCGAGGCTGTCCGGGCTGGACATCCCGTCGCCAGCGGTGACGGTTGCCGTACGACCTGCAGAAGCGGCATGCCGCGTGTGGACACCTCGCCATCGCAAGGGCCTGCTGCCAATCGCTGCATGTCCTGTGCAATTCGGCTTCATAGAAGCGGCATCGGCGTGAAGGATGCACTACGCAGTCGCGAGGTGGGACGAGAGAGCCTTCGGAGCACACCAGCATCGGGCTGCCAGCCGCGCTCGAGCTCCAGACGCAGGGCGTCGCACTGGGCGAAGAGCTCCCTGGTGCATCACACCGCAACGGTTCAACATGGTTAACCTCGAGTTGAGACCACCCAATTGACCACGTCTCACAAGCTAGTGTCTGGGAACCTTTGCGGCCACACTCACTCGAGGGTAGCGTCCTCCAAGCTGTTGCGCTGCTCAGCGCCCGGCTGGGATGTAGAGAGCAGACTGTCGCTGCCCGCAGCCGTTGGCGCGATGCTATGCAGTTGGGAATCGTTGCCGAGGTCGACAGCCTGTGCGTGAAGCATCAAATCACGCATAACCTCCTCGTGACTGTAGCCATACGCTTGATGTCACCAAGGAGATAGGTCATGAATTGGCGCAG
>JAABUX010010262.1_pt1 | contig 10480 bp, 12 predicted proteins | sample 5561851 | NCBI WGS metagenome assembly JAABUX01 (sample SAMN10711883, study PRJNA513361) | rock metagenome | isolation source: Antarctica rocks | place: Antarctica: Victoria Land, Richard Nunatak red sandstone | collected 2016-01-03 | reverse complement strand
CGCCGACCTGTTGCCACCGGGCGTTCTCAACATCGTCAACGGCTTCGGACTCGAAGCCGGCAAGCCGCTGGCTTCCAACAAACGGATCGCGAAGATCGCGTTCACCGGTGAGACGACCACGGGACGTCTGATCATGCAATACGCTTCGCAGAATCTCATTCCGGTGACGCTGGAACTCGGCGGCAAATCGCCCAACGTGTTCTTCGCCGACGTCGCCGCCCACGACGATGCATTCTTCGACAAAGCCGTCGAGGGCTTCGTGATGTTCGCCCTCAACCAAGGCGAGATCTGTACGTGCCCGTCGCGCGCGCTCATCGAAGAGTCGATCTACGATACGTTCATGGAAAAGGCGCTCGCACGCGTCGCGGCGATCAGCCAGGGCAATCCGCTCGATCCGAACACGATGATCGGCGCGCAAGCGTCGAGCGAACAGCTCGAAAAGATCCTCTCATACATCGACATCGGAAAGAAAGAGGGCGGCGAAGTCCTCATCGGCGGCGAGCGCAACATGATGGACGGCGCCTTCAAAGACGGCTACTACGTCAAGCCGACCGTCTTCAAGGGTCACAACAAGATGCGCATCTTTCAGGAAGAAATCTTCGGGCCCGTCTTGTCGGTCACGACGTTCAAGAACGAAGCGGAAGCGCTCGAGATCGCAAACGATACGCTCTACGGGTTAGGTGCGGGCGTCTGGTCGCGCGATATGAATACCGCGTATCGCATGGGGCGTGGCATCCAGGCCGGACGGGTCTGGACGAATTGTTACCACGCCTATCCCGCGCACGCGGCCTTCGGCGGCTATAAGCAGTCGGGCATCGGTCGCGAGAATCACCGGATGATGCTCGACCACTACCAGCAGACGAAGAACATGCTCGTGAGCTACAGCCCGAACAAGCTCGGGTTCTTCTAAGAAGCGGCTTGTCGATCACGCCGGAAGCCTCGGCCCCTCGCGTCTTGCTGACGCCGGCGGCCGAGGAGCTCATCGAGCGACTCCGTTCGAAACACGGCCCGGTGATGTTTCACCAATCGGGTGGTTGTTGCGATGGATCCAGTCCCATGTGTTTCGCGATCGGTGACTTCGTGCTCGGAACGTCGGACGTGAAACTCGGCGAGATCGCCGGCGCGCCGTTTTACATGAGCGAGTCGCAATTCGCCTACTGGCAGCACACGAAGCTGATCATCGATGTGGTCGCTGGGCGCGGCGGGATGTTCTCACTCGAAAACGGCGAGGGCGTTCGCTTTCTCACGCGATCCGAAATGTTCTCCGGCGACGAAATCGCGCGGCTCGCGCCGATCGAACATTGTACGTGATCGGCGCCCCGCGATTGCGCTGCTAGGTCGGCCGACTCGCGCCCGCAGGCGCGGGCATCGGGCGGAACGGCCGGCCGGAACCGCCATGCGCGGGCTTGGCCTGCGGGCGGCGCGGACGGGCTGCCGGTGCGTTCATTGGCCGGGCGGGAACGGACGAGCGCTGACGTTGCACGCCCGATGGAAGTGCGGCGACGGCGGAGACGGCGGGCAGTTCGGGGACCTTCGCGCGGTCGAGTCGACGTCCCAGCACCCGCTCGATTTGCGCGAAGTACTTTTCTTCGTCGGCCGCGACGAACGTGATCGCGTCCCCCGTCGCCTTCGCGCGTGCCGTACGACCGACGCGGTGGATGTAGTCTTCGGCGACCATCGGAACGTCGAAGTTGATCACGTGGCCGAGTTCGGCGATGTCGATCCCGCGCGCTGCGATATCGGTCGCGACGAGCACGCGGTATTTCCCGCGCTTGAAATCTTCGAGGGCACGCGTTCGCTGCGCTTGCGAGCGGTCACCGTGGATGCGATCGGCCGGCACGTCGTGCTTGGCGAGCACCGCGGCCAGGCGGTTGGCGCGCGACTTCGTGCGCGTGAACGCGATCGCGCTGAAGATGTTATTGCCCTTGAGTAACTCGAGCAACAAATCGGCCTTGCGCTGCTGGTCGATCGTGTAGATCGTCTGCGTGATGCCGACCGCGGGGGCGCCGGTCGGCGCCAGATCGACGCGGACGGGGTCGTGCAGCAATTCTTTGGTTAGCGCGGCGATCGCAGGCGGAATGGTCGCCGAGAAGAAGAGCGTCTGACGTTTGGTCGGCAGACGCTTGAGCACGCGGCGGACGTCGGGCAAAAATCCCATGTCGAGCATGCGATCGGCTTCGTCGAGCACGAGAAACTCGATGCTCTCGAGGCTTGCGGTGCCCTGCGAGAGATGATCGAGCAGTCGACCCGGCGTCGCGACGATCATATCCGTACCGCGCCGAAAGACGCCGACTTGTGGCCCGAAACCGACCCCTCCGAAGATGGCGGCGACCTTCACGCCGGTGTGGCGTGCAAGCGATTGCACGTGCTCGCAGATTTGCGCCGCGAGTTCGCGCGTGGGCGCGAGAATAAGGCAACGCGTCGTGCCACGCGGACGATCGGCAAGCAGCTGCAGGAGCGGCAAGCCGAACGCGGCTGATTTGCCGCTGCCCGTTGGGGCGCTCGCGAGGACGTCGCGACCCAACAGCGCGGGCGGAATCGCGTCCGTCTGAATGGGCGTGGCTTCATGGAAGCCGAGGTCGGCGACAGCGCGCAACAATTGCGGCCGTAAGCCGAAGGCGTCGAAGTTTGAAATTTTTGCGTTCTTTCTCGAGCGCGCGCAATACGATCGTCGAGGCTCTCGAAAGATCGCGCGGTGTTACACGTATCATCGCACGGGACGATTCCCCGCGTCAAAGACGAAGGTCAGCGAGGCGCTCGGGCGGGCTAGATGCCCGCCGCTGCGAGAACCATGCCACGTTCGATCAGCATCGCGGAGTAGAAGCCGAAATCTTTGAAACGCGCGTCTTGCGTTTGACCGCGCACGTAGCGTGCGTAGATCTGCTGCGAGATGCCGGCGTAGCGGAAGACGTTGAAGGTGTGGTACCAGGCGCTGCGCGAGCAGTCGCGTCCGGTCGCCGCGGCGTACCGTTCGACGAGGTCGTGCCGCGTCGGAAAGCCGGGCGTGCCCGTGGGCATCGTGCTGCTGCCCATCCCCGGCGGCTCGCCCGGGTCGGTCCACAGCGAAAGAACGTTGCCGAGATCGGCGAGCGGATCGCCGACCGTGCACATATCCCAATCGAGCACGGCGACCACACGCGTCGGATCGTCTTGATCGACGATCGTATTCTCGAGCTTGAAATCGTTGTGCACGAGCGCCGGCGGACCCGATTGCGGCCGCGTCGCACGCAACGCCTCGACGAGCCACGTCGCGTTGGGAACGTTCGGCGTTTCGGCGGCGTGCCAGCGCGCGACCCAACCGTCGAGTTGCCGCTCGAGATAACCCTGCGGGTGGCCGAGATCGGCGATCTCCGCCGCCTCGTAATCGACGCGATGTAACGCGGCGAGCGCATCGATGAAGTTCTCGCCCAGGCGCCTGGCCGCAGCGGGATCGGTCGCGATCGCCTGCGGCAGCGTGCGCCGGATGACGATGCCCCGGCGTCGTTCCATGACGACGAAATCCGCGCCGAGGACGCCCAGGTCGGTGCACAGCAGGAACGCGCGCGGCGCGAGCGGGAACGCGCGCCACAACTGCGAGAGGACGCGGTACTCGCGCGTCATGTCGTGTCCGCCTTTTGGGAGCGGACCGTGCGGTGGTCGGCGCAGGACGTATTCGGTTTCGCCGAACCGGACGAGGTAGGTGAGGTTGGCGTGACCGCCGCCGAATTGGCGCACCGCAAACGCGCCGCGCGTCTCGGGCAAGCGTTCGCGAAGGTACGGCTCGAGTCGGTCGAGGTCTAAAGCTTCGCCCACGCGGATATCGATCGTGTCGTTTGTCAGGCGATCGCTCCGGCCCGCATCGCGAGAGCGGCGAGGACGCAGAGCCAGCCCGCGCCAAAAACTAATCCGCCCGTCACGTCGGTGACGAAATGCGCGCCGAGCGCCAACCGCGACCACGGGATGCCGATCGCGCATACGGCCGCAAGCGAGGCGAACGTCGTAGCCAGTGGCCGCGGTAGCGGACTGCGCCACGAAACGATCGCGAGCGCCACGAAGAAGACGATCGCGGTGGTCGAATGGCCGCTGGGAAACGAGAAATCTTTCTCTCGATAGAGTAACCAATGGTCGGGCCGCATCCGATGGAAAAACGGCTTGACCGCCGCGACGACGCCTTGCGAGACGACTTGCGAGAGGAGGATAACCGCGACGGGCACGACGCTCGCGCGCGCGAACACGGCGACGAGCGCTGCCGCAGCCGCGATCGCAACGAGTGGCCACGTGCGCCCGAGAAGTGTGAAGAATGCTGCGAGCCCCGACAGCTCGCCACGTAGCGCGGCACCGGCGAGATCGATCTTGGTCGGCGGACGGGGCGACACGACCGAGCCCAGCACGAAGAACAAGGCGAAACACGCGAGCGCGACGATCCAGAGGCGCGCTTCGACCAGACTAACGGCGCGCATCGTCGAAACCCGCAGGCACGCAGACGCGAAGCGCCCGCTTCGCGACGCCGAAACGTGCCGGCGTTTTCCCCAGCGTGTTGCCGTCGATGCTCACGAGTTGTTTGGGCTTGGCTTTCACGACGATTTCCTTCGATGAAAAGGCGATCGAGTCGGGCAGTGCGGTCTGCAATCCGAGCGCGAAGGCCACGTACATTCGTGCGACTTCGATGTGCGAGACGCCGGTCGTCGTGAAAAACGCGAGCCGGCGATCGACGATCGACGCATCGGGGGTCACTGGTTGACTACCGAAGTATCGGCCGTTGGCGATCACGATTTGCTGCGTCTCGATCTCCGTCTTGCCGGCGTCCCAGACGATTCGCGCGCGAAACGGTGCGTGCGTGAAGAACGATCGCATGCCGCCGACCGCGTAGGCCATGCGGCCGATTTTCGCTTTGAGGTCGTGCGGCGCGCGATCGGCGATCTCGGCCGAGAGTCCGATCGTCGCGAAATTCGCAAAGTGGGTGCCGTTGACGGTGCCGAGATCGACGTCGACGATCCGTCCGCCGGCGATCACGTCGAGTGCGGTAGCGACGTCGTCGGAGACGCCCAGCGTGAGCGCGAAGCTATTACCCGTCCCCAGCGGCAGGACGCCGAGCGCGCAACTCTCGTGGGCTAGGACGTCGCAGGCCGTCGTCATCGCACCGTCGCCACCACCCACGATCGCGAGCGTCGCCCCCGCTTTCACGACGGACTTGAGCCGTTTACGCAAGGCCGTCTCGTGCGGGACGACCTCGATCGAGCCGTACTCGATACCGCGCGCCGCGAGGAGACCGGGCAATTCGGCGAGATGCTTGTGCGTCCGACTCGAGCGCTCGTTCACGATGACGCTAGCTAGCATAAATTTAACCGTACCCGGCAGGGGCGACGACCAAGCGCCCTAACGCGAATGCGGCACTTTGCCGAGACGGATACCATGCTCGATGACACGAGAACCCCGCTCGCGTTCGTCGGCTCGCTAGCAACGTCGATCGGCGCCCTCATTGCGGTCGCCGCATACGACGCGCCCGCGGCCGTCGCGTTCGCCACGTGCGCGATCTATTGTGCCTGCGAATTCGGTGCGAGCGTCAGAGCTCACGCCGCCTGCTACGTCGCGGACGAAAACGAACGCCCGGTATAACCCGGGCGTTCGTTTTCGTTACGTCGATTGCGACGGGGATTAGACGCGCGCGCCACGTCCGGTGAGCAGGTTTACGACGACCATGATGACTGCCACGACCAGCAACAGGTGGATCAGACCGCCGCCGAAGTGCAACGCGAATCCCAAGACCCACAAAACGAACAGTACCGAAATAATCGCCCAGAGAAGTCCGCCCATGAGATGCTCCGTTCTGCAGTCGATCGACCGCGGTGTGTGCAAGTTTCTTACCACCTTCCGAGAGAATCTAATCCTGGCGGTCGCACGTTCGGGCGATCGCATCGAAGCGCGATCGAACGTTAGCCGGAGGGCACGGGCGTCGTGCTCAGCACGTCGCCTGCGCTCGCGTAACGAACGACCAGCGCGTGCAATATTCGCGCCGTCGCGCCCCACACGTGCACGTTTTCATGGTCGAAGATCCACGTCGGCACGGCGTAGGGCGTGCCGTCGTGGACGACCGACTCCGTCCCGCGGTGCAACGCGCCCGGCGCGTAGAGCGCCGCGAGCGGAATCTCATGGACGCTTTCGGTTTCGCTCGCATCGTGTACGAAGGCGATCGGCGGATCGATCAGGCCGACGAACGGCGTGACGGTCACGGAGAGCGCGAGCGTAACGACGTCTTCGAGCCGTGCGACGACGCGGATGCGTTCGTGCGGCACGCCGAGCTCTTCCTCGAATTCTCTCAAGGCCGCGGCGCGAGCGCCCGAGTCGGCCGGATCGACGAGGCCGCCCGGAAAGGCGATTTGACCCGGATTTCGACGCAAATGTGCGGCACGACGGACGAAGACCAGCGTCGGTTCGTCGCGTCGCACGATCGGAAGGACGACCGCGGCAAAGAGCATCGTTCCTCGGGTTCGAAGGGTACGGCGTGCGTCCCCACACCCGTCCGAGCGCGTTTGATTTCGTCGCGATCCTCGCCGCGCTCTCGGTCAAGGTCGCGGAACCGTCCGCTGCCTCGATCGAAGCCCACTACGCGAACGGGGCGTATCCCACGATCGATCGCGCCGTTCGCTTCGTGACGGGCCCCGTGCCGTTCTGCGTCGGCGATGCGCTGTTCGCGATCGCGGTGGTATGGCTGGTTCGCTATTGGATCGTCACCGTACGTCGTGCCGGTGATGCGCGCGAGCGCACGATTGCGACCGGGACGGCGGTGCTGCGAACCGTCGCGATCGCGAGCGCGATCTTCGTGTGGTTCGATCTTTCGTGGGCGTACAACTACGCGCGCGTTCCGCTCGCGCAGAAAGTGTTCGTGCACGACGAACGGACGGACGAAGATTCCGTCGCGGCTTTTGCGGATCGCGCGAGCGACCGCCTCTCGCAACTCGCGGATGCGGCACACCGCGAACGCGTCGACGATGCCGATTTCGCACGACGGTTACAGCCGACGTTCGAAGCGACGATCGCGCGTTTGGGCGATCGCAGCGCCTTCGCACCGCCTCGCGTAAAACCGACGCTGTTCCAACCGATGATGGCGCTCTCGGCATCCAACGGCTTCACCGATCCGTGGACGCACGAAATCAACCTGGACGCGACCGCTTTTCCGTACGAGCGGCCCGCCATCTACGCGCACGAGTGGGCCCACATCGCGGGTTTCGCCGACGAGTCGGAAGCGAATTTCATCTCCGTCATCGCATGCACGACATCGCACGATGCGCTGCTCGCGTATTCGGGGTGGATTCTCGTCTGGTTCAATCTCCCGAGCGACGTGCACGTGTCGCATCGCATGTCGCGAACCGCCTACGACGACATCATGGCGATCCGCGCGCGCTACGTGAAAAACGTCAACACGCATGTGGAGCAGGTACAACGCGTCGCCTACGATCGGTATCTCAAATCCAATCACGTAAAAGCGGGCTATGCGAGTTACCGGCTCTTCATTCGATGGATGACGGGCGCCGATTTCGACGCCGCGGGTCTACCGCGCGTTCGCGAGTAGCGTGAACGCGCGCACAATCTCGCGCGACGGATCGAGCCGCGCCGTGACCACTCGCACAGTCCCGTTGTGGCCGAGCCGCGAACGAAAGTTCGAGCGTCGTCCGGTCGTTAATGCCGTTATATGAACACCGACGTGAAGCGCGAGTACGCTCGCATGATCGATGCGCGTCGACGGCTGGTCGAAGTGCGTGGGGAGCGCATGGAACAGCTCCTGGCCGTTCGCGCCATGTTCCGCGTGCTGCTCGGCGACTTTTTCGAAACGCTCGATCCGATCACGAATATGCGGTTGGCCGAGGTGACTGCCGACGGCAGCAAAACGCATGGCGATCTCTCGATCGCTCTGTCGTTCTTCGAAGGCACGAAACTCAAACTGTCGGTCGACGTTCACGGTCGCTACGCGCACAGCGTCACAGTGCCCAGCGCCTTCGACGATATCGAACGCGTCGTCGAAATCGTCGTCTCGAGCGATCTGCTTCGCGCCGAAGTGGTGTACGAACCGGTCGGTGCGCCCGGAACGTTCCGTTCGCTCGACCTCATCGAAGTGACCATGGCGCTGCTCGCACACGCCGTCCATGCAGTCGAAACCCAGCTTCCCGTCATACCGCAGCGTTCCGTCGCGCAGCCGCGCGTCGCCGTCGCCGGCGGCGTCTCTGCCGCTCCACGCCTCGGCGCGACCGTAGGCTCGATCTCGCGTTCCGCGTCGGCCGTACGTCCCGTTCGCGCCGTCCCCGATCCGACACCGGCGTCGACATCGTCGGACGTGCTCACGCTGCACTTGGGGTAAGCAGGGAGTCGCGTTCGCACGAGCGCAGGGAACCGGGCGATGTTTACCATCACGACGTCTGTCGACTGTTTTTTGTTGCCGGACGATGGCGATGCGGCGCGCGCGCTCTTCCTCCATCATCTCGAAGATCCGTACGAGATGTGGATCATCGCCTATAGCTTCACGCTCGTGCCGATGATCGATGCGATCATCAAGAATAGTCAGAGTGGTCCGCCGATCCACATCTACCTCGATCGGAGCCAATCGAAAGGGACGGCGGAAGCGCCGCAGATCAAACGGCTCGTCGACGCCGGCGTCGAAGTCACGATCGGGACGTCGCCCGTCGGAACGTCGTATATCACGCACACGAAAGGGATCGTTTGCGACGATCCGCCGCAGCCGTGGTGTTGGGAAGGCTCCGTCAATTTTTCGCAGAGCGGTTGGATGCAGGTCAATACCGCGCTGTTCTTCCATTCGCAGACGTGGCGCGATCAATTCGTCAAGCAGTTCACGGCCTTACGCGACTACGCGTGGACGAATCTGCGAGCCGATCAACTGATGTCGGCGCCGCCCAAGGGCGTAACGATCGGAAAAGCGACGGCGATGCCGGGCCCGAGCGCACCGCCTACCGCAACGACCGGCACGAAGAAGAAGAAGAAGACGACGGCGGCCAAGAAGACGTCGACGCGCAAGAAGACCGTCGCGAAGCGGGCGCCGAGCGGGAAGCGAAAGCCGTAGCGGCGTCGGCGGCGAAGCGCAACGACCATGGTGCACGTAGCCGTCTTGGTCGCCGCCTTGGGTCTCGTGCCGAAGGTCGTCGTGCCGACATCGACCCATGCCACGATCGTCGCTGCCGACGGTTTGACCTTGGCGGCCGACGTCTTTGCGGCCGGACCCTCCGACGCGCCCGTGATTCTGCTCTTCCATCAAGCCGGCTCGAGTAAAGCTGAGTATGCGCCGATCGCGCCGCGCCTCGCGCTTGCGGGTTTTCGTACGATCGCGATCGATCAGCGCTCGGGTGGCGACCTCTACGCGCCGCCCAATTCGACGGTCGCCGCCCGGGGACGAAGCGCGCCGTATCTGGACGTGCTGCGCGATATCGATGCGACCGTCACCTACGCGCGTCGCGCTTTTCCCGCCGCTCCCGTCTACCTGTGGGGGAGCAGTTATTCTGCGTCACTGGCGATCGTCTACGCGAGCCGCCACCCCCGAGGCGTCGCCGCGGTGCTCGCCTTTTCGCCCGGCGAGTACTTCACCGATAAGCGGCTCGTCCGCCGGGCCGCGCGCGGCCTCCGGATGCCGGTGTTCATCGATTCCGCAAACGACCCGGCCGAAATTCGCGCGGCACGTGAGATCGGCGACGCAACGCGGTCGCGCCAACGCGTCCGATTCGTGCCGCACGCGGGCGTTCACGGCAGTTCGACGCTGCGCGACGATCGTGACGCCGCAGGTGCGGCCGAGAATTGGGACGCCGTATTCGCGTTCCTAACCCGCGTGCGATCGGGCGGCTGACGCGACGTAGGCGTCGCGCGCGTCGCGACGGTAGAACGTCGTACGGAAGCCGTCGGCCACGGACCAGGCATGCGTCGCAAACCCCGGAGCTTCGCTGCTCGTGCCGACGATGCGGCCGTGCATGAAGAGCAGCGGCAACGTCGTCGGCGCGGTGCTCGGCGCGCTGACGAAGCGGGCGGTGCCGACGTGCGCCTCGCGCACGCAGTGGATGTGACCGCTCGCGACGATTCCGACGTGCGGGTGGCGCGCGACGAGAGCCCGTAAGCGTCGCGCGCCGCGAAAACCGAAAATGTCGAGGTAGTGCAAGCCCGTCCGAAAGGGTGGCTGATGGACGGCGAGGATCGTCGGTTTCGCGCGCGCCAGTGTCGTCTCGAGCCACGCGAAGGCTTCATCGTCGAGTTCGGCTCCGGGCGAGGGCGGCCGGTTTCCATCGAGGCCGATCAACCGGACGTCGAAGTCGTCCATCGCATAGCGAATGCGCGGACCGCGTGCCCGGCCGAAGGAGTCCGGCGGAAGGATCGTACGGAGAACGTCGCGATCGTCGTGATTGCCGGGCACCACGAAATACGGCATCGGCAGCGTCGCCATGATCGCCGCGAAGCGCGTGTATTCGCTCGCTTTACCGCGATTGACGAGATCGCCCGATACCAGCGCGAA
>JAABUX010010261.1_pt1 | contig 10480 bp, 4 predicted proteins | sample 5561851 | NCBI WGS metagenome assembly JAABUX01 (sample SAMN10711883, study PRJNA513361) | rock metagenome | isolation source: Antarctica rocks | place: Antarctica: Victoria Land, Richard Nunatak red sandstone | collected 2016-01-03 | reverse complement strand
CCTCATCCGGCTCTCCTACGCCCGCTCCCCCCGCGACAAGACCGCCAATTCATCCTACCTATCCACCACGATCCGTGCGGATCGGCGCAGGGTTAAGGGGACTTTCCGCAGGATCGGCGCAGGGTTGCTGGGACAATCCACCCATGTCTCCCCCACGTCGCCCCGTCGTCAGCACATACGCCGTCAAGCGGCACGGAGGTCCCGCTTGATGGCGGGGTGACGTGGGGGAGAGGCTTGATCTAGGAGGATGACCCCACCGATGCGGCGTGTCACTCTAGCTGTCGTGGGCGGCTGTTCGAGTCATAGCCGACCTGTTCCTGCACGGCGCCCCGCATGGTGGCGCTGATGGGCAGGTCATTCCTGTTGTAGCCGTACGTGCTCGTGTACGGCCCGCTCCCACCCAAGCCCTCGGCGATGCTGGTGGTGCGCCCTGCGGCGTCGAGCGTGCTCGTCACCGGCGTCGTGCCGTCCACGATGGTGTGGCTGCGCCGCCGACCCGCCGCGTCGTAGCCGTAGCGCGTCAGCAGCCCATCATTGGTCGTGTCCGTCTGCCAATCCGCCGCGTTGTACGTGTTCGTGATCGTGTGCGTCTGCACGCCGCCCGGTGGCCCCTGCGTCTGCTGGATCTGGCGCAGGGTGTTGCCGTCGTGGTCAGCGTCGCCGTGAACGAGTAGTAGTCGGTGGCTTGCACGTCGCGGTTGTCCGCGTCGTATTGGGACAGGTGAGTGCGCCCGTCGAAGTCGATGCTGCTGGTCGGGTTGCCGGCCGCGTCGTACGTTTGCGACTCCACCGTCTGCTTGGTCGGGGCGTCCACGACCGCGGTGTCGATCTCGGTGCTCGTGGGCCGGTCCAGGAAGTCGTAGACGGTGACGGTGGTGTCGCCGTTGGGCTGCGCCACCTGCGCCACGTTGCCATCATAGTCGTAGGCTGTCATGGCAGAAACAGATGATCCTATAAGCCGGTGTAAACGTCCTTTATGGAGTAGCGCGTCAAGTGCCCTTTGGCGTTAAATCCAAACTTCATAAAAATACCTCCGCTCGTCAGGACTCCAGGATACGCAGTGGGGATTGCGGCATAAAGTGTTCGGCCTCCCTGATCTTGGGCTTCAAAATCGTCACTACTACCACGGTTATTCACGGGACTCCCGTCCGTTTGGATATTGTGCTTGTGAAGAAAAGCGATAGTTTGCTCTACCGTCGACCCTAGCGGTAGCTCTTGTTTAATCAGACGTTTGATGTGCGCGCTCGTTTCCCGTGCCTGGAACCAGTTCATCGACTGCAAATATGAAAACGTGGCAGCGCCGAGCAAGGCAGCAAAACCTAGAAGTATGCTTGCAAGAATGCGCTTAACTCGTTGAGACATCGATAGGTCCTCCTCTTAGGTTCAGCGCCACAGGCGCCAGCACGCCCGGCGATTATAGCATTACACCAACTGTCAGCAGGCCGTCGATAACCTTATCTCCTCCTACTTAATACTACAACGTTAGGATCCGCCTGATCCGCCTGCGACTGACGTCGCATGGCAAAGAACGACGACTAAAGTCGTTGGGACGACGCGTGGTGAGACACGTCAGTGTCCGTCGTTTGCCATGCGACGTCAGTCGCAGGTCAATGTCACGTTGTAGTATTAAGCATCACCCGCAGTACACTAATGCGCCCTATCCTTGGTAAGGTGGTAACACCGTACTCCACGCGGGCGCGCCGACTGGCGTTTGCCGTGGCGGATTCAAGCCGTTTACAAAGAGGGTTGTATAGACGACTGAGTTACTGTTAGCTGAGAGAGGATTATAGGCTGTGTTCGCCCCGTCGATCGCTCTCAGGGTTCTTTTGAACTTGGCATCGTAGAAACGGCACGGTCGATTGTCGTTCAGAACGAGGAAGGACGGGCGCGGTTCCGTTGAATAGTCGGGCGTGAGCGGTCTATATCGCCCGTTGTCCGTCCGTATATAACCGAAGATGCCCCCGTTAGACCCTGTACCCGATGACCCGTTATCATTTGAGCCGTCGTTGCTCGATCCATTGTCATTGCTGCCACTGTTGTTCGACCCGTTGTTGTTCGACCCACTATTACTCGACCCGTTGTTGTTCGATCCGCTATTGCTCGATCCGTTGTTGTTTGGACCGCTGTTACTCGTGCCAGAACTCCCCGAGCCCCCTGGTCCGTTCTTCTGCGGGCCACCCCGATAATAGTAGGTACCCGTCCCATCCTGCGCGATGATGTAGGCATGGTACTTCTGGACAAATAGGAAGCTGAACGCGACCTTGAATCTTACCTCTATTTTGCACAAGCCGCAGGGATCGGTTTCGTCAACCGGGTCGTCGGCGACGTAAGCGTAGGTGCGGACGCCGTCCTGCTGGCTGGGGTCGGGCTGTAGCCAGCGCATCGCCTCGGGGTCGTAGTAGCGCACCCCGACCCAGTAATAGGTCAGCGCCTCGTCGTAGTAGTAGCCGTGGTAGCGCAGCTGCTGCGGCACCATCTCGTTCGTGCGGTCGTCGCCGGTCGGCTCGCCCCACGCGTCGTAGGCGTAGCGGTCCACCACCGTCCCCGTGATGCTCGTGAGCGCGACCACGCTGCCCAGGCCGTCGAGCGTGTACCAGTAGCGGCTCGTGCCCTTCGGGTCGGTGCGGATCAGCTCGTACGGCTCGCCCGCCGGACCGTAGATGAAGGTGTTCTTGTACAGCAGCGCGCCCGTGCTGTCGGTGACGGTGGCCGAGGCCAGCACGCCGTCGCGGTAGGCGAAGCGCGTGTCCACCGGCGCTCCCTCGCCCGGCGCCGGCGTCAGCAGGTAGTCCGCGCGCAGGCCGTCGGCGTTGTACCGGAGGGTCGCGGTCAGGGGCGTGGTCGTGCCGTCCTTGTTGCCGACGAGCCGCATCACGGTGATGGGGCGCGCCGCCGCGTCGTAGCCGAAGCTCTCGTTGAGCGCATATTTCTTGTAGCCCGCGCTCGTCGGGTCAGTCAGCGCCACGGGGTTGGAGATGCTGGTGGTGTCGCCGTGGGCGTCGTAGGCCAGGGCGATGGTGGCCGTGGCGGGCGAGGTGGAGGAGCCGCCCGCCGTCTGCTCGTTGGGCTGGCCGGCGGTGTAGCTGTAGACATCGGTCACGCCGCTGTCGTCGATGGCGGTCAGGAGGTTGCCGTTGGCGTCGTAGGTCCAGCGGGCGCAGCCACCCTTGGCGACGACCTGGGGGCCGCAGTCGACGGTGAGGCGGCCCTGCGCGTCGTGCGTGATGGTGTCCGTGCCGGAGAGGGTCGTCGTGCTGGTGAGCCAGCCCGTCGCGTTGTAGCCGTAGGCGTAGGCGCTGCTCAGGGTCGTCGTCGCCGGGGTTTGCGCCGGGCCGGCCGCCGTGACACTGATCAGTTGGCTGTTGGGGTCGTAGCCCATCGCGTCGTGGACGGCGCCGGGCAGGGTCAGGCTGATGGGCAGGTCGTTCTGGTTGTAGCCGTACGTGCCGGTATACGGCCCGCTCCCGCCCATGTTCTCGGCGATGGCGGTGGTGCGTCCCTCGGCGTCGAGCGTGCTCGTCACCGGCGTCGTGCCGTCTACGATGGTGTGGCTGCGCTGCTGGCCGGCCGCGTCGTAGCCGTAGCGCGTGAGCAGCCCGTCGTTGGTCGTGCTCATCTCCCAGTCGGCCGCGTTGTAGGTATTCGTGATCGTGTGCGTCTGTGCCGGACCCGTCGGCCCCTGTGTCTGCTGTGTTTGGCGCAGGGTGTTGCCGTCGGGGTCGTAGCCCATGGTCGTGGTGATCACCGTCGCGCCGTCGCCGGTCACGCTGGTGTCCTGCACCGTGCGGTTGTCACCGTCGCGCGTCGTCGCGGTACTGCGCCCGTCCGCGTCGATGCTGACGACGACGTTGCCCGCCGCGTCGTAGCCGTAGGCGCTGTAGGCCGCGTCGTTGGCCCCCGGCGCCCCCACCGGGTGCGGGTAGATTAGCCCCTCTGTCAGTTGGTCGGCCAGGTCGTAGCTGTTGTAGGTTGTATTGCCGTTGGGTTGCTCGGTCTGCGCCACGTTGCCGTCGAGGTCGTAGGCCGTCAGCGTCGTCAAGGCCGGCGAGCCGGGGCCGCCCACCGTGTCGGTGATGGCGTGGTCCCACGCGTCGTAGCCGCGCGTCTCCTGCTGCGTGATGGCGCCGGACGTGTCGCCCGCCGTGATCGCCACGGTGTTGCCCACGGCGTCGTAGCCGTAGCCGACCGTCCCGGTGGCGGGGTCGCTCGCCAGGATTAACCGCCCCGCCCCGTCGTAGGCGTCGCGGCTCACGTTGCCCGCCATGTCTTGCGTCGCCGCCAACTCGGTCGCGGTATAGGTCATCAGCATCGTGCCCGAGACCGGGTTGGTCGTGGCGACTTGCCGCCCCAACGGGTCGTAGCTGCTCGTGGTCACGGCCCCAAGGGCGTCGGTCGTCCGCACGGTGTTGCCGTCGCCGTCGTAGCCGGTCGTCTCCACGGGCGTCGTGGTCGTGTTGTCGTATAGCGTCACGGGCGGCAGCGTCGTACTGGTCTGCCGCCCCAGATGGTCGTACGCACTCGTCGTCGTGTTCCCGTTGGCCGACATCACCGACGTTTGGTTGCCGTCGCCGTCGTAGCCCTGGGTCGTGGTCACTGGCGCGGTCGTGGTGATCCCGTTCAGGGTCGTCGCGATCGCGGGCGTGCCGCTGGCCGTCTGGTCGCCCTGCGCGTCGTAGCCGTAGTGGCGCGTATCGAGGCCCTGCGTGTCGGTGAGCGTCGCCGTCGGCGTGATCCCGCCCGTGTCCGTGGTGTCGGGGACGGCGACGCCGCGCCCGTCGGTCGCGGCCACGCGCTCCCCGTAGGCGTCGTAGCGGTCGACACTGGCCCGCCAGTGGTAGGTCAGCGGGCAGGACGTGTTCGCCGTGGTCAGGGCGGCCGTGTGCAGGGCCGTCGCACCGCCTGTCGGGCACCCCGACAGGCCGCTTGTCGTGACCTTGAGCAGCTCCGTCGTGGTTATCATGGAGTGGGCGCCGTCGTAGCCGTAGAGGTTGATGCCACCCGCCGGCTTATCCGTTTCCAGCAGATCGTAGCGCGTCGGGTCGTAGCGATAGCGTGTCGTAACCGGGTTCGAGGCGTTGCCCGGCTGCACGTAGGAGGTGAGCGCGGGACGCACCGTCTGCGTGATCAGGCCCGTACTCCCGTTCGGGCCGACGTACTGATAGGCGTTGGTTGTCGTGTTCCCGTTGGCGTCGGTGCTGCTCGTCGCGTCGTGGTCGGCGTCGTAGCTCGCGCGCGTGGTGTCGCCGAGCCCGTCCTGTATCGCCGTCGCCTCGCCCTGCCCGTCAAGCGTGTACGTGTGCGTGAGCGCCCCTGTCGTCCCGTCGCCCTCCACGACGACCGTCTGCCCGGGGCTGTAGGTGAAGCGCGTGGTGTACGCGGGCGTATAGCCGGCTTGCCCGACCGGCCCCCGGCTCGGGCTGGTGATGCTGGCGACGCGCCCGCTGGCGTCGTAGCCGATGGCCCACGCCTGGGGCGCCTGCATGTACGGCGTGGTCACGGTCACCAACTGCGTCCCGCTGTAGCCAAACGTCGCGGTCAGCGCATCGCCCGTCCCCGCCCCGCGCGTCAGGCTGGTCAGTTGCCCTTGCGCATTGTAGCCGTAGGCGACGTGCTGGCTCCCCGCCGCGTTCGCTCCGCCGCTCTGCCACAGCGGGCTCTGTGCATCGCTCAGCAAACCATTGACGTAGGAGAACGCGAGCGCGCGTCCGCCGCTGTTCGTCTCCACGCGCGGGCTGCTCGCGCTCCCCGTGCCGTAGCTCATCGTATTCTGGTTGCCATAGGCGTCGCCGTCCGCGGTCAGGCGTCCCCCCGTGTCGAAGCGCATCACCTCGCTCGTGAGGATGTTGGTCACGGTGTAGCCCGCCGTGGAGGCCGTGAGCTGCCAGGGCCGGCCCGGCGGCGTGGTGTAGCTGTACAGGCCGTTCGCGCTCCCCGTCGGGGCGAAGCTCCACACGGCGCCCGTCGTGTCGGTATACGTGGCGATCGCGCCCAGCGCGCCGCCCAGGCGTGGCGTCAGGCTCGTCTGCCAGCCTTGCCCCGCCGCCGTCGCCACGCCGGCCGCGGCCAGCGCGCTGTCCCAGGTGTGCGTGAGCGCGAGGTCGGGTCCGCGCGCCGGGATCGAGAGGTCGCTGGCCTGGACATCGACGTGACCGTCGGCGAGGTCCACGCTGGCGTTGAGCCCATCGCTCAGGCGCACGCCCTGCCGCGGATGCCAGGGCAGGGCGCCGCCTGTGGGCACGAGGACCCGGGCGACGAACACGTCACTGCCGCCCGCGCTGGCCGTCCCCGACGCGCCCCCGGTCGTGGGGAAGTTCGTGGAGTAGGTATACCCGGCGACGTAGGCGCGGCCCGCCCCGTCGACCGCGATGGCCTCTCCGTGGTCGTCGCCGCCTCCGCCCAGGTAGCTGCCGTAGCGCAGCGCCGTGCCGCCCTCGTTGAGCGCGGCGATAAAGGCGTCGCCGCAGTAGGTCATGCCGCAGTTGCCGCCGCCCGCGAACGTGCGCTGTGTCGGGTTGGCCGTGGGGAAGTTCGACGAGGCGGTGAACCCCGTCACAAAGGCCTGGCCGGAGCGATCGATCGCGATGCCGTGTCCCTCGTCGTCGCTGCTCCCGCCGAGGTAGGTGCTGTAGACGAACGCGCCGCCCGACGGGTTGACTTTGGTCACGAAGGCGTCGTAGGTCCCGCCAAAGGTTTTTTGCAGGGCGTTGGCGGTGGTCGGGAAGTTGGTCGAGGCGGTGAGCCCCGCGACGTACGCGTCACCCGCCGCGTCCACGGCGATGCCCTCGCCTTCGTCGTCGCCGCTGCCGCCGAGGTAGGTGCTGTAGACAAGCGCGCTCCCCGATGGGTTGACCTTGGAGAGAAAGGCGTCGTAGGTCCCGCCGAACGCGCTCTGTAGCGCGTTGCGGGTGGGGAAATCGCCCGACGTGGTGTAGCCCGTGACATAGGCGTCGCCGGCCGCGTCGATCGCGATCGCCTGGCCGGCGTCCCCGCTAGCGCCGGTCCCCCCGAGGTAGGTACCGTAGACGAGGGAGGCGGACCCAGCGGCGGCGGTATTGATCTTGACCACGAAGGCGTTGTTGTAGTAGCCGTTGAGCGCCGGCTGTAGGCTGCCCGCCGTGGTCGGGAAGTCAGTCGAGGCGGCGTACCCCGTCACGTAGGCGTTCCCTGACTGGTCGACGGCAATGCCGTTGCCGAAGTCGTCGTAGGCGCCGCCGAGATAGGTACTGTACGTTAGCGCGTTGCCCGCCGCGTTGAGCTTGCTCACGAAGGCGTCATTGTTGCCGTGATTCGCCGTCTGGTAGGCGTTGGCGGTGGTCGGGAAGTCGGTCGAGGTGGTCTGACCCGTCACGTAGGCGTTCCCTGACTGATCAACGGCGATGCCGTTGCCGTAGTCATCCCCGCTGCCGCCGAGGTAGGTGCTGTACACGAGCGCGGTACCGGCCGCGTTGAGCTTGCTCACGAAGGCGTCGAGCGAGCCGAAGACGCCGCCGTGGTTGGTCCCTTGGGCGGCGCCGACGACGGGGAAGTTAGTGGAGGTGGTGTTGCCGGTGACGTAGGCGTTCCCGGCTGGGTCGACCGCGACGCCGTAGCCCGCGTCGTTGCCGCTACCGCCGAGGTACGTGCTGTAGTTCAGCACCGGGTCAATGACAAGGGGCTTGCTCGTGTCGTAGGCGCCGAGCGCGAAGCCGACGCTGTGCGGCCCAACGAGAGTGTAGCGGACGGTGACGGCTTGGCGCGCGCCGTCGATGTCCTGGTAGGCGCGCGGCGTCTGCTGCACGATGTCGCCCAGCACGGTCCCAAGAGCGAGGTTGCCGTCAGCGTCCAGGCGCACGTCCCGCGCGCCGTCCACGGCCAGCGTGATCCGGCCCGGATCAGCCCCCGCCGCGAGCCGCCAATCGTACTCGAGCCGGCCGGCGGTCCCGTAGTAGACGAGGTCCACGCCGGGATAGACGTCGCGGTAGGACACGCGGGCGTAGGTGGGAATGCCGGTCTGCCAATGGCTCGGATCGCTGCCGGCAAGGTAATTGGCGACGCCAGGCAACGGGTCCTCGCCGCCGGCTTGCGCGTTGGGATTGCCGCCCTCGTAGCGCAGGCGGATCGCCGTCGCGCTGATCGGCACTGTCCCGGTTATCCCGGTGAGCGCGTCGTCCCGCGCCAGGCCGTGACCGGGACGATGGCGTCCCGGCGCGCGCGACCGGGCCACGGCCAGCGTGGCGCCGGCCGCGGTGAGATAGAGGCTGAAGCCGGGGCCGTGGGACAGGAACTGGACGGACGCGTCGGTCTGCCCCTGGTTCGGCTCAAAGGCGAGCGGGAGGCGGGCCAGGGCATCGGCCGTCGGCGTTACATCCGCGACGCTGTTGAGCGTTGCGACCGTGCCCGTGAGCGCGGTCTCCGTGCGCGTGGTGATCGGCGTGCTCGTGGCGGTGGGTGGGACAGTCACCGTGACCGCGTCACTGACTGCCGCGGTCGCGACAGGGAGGGCCAGTACAGCGGTCGTGGCGCTCGTGGCGCTCGTGATGGCGGTGGCCGTGGCGCCCCCCGTGCCGGTAAACGTGGTGGCGGTGGCCGTGACGTCCCCCGTGCCGGTGAGCGTGGGCAGTGCTGACGCCGTGCCGGACGTAATACCCGTCGCCGCCGACACGACGGTGGAGAGGGTGGCCGTGGCCGTCGGGGCGGTCGTGGTCACCGTCACGGGGACCGCCGCAGGCGAGCGTGACATCGATGGCCGGACGGCGACGGCCTGCGCGGCGAAAGCCGTGCGCGGACCGGCCAGGGCAAACGGCGCCGCGACGAGTTCCGCGATCAGCCCGCACAGGATCAGTAGTCGTACAACGTCAGTGGTTCGCAAGCGCACGCGCATCCGGTCCATCCTCTCCCTATCGCCGCCGTCGCCCCGCGCCGGACGGCCTGTACCATACAGTCCCTACAAATCGCGACTGCGGCGCGCGGAATCGCGCGTCGGAGGGCATCGTCGCCCTCGCGCCGGTCTGGGGCCGCTGTAGGTAGATCATCGCACGAAGGCGGTTGAGAAAGCTATCACCCCGCAGGGTGGTTTTTCCTCACCCTTCTCACCGCCGGGGAGCGTCGCGTCGCCGCACGCACGCGCGACGACGCCTCTGGCGGGGTTAATCCTTCCGCCTCATCCCCTTCATCCACCCCGGCGTCCGTCCCCTCCCGCTCGTCACCATCCCTCGTGCGCCGCGCGTTGGCGAGGTGTGTCTTGACCGTATTCGTGGAGAGCCCGAGCCGCGCGGCGATCGCGCGGTTGCTGTAGCCGTCCTCCGCGAGCGCGAGTACCGCCCGCTGGCGCCCCGTCAACCGTGGGGGTAGCGCGGCGTCCGGCCCCGCACCGAGCGCGCCCACGGGCGGGGCGACGAGCAAGCGCAGCTTGTCGCGCAGGCGTGCGCCCAGCCACGCGGGCGGGAGCCAGGTCAGTTCGCCGCCGGCGATGGGGCGCAGATCGTCGACGAAGCCCTCATCGGGGTGGCAGATCAGCACGGGGCGCGTGGCCCGCGGCACGACCGCCAGGCAGCGATCGAGTGCGTCGGGGACGCCGGCGCAATCGACGACGAGCGCGGCGCTGCGCGGGGCCGCGTCGAGCAGCGCCGCGGCCGTGTCCACCATCTCCAGGGTCAGGCCCGCCTGCGCGACGTGGAGCCCCACGCCGGCCGCGAGCGCGGGGTCGTGGACCCAGCACGCCACGCCCGTGCCGCCCGACGCACGCTCACGCGCTCGCTCCCGTTCCGTGAGGGTCAGACCCTCCAGGCGTCCGCCGCGCCGGCGTTCGTGGGCGCCCAGCAGCGCGGCTAACAGCCCGGAACTGATCACCACGCCGCCCGCGAGCACGCTCGCCAGGGAGTGCGGTAGCGTCTCGGGGGGCGTGTCCTCCTGGGCCAGACAGCCGGACACGCCCAGATCGAGCAACGCGCGGAGCGTCGCGTCGTCGAGCGTCGCCCGCGCGACGACGATGAGCACTTTACTCGCGTCACTGGCAGTATGTAGGTCTTGCACGAGGGGCACGAGCAGGCGGCCGGGCAGGTCGGCGGCGAGCACGATCGCGGCGGGTCGGAGCCGCGCGGCCTCCCCCGCGGCCTCGGCGCTATGGCGGACATCGCCGGCGAGGCGCAGCGCCGGGGAGGTGGTCAGGGCCGCCCGTAGGCGGGCAATGTGGGGCTGGTCCGCGCCCACGAGCAGGATGGTCTGCGGCTGCATGGGGTCCGTCTTTCTCGCAACGGCGGGGCGACGCCCTGCGCGCCGAGGGTCCGCTGCGTCTGCCCTCTTCCTTCCCCGCTACCCCCCTTGCTACATAGCGGGAGCAGCGGGTGGTACGACGACGCGTACGCTGGATATATCGTACACCAAACGCGGCGTCCGTCGCCAGGGTGACGACTTCATGCGATGAGCGGGTGTCCGCTAACCGCGTGGTCGTGGTTGCAATGTCATGCGGGTTATCCGAGTGGAGGGTATGTCGCATCGCCCA
>JAABUX010010259.1_pt1 | contig 10483 bp, 9 predicted proteins | sample 5561851 | NCBI WGS metagenome assembly JAABUX01 (sample SAMN10711883, study PRJNA513361) | rock metagenome | isolation source: Antarctica rocks | place: Antarctica: Victoria Land, Richard Nunatak red sandstone | collected 2016-01-03 | reverse complement strand
CCACCTCCGAAGCAAGCGAAGGCGGGGGCGCCGGATGCGCGGCCCGCGCTCCCATCGTTACGAGCGACGCTGCGAGCAGCAATGCATGGCGCTGCACTCTTAGGCGAGCGCAGCTCGGATCGCATCGAGGGCCGCCGGGGCGCCGGCGGGATTCTTTCCGCCGCCTTGAGCCATAGCCGCTTGCCCGCCGCCGCGCCCGCTCACGAGCGGTGCTGCGGCTTTGAGCAACGTGCCCGCGTGCACGCCCGCTGCGACGAGATCCGGACTCGCTGCGATCAGCAAGGCAACGTTCTGGCCGTCCGTTCCGGCAAGCGCGACGATCCCGCTGCCGAGGCGCTGCCGTATGCCGTCAGCCAGTTCTTTTAGTGCTGTAGCATCGGCTTCCGGGACGACCGCTGCAACGATTCGCTTGCCGCCGATCGTTTGCGCTCGCTCCACATACGTCGCCGCATCGGCCGAGGCCAGCCGCACTTTGATCCCGGCCAACGACTGCTGCAAATCCCGAACATCACTTTGCAGGCGTTCCACCCGCTGCATCACTTCGCCGGGGCGCGCCGAGAGGTTCTGGGCCAGCGTGCCGACGAGGTCTTGCTGTTCCAGCACGTAATTTTCGGCCGCCTTGGAGACGACTGCCTCGATACGCCGAATGCCGCTGCCGATCGACGCCTCGGAAAGAATGAGAAATAACCCGAGTTCACCGGTTGTATGCGCATGCGTTCCGCCGCAAAACTCGAGCGACGGTCCGAACGCAATGACGCGCACGGCCTCGCCGTACTTCTCGCCGGCCATCGAGATCGCGCCGCTCGCGACCGCTTCAGCCGCCGTCATCACCTGGGTGTGCGCGTGGTGATCGTCGCGAATCATCGCGTTTACGCGCGCGATGACGTCGCGGCGTTGCGACGGCGTCAGCGCGCCGCCCGGCGAGCGAAAGTCAAAGCGCATACGGTCGATTCCGACCCACGAGCCCGCTTGCACGACCTCATCGCCGAGCACGTCTTTGAGAGCGCGCTGCAGCAGGTGCGCGCTCGTATGATGCCGCCTAATCTCTTCGCGCCAGCCCGGATCGACTGCGGCGTGCACGGCGTCACCGACCGAAAGCGCACCGTCGCGCACGACCCCGCGATGAGCGACGGCTTCGCCCACATACTGCGTGTCGGTCACGAGAAAGGTCGCGATCGCTCCGTCGCGGTCGACGTACTCGATGACGCCGTGATCGCCGATCTGACCGCCCTTTTCGGCGTAGAACGACGTCCGGTCGAGCACAACGGCAGCTTCGTCGCCCGCGGTGATGCTTGGGACCCCTTGGCCTTCGCGCAAGATCGCGATCACGCGGCCGTCGCTTTCAAGTCCATCGTATCCGATGAACTCCGAGGCGGTCGCGGGCAATTCAGCGACGCTAACGACCGCGCGCTTCTTGTGCGCGTCGGCGCGCGCGCGCTCGCGCTGACCCTCCATCTCCGCCTCGAAGCCGCGCAGGTCGACGAGCGCGCCCGCCTCCTCGGCAATCTCACGCGTCAACTCCGCCGGAAACCCGTACGTATCATGCAGCGTGAAAACATCCGTGCCCGCCAGCCGGCCGTCACGCTGCTTTGCAGCGTGTAAGAGATCCGTCAACATCGCGTTGCCGCGTTCGAGCGTCCGGTTAAAGATCAGTTCTTCGGCGCCGAGCGCGTGCTCGATCTTGCTTTGTGCTCCTGCGAGTTCGGGGTAGCCCGAAGCGAGCGACTCGGCGACCGCCGGCACGAGTTTGGTCATGAAACCGATCGGATAGCCGAGCAGCTTTCCATTCCGGATGGCGCGGCGTACCAAAAACCGCAGGACGTACCCGCGCTCCGTATTGGAGGGGTAGACGCCGTCAGCGAGGAGGAACGTCGCCGCTCGCGCATGATCGGCGATGATGCGCCGGCGCACGATCCGTTCGCTCGGCGCAAGCGACGTGCGACGGATGCTCGGTTGGGCGGCGACGATGTCCGTGAAGAGGTCCGTGTCGTACATCGATGCGGCCCCGTTTGCAACCGCCAGCAGCCGTTCGAAGCCGGCTCCCGTGTCGATGTTTTTGGTACGCAGTTCGCGTTGGGTTCCGTCGTCCGCGCGATTGTATTGTTGAAACACGAGGTTCCAAATCTCGACGAAGCGGTTCCCGAGATTTGGGCCCACATCGCCCGGCGAACTCGCGTGGTCGGCCCCCGTATCGTAGAAGAGTTCGCTTGAGGGACCACACGGTCCGGTCGGTCCCATCGTCCAAAAGTTCTCATCGCCGAAGCGCGAAATGCGTGCGGCCTCGAGCCCGACCTCGCGCTCCCACAACCGGGCCGCTTCGTCATCGTCGTCGTGGACGGTCACGTACAGCCTGGCCGGATCGAGCTCGATCGTGCGCGTCAGGTACTCCCACGCCCAGACGATCGCGTCGCGCTTGTAGTAATCGCCGAACGAGAAATTCCCGAGCATCTCGAGAAAGGTTCCATGGCGCCCCGTCCGCCCGACGTTTTCGATGTCGGATTTCGCACCCGCGACCCGCAGACAGCGCTGCACCGTCACGACCCGCGGCGCGGGCGGTGCCACCTCGCCGAGAAAGGCCGGCACGAACTGCTCCATTCCGGCAATCGTGAACAGCGTGCTCGACATCGTATCGGGCACGAGCGAGGCCGCTGGCGCCTGCACGTGGCCTTTCGAAACGAAAAAGTCGACGAACGAGCGCCGTAAATCTTGACTGGAGAACCCCATGCCGGCTTAGATTTTCCGGCCGCAGCCGACGAAGACCTCGGGCGGCGCGGCTCCGAATCGCTCCCTTAGCGCCGCCGCGAACTCAACTCGCGGTTGATTCTTTTCTGCTCCGCAAATCCACCCCAATACAGAAAAGCGCTGAAGAGCGCCGCGAATGCTCCCATCAACAGGCCTGCCGCTTCCGGAGTCACCACGTCACCTCACTTCTCCGACAAGACGTCGCGCAGCTTCTCGAGCGCCTTCTGCTGGAGGCGCGACACGTGCATCTGCGACACGTTGAGCCGCTTGGCAATTTCCGTCTGCGAAACCGATTCGTAGAACCGCAGGAACAAGATGATGCGTTCGCGTCGCGAGAGGACCTCAAAGGCACGTTCGAGGTTCGTGCGATCTTCCAGATTGGCAAGCGACGGATCGATCTTGCCGATGTACGCCGCGAGCGTCTGAGCATTCTTGTCGCCTTCGCCCGTGACTTCGGTGTCGAGCGAGAGCAGGTTATACGCCTGTCCGAGCTCCTGCGCCTCGAGGATTTCTTCCTCGGAGGCGCTCAGGTGCCGCGCAAGTTCTTTGACGGTCGGCGAATGCCCGAGATTGACCGTCAGCTTCTCGATCGCGCGATTGACCGCGAGATTGAGTTCCTGCAGTCGCCGCGGGACTTTGACGGCCCAGCCTTTATCGCGGAAATAGCGCTTGACCTCACCGACGATCGTCGGCGTCGCGTAAGTCGTAAACTCGACGCCGCGCTCGAGGTCGAAGCGATCGATTGCTTTGATCAGTCCGACGGTACCGACTTGGATCAGGTCGTCGAGCGCTTCGCCGCGATTGGCGAATTTGACCGCGAGATAGCGAACGAGATTGAGGTGCGCGACGACGAGTGCATCGCGTAAGCGCTCCGCCTCGAGCGCGTTGCGACCGCGCGCCGCGGCGAGGCGACCGAACGCGTCGCGCGTGCGAGCGCGATCCCAACGCTCTTCATACGTGTGGGACGAAGCATCCATACGTTTCGGTTGGTCGCTCGCGATCACGTACCCACGCGCTTGGTCATGACGAGCTCGGTACCCAGCTGCGGGTCGATGCTGTACTCGAGTTCGTCCATCAACGCCTGGATCAGAAAAATGCCGAGACCTTCAACGGCGGGTGTCGCGCGCGAAGTCGGCGCTACCGGACCGGCGGCGCGCAAACGGTAACGGTGGTCGCGAATAACGATGCGGAGGTGGTCGGCCAACGTCTGGCAGGTCATGTCGATCGTTTCTCCGCCTGCACCGTGTTGAATACAGATGGTGCACGATTCGGCGATCGCTAGTTTGAGGTCTTCGATCTCCTCAACCGAGAACGGAAGCCGGTTCGCAATCGCCGCGACGGCCAAACGCGCAACCGCCACCCATTCGGGCTTACTCGGGATGCGCAGCTCAACCGTTCCAAGGTGCTCGGGCGCCGCCTCGGCAGCGTTCACGCCAAAGCCTTCTGGGCGCCCGTCTCATCGTCGTAAATCCCGAAAATTTTCACGAGGCCCGTAATATCGAAAATTTTCTTGATCTGCGGGTTCGTACAAACGAGATTGACCGTGCCCCCGTGTTCCCGAACGCGCTTGAGTCCACCGATCAAGACGCCGAGACCGGTCGAATCGATGTACCGAACTTTTTCGAGGTTGATGACGAGGTTGTAGTGGCCCTGATCGATCAGTTCGGTAATAGCGTCCTTGACCTTAGGCGAGGTATAGACGTCGATTTCGCCGCCTAGTTCCACGACATAAGCGTCTTCGTCCGACTCGCGCACGTGCACCTTAATATCCAAGATGTCTCCTATGGAGCAACGAAAACTATCGTGCTTTATTCTATCGGTCGGTCGAACGAGTTCGTTTCGCGAGTACGCTCGTCCGCTTTGGCACGTAGCGCCTCGCGCATGTCCGGAGCAGCGGTCGGTGTCAGGACCATTGCCAGCGACGCACCCACGAGTGCCCCCGTCAAAACGCCCGCCACGCAGCTTCCGTCGCTGCGCTTCACGAAAGGCGCATCAATACGTGATGGCGTCGTCGGGCTTTGACCGCCGTAAGCCGCTCACAAAATTATTGACTACCGTACCAAGCTGAGCGGCCATGCTTGTGGCCTTGCCGGCCGCCGACTCGAGCTGCGCCACGGCCAAGCCCGCCCGCGCTAAGGTTGAGTCCGCCGTGTTTGCAATGCCGCCGACATGCGTCAACGTCGTCGCTACCGGAACGCCGAGCGTAGCGATCTGCCGGTCGACTTCGTCAAGCGTCTTACCCAGGCGAGAGAGGACGTTGGTCAAAGCGATGCAGACGATCAAGATGGCGATGCCGATGAACAGCGAGCCGATGCCGATGCCGAGCGACCACCACTCCGTCGTTGAACTCAAGAACGTACCTCCGAGCGGCTCGTGACCGAGCCGGCATAAAATGTACCCAGATCGCTCGCCGCGACACGAGCCGCGGCGACGACGTCTTCAACCATCCGCGCCAATCGCTCTACGTCCTGCTCGCCGGTCAGTTTGCCGAACGAAAAGCGCAAAGTGCCGGCCTTCACCCACGATGGAACATCCAAGGCGGCGAGCACGTGGCTTCCTGCATGCGCGCCCGACGCGCAGGCGCTGCCGGCCGACACCGCGGCTCCGGCCAGGTCGAGCGCAATCAGCAACTCCGCGGCCGAAACCCCCGCGAAGGCTATGCTGGAAACGTTCGGCAGGCGCGGAGCGGACGCCGCGTTGACGCGTGAGCCGGCGACCCACCCGAGCACCATTGCTTCGAAGCGATCGCGCAAGGCGGTCAGGCGTGCGCTTTCGAGCGGGCGCTCTGCGACAGCGAGCTCGAGGGCCGTCGCGAAGCCAACGGCAGCGGCGACGTTCTCCGTGCCCGAGCGCAAGCCGTTCTCTTGGCCGCCGCCCAGGGCCAGCGGCGTAAGCCGCATGCCCGGTCGCGCGTAGAGCACGCCGACGCCTTGCGGCCCGTATACCTTGTGACCCGAGAGTGACAGAAGGTCGACGCCGAGGACATCCACGTCGAGGGGCACCAATGCGCCGGCCTGCACGGCGTCGGTGTGAAAGGTCACCCCGCGCGCACGCGCGGCCAGCGCGAGCTCCGCGATGGGCTGCAACGTCCCAAGTTCATTGTTGGCGAACATCACCGAGGCCAGCACCGTGCCGGGCCGCAGTGCCGCGGCAAAACGCTCGACCGACAACCGTCCGGCGGCGTCGACGGGCAGGACCGTCACGCCAAAACCCTCGGCGGCGAGTTCTTCACAGGCACGTAAGACCGCTGGGTGTTCGGTCGCCGCCGTGACGATGTGGGCGCCCGGGAACTTGCGCGCTCGGGCGGCGCCCATAACCGCGAGGTTATCGGCCTCGGAACCGCCGCCCGTAAAAATCACGTCGCGCGCCCCCGCCCCGAGCAGCCGAGCGACCTTCGCGCGGGCGCCGTCGAGCGCCGCTCGTGCGTACCGTCCCTCAGCGTGCTGCGAGCTCGCGTTCGCCGGCACAGCTCCAAGATACGGCAACATCGCTTCGCGCGCTTCAGCACGTAACGGCGTCGTCGCCGCATGGTCGGCGTAAATCCGCATCCTCGGCCTTACCGCCTACATGCGGCCATCCCCCGCGCCGATAACCGGAGGAACGCATGTCCAGGCCGATATCGTGAAGCCGCCCTCGAACTCGCGTCCCCTGCTCGGCTTACGACTAGGGGCGATTGCCTGTGCGCTTTCGGTACCGGTCGTCGCCCTGACGCTCAACGAAAACGCGAAGATCGATCGTGAGATACGGCAGCTCCAGCGCGAAAAGATCGCGGTCCACTGGATCGCGCTGGCGGACTACTTCGTCAACGACGTGGAGATGGCGGAAAGCGGGTCCGGCCGAGGTCTGCCGGCTGGGGCTCGGGTGCGCATTGAAGCTAGGTTCAGGCATCTCGAGCGCTACAGCAATACGATTGCGGGCGTCGTTCCGCGTGCCCCCGAAGCGTTCGGGCAGATCAGCCGCGCTTGGAGGTCGAGTCAGTGGCACCGAGCGGTACGTCGCTTGCGCGCTTAGCAACAGAAACGGGCTCGGCGCTCGACTCGGTTTCCGATAGCTCGCAGCTTTCTTTCGAGTCGCATCAGTTCATCGCGGACCTCGGCGATGCGCTCGATAACAGCTATTACCGAGTTTTCTCACCGCTCGGCGCCGCTGCCGAAACGATGCAGGGCGGTTCGCTGTCATTTGCCGAGCGGATACAAGTCGGCGGCGGGATCGCGCTCGCTCGTCAGTTCGAACACACGCTCTTCAACGATATTGCGCCCGCTCTCGAGCCTTCGCCCAGAACTACCGGGACTCTGCGCGTGCATTGGCACGCAGCTTTGGATGCCGCGAGCATTCTCGAACGTGACCTCACCGCGGCGATCCAAAGCCGCCACGCCCGTCTTGCACCGAGCGTGCTACGCAGCGAGCGGCTCCGCCTCGCCGCACGATCTTCCGCTTTCATAACGACTTTGGAGAGTGACACCGGCGCCGAGTTCGCGCGCTTGCAGCGCCAAGATCGCGAAGCGAAGCTTACGCTTCTCGTCGTCGCATTGTTTGCAATTGCGCTAATCATTGCACTTGGCACCGTCGGATTAAGGCTCATCGTTCGTCGGGATCGGCGCGAGCTCCAGCGAGTTCAGCAAGATGCCCGCGCCCTGCAGGCCGAACTTGGGCGGCAGCACGCCGAGCGCGCGCGCATGCTGACCGAAGCCCAGTTCGACGCCGTCTTTGACCGCTCGCAGATGGGCATCGCGCTGCTCGACGGGAACGGGACCGTCGTCGAGTGCAATCCGGCACTGCGCACCATGCTCGGCAGCGCAAATCCGGTACTCGTCGTCCCGAACGATCCGCACTTCGCGGCACTGGCCGCAGGCCGTTCCGCCACGTATCAGCATGAAACGGCCCTCGAACGCAGCGACGGCACGCCGCGTTGGTCGCAGATCACGATCTCCTCGGTCGACGTGCGTTCGGAATCGGTTGCCGCGATCGCCATGGTCCAAGACATCAGCGAACGTAAGGCGATCGAAGAACGCTTGCGCTACGCCGCCTCACACGACGACCTCACCTCGCTGCTCAATCGCGCGCAATTCCTGTCTCGGTTGAGTGCGGTTCTCGCCGACCCCGCAATCGCCAGTACCTATTGCGTCCTGTTCGTCGACCTCGATCACTTCAAGCTCGTCAACGACACGCTCGGACATCCGGCGGGCGATCGAGCCATCATGATCACGGGCGAACGGCTCCTGGCGACGACGCGTCCCGACGACGTGCTCGCGCGCTTGCACGGCGACGAATTCGCGCTGCTGCTTTCGCACACCGATGCTTCGGGCGCCCGCGCCGCCTCCGACCGCATCAAGGAACATCTGCTGGCGCCCATCCATTTCGGTGAAACGTCCTTCGGCCTGACCGCGAGCATCGGCATCGTTACCGAGCTCGAGCGTTACGTTTCGGCCGAATACGTCATGCGCGACGCGGACGTTGCGATGTACCATGCGAAAAGCCTCGGGCGCGCGAACGCGGTCGTGTTCAACGGCGAAATGCAGGAACGCGTCAGCGAGCACATGCGCATCCTAACCGACCTGCGCACGGCGCTTCCGCGCAACGAAATCTACGTGGCGTACCAGCCGATCGTCTCGGTGCGCTCGTCGGAAGTACTCGGCTTTGAAGCGCTCCTGCGCTGGCGCAGCGCGACCCTCGGCGACGTACCTCCGTCGGCGTTCATCCCGGTCGCTGAAGAATCCGATGCAATCCACGAACTGGGGCGCTTCGCGCTGACGGAGGCCTGCGCCATGATTCGGCGGCTGAACGTGGCGGGTGCCGCACCGTTACGCGCAAGCGTCAATCTTTCCGTTGCGCAACTGATCAAAGGCGATATTGCCGCCGAAGTTCGCGCAGCCGTTCACGATGCGGGAATCGATGCCGAACGGCTGACCTTGGAGATTACCGAAAGCGGGCTGCTCGAGAACAAAGCGCGAGCGCATGAGGTGCTCGACGAGTTGCATCGGCTCGGCGTCAAGCTGTGCATCGACGACTTTGGGACAGGCTATTCGTCGTTACGCTATCTGCACGAGTTTCCGATCGACGTCCTGAAGATCGATCGATCGTTCGTCAACGGGAGCGACGGCGAGCTCGCGAATCCGCCGATCGTCGACATGCTGCTGAGCTTGTCGCGTCATCTCGACATCGACGTGATTGCGGAAGGAATCGAGACCGAAGGTCAGCGCCAAGCGCTGCTCGATCTCGGTTGCGAAGCGGCGCAAGGCTATCTCTTCGCTCGCCCACTGCCCGAGGCGCACTTCATGGCATGGTTGCGCGCGGGTGAAGAACTGCGTGAAGCGGCCGCGTACGCGAACGCGAGTTAGTCAGCAGAAGGCGAGTCTTCGTACAGCTCGCCCGCGGCGCGGCGCGCCGCGATCCAGGGACGCAACTTGGCTTCTTCGCCTTGTTCGCCCGGCACGAAATAGCCGCGTTCGCCGAGATTCGGCGGCAGATACGCTTCGAGTCGCTCGGGGGGTGGAAGCTCGCCGTCCGCCCCGGCGGCCGCGTAATCTTCATGCGCGTAGCGATAGCCCGCGCCGTAGCCGAGGCCCCGCATCAAGGCCGTCGGCGCATTGCGCAGGCTCAGCGGGACCGGATCGTTGCGGGTCGCCGCAACGTCGGTCAGCGCCGCACCGTAGGCGCGTCCGACGCTGTTTGATTTCGGCGCGGTCGCCAGGTACAACGTCGCGTGCGCGAGCGGATAGAACCCTTCGGGCATGCCGACGAAATGGACGGCCTGCTGCGCGGCGATCGCGACGGAGAGCCCGCGCGAATCGGCGAGCCCGACGTCTTCGGACGCCAAGATGACGATGCGGCGCGCGATGAAGAGCGGGTCTTCGCCCGCATCGAGCATACGAGCGAGCCAGTAAACGGCAGCATCGGGGTCGCTGCCGCGGACCGACTTGATAAACGCGCTGATGACGTCGTAGTGGTTCTCGCCCTTCTTATCGTAGGCGATGACGCGCCGCTGCAAGGCGTCGGCGATTAAGGCTGCGTCGATGCGGCGCGTTCCATCCGGGCCGGCGGGCGCAGCGTTCGCTGCAAATTCGAGCGTACCGAGCGCTACGCGCGCATCGCCGTTCGCAAGGCGAACCAGTGCTTCGAGCGCCTCTTCTTCCAGCACGATGTGCTCTTTACCGAGCCCGCGTTCTTCGTCTCCGAGCGCCCGGCGCACGAGAATCGCGACGTCGTCGTCGGAGAGCGCCTGCAAAACGAATACGCGCGCGCGCGAAAGCAATGCCGAGTTGACTTCGAACGACGGATTCTCGGTCGTCGCTCCGATCAATGTGACCGTCCCGTCCTCCACGTACGGCAGTACGGCATCCTGCTGAGCCTTGTTGAAGCGGTGAATCTCGTCGACGAAGAGCACCGTGCGGCGCCCGAGCGTTCGGGCGCGCTTCGCATCGGCGACGACCGCGCGCAAGTCGGCCACGCCCGCGCTCACTGCCGAAAGTCCGACGAAGGCCGAATCGGTCGTGCGCGCGATCACTTCGGCAAGCGTCGTCTTGCCGGTTCCCGGCGGCCCCCACAAGATCAGCGACGGGATGCTGTCCGCCTCGATTACTCGACGCAAGGCACGACCCGGACCGACGATGTGCCCCTGCCCGACGAATTCGTCGAGCGCGCGTGGGCGCATGCGGGCAGCGAGCGGCGCGGGAGCGTCGCGCTCGAACAACCCGACCCGCTCCCCCGGCCGCCCACTCACTTAAGGAGGCCCTGATTGAGC